>Ga0118677_10000103_pt1 | contig 164786 bp, 132 predicted proteins | sample AliMusrvi5mmetaG_FD_86154 | JGI IMG/M metagenome (GOLD analysis project Ga0118677, IMG submission 86154) | reverse complement strand
CGCCTTTTTCATCGGGTTTGCCGAAGCCGAAAAGGTCGCTGTTGACGCCGGTCTGAACAAAGCCCTTGGTCTTGACAGCATCAAGGGTGCCGGAAATCGCAACGCCTGCGGTCAGACAAAACGCGGCAACCACTGCTGGGACAATTCGCTGAAAATGTGCCATAAAAACGCCTCCTAGCAAAAGGATATTAAAGTATACTACCGATAGCAATACACCGGCAGCCGGAATTGACACTTCGTTATAAGCAGACCCGCCAGGGCCCGGTAGTAGTTTTAAAGTTTCAATTGCTGAGATATGTTTGAACGAAATCTTCCTTGCCCATTGATGAAATTGCTTTCATTCACCGTTTGGAGTTTTCATTAAGCAAGGTTTGTGCCAAGAAGATTTTCTTCGGCGAAAGGAAGCTCAGCAAACAAATTATCTTGTACAAAACAATTGGTTATCAGTATTGCTGGTGACCTGAGTGCATCCGGAGAAGGAGTGTCTGTGTTGAGCATTTCATCAAACCCACCCATGCGACGCCTGCAAAGCCTCTGAGATATTTTCTTTATTTACAAGGTATTAGTGATGATATTGAGCAAATCATCACTTTTTGAGGGAGAGCACTGAATTGCTCAGATCGGAAAAGAGCTTGATCCGGATTACCCGGTCGACCTCGACCAGGGCGCAAAAAAATAGCGTCTCGGACTGTCGCGAAGTCCGAGACGCTATAACAAGGCAGGTAAACCCCAGTTGTTACCTACCCCATTTTCAAGGAGCGGCGAATTTTCTTTTTTATGCCATCTAGGATAAAAGGCGTCAACTTTTTCTTTTCTTTGAGGATTTGCCGAAAGAGATCTTTCTTCTTTTCGGGTGGCACGGGACGCCCGGCAGCATAAACCAGGGACAGCGATTTGCTCGGGCAGGCGCTGATGCATGCCCCGCACCCCAGGCAGTTATCTCCGAGGACCTGCATGATTTTTTTCCGCTTGCCGTTTTCAACCTCCACCGTTTCCAGGGCCGCAACATTGCAAGCTTTTTGACAAAGACCGCAACCCAGGCAGGTTTCGCCTGCGACCTGCAGGGTGTAATTGGTCTTGGCCACGCCCAAAGGAAATCCCTGCAATACCCCGCCCAACAGTTCGCAGCAGCAGGAACAGCAGTTGCAGATAAAGGAAGGCTTATGGCGAATATTGTCGGTTATATGGGTCAACCGCAGATCTCTGGCCTTCTCAAGAATCGCCAGCAATTGCTCGGTGCTGCGGTATTCGGCAAAGCCCCGGCGGACCATGAACTTTGCCGCGGTCCCGAGGGAGATGCAGATCTCCTTGGTCGGTGCCTTTTTCTTGCAAGTTTCGTTTAGATGTTCTTTCTTGTGGCGACAATAGCACATGCCGATGGCACCGTAACCGGCATTTTTAATGATCTCCCGGGCGCTTTCATAGGTGGCCGCCTGGGAACTCACCGGAATATGCTCTTCATAGGCGAGCGAGCGGGTAAGAGGTGTCTTGCCGGCAAAGAATTCCCGGCCCATCTTCTGCTCGGGATCGCCGTACATATATTCGGTCATGAGCTGGGCGAGTTCGGCCACCGGCAGATCGCTACGCTGCTTCATGAAGGTGAGTTCAAAAAAACCGATAAGACCCGGCAAAAGCAGGTAGAAGGTTTTGCCGCCGTAGGTGCTGTCCATCACCAGGCCTTTCTCGGCCATTTCTTCAAGTTTGTCTTTCAGTTTGGAACTATCCCAACCGGTCGCCCTGACAAGTTCGGCAAGGGTCGCCTCGGTCAGGGGAAAGCGTGAAGCAATAAAGGCCTCCTCCTCGGAAAAGAGGATAGCGAGAATCCGCCGCAGCTTGTCGCTGTCGGGCAGACCGATGGGATATTTGTTCAACCGGTCGATAAGAGGTACGATACTGTTTTTTCCTTCAAGATGATGTCCCACTGCCGCTCCTTTATGCTCTTTTCCGTCCCGATTACCTACTCGTTCATAATGTACTGACCCTTGAGTCCGTACACTGCCTGCCAAACCCGCTTGAACCCTTCCCTATCCTTAACAGGTTTTTTGATCATTTTATTAAAGATTTCCTCCTGCGCGGCGGAATTTTCCTGACCGAGAACCATCTGCAGGGCATGGGTGGAAAAATCCTGGATCAGAAAAATAAAGATCTGCTCCAGAACATCAGGGTCAGTGGCGTAAATTTTGGCGTTTTCGAGAATCAACTGGGCATAGACGATGAGGGTGAAGAGTTCGCCCGCAGCCAGCATATAGTCGATATTTTTCGCCTGCTCCTTGCTCGGCGGGGCGGCAAGAAGCAGGGTTCGGAACAGCTCAACCTGCTCGCGAAATACAAGAATGTTTGGAGACTCCATCCCCGCGTAGGCCAGTCGGTAGTCGGGAAAACGGACCCTGGCCAGCCCCCCGGTCTTCTGCTTGAAGAGATAGCGATCGTCACCCGCTTCATTCCTCTGCCCCACCTCGGGATAGGCGACGGGCTCGAAAAAGTAGTTGCGGACGAATTTGATGATCAGTGCCATATTGACATGCTCGGTGCCTTCCAGTTTCGGCAGCATGCCGATGTCGCGGATGGCCATCTCGAAATAGGTGTCCTGTTCAAAACCCTTAGCGGCGATGATCTCATGCAGGAGTTTCACCACCTTCTCGCCCTGACCGGTCACTTTCATCTTGACGATCGGGTTGAAGAGCAGGTAGCGGCGATCGTCATCGGAGGCCACGCGCAGATAGTCGGCTGCACGGAAGGCCACGAGCTTCATGGCGATCAGCCGGGCATAACTCTCGCTGAAGAGCTTTTGCACATGGGGAAAATCTGTGACATAGCGGCCATAGAGATTGCGCCCCGCCGCATGGTTCAGGGCCTCGTAAAAACAGTGGGTGGCGATACCGACGGAGGCGCAGCCCAGCTCGAACTTGCCGATATTGATGGTGTTGAGCGAGGAATTCCAGGCCTGTTCGCCGCGCGACAGGATATCCGCCTCGGTAATCGGATAATCGTCCAAGGTATATTCCGCGACATAGGCCTGGCGGACGCCTGCGGTATCGATCTTTTTAACGCACCGGTACTTTTCGTGCTTCGGATCGACGACGAAGAAGACATACTCGCCGCTGCCCTCGATCTTGGCAAAGGTCGAAACCAGAGCGGCGCAGTTGCCGTTGCCGATATAGTATTTCGAGCCCTTTGCCAGATAGGTGCCGTCCGCTTGCGGGACCAGCAGCATTTCACTTGAATAGAGGTCGGCGCCGTGTGTCTTCTCCGACAAGCCGAAGGCGAAAACGCCGCCCGCAGCCAAAAATTCGGCGGTTTTCCTCTTCACCGCCTCGTTGCCGCCCATCCAGATCGGCCCAAGGCCGAGGATGGTCACCTGCCAGGCATACCAGTAGCACAGGCCGTAGAAGCCAAGGATTTCGTTAAATTCGCTGATCCGCCACATATCCCAGCGGCCGCCGCTTGCGCTGTATGCCTCCGGGGTAAGAAAGTCGGCAAAGATCTTTTCATCCTTAATGAAACCAAGAAAATCTTCATACCAGACCATCGCCTGATCGTCGGCCTTGATTTTCTTCAGACCCTTTTTCTCAAAGAAATCAATGGTCTTCTTAACCAATTCCCGCGACCTTGCATCGGCATGACCGCGTTGATAGTTGTTCGGGTTAAACAGTTGCACCTTATATCCTCCCTGGGAGAAGCTTGTAATTTTTACTGACACAATAACGGGACCAACTACTCAATGTCTCGTCCTGCGTTATACCCCTGATGGTTGGCCTCGAATACCGTACCAGGGGTTAGGGCGTCGCCAACTACCCGACAATCTATGCCCAACTCTTCCGCCATCCGTTGCAGAGGATTGGTAGAGCGAGTGCCAACCGCCAGGACAACGCTGTCGGCAGGCAATTCTTTGACCGCGCCACCGCAATCCAGACGTAAGCCACTTTTGGTGATCTCTAGAACCTTGGCCTGCAGAAAGGTTTTCACCCCATAGCGACCGACATCCTGGAGCATGCCCCAGCGCGTCGATTTACCGAAATTGCTGCCGAGAGTATCGGCCATCTCGACCACGGTCACCTCCTTGCTGCCTTTTGTCGCTAACTGATACAGTTTGTCGGGGGCGACTGCCCCGTTGACCAGGAGAAATTTGATCTCGTCGCCGGTGAGCGTGCCCTTTTCGGCAAGGAACAGGGCGGTCTCGATACCGACAGCACCGCCGCCGACAACGATCACCCTGCGGCCGGTGGCGACCTTGCCGGCAAGGACATCCCAGGCCTGAACCACATGTTCCTGTTGAACACCGGGAATGGCCGGGGTAATCGGTTCACCGCCGGTTGCGAGAATGAGGAAATCCGGTTTTTCCGCCGCAAGGGTCCGGCCATCCACCGGACGGTTCAGGTGTACTTCAACGCCGTGCAGCAGCACCTGACAGGCCAGATCTTCGGCAAAGACCAGAAACTCGCCACGGCCGGGAGGGGCTCCGGCCAGATGCAGCTGCCCGCCCAGACGCAGGCCGGTTTCGAAAAGACCGACATGGTGGCCCTGTTCAGCCGCGGCAATCGCCGCCGACATTCCCGCCACCCCGCCGCCGACCACCATCACCTTTTTCGGCGCGGCGGTTTTTGCGGGTTGTACTTCGTTCTCATGCCCGGCCCGCGGATTGCAAAGACACTCCACCGGTTTCATTTTGACGAGATTGTCGAAGCAGCCTTGGCCACAGGCGACACAATGGACAATTTCTTTATCCCGGCCGGTCCTGGCTTTTTCCGGGAAGAGCGGATCGGCGATCAGGGCCCGGCCGAGGGCCACCATATCACAGAACCCTTCCTCCACCAGCAACCGGGCAATGGCCGGATCGTTGATACGGTGGCTGGCGATGACCGGCACCGCCACCCGCTGTTTGATGTCGCGGGCAAGGTAGGAAAAAGCGCCGCGCGGCACCTTGGTGACGATCTGTGGTACCTGCGCCTCATGCCAGCCGACATTGATGCACAGCGCCTCGACGCCGGCCGCCTCAAGGGCCACCGCAAACTCCAGAAGCTCGTCCGGGCCAATGCCGCCTTCCATAAAATCGTTACCGTTCAGCCGCACCAGGATGGGAAAATCATTTCCTACACGGTCCTTGATTGCGCTAATGACCTCAAGGCCAAAGCGCATGCGGTTTTCCAGGCTGCCGCCATATTCATCTTGGCGCTTATTGGTCAGCGGCGACAAAAATTCACTGATCAGATAGCCGGTACCGGCGAGGATCTCGACGAGATCAAAGCCCGCACTACGAACCCTTTTAGCGGCCTCGGCAAAACGGCGAATGGTCGCGGCGATTTTCTCGGGACTCAGCTCCTCCGGAGTCTCGCGGGTCAGGCGGGAGGCAATCGGCGACGGCGCCACCGGTTTTTTGCCACCGAGAAAAAACGATGCATTATACCGTCCGGCATGATTGAGCTGGACCGTGGCCTTCGCCCCGCCCGCATGGATTGCCTCGGCAAGGCCGGCAAGTCCCGGAATGTGTTCATCCAGGTGGGCACCGATATTGGTCGGGGTCCCGGAAAACTCATCGATGGTGGCATAGCCGACACTGATTAAGCCTACACCCCCCTTCGCCCGTTCCCGATAAAACTCACAGAGTTGCTTGGTGACCAGGAAATTTTTGCACATATTGAGGTGCATGGCCGGCATGTACAGGCGATTCTTCAGTTCGACTGTGCCAATATTGATTTTATTGAACAACGGATCTGACATAGGATCTCCCTTAGTACCCCGTGGCCCTGTGATATAATTCTTCAACCTGACCAAAGAGATCAATTTCTTTGAGCGCCTGCCTGAGCATCTCAGGCTCTGCGAGCAAGTCTTTCATAAAAACCACTTCCGAGGCCTTAAGATAGAGATGAAAGGCATCCTGCACCTCCCCGCCGAGCAATTTTTCAATCATGACCATCAGATTTTTTTCATCTTTATGGGGGCGAAGCTGCTCGACCCGGAGGAGCAGTTTCGAAATATAAAAGAGCAGGGTTGCATCGATGCCGGCAATCGACTGCCGGTGGCCGGGCAGGATCCGGCGATTTCGCAGACCGGCAAGCTTCACCAGAGTACTGCAATAGACGTGGTAATTGTTAAACCGTTCGCCGCTCTCAAGATCGATATCAAGGAGCGGCGATTGAAAAATTCCTCGCAAAAGGGTATCGCCGGTGACTGCCCAGTCTTCCCCGACGTACACCAGATCGCTCTGGGAATGACCGGGACAGTTGAGAACCTTAAGTCCCAGCCGCTCCGGCAGATCTGTTTCCGCCACCCGGTATTTTTTCGGAAAAGGTGGAAAAAGCATGCCGCTTTCAAAAATCCGTCGCAACTCGCCAAGGGATTTTTGATTGAAGTCAAGCGAGGCAAGGAGTTGGTACATCCCCTCGATCCGCTTGTCGTGATTGGCTATTTTCAGGCAATCGCGATAGGGCAGATAGACGATGGCGTCGCTGTTCTCTTCAAACCATGCGGCCTGGCCGTAGTGATCGATATGGCAGTGGGTGACGATGACATGGCGGAGATTGGCCAAATCCAGGTGGTCGAGTATATAGCGCTCGGCCTCCGGAGTCGGGGGTCCGGTATCAAAGAGCACCAGTTCTCCGGCCAATACGCCGGAATAGCAATGCACGGGCCCGACCATATACGGGGTGTTGATGGTATGCTGCGTCAATCCGGCCATAGCAATCAGGAGGAAATTCGACACCGGGCGGGGAACCGGTGACCACCAAGGGGCGGCCACCGGCAAGGATTTAAGGCTTAAAAGAGGTATTTTTCCGCTTCGCAGGCGGCCCGGGCAAGGGTTCGCTTAGCAACGAGAAGGCCGGTGGCGTCATACTTGCCGAAACGCCGGATACCGGAAAGAATCATATTCAAGGTATCCCCTTCCTCGATATAGAAGGCACCCTTGCGCGCCGAACTGGCGGCGATCTCCGAGGCCTCGAAGGCGAAAATCTTCACCGTCGCCAGAAGCTGCTCGCGCTTACTGTCGCTGACCTTGGCAAGGTTCTTTTCGGCCCGCAGCACCGCACTTTCAAGGGCAAAGATCTGGATGGCGATGTCCGCCGCCGCCATGAGGATCTCCTGCTCGTTGGCCAGTTTGTCCATGAATTTTTGGACGCCGACACCGGACAGGATGAGAAAGAGGGTCTTGAGGTTTTTGATCAGCGCCTTTTCCTTAACGAAGGGAATAGTCTCGTCCAATTCCTCAAAACTCGGGGTCATAAGCGACTCGAAGGCCTTCATTGCCTCGGCCTGCAGCGGCAGCTCGCCCTTCATTGCCTTGCGAAGGATCATGCCGGGGATGAGCAGGCGGTTGATCTCGTTGGTGCCCTCGAAGATGCGGTTGATGCGCTCGTCACGGTAAAAACGCTCAGCCGGATATTCGGCGCAGAAGCCGTAGCCGCCGTGGATCTGCAAGACCTCGTCCACCGTCCGGGCCAGGACTTCGCTGCAGAAGACCTTGGCGATACCGCACTCGGAGGCGTATTCTTCAATGCCTTTCAGGTATTCATCATAGTAGTTATCGATGCCTTTCTCGATGGTTGCCAGTTTAGTGTCGAGGAGTCCGGCAAGGCGGTAAACGAGAGACTCGGAGGCATAAATATCCGCGGTCAGATCGGCGATTTTCTCGGCAATGGCGCCGAATCTAGCGATCGGCGTATTGAACTGTTTGCGCTCGTTGGCGTATTTGATACCTTCAACCAAGGCCATTTTCGAGGCACCGCAGACACCGGCGCCAAGCTTGAATCTGCCGATATTAAGGACGTTGAAGGCAATCTTATGGCCTTTGCCCTTCTCACCGAGGAGATTTTCCACCGGCACCTTGCAGTTGTCGAGGATGATCTGGGTGGTGGAAGAACCCTTGATACCGAGCTTTTTCTCTTCCGGTCCGACGATCAGGCCGGGGAAGCTTTTCTCCACTAAAAAGGCGGTAAAATGTTCCTTGTCGATCTTGGCGAAGATGGTGAACAGCTGGGCGAAACCGCCGTTGGTGATGAACTGCTTGGTGCCGTTGAGGATATAGTGTTTGCCGTCACCCGAAAGAACGGCGGTGGCCTGGGCGCCGAGGGCGTCGCTGCCGGAACCGGGCTCGGTCAGGCAGTAGGCGGCACACCACTCGCCGGAGGTGATTTTCTCCAGGTACTGCTCTTTTTGCGCTTTGGTGCCGTAGTAGATAAGCGGCAGGGTGCCGATACCCGAATGGGCCGAATAGGCGACGGAAAAAGAGCCGCCGTAGGCGAGCTTCTCGCCGACCAGCATGGTCGAGGCCTTGTCGAGTTCCAGCCCGCCGAACTCTTCCGGGGCATCCATCATCAGGAGCCCGAGTTCCCCGCATTTTTTCATGCCTTCGACGACCAGATCAAAATTCTGCTTGTCGATCTCATCGATTTTCGGGGCAATCTCGGTGGCGATGAACTGCTCGACGGTCTCGCCCATCTGCCGTTGTTCATCGGTGAAATCCTCCGGGGTAAAAACGTCCGCACAGGGAGTTTCCGCTATCAGGTATTCGCCGCCTTTCAATATTTTTTCAGCCATTATTGTTACCTCGCAGGTTGAGACTGGTTTTTAGAAATTACAATCTTTCAAAGATTCCGGCAGCGCCCATGCCGCCGCCGATACACATGGAAACCATGCCATAACGGAGTTTCCGTCGACCCATTTCATGGAGAAGAGTCGTGGTCAACTTAGCGCCGGTACAGCCGAGCGGATGGCCGAGGGCAATGGCGCCGCCATTGACGTTGATGATATCCGGATTGAGACCAAGGGTCTTGATGACCGCCAGGGCCTGTGCGGCAAAGGCCTCATTCAGCTCGATCAGCTGGATATCCTCTTGCTTCAGACCCGCCAGTTTCAGAGCCGCCGGAATGGCGACAATCGGGCCGATGCCCATGACCTCCGGGGCGCAACCGTTGGCGGAAAAAGCGAGGAAGCGGGCGATGGGATTCTTATGAATCTTTTCCAGATACTCTTCGGAAACAACCAGGGCCACCGCCGCACCGTCGGTCATTTGCGAGGAGTTTCCGGCGGTTACCGGACCGCCGACCTTGAAGGCCGGACGAACTTTTGCAAGCGACTCGATGGTGGTGTCGGACCTGACCCCGTCATCGACCGTTACCAGCTCCTTGGTGCGCTGCAGTTTGCCTTTAACGATGGCGTTTTTCTCTATCTCGACCGGGATAATCTCCTCGGTAAACCTGCCGGCGGCTATCGCCGCAGCAGCCTTGGCATTGCTGGCCACGGCGAAGGTGTCCATGGCCAGGCGGTCGATGCCGTAGCGTTCGGCCACCAGTTCGGCGGTTACCCCCATGGAGGCGAAGGCCTCCGGCCAGTCGACCATCATGCCCGGATTGGCGCTGTATTTCAAGCCGCCGAGCGGCACACAGGACATCGACTCTACTCCACCGGCAACGATACAGTCGGCAAAGCCGCACATAACCCGCTCGGCCGCCATGGCTATGGTCTGCAGGCCGGAGGAGCAAAAGCGGTTGATGGTCTGGCCCGGCACCTCGATCGGCAGCCCTGCCTTCATCGCCGCCACCCGGCCGACGTTCATACCCTGCTCGGCCTCGGGAAAGGCACAGCCGAGATAGACATCGCTTATGGTCATCGGGTCAATACCGGTGCGTTCAACGAGACCTCTGATCGCCAGAGCCGCCAGATCGTCCGGCCGGACATCTTTGAATTTGCCTTTATTTGCCCGGCAGCCCGGAGTTCGGTAACTTGCCAGTATATATGCTTTTTTCATATTGGTTCTCCCTTATGGGTAATTTTCTTATTAATTCCGCAAAGGCTTGCCGGTCTTCAGCATATGCTGGATACGCTCGGCGGTCTTCTTGTTGCCGCAGAGTTTCAGGAAGTTTTCCCGTTCGAGCTGGAGGAGGTAGTCTTCACTGATCAGAGTGCCGGCATTGACATCGCCGCCGCACATAACCTGGGCGATGATAAAGCCCATCTCCGCCTCGTACTCGGTAATAAAATTACCCATCTTCATGTTCCACAGCTGGCTCTTGATAGCGGCGGCAATGCCCCGGCCGGGAGCCGGCAGATTTTCCACCGGACGTTTCGGCCGATAGTTGACGGCCAGCGCCAGCACCTTTTGCTTGGCATCGCCGATCAAACGGTCGATATCCATACTGATGCTGTCGCCGTGCCGCATATAGTCCATGCCGAACAGTTCGGCCGCACCCATGGAAACTTTCGCCATGGCAAGTTGCTGGAAGTTCTTGATGATAAAGGGCTGGACATCGGTATTGAACTGCTGCGCCAACTGAATGGCCCGCATGCTCATCTCTTTGGTGCCGCCGCCGCCGGGCAGAAGACCGACACCGATCTCAACAAGACCCATATAGGTCTCCGCATAGGCGTTGACCGCGTCGGCGTGCAGACAGAACTCGGCGCCGCCGCCGAGGGTCATGGCAAAGGGTGCGGCAACCACCGGCACCTTGGCGTATTTCACCGCCATGGTCGCCTTCTGGAAGGCCCGCAGGACCATGTTGATATCGTCATAGGCCCCTTCGGCGAGAGCCACGGCCATCATCATCAGATTGGCGCCGACCGAGAAATTGACACCCTGGTTGGCGATGACCAGGCCGACGCCTTCTTCCTCGGCGCGCTTGATGGCCTTATGGGTCATGGCCAGGATGTCGCCGCTGATGGCGTTCATCTTCGAATGGAACTCGAAGCCGAAAACACCATCGCCGAGATCGAGAACCGAGCAACTGGCGTTTTTCTCCACCACGCGGCCGGCTTTTTTGAGGATCTCCAGGCGAATTTCCCCGGCTTTTACCGGCATCGGCAGGTAGGTGCGCTGCAGCAAATCGAAGTATTGTTTGCCGCCCTTCTCGTCGTAGCGGTAAAAGGAAGTAACTCCTTTCAGGCACTCCGGCACCTTGACGCCGTCTTTTTCCGCCCGTTTGACAAAGGCCTCGACGCCGATGGCATCGAACATCTCGAAGGGCCCGATCTCCCAGTTAAAGCCCCAGCGCATGGCGTTGTCGACATTAACCACATCATCGGCAATCTCCGGGATGCGGTTGACGGCATAGATGAGGGTGTCGCGGATACTCTTCCAGGCAAACTCGGCGCCTTTATCGCTGCCGGCGACGACCATCTTCACCTTCTGGCCGGGACTATCGACCTGCTTGACGGCCAGGGCCGAGGCAAATTTCGGTTTGACGAGGGGCTTATAGTCACCCGTTGTATAGTCGTAGTAGAAGAGGGCCTTCTTGCCGCCGACCATTTCCTTTTTATAAAACCCGCCGCCGCTCTTGTTGCCGAGGAGGCCGCCGTCGATCATCTTCTTCATAAACTCCGGCATCTTGAACACCCCGCGCTCCTCGTCGTTCGGCAGGAGGTCGTGGGAGTTAGTGCCGACATGACCGAGGGTGTCGAGACCTACCAGGTCGGCGGTGCGGAAAGCGGCACTCTTTGGCCGGGCGGTCGCCGGGCCGGCGATGGCATCCACCTCTTCGACGGTCATGCCCATCGCCACCATATGCTCGATGCCTTTATAGATGGCATAGGTACCGATACGGTTGGCGATGAAGTTGGTGGTATCCTTGGCATAAACGATGCCCTTGCCGAGCCGCTTGCTCATAAAATCGGCCATGGCCCGCATGACCTCCGGATCGGTCTCCTTGCAGGGAACAAGTTCCATCAGACGCATATAGCGCGGCGGATTGAAGAAATGGGTGGCGAGAAAGTTTTTGCGCACCTCGGCCGGTAATACCGCCGCCATTTCATTCACCGACAGACCGCTGGTGTTGGTGGTGAGGATCGCGCCGGGGGCAAGGTTCGGGACGAGTTTCTGCAGGAGATCGAGCTTGATCGGCATGTATTCGACCACCACCTCAATGACCCAATCGCACTCCTTCAATTTCCCCAAATCATCGACCAGGTTGCCGATCTGAATCTGCCCCACATAGGCACTCAGATAAAAGGGCGCCGGTTTCATTTTTAGCAGACCCTGCAGTCCGTTTCTGGCAATCCGGTTGCGTACCACCGGACTATCGAGGGTCAAGCCCTGTGCTTCCTCCTGCTTGTCCAGTCCTTTGGGAACGATATCAAGCAAAAGAATTTCCAATCCCGCATTGGCGAGATGAGCGGCGATGGTGGCCCCCATAACTCCGGCGCCAAGTACGGCTACTCGATTAATTTGCCTCATTTTTTATCTCCGTTAGTTATTTTTCTTCGGGGCAATAACTCCATTGCCCTTGGTTGCATAAAGATCCTCGATAATATCTTTGTATTTTTCGAGAATAACTTTGCGTTTCAATTTCAGGGTGGGGGTCAATTCCCCGCCTTCGATTGAGAAGTCATTAGCAACGACGGCAAAGTATTTAATGGTTTTGTAGGGCGGATAATTTTTATTCAACGCCTTGATCCGGGACGCATACAGCTCCTTGATTTTGGTGTTGTGCACCAATTCTTCGATATCGATGTAACTGATGTTTTCTCCCCGGGCATAGTCGATGAGCGTCTCGACATTCGGGGTAATGACTGCCACCAGATAGGGTTTACGGTCACCGAAAACGATCGCCGAGGAGATATATTTGTCAAGTTTCAGCTCGTTTTCAATGGGCTGCGGGGCGATGTTCTTGCCGCCGGCGGTGACGATCAATTCCTTCTTACGATCGACGATATAGACGAAGCCCTCCTCATCGATCCTGGCGATATCGCCGGTTTTGAACCAGCCGTCCTGAAGAGATTCGAGGGTCGCCTCATCGTTTTTATAATAACCGAGCATGACTTGCGGTCCCTTAACCAGCAGCTCCCCGTCCGGGGCGAGTTTCAGTTCAGTTTCGCGCAGAGCCTTACCGACCGAGTCGAAGCGCACTTTGCCGACACCGCTGATGGCTACCCCGGGGCTCGTTTCGGTGAGACCGTAGCCGTTGAAAACCGGCAGGCCGATGATCCACATGAATTCGCAGATGGTCTTATCAAGCGGTGCGCCGCCACAGAGAAAATAAGTGAGTCTGCCGCCGAACCGCGCACGGATCTTTTTGAAGACCAGCCGATCAAAGAGTTTGTATTTCAGACCGAGCAAGCCGAGGGGTTCGTTGGTAATATATTTTTTATTGACATACTCCCGCCCTATCTCCATCGCCCGATGAAAGATCTTCTGGCGGCTAGGTGGCATCTGGCTGACACCCTCATAGACGCGGGAATAGATTTTCTCAAACAGCCGGGGCACACTGACCATGGAGGTCGGTCGCACCTCCGCCATATTCTCCATGACCGCGGCGGCATTTTCCGCAAAGGCGAGATGATTGCCGTTCATCAGCGTTACATAATAGCCGCCGGTTCGCTCCAACACATGGCTGAGCGGCAGGAAGCTGAGGGTTGTCATGTCCTTCTGCGGCATGCCCAACTGTTCGGAACCGTATTCGGCATTGATCATGATATTGCGCTGGGTGAGGAGCACACCCTTCGGCACGCCGGTGGTTCCCGAGGTGTAGATGATGGTGATCAGATCGTCGGGGGTGATCTGGGCGATCTGCTCCTCGATCTGCTGTCGATCCTCGGCGGAGATGGGTGTTTCAACCTCGGACAGCTGGGATTGAGTAAAAACCGGAAAGGAGCGATGCCCCATGAAGCGTTCATAGGAAATCACCAGATCGACATTGGGAATCTGGTCCTTCACCGAGTAGAGTTTTTCGTATTGACCCTTGGTCGAGCAGAAGACGATTCTCGCCTCGCAATGGTTGATAACGTAGGCCGCCTGTTTACCGGTGTTGGTCGCATAAATCGGCACGGTGATGCCGCCGGCACTTTGAATACCAAAATCGGAAATCGCCCAGCCGAGTCGGTTTTCGGAAAAGATGGCCACCTTGTCGCCCGGCGTCATGCCACATTTGCGCAACCCCCTTGCCAGCATCAGTATCCGCTCGTAGAACTCCTCGTAGGTGAGAGAAAGGAAAACCCCTTTCTTTTTGTAGCTGATCGCGGTTTTCTTGCCGAACTTTTTGACGTTGTCTTTGAGTACTGCCGGGATCGACTGATATGACATGATGCTCATATGTTCCTTGCTCCCTTAAACTGATCGCGCTGACCAGATCATGATAACGTTTACGTAAATACCATTACATGATTTCTGTATACCTCCCCTTAACGTTTAAGTCAATATCAATTCAAATTCTTTTTGGGATCAAAAATCCTGCTGACAACAGCATAGCCTTTCAAGAAAGTTGCTGCAATGAAGTTTAAATTGATTTGTCGTAAGGTTACAAAGGACAATAAGGATGGTTCCAGCGATTAAAAAAACACCTTGCTCCCCTCAATATTCGATTGCTCCCCGTACTTCACCCTGACACCTTTTACGTAAAACAGCGCTACGAGGAGTGTCTCCTCAGCATAATTACCGGAACGGCATGGTGTTATCGAGGTTTGCCGGATTCTTGATGAATATGGATATTTTCTTGTTTGCAAGAATTTCCCAGGCTGCGCATCACCTCTTTTCGGAAATGCCGGCCCGAACAATTACCTGACCAGCATTTTAGCCAACTCCGCCGATTGACTCACAACTATTCCCAGATACCGCGCATGGAAGGACGAATAACAGTAAGACAATTGACAAAACCGTATCGATCATGATATCATCGTACCAAAATCATCGATGGAGACATTGTCATGCAAACAGTAACAGTATCACCGAAATTTCAAATTGTTATACCTAAATCAATTCGAGAGCTCTTGCATCTTCGGCCAGGCCAGAAAATGCAGGTGATGGAATATGCAGGACGTGTCGAGCTTATCCCGGAACGCGACATCAAGGAACTCCGCGGATTCCTCAAGGGCATAAACACAGCTTTTAAACGAGAAGAAGATAGGGTATGAATATTCTTGATTCTTCCGGCTGGCTCGCCTATTTCACAGATGAATCCAATGCACAATATTTTCTAACACCATTGAACGATCCTGCTTCACTTATTGTCCCAGCAATAACGATATATGAGGTTTTCAAGGTAATCCTTCGAGAATCCACCGAAAACGACGCATTTCAAGCGGCTATTGCCATGCAAAAAGGCACTGTCGTCGATCTCACGGCATCACTGGCGATGGCCGCTTCAAGACTGAGCATAGACTGTAATCTTCCAATGACGGATAGTATTATTCTCGCAACAGCGCACCAATTCAATGCTACAATTTGGACGCAAGATTCCCATTTTGAAAATATTCACAATGTAAAGTATTTTCCTAAAAAATAGGGCTGGCCAATTGTCAACAGGAGTCACTTCCCCCGGGTTTTTCTCTCACCAGGAGGTGATTGCCGATTTTAGTCTTTTTAATGCCATGATTCAAATCACCGCCATCCAACTGGAAGTAAAAGACCAGTCCAAACAGGAAAACCTGGCTACCGTCCTCCGTCTCCTTGATGAAGCTCCACCCGCCGACCTGCTTCTGCTGCCCGAACTGTGGCCCTCCGGCTTCTTTTCCTTCGGCAGTTACCGCGCCGACAGCGAGGAAGTTGACGGGCCGCTCGTCACCGCCCTGCGGCAAAAGGTCGCGGAGAAAGCGACCCATGCCATGATCGGCAGTTTTGTCGAGCGTGACGGCGACCATTTTTACAACACCTCCCTGCTCCTCGGTCCAGATGGCGGCCTCCTCGCCAAGTACCGGAAGATCCATCTCTTCGGCTTTCAATCCCAGGAAAAACAGCTGCTCACCCCCGGCGACGAGGTCACCGTCGTCGACCTGCCCTGGGGCCGGGCGGGGATCAGCACCTGCTACGATCTGCGCTTTCCCGAACTCTACCGCCTCATGGTCGACCAAGGCGCTATCTTCTTCCTTGTTGCTTCCGCCTGGCCACTGGCACGGTTGTCGGCCTGGCAACTGTTCAACCAGGCCAGGGCCCACGAGAATCTTGCCTACCTCATATCTTGCAACTGTGCAGGGGCAAGCCGGGGCATTGCCTTTGCCGGCCATAGCATGATCGTTGATCCCCTCGGCAATATCCTGGCCCAAGGCGGCGAGACGGGAGGGTATGTCACAGCCGAGATCGACCCGGAATTGCCAATTCGCGTCAGGAAGGAATTCAGTGCCCTGGATGACCGGGTCTACCGGATAATCGACGAACGATAAGTCGCAGGACTGAACCTTTAATGAACTGCTGTCAATCAAGACTCTGCCTAACTTGACTGACGACAGAGAACCAAACCGTTTGGTTATGCACAACAAACCCCTCCAACTAATTGAAACAAAATTAAAACTGACAAGACCTCCCCTGCGGGTCGGATAGCCGAACAATTCCAGAAATTTCTTGACATAATCAAAAAAAACAGCAACCACTATCCTGAACAAAATGGAGCAGTCATTTTGGGCAGAAGATCAAATTCAGAGACATAGGGCTATCGTGCAGGACAATCCCAAAGAATATTTAAGTTAGTGTTGATTTTTCCATCCTTGCATGTTGCCGGTTTTGTGTGATTAAATTTTCATTTTTCTGTGAAACACTCAAAAACGACATATTGAACAGATCTTCAGAACCCTTGTTGTCGCTAGACACATTTTGAACTCTTGGAGGCAAAGGTATGCCCGTACCGCCAAATTGGCGTCAGATATTTATTGAGTTCGTAGATAAATGGAAATCTGCATTTGCTGGTACAAATCAATCTGCACAGGAGGAGTTCCTGGGTGACAGACCCTTCCTCAATTTCGTTTTGACTGAACCGGCAACATCTTGGCACGACTTTCTTCAATGGAAAAATGAGTTAAAAGGCTCTTGGGCCTTCCGTGGTCAACGCAAATCTTCATGGAACCTGGACACGTCACTGGACTTGGCTGTAATGGTAGAGTATGCGGGGGATGGTTTTAGCGGATATGGCCGCCTCAATAGGGAAACAGAGCTTAGCAAACTACTCTTTCTCTTCCAGCAACAAGCTCACCATTACATAGACAATCTCCCGGCGCTTGATGACGTTGGCAGTTGGCTCGCCCTCATGCAGCACTACGGAGTGCCTACCCGTTTTCTGGATTGGACAAAATCGCCCTACGTGGCACTGTTCTTCGCGCTTGCGGATGAACCATCGGAAGATGAATCACCTGAGACATCCGCTGCGGTTTGGGCTATAGATTTAGATTGGCTAGAGAGTAGAGGGCAAGAATTACTTAAATCAGACTACCCTATTCCAGCATTGGATGACTATCAGGCGAGAGCTAAATACCTCAATGTTTTGCTACCTAATCCCACTGAAAATGCAGTTATTGTCAAGATCGATCCGCTAAAAACTAATGAGCGGATGGTGGCACAACAAGGATTCTTCCTATGTAATTTGTTCCATAAAAACTACGCTTCTTTCAATCAAATCCTCATGAGCATGATTTTCCACCAGATACCGGACGAGCCGGTTCTCAGAAAGCTACAAGTGGATAAGAGCCAAAGGATAACGTTTCTGAAACAACTGCGAGAGATGAATATCCATAGCGCTTCTCTCTTCCCAGGGCTCGACGGATTTGGCAAATCTCTCAAACTCGATCTTAAGATAAAGGCGGCCGATGAAGGAAAGGCAATCGCGGATCAAATAATAAATGACAGATAAATTAGTAGGAATTCAGGGGACATCCATGATAAGTCTTGCCAACGGGAAAGCGGAGGTTTCCCATAACCATCAAGCACCTTCAGAATTTCCGGGGAAATGATACTCAATTCCAACCAAAACATTCTGCGGTCAAGCCGCAGATGTTTGCATTGGGCCACTCAGGTAACCCCATGAATATTCAAGAATTTGCCGAATTAACACAAATATCCGCGCATACCATACGTTATTACGAAAAGATTGGGCTGCTGCGAAACATCAATCGTAATTCGAGTGGGCATCGTGCTTTCACGAAAAATGATATTGTCTGGACCGATTTTATTAAACGACTGAAAGATACCGGGATGTCTCTGCAAGATATTCGCAGATATGCAGATTTGCGAGAGGAGGGTGAGCATACAGCTAAACTTCGTATGCAATTGCTGCAGGCACACACAAAAATTTTGGAAGAAAGAATTGCCATTGAAACTCTCCATTTGCAAAAACTGAAAGAAAAAATCAAATTTTACGATACTCTCATCATCGATTAATTTTTATGCTTGACTTTGAGTATGCTCTAAGTTGTAGGATTGGCGATGTCTGTATCACAAATAACCTACACAAGGAGTCGCCATGAACAATCAAAGATTTGAGTCAGGTTTAAAAAAATTGAAAGAAATTGATGGTGCTGCCGGCGAAAAGGTCATCGACAGCTTGGCAGCAATTGCCCCGGATTTAGCAAAGTATACGATTGAGTTCCCTTTTGGGGACATTTATCAACGACCCGGACTTGATTTAAAAAGCAGGGAATTAGTAACAGTTGCAGCTTTAACAGCCTTGGGCCACTGCCAACCGCAGCTCAATGTGCATATCAATGGCGCGTTGAACGTCGGTTGCAAACCAGAGGAAATAGTTGAAGTCATAATACAAATGGCGGTTTATGCGGGGTTCCCAGCCTCATTAAATGGTATGTTTGTTGCCAAAGATGTCTTCATCGAACGCGGCATCATCACCACCTAACAAGTGGCTGACTGCAGTTGCAGGCAGTTATGAAGGTTTAGGAGCCGTTAGGAAATAACTAAACCATTTATAACCATTTCCTTACGGCTCCTTATGCCGTTCCAGGCATGCCTTCGGCCCATATTTTTTTACAACGGCTTAAAGAGGGAGAGCCGGTATTTTTTCAAGAGGTCATACAACCGCGCCTGGGAGATCCCGGCAAGACGGCAAGCGGCCTCCCGATTGCCCCACGCCTTCCTGATCAGGACCTGAAAGTACTGGCGCTCATGCTTTTCACGAAAATCGTTGAGGCAGGGGAATTTCCCGGTTGGGTCGCCCGCGTCACCCAAGTCAAAGTCTATGGCCGGGAGCTGCGGCGCGGGACCCAGGCAACAAGACGATCTTCGGCGCCGGCAGGCTGATCTCTCCGGCATTTTTATAGAGATCGACAAGCCTCTGCCGCAGTTGCTGGGAAGAACAGACCAAGGGGTCATAAAGCAGGGTAAGGGATCGATAGGCAGGCGAAACTTCGATTACTCCCGCCGGTTTTTCAAGGTCCAAAGCAAGAAGCATCGCCTTGATTTTTGCATGAATCAGGGGCGAAATTCCTTCGCCGAATTCCATTATCAAGCCTTGGTCGCCGGCGATGCGAAACACCGGTTCGGCGTAGAGAGCGGCAGTCATCGTCAAAATATCTTCCTCGGTTGTTGACATGTATCATGTTATCCGCCCTGCTGGTTGCGGAGTCAAAGATGACCCGTGACGGCGGCTTGCCTTTTGCGTTTCTTGTTTCTCTTTTACTCTTTTATCACTTTCGCATTTTCAAAAAACATGCCATCATCCGACAATTATTTTTCATCGATAATTCAGTATATTACTGACATTGGCCGACTTATGTTCCGGGCAAAATCGGCGGCCATTCTTTTTTTCAAGAAAACTTTCTCCGTTATCGTAACGATACAGTTCCAGACCCAAAGTCGGCTTCCTCTTTTTTAGAAATTTGACGGAATGCTCACAATCTCTTCAACTTCTTGGAAATAATAGATTTTCCCCTTCTTTTGCAAGCGTTTTAGCCACCACATTGATGAAATGATCAATTGACCTCCGCTCCACCAAGCCTCTCCCACGGCCTTGGAGCATTAAATTAATCATTTATTATCCTCGTGTTAGGTAACAAATCATGGTGCTGCAGATTTTTTTTCGCGGGCGGTATGCTTTTTGCTCCTTCCAGCCTGCTCGTCGTATCAAGAGAATACGATCCGGGTATCGCATGGGAAAAATTGAAACAATCGTTAAAAATCTTTTTACAAGAAGAGGTCTGGTGCATGGCAAAGGCAAGGCTCAAGGAGCAAAAAATAATCAGGGACTGGTGCAAAGGCTGTGGAATCTGTATCGCCTTTTGCCCGAAGAAGGTCCTGGAGCTGGACGCAGAGGATAAGGCAGTGACAGTGCGACCCGAAGATTGTATCTGCTGCCGCTTATGTGAATTACGCTGCCCCGATCTGGCGATCGAGGTGTTCAAGCAGGAGGAAGAATGACAAAGCAAATCATGTTCTTACAAGGCAACGAGGCCTGTGTCGAGGGGGCTCTCTACGCCGGAGTGGAGTTTTTTGCCGGCTACCCGATCACCCCGTCAACCGAAATCGCCGAACAGCTCTCAGGGCGGTTGCCGGAACGCGGCGGCAAATTCATCCAGATGGAGGACGAGATCGCCTCGATGTGCGCCATCATCGGGGCGTCGCTCACCGGCAAGAAAGTCATGACAGCAACCAGCGGCCCGGGCTTTTCCCTGAAACAGGAGGCCATCGGCTACGCCTGCATGGCGGAGATCCCCTGCGTCATCGCCAACGTCCAGCGGGGCGGCCCATCGACCGGCAACCCGACCCACGTCAGCCAGGGCGACATCAACCAGGCGCGCTGGGGCACGCACGGCGATCATAACATCATTGCCCTCACCGCCTCCAACCACCAGGATGTTTTTTCGATCACCGTCGACGCCTTCAATATGGCGGAGACCTACCGAACCCCGGTCATCCTCCTGCTCGACGAGGCGGTCGGCCATCTCCGGGAAAAATTGATCCTTCCGGAAAAGGGCGAACTGCCGATCGTCGACCGGCTGCGAACCTCGGTTCCCAAGGGAGTCGATTATCACCCCTACCTGCCGAGAGAAGACGGTCGTTTGCCGATGTCCGATTTCGGCGGCGACCATCGCTACAACGTTACCGGGTTGTTCCATGATATGTGGGGCTTCCCCTCCAATAACCCGAAGGTGGTAAACGAACTCCTCCGCCATTTGGTAGACAAGATCGACAACAATATCCGGGCCATCACCCGCTACAAGGAACACTACATGGAAGGGGCCGAATATATTCTCCTCTCCTACGGTTCCTCGGCTAGATCCGCCATCCATCTCGCCCAGAACCGGCGGGCCAAGGGCGAGAAGATAGGAGTATTGGAGCTGCAGTCGATCTGGCCCTTCCCGAGCGAGCTGGTGCGGGAAAAATGTGCCGGTGCCAAGGCCGTGCTGGTGGTGGAAATGAATATGGGTCAGGTTATGGCCCAGGTAAAAATGGCGGTCGACGAACCGGGTAAAATCTTTCTTGCCAACCGCATCGACGGCAAACTGATAACGCCTTCAGATATCAAACAACTCCTGCGGGTTATCCAGGGGAGGGGAGTGTGAAATGGCTGTAACAGATTATTTACGCGAACGATTTTTCCCGCATATGTGGTGTCCCGGCTGCGGCCATGGCACTGTTCTCAATTCGCTGCTCCGGGCCATTGAGGAACTGGGCCTGAACAAGAACAATATCGTCATGACCTCAGGCATCGGTTGCTCGGCCCGGATCTCCGGCTATGTCGATTTCCACTCCCTGCATACCATCCACGGCCGGGCCCTGGCCTTTGCCACCGGGGTAAAGCTGTCAAAACCGGGCCTCAAGCTCCTCGTGCCCATGGGGGACGGCGACGCCCTGGCAATCGGCGGCAACCATTTCATCCATGCGGCGCGCCGCAATATCGACATCACCGCCATTATCATGAACAACCGGATCTACGGCATGACCGGCGGCCAGTTCTCGCCGCTTTCCGGCCCCGGCAAAAAGGCCACCACCGCCCCCTATCTGACCATCGATCGCGAGTTCGATATAGTTGAATTGGCCAAAGCGGCAGGCGCAACCTTTGTCGCCAGGTCGACCACCTATCATGCCAAGGAAAGTATCGAATTTTTGAAGAAAGCAATCGACCACAAAGGTTTCTCGGTGGTCGAAATCCTCTCCCAGTGTCCGACCCATTACGGCCGGAAGAACAAGGAGGGCGATGCGCCGCAGATGCTGGAAAACTACCGGAACAATACCGCAAAAATCGGCTCGAAGGCGCTGGCGGACGATCCGTCGCTTATCGCCCGGGGAATCTTTGTCGATGTCGAACGACCTGAATATTGTCAGGAATACGACCAGATCATTGAACGTGCCATGAAGGAGTAATGAAAATGAACAGGACCAGACTCGTCTTTTCCGGCTCCGGCGGCCAGGGGGTGATTACCGCCGCCATCATTTTGGCGGAAGCAGCCGTCATGTATGAAGGGCTGAACGCCACTCAATCCCAGAGCTACGGGGCGGCGGCGAGAGGTGGCGCCACCCGCAGCGATATCATCCTCGCGGATGGCCCGATCAACTTTCCGGTGGTGAATGAACCGAATATCCTCGTCTGTCTGACCCAGGAGGCCTATAACTCCTTTGCCCCGATCATCCGGCCCGGCGGCACGCTGCTCACCGACTCGCGCTTTGTTAAGACGACCAAAAAGGTCGATGCCAGGCAGATTGAATTGCCGATCTATGCCTCGGTCATGGAAAAGATCGGCAAACCGATCGTCTTCAATATCAGCGTGCTCGGCGCGCTGCTGGGGATCATTCCGCTGGTCAGGGAAGAATCCCTGCTGGCGACGATTCGCGACCGGGTTCCCAAGGATTTTATCGGACTGAATACCGATGCCTTTACTCTTGGTCTTTCGTTTGGCCGCAATTAATATCACCGGAGAAGCTATGGAAAGCATCAAATTTGTACTCGATCGAGACCCGCATGAGCGGGAGTTTCATCAGGCAGTGACGGAAGTCCTGGAATCCATCCAGCCGGTGCTCGACAAGAATCCGCACTACCGCCGCGAGGCGATCCTTGAGCGCATCGTCGAGCCGGAGCGGGTCATCCTCTTTCGCGTGCCCTGGGTCGATGATCAGGGTCAGGTGCGGGTCAACCGCGGCTTTCGCATCCAGATGAACAGTGCCATCGGTCCCTACAAGGGCGGCCTGCGCTTCCACCCCTCGGTGAATCTCAGTATCTTGAAATTCCTGGCCTTCGAGCAGGTCTTCAAGAATGCCCTGACCTCCCTGCCCATGGGCGGCGGCAAGGGCGGCTCCGATTTCGATCCGAAAGGTAAATCGGATGGCGAGGTGATGCGTTTCTGCCAGGCATTTATGGCTGAACTCTTCCGCCATATCGGCGCCGACACCGACGTGCCGGCCGGTGATATCGGCGTCGGCGGCCGGGAGATCGGCTACCTCTTCGGCATGTATAAAAAGCTGGCCCTGGAATTCACCGGTGTCCTCACCGGCAAGAGCCTCAACTGGGGTGGCAGCCTGATCCGCCCCGAGGCCACCGGCTACGGCTGCGTCTATTTCGCCGCCGAGATGCTCGCCACCCGTGGTCAGACCCTGGAGGGCAAGGCCTGCCTGGTCTCCGGCTCCGGCAACGTTGCCCAGTACACCCTTGAAAAACTTCTCGATCTTGGCGCCATACCGCTCACCTGCTCCGATTCGTCAGGCTATATCTACGATCCCCAGGGCATCGACCGGGCTAAGCTGGCCTTTTTAAAGGATCTGAAAAACTTCCGCCGCGGCCGGGTCAGCGCCTATGCCGAAAAGTTTCCGGATACGATCTTTACCCCTGCCGACCAGAGCCTCGGCTACAATCCGTTATGGAATCACAAGGCCGATTGCGCCTTCCCCTGCGCCACCCAGAATGAAATAAACGACCGCGATGCCCAAAACCTGGTGAATAACGGCGTCTCGGCGGTGGCGGAAGGGGCGAATATGCCGACTACCCCGGAAGGAGTGAATATCTTCCTCGACCATAAGCTTCTCTATGGACCAGGCAAGGCCGCCAATGCCGGAGGCGTCTCGGTCTCGGGTCTTGAGATGAGCCAGAATTCGATGCGTCTCAACTGGCCGCGCGAGGAGGTAGATAAGCGTTTGAAGGGCATTATGCAGAATATCCACCGGATGTGCAAGGAGACCGCCGATCACTACGGCGCACCGGGCAATTATGTGGTTGGTGCCAATATCGCCGGCTTCGTAAAGGTTGTCAATTCGATGATCGACCAGGGAGTGGTCTGATCGGCAATGCCGCTATAAAAAAATCCTGACCGGAGAAAACTGCAGAATGACCGGGAAACCTCTCTCCCGACTTTTGCAATTTACCTCCGGTTTTGCCAATATTTGGCCAAGAAACCAATCTAACCAGCAGAAATTACATCGCCGACTTGCCAAAACCGTTTGTAGTGCCGACCCACCATCTTCCTTGTCTATCAAGAAGTAATTTTCGGCTCATTTTCTCAGTTCTACTTTCTTTCCACTCGTCAAAGTACTGACTAACTTCTGCATTGAATCCTCTTTCTCGAAGTAGAATCGCGAGGACAGTAGATCTTACCACTTTTGTGTCAGACTTGTTTCAAAACCTGAACAAGTTCACAACATGGTGACCCTAATCTGACCCGTAATAATACACATCCCGGCATATCCCACAGCCACCGCCCGGATCACCATAAATTTCATTTTATCATCAAGCAGTTATCAAGTTAATGAAATTTTTTATCAATAACGAACGACTCTTGCTTAAATTCACTTCCGTCACAACTGCCGATTGAGGGCAATGGAGCCATCGACAAGTTCACTTTAATAGCTTCCGAGCATTTGGAAAATTATTTTTAAAAAAAATGTCAACACCGTCAAATTATAAGAAAAATGTCAGAAAGCATCTGTATAATACGGGTACGTCTTGAAAAACTTTAGTGCGGGACGTTCGAAACTGACAGAGTCATCGAAGATAAATATGAAATTAATCAGTTATTTATTCAGTCCGGGACAATAGCCGCAAGCCACAACCCCAAAAGGGACCGAAATGTCAAGACGCCCTCGAATCACGATCTCCGAAGTCCCTGTCCACCTGATCCAGCGTGGAAATAATCGTCAGGCTTGCTTTTATGCCAAAGAAGACTATCAGAGCTTTCTGGACTGGTTGCAAAAGTACGCCGGTGCATCGGGCTGCGCGGTCCATGCCTATGTGTTGATGACCAACCATGTACACCTGCTGGTAACCCCGACCGAAAAGAGCAGTTCCGGAACATTTATGAAACTCCTTGGGCAGCGCTATGCCCAAGGTCAACCGGGTTTATCGGCGCAGTGGAACCCTCTGGGAAGGGGGATACCTCAGCTACATTGCCGAGCAGGAACAGTACCTGCTCATCTGCCAGCGATATATCGAGCTCAATCCTGTTCGGGCAGGACTTGTTGTCCATCCCGCCGAGTATCCCTGGTCCAGCTATCGTGCCAATGGGCAAGGAGAGGAATCCGAGATATTGGACCAGCACTACCTGTATATGAATTTAGGCAAGACACCTGCCAAAAGACAGGCAGTTTATCGTTCCTTGTTTTACAATGCATTGGCTCCGGAATTGGTTGATCAAATTAGAAATGCCACAAACGGCAATTACGCCCTTGGCGATGAACGGTTCAAAGCGGAAGTAGAAAGTACCTTGAAACGGCGGGTAACACCGGGGAAAGCAGGTAGACCAAGGAAATATCCTGTACTGGAAGAGATCTAAACTTTTTGATAACTTCTCTTGTTTTCTTAGATGAGGTCCGTCCCCGATTTATAATTATTGACAGCTATTTATCCAATTGGCTAAGGAATTGGAAATTATGCTCTATGGAGTCAGGTTTCGGTTTGTTTTTAGAGAATCGTGGTCTGACCCCGAGTTTCCACCATCAAGGATTCCGACGGCAAGGGGGATGTCGGTTTCGTCGATATATTCACCTATGCCATAACTAATATGCCATAACTAATATATTGGAGGTTTCCCTCTTATGATCTACCAAGCCTCGTCTTTCCTTAAAGTCTCGTATCGTTTAGTTTTGCTCGGTGCAATCCTGCCGTTCGGCCTTTCAAAGTCCAGTTGGGTAAGCCTCATTACTGGTCATGGAATTTTTAGTATCATTCCATATGCCTGGCAACTCGTCTTTTTAGTTGTCGGTGTGTATCGAATCTATCTTGTCACTCGATTTAAAGGAACATTGGATGCACTCCCGGTCTCCGGCATTGCCGCAACACTAAGGTCTCTCGGTGTGTTTTGCCTCTACATTGGAGCAATAATCACACTTCTCAATTGGTTCTCAGGACCACTCATGCACATGTTTATGACCCACAGGACCGAGAGTGGGGCTGAGTTTGTCGTCATAGGGTGGTATCTCTCCCTCGTTACCGGCATTGGCTATCTTGGGTTACTTTTGTTTGAGTTCAGTCGACTACTCGCATTTGAGCGCCAGATTAAACAAAACAATATGAAAGAATAAGGTCAAGTTCAGAAGAACGATTGAATGAATATCAAACCAGAAAAGCCATCGCTTTGATTCACAGGTCAGTGACCCGGTGCGGCTGATCTCCATGAAAAAGGCTAAACATAATGAAATTGTTCCAAAACAATGTGATTGTTACGCTGGGAGAATGTGCAGCGGATAAAAATTTAAAATATTCCGGCTTTTTTCTCTTCTCCACTCAGATTGTAAGAAAATTGTAAGAAACCGGAAGCAAGCTGGGCCAGTGTAAGGGTGAAGAGAACAAGACGGTTCCAGTGAAAATTCGAAGGATCAAGGAGCGGATCGATGGATGTAAATGCAGATGACGCCAAAACCGACGAGACGAAAAGATGGAAGTTGACAAATTTTATAAGCATTAAACAGTTACTCGTTCTGCTGCTGGCAGGGGCATTGCTGGTCAAGTGTTTTGTGCATTTACCGGACAACTGGCAGGAAGAGGTGAAACTAGGTGATGGCCGGGTCATCGTAATTGATAGGGTGATGCTGCGCCAACGTGGCGGACCTGAAATTGCAATTAATCCGTCGGGTACAAGGCCCAAGGAATTTAGGTTGAAGTTTACACATCCGGATAACCCGAAGACGACCATCGAATGGCGGGGCAGCAAAATGAGCAATATGAGTAACCCGGAGATACCACTGATCCTGGATGTGGAAGCAGGAAATCCGGTTATCTATACGAGAGTTGGAATTAGAAATGTTGAAATCATGTACTCAAAATATATCTACCAACAAGGTTCCTGGCAGGAAGAAGAGCTTCCGGAGACCTTTCCGGAGAAAAAGAACAATTTATTCACCGGTATAAGAAGCGAAATGCCGGGCTATATCGATTTAAAAACTAAAGATCTTCATCTTAAAGAAATAGGGTACTCGAAAACCCTTAAGAAGGTCGGCCCCAAGCGAGTCACAGTCGCTGAATAGGACGCGATTCATCAATTCAATGTGAAAATTCTTCAGGATCAGGAGGTTCTATGGCAAGTGCATTCGAGTGTATGCAATTTTCCACGCTTGTGTATTCCACATTGATAAATGCCAACAAAATTGGCGTCCCGGCAGGTTGGACAATGCTCGATCCAGTTCCCGACACCTTTACCGGCTTTTCCGCCGGCACCTTAAGAAAATTGTAAGAAACCGGAAGTAAGCTGGGCCAGTGTAAGGGTGAAGAGAGCAAGACGGTTCCGGTGAAAATTCAAAAGATCAAGGAGCGGATCGATGGATGTAAATGCAAATGACGCCAAAACCGGCGAGACGAAAAGATGGAAGTTGACAAATTTTATAAGCATTAAACAGTTACTCGTTTTGCTGCTGGCAGGGGCATTGCTGGTCAAGTGTTTTGTGTATTTACCGGACAACTGGCAGGAGGAGGTGAAACTAAGCGATGGCAGGATCATCGTAATTGATAGGGTTCTGCTGCGTCAAGGTGGAGGCCAAGAATTTATCCACCTTTCCAATTCTCGGCCCAAGGAATTCAGGTTGAAGTTTACGCATCCGGATAACCCGAAGACGACCATCGAATGGCGGGGAAGCAAAATGAGCAATATGAGTAACCCGGAGATACCACTGATCCTGGATATGGAAGCAGGAAATCCGGTTATCTATACAAGAGTTGGAATTAGAAATGTTGAAATCATGTACTCAAAATATATCTATCAACTAGGTTCCTGGCAGGAGGAAGAGCTTCCGGAGATCTTTCCGGAGAAAAAGAGCAATTTATTTACCGGCACAAAAAGCGGTATGCCCGGCTATATCGATTTAAAAACCAAAGATCTCGATCTTAAGGAAATAGGCTACCCCAAAACCCTTAAGAAGGTCGGCCCCAAACGAATCACTGTTCCTTAAAAGAGCGCGATTCATCAGCCCAATACCAAAATGTTTCTGGAGGTTCTATGGCAAGTGCATTTGAGTGTATGCAATTTTCCACGCGTGTGTATTCAACATTGATAGATGACAACACAATCGGCGTTCCGTTAGGCTGGACAATGTTCGACCATGTGCCCGACACCTTTACCGGCTTTTCCGCCGGCACCTTTTATAACAAGGAGAGAAACGAACTCGTCATTACCTATACCGGTACCAATGAATTCCCAATCGATCCATTGGCCGGTTGGTCTGCCGGTGCAGGTCTTCCCGCGCCGCAGATCTTTGCGGCAATTTCCTATTATTTCAAGGAAAAGCAAGCCCATCCAACGGCGACCATATCCTTTTCCGGCCACTCCCTCGGCGGCGGTTTGGCCTCCCTTATGGCGGTATTTTTCGATAAACAGGCGATAGTTTTTGACGAGGCCCCCTTCGAAGCCGCAGCGAGGTCCCTTTCCGTTTTGGCCGGTGCCGCCGCCACCCTGGCGCTTTCCGGGACCGAGGACGCCGCCTTCAGCGCTTTTCTCGCTTCGGTCGGCACTCTTACCGGTGCAAGGGAAGCAAATATCACCCAGTATTCCATCGAGGGAGAGGCACTGTCTTATATAAGAACTTCCTCCAACACCTTGGTCGGTACCGACATGCCACCGATTTTCCTAGAAAATTCTACGGCATCCAAGGTCGAGCGCCACTCGATGACCCTGCTGACCGCAGTATCCACCTCTGGGACTTTTCTCGCCGCGGTCAGAAGATTGCCCGATCTGGTATCGCTACTGGCCAGCGATGACCTCTTCGCCGCAGGCGCGTCCGATAGAAAGCCCGATCTCCTGCGCAAACTGCTCAAAAATCAGCTTGGCGTTCTCAACCAAGCCGGCGATAGCTATACTCTTCTCCCCAACGCCATGCTCGATCGTTTCGGCTCGGATATGTGCAAGGTCGCTATTCTACAGGACAATACGACTGGCGCCGCGGATCTCAACAAAGCGATGATCGTCTTTGGCATGCAGGCCTATTATGACGATAAACTACCGCTCGATCAGGAGCTTTTCACCGTCTCCGTCGGCGGCGATCATCTGCGCTTCGACCGGGCAAAAGTGGCCGATTCCTATGACGAGATGAAGGGCAAGGAGTCTTTCGAAAAATACCTGACAAAAAGCTTTGTCTGGAAGGAAAAATCTACCATCCTCGAAAAAATTGGCAATACCACCGACTGGTATATACGCACCGGTTTCTGGGTAATGAACGCCACCGCCGAAGACCGCGCCGCATTTATGTTGGGCGGTGTGACGAATGACACCCTCACCGGCAGCGATAAGGACGACCTGCTCGTAGGCGGCGACGGCAACGACACCCTAACCAGCAACGGCGGTAAAGATACCCTTCTAGGCGGCAACGGCGATGATACATTTATTCTCCATGCCACCGACGGCAACGGCCTGACTATCTATGGCGGCACTGGTTACGATGTCATTGCCGGGACTGAAGAAAAAGATACCCTAGATCTCGGCAACGCCCGGATCGAAGACGTTGAAGAAGTCGATCTCGGCGATGGGGACGACGTGGTCAAGGTCGCAAGAAATTATTTTAGCCCCGCCATCTACCACGGCGACAACGGCAAGGACACCATCGATGGCAGGGGTGCCAGCCAAGCGCTGCAACTGTATGGGGATGGCGGAGATGACACGCTGTTTGGCGGCGGATATAATGATAGCCTCGTTGGCGGTGACGGTGCGGATCTTCTCGAAGGCGGCGCCGGCAAAGATATCTACCTTGCCGGCGACGGCGACACCATCAAGGATTCCGACGGCAGCGGCAAGATCAGCTTCGCCGATATCAGGAAACTGAGCGGCGGCACGCAAAAAGAAGTCGGTTCGCAGGTCTACGAAGGCAACAACGGCGAAACCTATACCTGGTCGGGAAGCACTCTCACGGTCGAAAAAGACGGTGCAATTCTCACCATAAAAGACTTCACCAACGATTCCCTGGAAATCCACCTGGAAGACAAAAAGCCCGAACCGCCAAACCCCATTATGGAAGGCATCCGCGACCTGTTCGCCAGAGCCGAACAAACCATCTCGCCCCTCATCCTCGACTTGGACGGCGACGGGGTAGAGACCGTCGACGTCAAGGCCGGAGCCCATTTCGACCATGCAGGCGACGGCTTCGCCGAACAGACCGGCTGGGCCGGGGCCGACGACGGCCTCCTGGTCTACGACCGAAACGGTAATGGCCGTATAGACTCCGGGGCCGAGCTGTTCGGCAACAATACCGTGAAGGCTGATGGCACCAAGGCAGCCAACGGTTTTGAGGCCCTGGCGGAGTTCGACACCAACCACGATGGCCGCATTGACGAGGGTGACGCCGCCTACGCGAGCCTCCGGGTCTGGAAAGATGCCAACGGCAACGGTTACACCGAAGCAGGCGAGCTCCTCACCCTTGCCCAGGCCGGGGTGCAAAGCATCAATACCGGCTACGGCAACTCCACCCTGGTGGACGCAAACGGCAGCGCCCACAAACAGGTGGGAAGCTTCACCCGCACCGACGGCAGCGCCGCCACCCTTGCCGATGTCTGGTTCGGCGTAGACAATATGTACACCATCGCCAGGGATCAGCTTGCCTTGCCGGCCGACATCGCCGCCCTGCCCGAGCTGCACGGCTATGGCCAGGTGTACGACCTACGTCAGGCCATGGCGCGGGACGCGAGCGGCCACCTGAAGGACCTTGTCGGGCAATTCGCCGCAGAATCCGATTCCACCGCCCGCACCGCAATCGTCACCCGGATTATGTACGCCTGGGCCGGAGTGGAGAACATCGATCCCGCCAGCCGGGGTTGCAATATCGATGCCCAAAAACTGGCAACCCTGGAGGCCTTTCTCGGTGAAAAGTATTGGAATGCTGCGCAGACAACGTCCAACCCCTATTATTATGCTACGCAAGTTCTGCTCCAGGCATTTGACCAGCTTGCCGATACGATGTCCTGGCAGCTGATGGCGCAGACGCATCTGAAGGCGCTCTTCCAAGACATCTCTTTTTCCTGGGATACGACAACAAAATCTTTCGTCGCCGATGTAACACAACCGATCGCTACCCTGCAGGCCGCATACGATGCCGACGCAAACAACGGCATGCTCCTGCTCAGAGAATTTGCCCAATGCCTTGACAGCTATGGCGATGTCGGCAAACAGGTGCTAGGTATCCTGCAACGCCAAGGGGATATCAACGCAAGCGGCTTCGCATTCTGCCTCTTTACGCTGGGAAGACAGCCTGTCACCGGCGATGCAGGAAACAATACCCTTTCGGCCGTAAACAATGCCACCTCAGTCCTCCTGGGATTTGCTGGCGACGACATCTTGAATGGCGGCCAAAACGACGATATTCTGGCCGGAGGTTCCGGAAATGATACACTTGCAGGCGGAGGCGGCAATAACACATATATTTTCAATGCCGGTGACGGTCAGGATACCATCAATATCACCTCCGGGGCCGATACCGTCACCTTCGGCACAGGCATCGCTCCGGCAGATCTGCACAACCTGAGCAAATCAGACAACAACCTGGTGGTGAAGATCGGAGCCAATGGCGACCAGCTCACCTTCAACAACTGGTTCGCGGGTGCTGCATACCGGCCCGGCTGCTTTACCTTTGCGGATGGTACGGTGATGACGGTGGCGGAGGTGAGCAATCTGGGTATGATCGGTACGGCCGGTGACGATACCATCGCCCTGTGGCCGGATAGTTCGGTTGTCCTTGGCAATGAAGGCAACGATACCCTTATCGCCAATAGCTCCAGTTCCAACTACACCTTGGACGGCGGCGCCGGGGACGATACGATAACCTCATCGGGCACGGGCACCAACGTACTCCGAGGTGGAGCCGGAAACGACACGATAAACTTCAGTTATAATTCCAGCAATACCATTGAAAGTGGAGATGGCAATGACCTGATAAAGGTATCATCTCCTTATTACAGCAACTCTACCAACATCAACACCTTCGCCGGCGGCACCGGCAACGACCGCATTGAGGCCGGCGGCGGTGCCGACACCTATCTTTTCAACCGCGGCGATGGCCAGGATACGATCAACGATTACGGCATTAACCAAGGTTATGGTACGCCCGGAAGTGACAAAATTGTCTTTGGAACGGGGATAGCACTCAGCGACCTGACTGCCAGTCGGGTTGGCGACCATCTGGTATTGAAGATCAACGACCCGGCCAATCCTGGAGCAACCGACCAGATTACCATCGAGAACTGGAATACCGCCGGATACCGGATAGAGACCTTACTGTTTGCCGATGGCTCTGTTATGACCGCCGCACAGCTCAGCAACTTGGCGATGACCGGCACGGCCGGCAACGATACTCTCACTTTATGGTCGGACGGCAATTTTGCCGACGGCGGTGCCGGAGACGATACAATAAACTCATACGGCAGCGGGACCAATCTGTTGAAGGGTGGTGCCGGTAATGATACGATAAATTTTAAATATAATTCAACCAATACGATCGAAGGCGGATCCGGCGATGATCTCATCAAGATAGATACCTATTATGCCAGTAATTTAAACTACGGCAACACCTTCTCCGGAGGCACCGGCAACGACCGCATTGAGGCAGGTGGCGGCGCCGACACCTATCTTTTCAACCGCGGCGATGGCCAGGATACGATCAACGATTACGGCATTAACCAAGGTTATGGTACGCCCGGAAGTGACAAAATTGTCTTTGGAACGGGGATAGCACTCAGCGACCTGACTGCCAGTCGGGTTGGCGACCATCTGGTATTGAAGATCAACGACCCGGCCAATCCTGGAGCAACCGACCAGATTACCATCGAGAACTGGAATAACGCCGGATACCGCATCGAGAAGGTCCAGTTTGCCGACGGTTCGGAAATAACAGCCTTGCAATTGAGCAACCTAGCGATGACCGGGACAGCCGGAAACGATACAATTACACTTTGGACGGATGGAACTTTTGCAGACGGCGGGGCCGGCGACGACATCATCACCGACCAGGGGGCGGGCACCAACGTACTCCGAGGCGGATCGGGCAATGACATGATCACCTTCAGTTCTAATTCGACCAATACGATCGAAGGCGGATCCGGCGACGATCTCATCAAGATAGACACTTATTATACCAGCAACTTGGACTACGGTAACACCTTCTCCGGGGGCACCGGCAATGACCGCATCGAGGCAGGTGGCGGCGCCGACACCTATCTTTTCAACCGCGGCGATGGTCAGGATACGATCAACGATTTCGGTATTAACTGGGGATACGGTTCGGTCGGAACCGACAAAATTGTCTTCGGAACGGGGATAGCACTCAGTGACCTGACCGCCAGTCGGGTTGGAGATCATCTGGTATTGAAGATCAACGACCCGGCCAATCCCGGAGCAACCGACCAGATTACCATCGAGAACTGGTTCTCAAATAGTGGTTATCAAATCGAAAACTTTTCCTTCAATAACGGCACGACCCTTACCGCCAATCAACTGCTTGCGCAACTGCCGGTTCAGAGTATCGGAACCACCGGGAATGACACCCTCTCCGGCTATGATGGAGTGGATCATATGGACGGTGGAGCCGGAAATGACACCTTGCTGGCCTACGCCGGTAATGACCGTTTAAATGGCAACCTTGGCAACGACGTTCTCACCGGCGGAGCCGGAAACGATACCTTTGTCTTCAATACCCTCTTGAACGCCGCGACCAACAAAGACACCATCACCGACTTTACCCCCGGCCAGGACAAGATCGAACTGAGTCGCGCCATCTTTTCGGCTTTGCCGGCGGAGGGCACACTTGCCTCCTTCGCTTATCTTGCCTCGCCAAGCGGAGCTGCGGCCGACGAGAATCATCATATCCTCTACAATACCACCTCCGGCGCCCTGCTCTACGACGCCGACGGCAACGGCCAAGGCGTGGCGATCGAATTTGCCACCCTCACTAACAAACCGGTGATCAAGGCCGACGATTTCATCATCGTGTCGTGATGCAGGGATAACTCCGAGGAACGGGACTCTTTTCAGTACCCGTAGAAGCGCCCCCTCTCTGGCGCAGGCGGCGCTCCGGAAGCACATCTCCGGAGCGCCGCCTGCGCCTTTTTCATCTTTACCCGGCAAGGTAGGGATAACTCCCAAGGTATTTTCTAACTTTTTTTCAAAAGTGTAAAGAAATCGGGCCGATTGTAGGAAAAATGTCGGAAAACATGTGTAGAACATGGAGACGAGTTGAAAAAAGAGTGATGTTGGCGGTCGCTTGAAGAAACTGACTTTTTTAAAATGGTGCGTAAAACGCACCCACGATACCACCTTGAAAACTAACCGGAATAAGAAAAACAACTAGCGGCAAAACGAATTTATGACGAAACTCATCGAAGTTGCAGCCCCTAACCACGAAACAGGCCTCCTGCCCTGCTGCCGCCATCTGGCAAGGCAGACGGGACATGAAGCCTTTCTCACTCATCTTAATAATCTGAAGGAAATCCCCGGTCCGAAAGGACGGCAGGAGACCCTTGAAAGCATCGTTCGTGCCGGAAGGGCGGAAGGCCTGCAAACTCTCATCCTGCATTTGTCGCCTGACCAACTTCCCGCCCTCACCGGACAACTGCCGGCGGTGACCGAACTGCGCGACGGCCACTATGTGGTTCTCGCCGGAATGAACGACAATGAGGCCCAAGGCGAGAGCACCGTGACCGTCCTCACCCCTCGGCGCGACGGACAGATGCAAACCGAACAACTCGCGCGGCAGGCCTTTCAGGCAAGCTGGACCGGTGGCCTGCTTCGCTTTGAAAAAATCAATACCGCATTGGTCTGCTTTTCCCTCATCGCCCGTGAGCATAAGATCGAGCTGACCCGCGACCGCCTGCTCCACGAATACAACCTCGGCACGGACGAAATCCCCAAAAACACCCTCCTGCGGATGGCCAAAGAAGTGGGCCTGAAGGCCAGGCTGTTAAAACTCTCCTGGAGCGGGCTTGTCAATCTGCAGAAGGCCTATCCGGCCATCGCCGTCCTCGGTAACGGCCGACATCTGGTCCTTGCCGGGATGAGCGAACGAGGGGAAAAAGATCAACCGAAAGAACTGGCCATCGCCTGCTTCGACCCTCTGGCCGGCAGCGGCGGCGCCCATGTGCGATTGAACCGGCAGGAGTTCGAGGCAATCTGGGGCGGCAAGGTCTATGTCGTCAAACGCCCCTATAAACTCAGCGACGAGTCCCAGCCTTTTTCCCTGCGCTGGTTTATTCCCGAGATTCTCAAACAAAAAATCACCTTTATCGATATTACCCTGGCGGTCCTCTTTATCAACGCCATCTCCCTGGTGACGCCGATCTTTTTCCAGATCGTCATCGACAAGGTCCTGGTGAACCAGGCCTACACCACCCTGCATGTCCTCGGCATCGGTATGGCCGCGGCGCTTGCGGTCAACGGTGGGCTTGATTTTCTTCGCGATTACCTTCTTCTCCATGCCACCAACAAGATCGATCTGCGGGTAACCGGGCGGACCTTTAAGCATCTTCTCAGCCTGCCGCTTGATTTTTTCGAACACGTCGCCGCCGGCGTTTTGACCCAGCATATGCAGCAGACCGCGAAGATCCGCAATTTTCTTACCGGCAACGTCTTTCTCACCATGCTTGAGGCGACTTCGCTGTTCGTCTTCCTGCCCTTCCTGTTCTTCTATAGTTTCAAACTCACCGGCATTGTTCTGGTTTTCACCCTGGCAATCGCCTCGATCATCGGGGTGCTGATCGTCCCCTTCAAACGGCGGTTAAACGCCCTTTACGAGGCCGAAGGCAGCCGTCAGGCGATGCTTGTCGAAACCATCAATGGCATGGCCACGGTGAAGGCCATGGCGATTGAGCCCCTGCTCCGTAAGCAGTGGGAAAACAAGGTGGCGAAAGCCGTCAGCATGCAGTTTCGGGTCGGCAAGATTTCCATCACCGCCAAATCGCTTACCCAGTTTTTGGAGAGAATGATGACGGTGATCCTCATCTGGATGGGTGCCTCGCAGGTGTTTGACGGCACGCTGACGGTCGGCGCCCTCATCGCCTTCCAGATGCTTGCCGGCCGGGTGACTTCACCGCTGGTGCGACTGGTCGGCCTTGTCCATCAATATCAGGAGGCGGCGCTGTCGGTTGAAAAACTCGGCCTGATTATGAACGCCAGGCAGGAGTGGGGGGCCGATCGACACGGCGTCCGGCCTTCTCTTGCGGGCGACATCGTCTTCGAGCGGGTGAGTTTTCGCTATGCCCCCGACCTGCCCAATGCCTTAAAAGAAATCTCTCTCATTATCCCCGCAGGAAAGACCCTGGGTATTGTCGGCCCGAGCGGCTCCGGCAAAACGACGCTGACCCGCATGCTGCAGAAGGTCTATTTTCCGTCCACCGGCACCATCAGGATCAATAACTGCTATCTGAACGAGTTGGATACCGCCCATCTCCGGCAAAACATGGGGGTGGTACTGCAGGAAAATTTTCTCTTTCATGCGACAGTGGCCGAGAATATCCGGGCCGGTCAGGCTGCGGCCTCGCGGCAGCAGATCATCCACGCAGCTCTTATGGCCGGGGCCGACGAATTTATCGTTCAGCTGCCCCAGGGCTATGACACCATGCTCGAAGAGGGCGCGAAAAACCTGTCCGGCGGCCAGCGGCAGCGCCTGGCCATCGCCAGGGCACTCCTTACCTCGCCTGAGATCCTGATCTTCGACGAGGCCACCAGCGCCCTCGATCCGGAAAGCGAACGGATAGTCCGGGAGAATCTGGTGCAGATGGCGAAGAACCGCACGGTGGTCATCGTCTCGCATCGGCTGTCGATGCTGAAAGATGCCGACAGCATTCTGGTACTCGCGGGCGGCGAACGGGTTGGGCACGGGTCGCATGCAGAGCTGCTTGAGGATTGCGGACTCTATCGCCATCTCTGGCAACAGCAGATGGAATTGAAATAACACCACAAAAGAGAAGATATGAACATGGTCAAGAAAAAACTTACCAACGATGTCTTGGAGTATCAACCGGATGCAGTGGAAATCGAAGAACGGCCGGTACCGGGAAAAATTCGCTGGGTGCTCTACCTGATCCTCGGCTCGCTCGTCGTCTCGGTGGTCGGAGCCATCATCTTCCAGGTGGATCGCATCGTTGTCGCCGAGGGAGAGCTGATCACCACGGCGCCTACCATCGTTGTCCAACCTCTCAGCACGGCGGTGGTCCGCTCCATCAATGTGCAGATCGGCGATACGGTGGAAAAGGGGCAAGTGTTAGTGACCCTTGATCCGACTTTTACCAGCGCCGACCTGAGCCAGTTGAGCAAACAAAACCTCACCCTCGGCGTGCAGATCAGGCGCATCAAGGCGGAACTGCACAATAAACCTTTTAGCCCGAGAGCGGAAGAGGGAGAAGACGGCCTCCTGCAGGAGCAGGTGCTCCGCCAGCGCCAGCTGATCTTTGCCAAAAGCAAACAGATGACCGAAGACAAAAGCGCGGCCCTTGAGGCAAAGCTCGCCCTCAACGCGGTGCAGCGCCAGGGGCAGGAACAGCAAGTGAAGCTACTCCGCGATGTTGAGGGTACAACGGCCAAGCTGCCGCAAAATGGCAACGAATATCGATTAAAACTCCTTGAAACGCAGAAGGCCAGATCGCAAGCGGCAAATGCCGTCGACAGCCTCCTGGGCGAAGAGCAGGTGACCAGGAATGAATTAAAGCAGGTCGGATCCGAATGGCAACGCTTTGTCGAGGAACGAAACGGCGAGCTGATGGAGCAGGAGGTGAAGCTGCGCACCGAACTGGAAAAGGTCCTCGAAGAACTCAACAAGGCCAAACGGATGCACGAACTGGTCACCCTTCGCGCCCCGGAAAAAGGCATTGTTCTGAAGATGGCCAAACGCTCCGTCGGATCGATCATCCAGGCGGCCGAACCCTTTATTACCCTCGTGCCAAGTGACAGTACCATCGAGGTGGAAGTCGATGTCGAGACCAGGGATATCGGCCGAATACGCGCCGGCGACACAGTCCGGGTGAAGCTTGATGCCTTCCCTTTCCAGCGGCATGATACCCTGCCCGGCGCGGTCAGGGTTATCAGCGAGGATGCCCATCAGCGCAACAATCAGCCGGAGGCGGTGGTTGATGTATCGCCGGACGAAAAACCGGCTACCGCCTTCTATAAAACCAGGGTCAGCCTGCTCGGCACAAGCCTGCGCAATGTGCCGGACGGCTTTCGTCTCATGCCGGGCATGAAGGTCAGGGCCGAGATAAAGGTCGGACGGCGCAGCGTCATCTCCTATTTCCTCTATCCGATCATCCGCGCCTTTGACGAGAGTCTGCGTGAACCATAACAAGTAAATGAATAAAAATGAGAGTAATTACAGGCCGTTTTAAAACCATCCAATTTTCAACCATAGAAGGAACCTCATGACAAGATTTCCGATACGTCGGCTTCAAATCTTCATCCCCGTCCTCTTTCTCCTTAGCGGTTGCGGGGCATTAACCGGGCTGCCCGGGCATGGCGGCGGCAAGCGCTTTGCCGTCGAACAGGAACTGATTGCCGCGGCGACCAGGGGCGCCATCAAGCAGATTGATCTGACCGCAATCCACGGCAAAAAGGTTAATCTTTTTGTCAATGCGATCGGCGATACCGGCTCCGGCACCCTTACGGGAGGCAAGTATTCCGTTGTTTCCCTGCTGCGCGGCGACTACATTCAGGCCCCTCCAACCCTTGAGACCTCGACCTTTCCCCGCTATTCGTCGACGACTTCCTCTGGTTCTTCGACCAACACCTCCGGATCCACTCAACAAAACCAGGGGAGTACGACAACCGGCACTGGCGGCTCAACCTCTTCCACCTCCTCCGGCTCTTCGTCAAGCGACAGCACGACCAGCGGCACGAGCACGACGGACAGTGTCGTACCGATGCCCGACTCGAAAAAGACCATGCAAAAGGGCCAGGGTATGGTTGGTCAACTCGGCTTGGAATATAAAGGTCTTGGTGCCTATCAAAATTCCGATCAAATCTCTTCCAATGATCTGCAATATCTTTCCGGCCTCCTGCAAACCTACCTTTTCCTCCGAGGGGTGAATGTTGTGCCGCCCTCCGAGGCGGAGATCGATGTCTACGTGACTATCGATGTCTTCGGCACGGTGCGTAGCCGGGTCGAATGGTTCCTCGCCAATAACGAGATACTTCGGGCCAAAACCGCCCTTGAGGTCCTGGCGGTCGATCATCTGACCGGCAACCTGATCATGCCGCCGAAATCGGTCGGGGCGGAAGCCGAATACAACGAACAGTATATCCTCTGGGCAGGCCCGGTGCTGATCAAGCAGACCATGCAGAAAACCAAGCCGTTGCTCAGTGATTTCGGCGAATTTGGTGAACTTAAGAGGATGACGGTGCAACAGGATGTCGCCATTCCTTATCCTTTTCAACTTCAGCTGGAGCATCTATTCCCGGACGTCGCGGAATGAACGGACAGACTTAAGTGCTAGGCGTATGAAACCGACACAAGCACAATTTGCGGCTTACCAGCAAATATTCGACTACTTCAATCAGCGGTTGTTTGACAACAGACTGCCTGATTGTATGCTCAGTTTTAGTCGACGGCGGCGAAGTTCCCACTCCTTGTTTACCGCCGGGCAATGGCGAGAGGAAGCCGGTTCAGTTACATCTGAAATGAGTCTGAACCTGAAACAATTGGGAGAAGGTGAGCCAATAGAGGTGATAGCGGTGCTGGTACGGCAGATGGTGCATTTATGGCAGGAGAGGTATGGGCAACCTTCCCGGAATGGCTATTTTAATCGACAATGGGCGGAAAAGATGGAGACAATTGGCTTGATTCCCACAGCGACGGGTATGCCAGGAGGCCGACGGACAGGGCAAGGGGTAAAACATTACATTCTCGCGGAAGGCCAATTTACACAGGCGTTCCTGGAGATACCGGAGACCTATCTCTGGCCCTTTCGACCAGAGGGATTTGAGGGCGGAAAAAATGAAGAACGTTCACTGAAAGTGATGTATCGGTGTGCCGGGTGCGGGATAAAGGTGTGGGGCAAAAGAGGGATAGGATTAGTGTGCGAATGTGGCAGGTTTTTTGCCGATGCAACGGGAGAGACGAAGTCTGGTCTAGGGGAGAAAGTCTATCATATCTTGGCGGAGCAATATGGTATATAAAGAAAAACACAGGGAACGTCAAGAATACATAGAGATATCTGGCGAATGAAATGACGAAAAAGAAGGACTAAACTGTTACATCAAGGCATTTTGCCCCTTGTTAGGCCTGCCGTGGCCCGGTCAGCCAAGCCCTGAACTCATCCACGGATCGACCGCTGTCAGAGACAATGCCCGGATTATAGAAGGGATTGCCGCGATGCAGCACATCAAACCACTTGTGCTGGAACCGGGCCTTTTCCTCTTGCAGGGCGGTCGATGACCATTGTCGGTGGCGTATGATGCTCCGGGCGTTGGTAGTTGCTTTGCAGTACGGGGTATAAATGTTCTTTTTGCCTTGTTGATGCAAACTGAAGGAGAAATCGATAAAGGCAAAAAGAAACGGGAACTGCCTTGCATGAAAGCCGTCGGCGGCAAGAAGAAGCTCCCGGCGCACAAGCGTGAGGTCACTGCCTACGCCGAGAACTTCCTGCGGGCAAAGCCCGATGTTCAGCAGCACGGAACAGTCGGTGAGAAAGCGGGCGTAATACAAGGGGGAAGTGATATTGCAGTCGGCAATGGGGGTGACGGTGAGCGCATCTTCAGCTGGATATTCTATTTGCCCGCCGACCATGCCGACCTCTGGGGATTGACCATATTCGACAAGTGCCGCCAACCAATGATCGCTTGTAATATCCAGGTCACCGTTGACCAAGGCGACAAGCTCGCCATGGATGTCGGGAAGGGCCGAGTGGAGTTTTGCTGCGAACCCCTGACCCTCCGGGAAAATCCGGTAAGTGGCAACGATCCCGGTGGCTTGGGCCAATGCCTCGATCAGGGCGTCTGAAGGATGCGTGGCCATCAGGAGGACCACCTGCCATACCTTGTGCCCGGAGGCTGCAAGGAGTTTGGTCAACCAGTCAAGGATTTCCTCCTCCGACCGCTCCCAGTTTACCACCAGGGTGACTGAAACTTCCCTCATAATGGCCCTCTTGGCGCGGTAAAAAAATTTCCAGTCGGTAAAGAGAGTTTCGCCGCGTATTTCCCTGCGAGCCAAGGCACCTGCGACACTTTGTCGGCCGGCTTCATCGGCGTAGCTTTTCTGGTTGTGATTGGTGCTGGTTGAGGTCGGCAAAGCCCGCCAATGATAGAGTACCTCGGGGATATGGATAATGGCAGTGGCTTTCTCGGAGAGCTTGAGGAAGAGGTCGAGATCCTGGGCGCCGTTCAGTTCACCGGCACAGCCGCCGACCTTCTCGTACAACGCTTTGGAAGTTAGCACGCAATGGGTGATATAGTTGTGACAGAGCAACAGTTCACTGTTGAAATCCGGTTTGCGGAAAACGCTGAGTTGTCGTCCGTCGGTCCCTATTAGATCTTCGTCGCTGTAGTACAGGTCGGCGGGTTGGTTGTTGATTCGCTTGACAAAATACTGCAGAGCTTCCGTTGCCAGTTCGTCATCGTTGTCGAGAAAGGCCAGATAGCTGCCGCCGGCAAGCCCTGCGGCGGCATTGGTTGCCGCTGAAATGCCGGAGTTTTTGGCCAGGCAGACAACTTTGATTCTTGGGTCGGATGCGGCCCAACAGGTGAGAAGGAGTCGAATTTCCGGGTTCGTGCTGCAATCATCGGCGAGGCAAAGCTCCCAGTGCGGGTAGGATTGATAGAGTACCGAACGGATGCAAGTGTTGAGATGGGCGATTTCGACGTTATACACCGGCATCAGTACGGAGATAACCGGCTTTTCTGGTAATTCCGCGACATCATTATTGGGATACAGGTGTTTCTTAAGACCGAATTCGAGAAAATGTTTCAGCGGGGATGTTGGCTCCGGCCATTCGCCGAGATAGGTTCGGCGATAAAAAATCGGATCGAACCAGGCACAGGGCTGCCGGTCTTCCGGCAATGCATGGGTGAGGTAATGGGCGAAGAGATCTTCGCAATCGGCAACCTCGTATTTTTTTTGGTAAAAAGCGGCGTCAAACAGCGGGCAAGGGCTTTTTTTTTCGCGACAACCAAATTTAAAAAAGAGGTAATGGCTTATTGCGTCATAACCAAGCTCGCGGATGGCTGGGGTTTTGTCGAGATACCAATCGGTGTCGAAGAAGACGCTTGGCCTGCGGTTATTTGCCAACCCTACGCTTAAGAAGTGTTTGTAAGCCTTAGCCGGAGAGGCGGCGTATTTGGCGGCATCAGGATATTCCCGGCAATAGTATTGCGGGTCGAAAAGGCCGGATTCCTTGAGCACGCGAGTGGGAGAGATAATAAGGCGGTACTTAATACTTCTGAGTAGCCGGTGCTTAATAGGTCTGAGAAAATTGCGGATTCGGGTGCGCATCGATAGATACTTTCCGGTAATAGAATAACAGTTAGGGGGGTGCGAGACGGCCATTGTACCATCAAGGCGCATAAGCGTCGAGGCGGATTTGCCGGCGGAAAAAAGGTCGGTATTCGTCTTTGCGGTGGCTGACAAAGAGAAGGGTGGCAAGGTTTCGGGTGGCTACCTCCTCAAGGAGATCGAGAAGGGTATTGCGGTTGCCGTCGTCCAGGCCCTGGGTCGGTTCATCGAGGATGAGGAGTTTTGGACGTTTTATCAGGGCCCGAGCAATGAGTACTTGGCGCTGTTCGGCAAAGCTCAAGCGGCGAAACGGGACGTCGGCTTTGGCGCTCAGATCTATCCAGGCGAGCCATTGCCCGGCGGTTTTCCTCTCGCTGCTCGTCGCCTTGTGATACAGGCCGATCGAATCATAGAGGCCGGAGAGGACCACCTGGAGAGCACTGCCGGGGATGCGGTGTTCGCGGTGCAGGGTCGGCGAGACGATACCCATGTGCCTTTTAATCGCCCAGATGGATTCTCCGGAACCTCTCTTTTTGCCGAAGATGCGGAGATCATTGGCGTAGCATTTTGGGTTGTCGCCGGTGATTATCTCAAGAAGGGTCGACTTGCCGCAACCGTTCGGGCCGGTGACGAGGGTGTGGTCGCCGGTTTGGAGTGTCAGGTTGAGGCCGGCGAATAATTTCTTCTCGCCATATCCGGCAAAACCGTCGCGAAGAAAGACCAGTTCTTCGCTTTGTTCGCTGCCTTCGGCAGGCGACTGGAGAAAGGGAGCGGTGATCGGGGTATGATTCGTCCCGCCGGTGGTCATGGCCCTATCGCTTTTGCGCAGCACTTGATCTTTCGGGCCGGCACAAACGAGGTGTCCGCTTTTGATAATGGCCAAGTGGCTTGTCCAGGTGGGGATATCGCAGCGGTTATTGACGCTTATCACAACTTCAATGCCGCGGTCGGGCAGGCCGGCGAGGAGGTAGTTCAATTCATTACAACTCTCTTCGTCAAGCCCGTCGTAGGGGTTCTGCAGTACCAGGGTGGTTGTGCCGCCCGTTAGCTCGCGCAGCAGCAGAAGTTTTCTTGCCTGTCCGGAGCTGAGCTGGCGATATCCGAGGTCAAGACAATCGGCCAGGGCGAAGGCGCGCAACAGGTCGAGGTGTGCCTCGTAGTTCGGCAGAAACTCACGAACCAGGGTGCCTGGATCGGTTCTATCGAGGAAGTCGCTGTCGTCATTGCGGATTTCGCTCTCAAACACGTTCTGTTGGGCGCGAAATGAGAGGATGCCAGGGTTTTCGGGGAGATCGAGGCATTTCGCATGGTAGTGTGTCAGTTTTCCGGACAGCAGGTCGATAAAGCGGTCGATGCCGGAGTGGTTCTCACCGAAAATACACCAGGATTGACCGGGAGTGGTGGTGAAGTGGTCGATAACCAGCTCTTGGTGTTGAAAGTTTTTAATGTTCATTGCGCCAGCATAGCATGCAAATGGAAAAAAGTAATGAGGGATGCATCTTTTTGCAAGTTGAGAGGGGAAGGCCCCGGTCGCCTGGTGCGTTGACAGCCGGCACTTTTTTATGGTAGTTCTTGGCTACGACAACTTTACAAGAGCGGGAGAAAATGAAGATGGCCCTGGTTTTTCAGATAGTGCTCTACCTGGTGATTTTCTATATCTTTTGTGCGCTGTTCATGTATCTGCGCCAGGATTCTTTTATTTTCTACCCGACCGCCGCTCGGCATGCGAGCCATACTTATGACAAGGTCGTCGATTACCATCTTGAGCGTGGCTCGGTGGACCTCCGCGGCTGGTTGGTCAACCCCGGATTTGCGCGCCAGAAACTCCTTATCTACTACGGTGGAAACGCCGAGGATGTCTTTTTCAATATTGAGGAATATCAAGGGATTCAGGCGGCGACCCTGTTTGTCGCCTATCGGGGATACGGGCCAAGCAGCGGCAAGCCCGGCGAGGTGGAATTGTTTGCCGACGCCCTGGCGGTGCTCGACGATATCGCCCGCACCACGGCAGCGCAAGAGATCTATCTTATCGGCCGCAGCCTGGGCACAGGGGTGGCCTGCTATGTTGCCGCGCACCGGCCAGTCCAGGGGGCTATTCTGATAACTCCCTATGATAGCCTTGAAAATGTTGCCCGATCGCATTATCCGTGGCTGCCGATAGGACAGCTCCTGAAACATCGCTTTGTTTCGCTTGCTTTGCTGCCCCTTATCCGTTGTCCTCTCTTGGTGCTCTATGCCGGCCGGGACAGGGTTGTTCCGCCGGAACGGACGGAAAATCTCATCCGTCATATGCCGGGTGAAAAAGAGGTCGTCTTTATTGCCGAGGCGGACCACGGAACTATTGAAATGTACCCCGAGTACTGGCCGGCTGTGCTCCGTTTCCTCAACCGGCGAACCTCGCAGGGGCAAGAAGGGGAACGATGATGGCCTCGCACTCTGTCAGACGCAGCAATTACGGTTGATCACCTGCTTTTTCCCTTCCCGGTCCACCGCCACATAGGTGAAAGCGGCCTTGGTCACCTGCAGTTCCGGAGTCTCACCGACAGGTTTGTCAAGGGCCGGTTTGACCCATACCTCCAGATTGATGGTGATCGAGGTGTTGCCGATGCGGAGTACCTGGCCATAGCAGCCCACCACATCGCCGACGTGCACCGGCTTGATGAAGGCAATGGATTCGGCGGCCACGGTTACCACCCGTGCACAGGCGATTTCCCGGGCGAGGATGCCGCCAGCGATGTCCATCTGCGACATGATCCAGCCGCCGAAGATATCGCCATGGGGATTGGTGTCGGCCGGCATAGCCAGAGTCCGGAGAATGAGTTTACCCTCGGGACGATTGCTGGTTTCCATGAGTGTTTTCCTCCAAGAATATTCGCGTACGAGTATGAGCAGGTTTTTCTATACAGCCATGTCAAGTCGTTTTCAATGATAAACAAGGAGAACCGGGCGAATGCCGTTCTCAACGGAGATGAACCCTTGAATTAATAATTCGGTTGGCTATAGTTGAAGAGGCAATGGTGTCCATGGGGCTCAAGGGAAGAGAGTTCCGGAAGCAAATGTGGAAAGAATATTAAAGGGTGCAAGGTCATGACGGCAGAAAAAAGGCGATTCAGCAGGATTATCTTCAATGTCCGGGCAAGGCTTACCGTGGGCGAAACGGTTTGTACGGTTGAGCGAATAGTCAATCTCAGCGTTGGCGGCTGTCAACTGGAAATTGATACGCACCTGCAGCCAGGGGAACCCTGCAAATTCACGATTTTTTTACCGCGAATGGGACCTGGAGTTGATGTTTTCGGGGAAATTGTTCGTGCCGGCAAGGGTGAGACAAGCCTCAAATTCACCAGGGTCGATCCGGAGAATCTTTTTCACCTCCAGAATATTATCCGCTATAACGCCGAAGACCCCGACCTGATCGAGGAAGAAATCAAGGTGCATCCCGGCCTTGTCTAACTTTCGTCTTTCCAGGGCAGGCGAGGAGTAGTGGTTTTTGAATGACACACCTTCGAGCCGTTTCCCTGATGATTCTGGTAACCCTCCTTTGGAGCATGGCCGGCGTGGTAACGCGGCTTCTCGATTCGGCTCCGAGTTTTGAGGTTACTTTCTGGCGCAGTACCTTTAACGCCTTGGCCTTGGCAGTGGCCTTGACGCTGCTTCGCGGCATCGGTTTGTGGCGCAGGTTGCTGTATTCTCCACGAGTTATCTGGTTTTCCGGGATATGCTGGGCCATCATGTTCACTGCTTTCATGGTGGCAATCACCCTGACCACAGTGGCCAATGTTCTCATCACCCTCGCTGTCGGACCACTCGTCACGGCACTTTTCGCGCATCTTTTTCTCCATCACCGACTGCCGCCGGCGACGTGGCTCGCGATTGCCGGGGCAAGTCTTGGAATCGTTTGGATGTTTTGTCAGGATGGGGGTGGGGGAATTGCCCTGATCGGCACTTTGGTGGCCCTGGCGGTGCCGCTGGCGGGAGCGGCTAATTTCACCATTTTGCAGCATGTCGGCATGAACCGGGGCAAGGTGATTGCCGCCGGAGAAAAGCAGGCTCTCGACATGTTGCCGGCGGTATTGATCGGGGCAACACTATCAGCCCTGGCAATGTTGCCGCTGTCCTGGCCATTTCAGGCATCAACCCATGACCTCTGCCTGCTGTCGTACCTCGGGATCTTTCAGCTTGCTCTCCCCTGTCTTTTGGTGGTTCGTCTCAGTCGCGAGCTGCCGGCGCCTGAACTCATACTGCTTGCTCAATTGGAGGTCGTCTTCGGGGTGACATGGGCGTGGTTATGGGCCGGGGAGCAACCCTCCATGAATACTTTGAGCGGCGGCCTGCTGGTGCTTGGAGCGCTTGTTGCCAATGAACTGGTCAGGATTTTTCATGCACGTACGGCAAAAATATGTCAGAGGAGAAATCTCTTCAGGAGGAGTATATGACGGTAAATAATGCAAGCGACAACACAGGGAAAACGATGAAACAACGAGTGTCGAGATTTTTTTTGATCGGCTTTGCCGTTGTCGGTATCGCTTGCACCTTGACCATACCCTTTGTCTATGAATCCCAGACCCTGTGGTACAAGGTGGGAGTGGATAAGACCTTTCTCCGGGCAGGACAGCTCCTTGGCCTCCTCGCCTTGATATCCCTCATCGTCCAGATTTTTTTCGGTTCACGGGGCAAGGTTCTGGAAGAAACGTTTGGAGTCGCGGCTCTCATGGCTTGGCACCGAGCCAACGGCATTCTCCTCTGTTGCCTGGTGAGCTTGCATATCGCTCTCGTGCTCGTTCCGGAAGGCATTGCCAATCTGCCGATAGGCGTAAAACACTGGCCGGAGATGGTCGGAGGCGTGCTCTTCCTGGTGATTTTTTCGCAGGTGATTTCCTCGTTTTTTCGGCAGCAGCTTGGCTTCATCTATAAGCAATGGCGAATGGTTCACAGGGCACTCGGATATCTTGCGCTTTGTTTGGCAGCGGTACATGTCTTGTTTGTCGCCGATTCTTTTGCCCAAGGTGTGCCGAGAATCGCATTACTGGTTATGCTGGTGACCGTGTTTGCACTGATAGCAGTAATTAAGGCTTCGATATTAATAAGAAAAATTAAAGACAGAAGATAGTTTGGTGTTCAACTTGCATTTTTATTTAAGCTCACTATTTTTATAGCACATTTACAGGGTTCTTCGGCAAATTGTCTGGTAAGGCTTGAAGTACCTTGTCTCGGCTCCTAACAACTTTTCAAGGAGGATTTTATGAAAAAACTGAGTATTTTTTCTCTCGCCCTGTTCTTTTTTATTGCCGGTGCGCAGCCATTACTGGCAGCAGTGCGCAGCTGGGAATTGGATAAAGCCCATACCAACTTTTATTTTACCGTCGATCACATTTATTCGAAAATTCGTGGTCATTTCAATGAGTATAGCGGAGAGATCAAATTTGATCCCAAGAACCTTGCCGAGAGTAAATTCTCGTTCAAGATAGATACGGCATCTGTTGACACCAATGTCGCCAAGCGTGACAAGCATCTGCAGTCGGCGGACTTTTTCGATACCGGCAAATATCCGCAGATGACCTTCGAATCGACGAAGATCACCGACGTCGGCAATGGACTCTATGAGGTCCTCGGGAAATTCACCGTCAAGGGAGTAGAATATCAATTACTCCTCCCCTTGACCCTTGCCGGGATAAAAGATCATCCGGCAGCCAAAGGCAAGGAGGTCATCGGTTTCAACGGTATGGTGACCATTGATCGATTGGCCTATAAAGTCGGTGACGGCAAACTCTTTGATCTCGGGGTGGTCGGCAAGGACGTGGAAATTCTTGTCAGTATTGAAGCCCTGGCCGATAAGTAGCCGTTGCTACTCCGCCAGTCAAGGCATTCAGACCCTGCCGGCGGGTGGTGGCGCCATTGACAATCGGCAGAGGTTGCTTAGGGTCTTAAAACAGATATCCGGCGAGTATGATAAACCACTTGCCAATATCACCCTGACTGTCAACCGGGATGAATTCTCGGAAGGAATCTGCGTCAAGCTAAGGAGGCTCGTTATGGCCCATACCTGTAAAAATTGTGGAGCTGTGGCCGATGATCCCGGCCATCTTTGTAATCCATCCGTCGAGGTAATTTCCTGCTCATTTTGCGGGGAGGCTGATGTCGCCGCAACGCATGTTTGTAAGGAGAAACTTGCGGCGATGAAATTCTCCTGCCAGTCTTGTGGCAGGGTTGCTGCGGAAAGCAGTGATTTGTGTAAACCGTTTGTTATTTCCTGAGCGATATAGTCGCTCTCGGAACACTTTAGTCACTTACAAAAAATCTTCGCACGTTTTTTGCGAAGATTTTTTGATAAGCGACTTATACCCCTCAAGGGGGCACTGAAAAGAGTCTCTTTTATCGGGGTTCGATAAAGGGTCGATTCGCCTGGCGGATCGACCCTTTTTTGTTGCCCAGCCGTGCTCCTAATAATCGATTCCTGGTTGGGGTTCGATATCCTTCCTATAAGCATGTTTTATTTCTCGCACCTCACTCACTGTATCGGCAAGTTCTATGAGGTCCGGGTGGGCATCCCTTCCGGTGAGAATAATGTGCATAAGCGCAGGTTTCAGGGCAAGAATTCTTTTGACCTGATGCAGGTCCACGAGATGCAGGTGCAAGGCATTGTTGATTTCATCGAGGATAAGGGTGTGACAAGCATTCTCGGCGAGGATGGTTTCCACCAGCTGGATGGCATCCTGGGCGTTTTTCCGATGTTCCGAGTGGGGGAAGGGATTGCCCTCAATACCACAGAAACCTTTGCCGGTATGGTAGAGTTTGACCAGAGGGGCGAGGAGGGTAATCCCGTCCCACTCACCGGAATAAAGATCGCCTTTCATGAACTGGACAATAGTGGTTTTCAGTTGATGGCCGCAGCCGCGGAGCGCCATTCCCATGGCAGAGGTGGTTTTGCCTTTACCGTTACCGGTAATGATAACCACCAGGCCATGTTTTGTTTTCGGTTCAAGCTTTTTGATGGGAATATCATCGTTCATGCTTTGTCTCCTATGATCATCTCTTTCCGGACCGTTATTTCCTTGCGTGCTGATTTCCCGACAACCGGCGGCGGTAGGTGGCAACCGTAAAGGGTTCAGCGCCATCTGGATAGTGGATGCTTTCCGCCATATAGAATTCTTTTTCGGAAAATTGGGGGAAGGACACATCGCCCGCAACTTCTCTGTCAATCAGGGTGAGGATGATGGTTGTCGCCAGAGTTATTGCCTGAGCGAAGATCTGTGCTCCGCCGATAATGAAAACCTTGTCGGACTGGCCACAGAGATTGAGGGCGGCGGCAAAGGATGGGGCACATTCGCCACCGCGGGGAGAATAGTCCCTATTGCGGCTGAGAATGATATGCCGCCTGCCGGGCAGAGGGGCGGGGAATGAATCGAAGGTTTTCCGTCCCATGATCATCGGATATCCCATGGTGGTCTTCTTGAACAGACGAAGCTCTTCGGGTATGTGCCAAGGGAGTGAATTATCGCGACCGATGATGCGGTTTCGAGCCATTGCCGCGATTATTATTATTTCCATAGGGTCTCATTTGTAGGGAGTAGTTGAAAAATATATTGTATTTGCATCGGCTTCTATTTAATAATACGATAATTATAGGCATTTTCAATTTTTTATTAAAGAACGCCGGCGACGAAAAAGGCGATGTTCAGGTGGAACGCCGGGCGATGGTGGCTGTGTTGCCCCATTTTGAGGGCATTCCAAAATTAAAACTCTTGAACCCGGCATCTCGAATCCGCTGTTCAGCCATGCATGACATGCGGGGAAATTTGACCAAAGAAGTTGGAGGAGTTCGATGAAAATACAGTGTCCCCATTGCGGGGTGAAAGGTTCCGCAGATGATTCGTATCACGGGAAAAAAGTCAAGTGCCCAAAATGTCAGGGATTATTTGCAGCTATTCCGACCATAGTCGAGGTGCCGCAGGATCATCCGGTGCAAGCGATTGCACCGGTCGAGAAGCCGGTCGAACCGGGTGTCCGGATAAACCAGGCGCTCCAGGGAGATCTCTCGGACATTTTGCCAGTCGAAGCTGGAGTTGAAAACAGTCAACCTACGCTTGAGATGCGTCACCAACCTGTCGCCGAGCAGGAAGATGTTCTTGATTGGCAGGATATTGTCTCGGAGATAGATAAAGAGATGGCCGATGGTCCTCAACGGGGGAAAGACGAGGAAAAACAACCGGCGATTCTTCCCGACTTCCTCAAGGATACTGCACCGACCGGCGATGACCTTGATAAACCGGCGGTGGAACAGCTCGATGCCGCCCCCGCCGGCAACGATACTCCGATAATCTCTGCGACACCTCTGTTCACCACTCAGCAAGCTGAGCAGGCGGAAGAAAAAATCGCCCTGGACGGGGTGGAGAATCAGCCCTACGGCATGGATAAAGAGCAATGCTGGCAATGCGGCAAGAAGGATAGTGTCGGGGTGCCGTTTATTGCCAAGGATGGGCGACTCTATTGTCCTGAGTGTCTTCCCCCGGAAAAAGTGGAGCGCGATGAGACAGGCGCCATCTCTCCAGGTTCCGTTGGGGAAAGCGCAGACCATACGGAGAGTTCTCCACGCGAGCCGAGATACGGTTTCACCATTGGCGGTCTTTTGAAAGAGGCTTGGGCAAAAACCAAGGGTGTTAAAGCAACAGTGTGGGCGGGCAGTGCGGTGATGTACCTGGCATTAATTATTCTCGGCACCTGCGGCGCTGTTTTCCTGCCATCCCAGGGAAACCATGGCGCCGGCATAACTATGGCCGGGATGTTTGGAGATCTCCTCTTTCCGATGATTGTCGATGCGGTAGCGGTTATTTTTTCCGCCGGACTCATATTGATCGGTATTAGAAAGGTGGTCGATGACCCCATTGGCTGGAAAATGGTCTTCAAGGGATTTCCCGTGGCCGGAAAGCTCATTGTTGCGACAATCCTCCAGACCATCTTAATCTGCATCGGCTTTTTGCTCCTGATTTTGCCGGGTATCTATCTGACCATTGGCTATGCCATGACCGTGCCGCTGATTGTCGATCGGAAAATGTCACCATGGCAGGCTATGGAGGCGTCGAGGAAGGCCATTCATGGGGAGTGGTGGAAGATTTTCGGACTCTTTAACGTGATGAGTCTCATTTTCATGGTTGCCATCCTGCCATTGGGCCTCGGCCTTATCTGGATCTGGCCGATGTTTGTCGTCCTCGGCGGAGTTGTGTATCGTTCCTTGTTTGGGATCGAGAAAAAAGTCAGGTAATCACAGGCAAAATGACCGGAAATGTGTGGGAAGCGAGGGTGATGCGTCGGCATCAAAGGTTTGAAAAAAACAATACCATGATTGTTCCCGAAAATCCGACCGATTTGAGCGGCTTGGTGGCCTCTGCCATGGCCACCTTCAAGCATGTCGCAATAGATCGAGGGGATTCCGGCCAACCGGAGATCCATCCCCGGAGTTGAGACAAGCTCTCAATAAGGGCGATGCCACGCCGGGGAGCGGCAGGAAACCTTCGACCATCTTTGTCCATGTGCTGATGGTTATTGCGGCAATCCTCGTTTCCACTTCTTTTACGGTCGGGGCGGCAATTACCAGGGAACTTGATCCGGCGATCTTGACCTTTGTTCGCTTTACCCTGGCGGCGGCTCTTTTCGGACCAGTGGTCTATTTTCGTTACGGTCTCGGCTTTTCCTTTGCCCTCTTTCTGCGATGCGCCTTCATCAGTGGCTGTCTGGTGATCTTTTTCTGCTGCATGTTTTTATCCCTCCGCTATACCAGTGCCTTGAACACCAGCGTGATTTTTGCTCTGGTGCCGTCGATCTCCGGCTGTTATGCCCTTTTTATTAATGGCGAGCGGTTGGGGCGAGGACAACTACTGGCTCTTGTCTGCGGCATGATCGGGGTGGTTTGGGTGATATTCCGGGGCGACCCGCTGCAACTTCTGGCCATGGAGTGGAATCGGGGGGATGTGATCTTTCTCGGCGGCTGTTTCGCCATGGGGCTCTACACCCCCTTGGTGAAGCTTCTCCATCGAGGGGAGTCGATGGCGGTTATGACTTTTTGGGTTTTGGTGACCGGCAGCCTCTGGCTCTTGATTTTTGCCGGCGGCAAACTGCCGGCTGTAGCCTGGACCCGTGTCCCGCTCTTTGCCTGGGTGGGTGTTGCCTATCTTGCGGTTTTCACGAGCATTATTACCTTCTTTCTAACTCAATACGCCGTCCCCTATCTCGGTCCGACCAAAGTAATGGCCTATTCCTATTTGTATCCAGGCTTTGTTCTCTTAATCGACCTGATGCACGGCCACGGATTGCCACCCCTTCGGGTTATCCCCGGAGTTTTGGTTGTTCTTGCCGCGATGTTCATCCTGCAGCGTCACCGGCCATAGGTCCGGCAATAAACTGCTTTCAGCGGTCCTTTCTTACCAGATGCAGATAGAGGTCGCCTCTACCTAGATTGCTGATCCGGCCCTTGCCTCGCAGCCGCAGTTTTTGCCCGCTCCGACTGCCGGCCGGGATTTTCACCTGTAGGGTTTGCTCGCCTTTTTCACCGTAGACCAGAACCTGAATAGTTTTACCATGTTGCAGTTCGGCGCCGGTAAGTGGCGTGGTGTAGGTTGTATCCAACTCCGGGTGGCCGATTTGCGCCTGAGATTTTTTCCCCCGGCCATGGGTAATGGCTTTATAGCCCGAGCCGAGCAGCGAGCCGAAGGCACTGCCGACCGACCTGAGGAGAGAGGATTTTCCGGACAGACCTTTGCGGGCGGCTGCTGTCAGGAACGGCCCGGCCAAAGAGCCGAGGAAAAAGATGCCGCCGATGAAAAAACCACCTTTGCCGCCGAAAAAGCTCCGCTTGATAAATGTTGCACTGGAGCGGAAGCCTAAGCGCTGGAATTCCCGCAACAATCCTGAAAACATCTGCTGGAAATGCGGATCCTTGAAGAGATCCCGGAGAATATCCTCCTGGCTGTAGGTGAACCCACCACCTGTTCGGCCATTTGTAAAGGCATCGCCACCCGCCCGGCAGCTGTCGTATTGTCGGCGCTTGACGGGGTCGGTGAGCACGCCGTAGGCTTCAGCCACTTCCTTGAATTTTTCTTCCGCCTTCGGGTCGTCAGGGTTGCGGTCCGGGTGGTACTGCATCGCCAGCTTTCGGTAGTTCTTGCGGATCTCCTCGGGGGAGCAGTTTCCGGTCAGGCCCAGTATCTGGTAGTAGTCTTTTATTGCCATGCTCGTCTCTCGTGGTCGGCAAACTGGTCGTGCCATTGTCGATGTCAAGGGCGATTCACATGTGCCACCATGCATCTCGCAGTTTTTGCCGCGACGATATTGTAAAACTGTTTTGGCGAAATGACAAATATATCTCTTGGGGAGAGGCGCTTACCCGAGGGCGTTTTCCATTCTTATGGGGATCTTGCGGGAAGGTCCGGCAATTTTTCAATATCTATTTTTCGGAGGAGAATATATAATTAAAAAAAGGATGTATCTGCCAGCCGTTGCAGTAAAGCAAGCCAATACTTTTAGTGAGCTGGATGGGCAATCTGCCCTCGCCCTGTTTAAAGAGTAGGGGGGATTGCCTCGTTTCGTCCGGGAAAGAGAGCAATGCTGCATAATCAGACAATGACCATCACTACGATTTTCGAGGATTGAGCGTGCATCGGCTGCTACGACGACAATTGAAAAGACTCGAAAAAAAAGGCGTTTCCACCGCCTCTGAGCCTTTTGTCGAGCTGGTCGAGCAGACCTATAACGAATTTGATGCGACCATCGAGCGTATTCAACTTTCCGAGGAACATTATCGATCAATCTTTGAAAATGCCAGAGAGGGTATCTTCATCACCACCATCGAGGGGCAAATTGTTACAGTTAATCCGGCTTTTGCGGCGATGTTCGGGTATGACGGGCCAGAGCATATCAAGGAGATTATTACCGATATTGCCGCCCAGCTGTACTGTCATCCGACGGATTGGCAGAAAATGTTGGAAACTTTGACGGCTGAAGGGCAGGTGAAGGAACTGGAGCTGCACCATCGCCACCGAGACGGGTCCACTGTCTGGATTGCCGCCAATGCCCGGCTTATCTATAAGGATGCGCGCTACTGGATTGAAGGATCACTTCGCGATATCACCAAAAGACGGGCGGCGGAAATAGCTTTGCAGGAAGCACACGATCGTCTTGAAGAACGGGTGCGGGAGAGAACCGCTCAACTGACACAAGCCAACGAAGATCTGCGGCAGATCCATGCGGAACTCCATCTCGCAAAAGAACGGGCTGAATCGGCAAATCGTTTGAAAAGTGAGTTTCTCGCCAATATGAGTCACGAAATCCGCACGCCTATGAACGGCATTCTCGGGCTCAGTCAGATGGCGCTTCGCTCGACCATCTCCGAGGAGCAGCGGGAAAATATCGAGGGAATCTATTCATCCGGCCTGACCCTTCTGCAAATTATCAACGATATTCTGGACATTTCGAGGATAGAAGCAGGAAAACTGAACATCACTATGGAGCCGACCAACCTGCACAGCTTGGTTGAAGAGGTTATCAGCATCACGGCGGTAAATGCTCGGGAGGGCGTCGAGGTTCGCCTCGAAAAGTCGAAAAATTTGCCGGGATTCGTGCACACCGACAGGACAAGACTGCATCAGGTTCTTGTCAATCTGGTGGGCAATGCCATTAAATTCACCAAAGAGGGATATGTCCTGCTGGCCGTCGACTATGAGGGGAAGGCCGAACCGGGCAAGAGGATTAATCTGCATTTTCGTATTGAAGATACCGGACCCGGGATAAAACCAGGAAAGAGAGAAGAGATCTTCAATTCTTTCAGCCAGGGCGACAGCTCTATCAGCCGTGAGTTCGGCGGCACCGGGCTGGGACTCTCCATCTCCCAGAGGATCGTTAAACTCCTTGGCGGAGACGATATTTATTTAACCAGCCGCGAGGGCATCGGATCGGTTTTTTCTTTCGTTCTTCCGATAGTTGTTGCCGCCGGAGTTGCTGAGGATCAACCGGAACTGCCGCAGAATATCGATTTTGCCGCACGTAAAGATATCCGCATCCTTGTCGCCGAGGATTGGGAGCTGAACCGCCTGTTGCTCGGCCAGATTCTCAGCGATATCGGGATATTCGACATAACCTTTGTGGTCAACGGGCGGGAGGTGGTCGATGCTCTCGAAAAAAGCGACCGGCCCTATAGCCTCATTCTTATGGATGTCCAGATGCCGGTGATGGGTGGCATTGAAGCGACCCGGGCAATCAGGAGATCACAGCCGGATATCCCCATTCTGGCACTGACAGCCCATGCCATGAAGGAGGATCAGCAGCAGTGCCTGGCGGCGGGCATGAATGATTACCTCTCGAAGCCCTATAAAATCGAAGAAATCATTCAGGCCCTGAAGAGGGTGCTGGGATAAAAACGACCGGCAGAGTGTGATAAAGGCCTCATGAAAAAACTCGTCATCGTTGTGGTTATCATCGGCGCCCTCGCCGGTTTTTTTGCTTTTGACCTGCAGCACTTGCTCACCCTTGAAAACATCAAGGCACGGCAGGCGGAATTCCTCGGGTTGCGGGACAAAGCGCCGCTTGCGGTGAGCTGTGGGTTCTTCGCCATCTATGTGCTGGTGACCGCCCTCTCGCTACCGGGGGCGACCATTATGACTCTGGCCGGTGGCGGCTTTTTCGGCTTGGTCTGGGGCTTTGTCCTTATCTCCTTTGCCTCGTCCATCGGGGCCACCCTTGCCTTTTTGGTCTCCCGCTACCTCCTGCGCGACTGGGTGCAGAAACGGTTTGGTGACCGCCTGCAAGCGATCAACAAGGGGGTAGAGCGGGATGGCGCCTTGTATCTCTTCAGCCTGCGGCTGGTACCCGTCTTCCCCTTTTTTCTCATCAATATTCTTATGGGCCTGACACCCATAAAAACCTTTACCTACTATTGGGTCAGCCAGGTCGGCATGCTCACCGGTACCCTCGTGTACATCAATGCCGGGCGGCAACTTGCAAAAATCGACGGGCTGCAGGGCATCCTTTCACCGGGCCTGCTCCTTTCTTTTACCCTTCTCGGGGTTTTTCCGATTATCGCCAAAAGAATCAACCAGTGGTTGGTCAGGCGGCGCGTTTATAGCAAGTGGACGAAGCCGAAGAAATTTGACCGGAACCTCATTGTCATCGGCGCCGGGGCGGCGGGACTGGTCAGTTCCTACATCGCCGCGGCGGTGAAGGCCAGGGTGACTCTGGTTGAGGCCCACAGGATGGGTGGCGACTGTCTCAACTTCGGCTGTGTGCCCAGCAAGGCTCTGATCAAGACCGCCAAGCTCGTCCATTTTATGCGCAACGGCAGCGCCTATGGCCTTGAGGACAGTCAACCCCGCTTCAGTTTTTCGAAGATCATGGAACGAGTACACCGGGTTATCGCCACAGTCGAGCCGCACGACAGCATCGAGCGCTATACCGGGCTTGGGGTGGAGGTTCTTAAGGGGTATGCCAGGATTGTCGATCCATGGACCGTTGAGGTCGCTCTTGTCGGCGGCGAATCACGGCGGCTTACCACCCGATCAATCATCATTGCCGCCGGTGCCAGGCCCTTTGTCCCGCCCCTGCCGGGGATCGAGGCCTCAGGGTATCTGACCAGCGACAGTCTGTGGGAGGCCCTCCGCTCCTATGAGGAGGTGCCGAAAAGGCTGGTGATACTTGGTGGTGGGCCGATCGGCTGCGAATTGTCGCAGTGTTTTGCTAGACTTGGCGCGCAAGTAACCCAGATCGAGAGGGGGGAGCGCATCCTCGCCCGGGAAGATACCGAGGTCTCGGCCTTTGCCCGCGCTTCTCTTGAAAAAGACGGGGTTACCGTTTTCACCGAGCATGGCGCCGTCCGCTGTATCAACGATGATCTGGGGCGGGCCATTATTGTTGTCCATCAAGGGATGGAGAAACGTATCGACTATGATGTTCTCATCTGTGCCGTCGGCCGCAGCGCCCGCCTGAGCGGTTATGGCCTGGAGGAACTGGGCATTACCACGGATCGGACGGTGCCGACGGACGACTATCTGGGGACCCTGTACCCCAACATCTACGCCGCCGGCGATGTTGCCGGCCCCTATCAGTTCACCCATGTCGCCGGCCATCAGGCGTGGTATGCGGCGGTCAATGCCCTGTTCGGCGAATGGAAGAAGTTCAAGGTCGATTACTCGGTCATCCCTCGGACCACTTTTATCGATCCGGAGATCGCCAGGGTGGGGCTCAACGAGCAGGAGGCGAAGGCCAAGTCCATCGCCTATGAGGTCACCCGCTTTGCTCTCGACGATCTTGACCGGGCCATTACCGACGGCGCCGCCCATGGCTTCGTCAAGGTCCTGACCGTGCCCGGCAGGGACCGCATTCTCGGGGTGACCATTGTCGGTGAACACGGCGGCGACCTCCTGGCCGAATTTGTCCTGGCGATGCAGCATAAACTCGGCTTGAACAAAATCCTCGGCACCATTCATACCTATCCGACCCTGTCCGAGGCCAACAAATACGCGGCCGGGGAGTGGAAGCGGGCGCATGCGCCGGTGAAGATACTCACCTTGATGGAAAGGTATCATAGCTGGAAGAGGGGGTGACAATGGGCCGAATGTTATTGCTGTTGCCATCCCGGCCAGCAAATCGTCAACTTGGCACCGCCCGATGGGCTGTCACTGGCGGTTGCCCGGCCATTATGCCACTGGAGGATCCGCATGACGATGGCCAGCCCCAAGCCATAGCCGCCGGAGGTTCTGCTGCGGCTGATATCCAGGCGGGTAAAGGGTTCGAAGACTTTCAAGCGGTCCGTTTGGGGAATTCCCGGCCCGTCATCGTCAATGTGGATGGAGCACTCCGCACCGTTTCGTTCGACCACCACCCGGATCTCACTTTTAGCGTAATGGACCGCGTTCTGCAGCAGGTTGCCGATGGCCCTGGCCATGTATTTAGGATCGAAGCGCACATGGCCGGACTCTTTATCAAGGTGACAATACAGGTGGCAGGAGAGGGGATGGTTGTCGGGGATCGACTCGGCGATAACCTGCTGCAGGAAAGACTCAAGGTGGTGGACTTCGCACTGCAGTTCCGGTTTCTCGCGATCGAAGCGGGCGAAGGTCAGCAGTTCGCTGACCAGTTCTTCAAGTTCCGTGACATCGGTCTGCAGTTCCCGTGTGTAATGCGATCTTTTCTCAAGGTCTTCGGCGGTCTCGAGCATTTCCAAGCCAAAGCGAAGGCGTGCCAGCGGTGTTCGCAATTCATGGGACACTGCATTGGTGAGTTCCTTGTGTGAGCTGATCAGCTGCCCGATCCGCGCGGCCATGGTATTAAAGGCCGTGGCCAGGGGGGCAAGATTGGAAAATTTAGAGATATCGACACGGGTATGCAATTCACCATTGCCAAAGGCCGTCGCCGCCTCGCTCATTTTCCGTAATTGCCGCCAATAGGGGATGATACTGATAAAGGCCAGGAGACCGATAATGGCGATTATCGCCAGCCAGACGACAAGGCTGAAATACCCGGGATTCGGTTCCAAACCGGAGAACGGGCCTTTTCTCAGGACCATCGGACTCTCTCCGATTCGGTGGTAGAGCAGTTCGCCATCGTCGACAACGGCGATTTTCCCGCTCTGGAGTTGATCCATCTGCTCTTTGGTTAGCGACAATTCCGACATGGCCAGCAAGGCGATATTATAACCGAATTCGGGCTCCAGTTGGGCGATACGATTCGGCCATTCCTTACCCGGCAGACGCAGCAAGTCGACTTCCATCATGTGGAAGGCACCTCTGGCAAGTTGACGATTATATTCGGTTATCGACTCGTGGAGGTGGATTTTGGTGATCTTGTCGATCACCGGTCCAAGGGCAAATCGAACGAAGAGCAGGGAACAAATAAGAAAAATCCAGGTTCCCAAAAAGATTCTTTTCATTTGCAGCAACCGCTCCTGTTATCATTGTCATCCCAGGCATCTTTGACAAACAGATAGCCCAAGCCCCAAACCGTTTTAATACGCCACGGTTTGGCAGTATTATCGCCCAGTTTTTTGCGTAATCTGGAGACAGCAATATCCACCGACCGGTCCAGACCATCATAGGCAATGCCCCGGGTCTGGCGAAAGAGCACCTCCCGGTCGAGGGTCCGTCCGCCATTGACTGCAAGGATCCACAGGAGGGCAAATTCATTGCTGGTCAAATCGGCGGGGACGCCGCATAGGGTGGCAGTCTGCGATGCCTGACTGATGCGCAGGGAGCCGAAAACCAGTTCCTCAACGTTATCCGGTTCGGCCCGACCGTTTTGCGGCGGTTGGTTGAAGCGTCGCAGGAGTGCGCGGATGCGGGCCAGAAGAACCCGCGGTTCCACCGGTTTTTTTACATAATCGTCGGCGCCGATCTCCAAACCCACCACCTGATCGGTATCGTCCTCGCGGGCGGTGAGCATCAGAATCGGGCCGAAATATTCCTGGCGGACCGTGCGGCACACGGTCAAGCCGTCCATTCCGGGAAGCATCAGATCAAGGATCACGAGATCCGGTCGTTCGGCGAGGATGCGGGTCGATCCGCTGTCGCCTCGGCCCTCTATGCCGACTAAAAAACCCTGGGCCGCGAGATACGCTTTGATCAGCTTGGCCAACCGCACATCGTCTTCGATAAGGAGGATACGGGGTGTTTCAGGCATTGTTGTAAGCTCCAATTCTTTGGTGTACGCCTGCATGTTACCGATTTTACCGGGTACCCGGGAACATTGCCATTCGCATTGTACCTTAGCACAGCCGCAAGGGACTAACTGTTGTTTTTTTGTCTTCAAATGTAACAATTTGTAGAAAGCATAGAGGCCTCAATATTCTTTGGGAAATGTCATCATCCAAGCGGTTTTCCACGAGCATAAACCACGCTGTCCGAGTGATTTTTTCGAACCACTACAAATTGATACAATTTACTACAGATTTCCTACAGATATTATACTTTTCACCTGCTAATAATCGTGGCTAAATCCTAGGTGACAGGTAATACAGGTTAGTGGGCAGTTCTCCGGCATCGACAGGTTCGAAGGATTTATTCACGAGACGATGCCGGCGGCTGCGCTTTAAAAAAAATCGAAACATAGTGAGGGAAAAATGGACAAAGGGAAAAAACATTTGATAGGTTTTTTGGCTGCCGTGATTATCATGAGTCTCTTTATGGCCGGCAATGTCATGGCCGAAGAAAACAGCAAAAAACCGAACTATACCCAGGTAAAAGTCGGTATGTTCCAAGCGACCGGCGATATGGATACTGCCAATTATGATACCGGCGGTGATTTTTCTCTTGTCTATGGTCGGTATCTCAACAAATATTTGGTGCTGGAGGCGGGTGTCGATGTCTTCGGTTCCAACCAGAGTCTTCGCGGGACAAATGCCGATGCCGGCAGCTATAAGCTGGACAATTCCCTCGTCGGTGCTGCAGGTCTGGTTACTCTCAAGGGAGAATATTCTACCGGCCCGGTAGATCTTTTCTGCGGCTTCGGCGCCGGAATTTATTCTGTTACCTTGAGCAGCAAAATCGACTCCTCGCGGTTTGGTGATCTGGACAGCGATAAATCGGATGGGATATTCGGGGCGCATGTGGTGGCCGGTGCGACGTACAATATCAACGAACGGTTTTTTGTCGGGCTGGAAGGGAAGTATCGCTGGACCGGTGACGTCGATATTCGTGAGACGGTCGCCTCGATTCCGGTTGAGTACACTGGCGATTTGAACGGCTACACAGTGACATTTAACGCAGGTTTTCGCTTTTAGCCGGCTGTTGAAGAATCCTGCTAATCAGGCTGAGACCGGGACCGGCCTCAGCCCATCTTTTCATAAATCTTGTCAGCAAAACCTGCCGCCTTGCCAAGAAAGGGTTGCGTGTTGAATTTACTTGCCGTCATCCCTGTGTTGATGTTTACATAGCTTTTTTTATTCCGCTGCAATAGTCGGGGATGCGTCAGCGTAAACGCAGTCTTTAAAAAATGCTAAAGAGCCGGTCGATTATCCATGTTTCGTCATTTCCTCACCCTGAGTTTTGCAGTCTTTCTCGTGTTTGTCGCCGGTTGTGGCCAAATATCGCCCCCTGGTCAACCGCTTGTGGTTGAACAAGAGGAAGATAAACCTATCTGTGTTGAGACCGAGGAGAGCCTTTTGCCATCAACCGTGGAAGAGGAAATGGAGCAACAAATGCTCGACGCGGAAAATTCCGCCATGGCGGAGACATGGGGTACCACGCAAGATCGAGGCTTATGTTATAAATTTCGACCTAGTGTTCCAGCTCAACAAGGGAAAAAGAAGAAAAAAGGTGCCGGGACGGTTGCTTGCTGTCAGCCGCAAAGTCTCATTTATGCCCGGTGCCGTTCGGGTATCGAGACATGCAGGATGGGTGATACCAGTCCTGTGCAGTGGTTTTCCTGCGCCAAGAAAATGGGCAATACCTCAAGTGTTCCCGCGTCCGGCAGCATAATGGTGCTGGAGAGCAATGCCCGGCGGAAAATGAACACCGGTCATCCGGTGTATGTCGAAAATGCTAAGAAGAATAGCAATGGGACCTGGCTGCTTCGGATCAGCCATACCAATTATGATCGCCAGTGCAACCTCGATCTGGATGCCGGCGTTATTTTTGATCCTGCCAGAATGACCGTTTCATTTCAGTCCGGCCCCTGGAGCTGCTGGGCCAGTGATCTGAAAATTCTTGGTTTTATTAGACGCTGATTGGAATCAGCAACACAAGCTATTCGGCGAGGGCTATCCACTCACCTTGAGTCAGGTCTTCCAGGACTTCGGTAGGCAACTGAAAAACAGCAAAGGGGGTTCCGGCAGCAGCCCAGATCGTCTCATATTGCCGGAGATCGGGGTCGAGGAGAGTTCGCAATTGGCTATTGTGACCGACCGGCGGGATTTCCCCGATAGCAAAACCGACAGTGTCTTTGATGAATTTCCCGTCTGCCCGGTGCAGTCGCAGCCCCGTGGCCGCTTCGATTTTTCTTACGTCGACCTTATTTGCACCTGAAGCGATTATCAGAATCGGCAGATTGCTCACTTTATCGTGAAAAATCAAAGACTTGGCAATCTGGCCAACGGTGCAACCGATACTTGAGGCGGCTTCTGCGGCTGTGCGTGTCGATCCGGGCAATTCCCTGACCGTAAAGTCGAAGCCGTTTCTTTTTAGAAAATCTTGAACCTTTTTGGCACTTTTGGGTAAGAGATCGGTCATTTTCATAGTATTTGAGACGAGATTTTGATTGAGGAGCGTTCTGGTATTTTCTGATGACCGGCCTTGTTGGATTTGGCGCTTTGTGGCGATCGACTATGTTTCACAACATAACCTACTTCGGCACGGGAGGGGTTGCTTATTTCGTACTGGCAGCCATTTTATCTCGAAGGTAGAGGGGGCGATTCCGAGAGCAAAAATGGACCTTTTCTTTCTTTAATCTGTGCAAATATTACCCGTTCCCTTCCATTATCTTCTCGGTAACATAGCCGTTATTCCCCAAAACTCTCTCAGCTCCCTAAAACTAACGAAAATACAAAACCTTAAACAATCGACCAGAGCCATCACTCTGGTGATGACAGCTGGTATGCGGTTTGCTACAATCGACTGATTGGCAACCGTTGATAGCTTAACGTCCGCCCTCAAGTTGACGCGCATTTTTTCAGTGAACTGTGAGCACCGGAATTATATTGAAGGGTGCAATGACCTTAAAACTCGGCATCAAGCAGAAGCTGGCTCTCATCTTCTTTCTGTTTTTTCTGATCTTTTCAGGGACAGTCTTCGTTCTTCTGACCAATGTCCAGAGAATGGTCGATACGACCGAGCGTATCGTCAGTAAAAATCAGAAGGTCGCCGAGCTGACTGAAATCCTCCAGGCCAGCCTTGTCGACATGGATGGCAATAGCAAAAAACTCAATGTCCTCAAGAAAAAGCGCTATCTTGATTTTTTTGAAAAATCCCGCAGTACCTTTGAAAGCGCCCTGCAACAGGCTGTCCTCCTGTCCGGGCCGTCGGCAGACAGCCAGTCTTCCTGGCGACAGCTGGCAGACAGCTATCAGCAATATAGCGGCGAATTTACCGCAAGCGACGGCGCCCTCAGATGGGTATCCAACCAGATCTTGGCCGAGTGGCTGGAAACAATCAGCACGGCCAAAAAGCAGAATCAACAGGAAATCGAACGTGCCTTGCGAGAACTGAACGAGGCAAGTAGGATAAGTGCAAGAAATGGACTTATCGGCTTTTGCGTGAGCATTCTCGTTGGCTGCATCGGTGTCTGGTTTATTTCCCGAGCCATTTTTTCTCCCCTCAAAACCCTTACGGGACGTTTGCGGGGGATTACCTTTGATGCGCCGCAAGAACCGATCCGACTCAAAGGTGGCGATGAATTCAACGAACTGGCCACCGCTTTCAATGAAATGAGCCATCAGCTGCATGAAGAGGAAACGATTCGGACCGAGTTTATTGCCACTCTCAGCCATGAAATACGGACCCCGCTTTCATCCATCCATGAATCGGTGAATATGATCGTCGAAGAGGTCTTGGGGGGCATCAACGACAAGCAGCGAAGATTTCTGGAAATCGCCAGCGGCGAAATCAAGCGGATTAACAAGCTGCTCAACTACCTGCTCAACGTTGGGGTTCTTGAAACGGATGGTCGCAAGACCAACGCCCTGCACCTCGATACCGCAGATGTAGTTGCCGGTAGCGCCGAGCTTTTTTCAGCTCCGGCGGAAAAGAAAAAGGTGATGATAAAGATTGGCGATTTTCGCGACTGCCCGCAACTGTTCGGGGTGCGGGAGGAAATCCAGCAGGTGTTCGTCAACATAATCGGCAATGCCGTTAAATATTCTCCGGAGGGCGGTGAAGTAATTCTCACCTGGGAGCGGGACAAAGAAAGAAAATTCCTGCTCTTTCATATTGCCGATACCGGTCCGGGAATTGCCGATGATGAAAAAATGCTTATTTTCACCAAATACTATCGGACGAAGAATGTCCGCGGCCATCTCGATGGGGTCGGCCTCGGTCTCTCCATCAGTCGGCGGATCGTCACCAGTTACGGTGGACACATTGAGGTTGCCAACAACGCAGGGGTGGGATGCACCTTCTCGTTCACCCTGCCAACGCACCCCTTCAGTAAACCAAATACCGTTTGAAGAAAAACCTCATGCCGACCCTTGTGAACATGCCGGTGCCTATTTCGAGAGAGCTGAAACAACGGGTTGCCGGACTCTTTGTCGTCATTGCCCTGTGTTGCAGCTCATGTGCGCAATCGCCCCAGCCGCCTCCTCCCGAACTCATTCAGCCGGCGCCGCAGAGCGTTGCCGAGACGCTCTTTTTGAACGAAGATTTTGCCAATGCCCTCCTCGAATATGAGCATGACTATGAAACGGCCCTCGCTCCGGAAGACCGAAACCAGGCCTTATATGGGCTCGCCTGCACCCAGTTGCTCCTGGCCCGCTCCGACAGCCAGATGGCCGAAGCCATCGGCAACCTAGAAAAATGGGATGGGGAAAAAAGCGACACCGCCCGCACCGAGAATCGCCACCTGCTCATCGTTGCCCTGAACGTTCAGGGGGAACGTATTCTCAAAAAGAGCCAGGAACAGGCGCACCTTGCCAAACAAAAGAACACCGTCATCGCCAATCAGCGGAAAAAGATAACACAAATGGCCACCACCGTAGATAATCTGCAGAAACAGCTGGAAGAACTTGAGGCAATTGATGAAACCTTGCAGGAGAAGAAAAAACCATTATGAATGAGGAGAGACATGTCCTGATCGTTGATGACGACCCGAGTATCCTCGAAGTTCTTGACGCCCGGTTGTGCGCCGCTGGCTTTGTGGTCCATGGGGCGGGGGACGGTCCTGCGGCGCTCCGTATCTTGAAAAGCCGGCAAATTGATATTCTCGTCTCGGACATGAAGATGCCGGAGATGAGCGGCATGGAGCTTTTGACCCAGGCAAGAGCCAGCCATCCTCGCCTGCCGATTATCTTTCTCACCGCCTATGGAACCATCCCGGATGCGGTCCATGCCGTGCAGGCCGGGGCTGTAGATTACCTGACAAAACCCTTCGACGGCCGGGAACTGGTAAAGAAAATTCAGACGATTCTTGCCCGCTCGCAATATCCGCAACAAGAACCGGACAAGGGAGGCTTCATCTGGGGCAAAAGCCCGGCTATGCTGGAACTCCATGGGCTACTGCAAAAAGTTGCGGTAAGCAATGCCAACGTCCTCATTCTCGGCGAAAGCGGCGTCGGTAAAGAGTGTATCGCCAAGCTTCTGCACAACTTCAGCGGCCGGCAGGACACTCCCTATATCGTTGTCGACTGCGGCTCTACCCCGCCCGGTATTCTTGAAAGCGAACTCTTTGGCCACGTTAAAGGCTCCTTCACCCACGCCATCCAGGACAAAAAAGGACTCATTGAAGCGGCCCACGGCGGCACTCTCTTTCTTGATGAAATCGGCAATATTTCCGCTGAAATGCAGAGCCGGCTCCTGCGCTTTCTCGAAGAGAGAACTATCCGCCAGGTTGGTGCCATCAAAGAGAAGAGCGTTGAATGCCGGGTAATCGCCGCCACCAACGCCGATCTTAAGGCAGCCGTCGATGAGGGGAAATTCAGGCAGGACCTGTACTATCGATTGAAGGTGGTCACCCTGCAGATCCCGCCGCTTCGCCAACGGCGAGAGGATATTCCTGAACTGGCCCGTCTTTTTATCGCCAACTTCATTAAGGAAAATGCCCTGCCGGAGATCGACCTGCCGGAGAAAACCCTGCAATGGTTGCAGACACTTACCTGGCCGGGCAATGTCCGCGAGCTGAAAAATGCCCTGCAAACCGGCATCATTCTCTGCCATAACAAACAAATCCTACCGGAAGATTTGCAGGTCGATATCGACCTGCTTGCCGACACACATTCCAACGAGGAGGATTTTTCAATGGATCAGAGCGAGAAGGAGGCTATTATTCGAGCCCTGAAACAGACCAAAGGAATAAAAAAAGATGCGGCGGAACTGCTGGGGATCAGCCGTCGAGCGATTCAATACAAGAGCAAGAAGTACAACCTCGACTCGACCAATTTCAAGAACTGACTGCGACACACATTTAGAGCATGTTTTCATCGCCGGCGGTGAATTGGTGTACCTGATTTCGTCCGCGCTTCTTGGCTAGATACAGCGCCTTGTCGGCGCATTGAATGAGTTGTTCATAAGAATCGGCATCGACGATCTTTCTGGTGGCAATCCCAAGACTTATGGTAACAATACCGCCGGTAGTGGATTCAATATGTTCAATTCTCATGTTTTCGACACCTTCACGAATTCGCTCGGCCACTGTCATTGCACCTTTGAGAGAGCCTTGCGGCAAGACAACCACAAACTCTTCCCCACCATAGCGGGCACAAAAATCGATCGGCCTTTTTAGAGAATCCTCAATACACTTCGCCACCTTTCGCAAGCAATCATCGCCCTCGATATGACCATAGCAGTCATTATATTTTTTAAAATTGTCAATATCGCACATAATGACGGAAAGTTCCGCATCGCTTTTGCGGCAGATGGTGAACTCCGCCAGGATTCTTTCCGAAAAACTGCGTCTATTGGCAATTCCGGTGAGGGCATCCATAACTGCTTGGCGCCTGATGACATTATAGGAGCGCGCCAATTTCAGCCCCAAAACATTCAGTCCCACGAGACCAATCACCCATATCAGCAGATGCGACAGGACCATGGAAGCAATAGGTATCTGCATAGTGAACGGCAGGGATACGCTTATGCCGCCGCGTATATCCCCTTCTTTGTAACCCTGCTTTTGATGGCAGTTGAGGCACGATTTCTCGGTAATGAGCGGTGCCATATATTTGAAGACCTGGTGACCGCCTTCCTCGATGAAATCACTTTCTTCTTTCTTCCCCTGTTCGAAACTCTGCAGGAATTGCTTTTCAATAGGAGTCGCTTCGTTCAGGGGGCGAAGGGGCTTGAGACTGGTAATATGGAACTGCACCCCCTCCTCAAACATGGCAATCTCGCTGATCTGCCTGGTCATCAGGGCTGGGTTGATCTTCGTCAGCACCATGGTCTCATTGACCTGCAGATCGCGAAGCGGATCTTCTAGATACGGATTGGGCTGATTCATTTCAGTTACCGGCGTATAAACACCTCCGTGCAAAGAATTCCATCTTCTGGTAATAACAATCTGTTTGAAAACCGATCTGGCGGTTATCAGGGCAATACGCCGCTGTTCTTGGCGGGCATTAAAGATCATCCAAGCCAGGGAAGAAGAAATCAGCAGAGACCAGCACACATTAAAGATGACTATGTTCCTTCGAATGTTCAATGCTTCTTTCTCCTTGAGGCAGGCTTTTTAACTATCAACGATGCTCAGGCGAAATCAATTCCAGGATACCTGAAAAACAAACGGGGAGCAAATTCTTAAAGAATTTGCTCCCCGTTTGTTGCACAACAGAAGTAGCGCAGCAAGCTCAGGACAGGCAGCAGAGCCGGTCAATTTTTTCCGGCTCAACCGGCCATTTTCAAGCCGTCGACACCAGCGCGGGTAAGTACCTGCCGTCCTTTATAGTGTCTGAAGATCTCCCGCGGGCACTTGGTGACGCAGGCGGTCTCACAGGCCGGTCCATAAGCCAAGCAGGCTTTCTGATCGATTTTCACCAGATTATCCTCGTAGGTCACCGCGCCTGCCGGACAGGCCTTGACGCACATTTTGCAGCCGATGCAGCCGACCTGGCAGACGGCCTTGACATTTTTGCCGAGATCCTTTGTCGAGCAGGGGACGAAGACCCGCGCCTTAAGCGTCTGAATCTCAATGATTTTCTTCGGACAGGTACGGACACATACCCCGCAGCTTACACATTTATCCGGATTGATTATCGGGAAGTTCTCGACCATATCAATGGCGTCAAAGGGGCAGGCCTCGGCGCATTCGCCCAGGCCGATGCATGCATATTGACAAGCCGAAGGCCCGCCAAAGCTGAGGTTGGCGGCCGTGCATGAGGCAAACCCATAGTATTCGTGTTTGTGGCTTACCCGTCCTTCAACCCGCGAACAGCGAACCACGGCGATCTGATCCTCGACTGCCGCCATTTTCTTGCCAGTGAGTTCGGCAACCCGGGCCGCCACCTTTTCCTTGCCGGGAAAACAGAGGTTCGGCGGGACATCGGGGTCGGTGACCACGGCAATGGCGTAGCCCTCACAGCCAGGATATCCGCAGCCTCCACATTGGGCAAGAGGCAGGGACTCGACTACATGCTCGATCAGCGGATTGACTTCCACCGCAAATTTATGGGCAGCAATCGCCAGGCCGATACCGAAAAACAGACCGATACAGCCGAGCAACACCAGACCACCTAAGGCCAATTTAATTAATTCCGGATCCATATCTTTTTACTCTCAAACACAATCTGGTTAAACAATTAGAATGCCAAGCCCAGCCCCTTTGAGGGGACTAAAACAACTGTAGACCCGAAAATCCAAGAAAAGCCATAGCGAACTGCCCGGCAACAATAAAGGCGATGGGTAGTCCCTTGAAGGTCGGTGGTATTTTCGCCAACTGCAAACGTTCACTCACCGAACTCATCAGATACAAGGCCAGCAAGAAGCCGCCGCCGGCTCCAAGCGCCAGCATGAAGGTCTCAAAAATATTGTAGTTGTTATTGGCAAGAATCAGCGGCACGGCGATGATGACGCAGTTGGCGATTACCAGAACCAGGTACACCCCGAAGGAGTTGAAGAGGATCGGGTTGACCTTTCTGAGTACGGTATCAACCGCCTGTACGGTCAGGGAAACAAGGCCGATAAAGACGACTATCTGCAGGAAATTAAGATTGAACGGGGTGAGGATAAAATTAAAGAAAAACCAGCTCATCAGCGCCGATACCACCATGACGACGGTAAAGACCACGCCCATTCCCTTAGCGGTGCTCTTTTTCTTGGAAGTCCCGAAAAATACGCAAAGTCCCAGGTATTTGGTAAAAACAAAGTTATTGATGAGCAGTGCCGAAATGAAAATTCCAAAGAGATATCCAAGATACGACTTGCTCACCTTAAAGGTAGTTTTGTCAATCCCGGCCAGGCCTTGAGCTGTAACGACATGGGTTTTCGCAGTATTGAGCGGCGCCTTGAACTGCAAGGTGACGCTTTTGCTATCGTGACCAAGAGTGGCTGAGCCGAGAGCCAGGATAATATCCGGGTCGGCTTCTTCAAAGACCGTGTAGTTGCCGACATTTTCGGCAACCTTCCTGTCAACCGCGCCTGACAACTTCACGGTTATCTCTTTCTTGCCGGAAAAGGTTTGATCGACAATAAGCCCCTCCGCCTGTGCCGCCAGGGGGGCAACCACGAAGAACAGCGCCGCCAGGACGATGTATCTAATTTTTACCAGCATCATCATTTTAACCCTTTTGAGCGTTTGTAATACACTTCTATCCAATTGAAAAAGGCCATCATCAGTCCGACCACAAAGAAGCCGGCACTCGGCAGAATAAAGAACAGCAGGGGTTTGAAACCGAGGACATCAAAACCGAAAATGGCCCCCGAGCCGAGCAGCTCACGCACAAAACCGATAACCATCATGCCTATCATAAAACCCAAGCCCATGCCCAGACCGTCCCAAAAGGAATCCTTGACCGGCTCTTTACAGGCGAACATCTCAAGACGCATAGTGATAATGGCAAAGGCGACGATCAGTTTGACGAAAATCCCCATCTTGGCATAGGCCTCTGGCAGATAGGCGGCAAGCACCAGATCGATGACCGTAACCCAGGTGGCGATGGTCAGGGTGTAGGTCGGGATACGAATCCGCGGATGAATGACGTTTTTAAAGGTCGAGATCGTCACACTGGAAAAGACCTGCACGAAAAGCACGGCGATGCCCAGCATAAATCCGTTCATGACGGTGGTGGAAATACCCACGGCCGGGCACATGGAGAGAGCCAGTTTAAAGATCGGATTTTCGCTTAAGATGCCGCGCGTTATCAGCTGCATGCTCGATTTATCATTGGCCACGTCGACTTCCTCTCACTTAAGTTAAAACGATACAGCAAGTTGCTGTTCTTGCAAAATCTTATCCAACACATTGAGGCGATAGGCAAACTTGGTGACAATCCCTTTTACCCCTTCGGCCACGGCTTTGCTGGAAATGGTGGCACCGGTCAGGGCGTAGATTGCCTTATCCTTGTACTGCTCCCGTAATTTGCCGGAGGCCTCTTCGCTTACCCTGCCATTCAAGGCTTCGAGATACTCGGTGGGGATCGGTGCTTTCACTACTTCAATGGTCTTCAGCGCCTCAAAAGCTTTGCCTTTGAACTGATTCTTAAAGTAATCCTGAACGATTTCCGCCCCCAGGCCGGGATCTTCTTCGTGTTCAAGAACCGCCAGCCCGAGGATGGTAAACTCGGGATCGACCGCCAGCATGACGTTCACAAAGGTTTTGAAACCTTGGAACTTGCCGCCGAGAAGATAAGCGATACGTTTGCCGTTATTGGTGACGACAATGGTCTGATCGGCAAATTTCACCGTATAGCCGGGTCCGGCAGCTTGCTCGATAGCCTTGTCGCGGGTTTTCGGATCAAGGGCCTCAGTATCGCCAAGGGCCACGGTCTTGCTTGCCAGCAGCCCGCCATTCAGGTCGATGTTGACAAAGAAAAAGCCTTTTCCATGCCCTTGCGGCACGAGGTAGCCGATCGACTGTCTATCGCCGCCGCTTATCACATAGCGGTACACCTCGTGCAGGGCCAAGGAATCGGGAATCTTCGCCCCGTTCTTGTAACCGAGAAGGTCATAAATAACCCGCTGTTCCTGGACATGTTCGTTATGCTTTTTGGCGTTGCTGGTAAAGATGAAACAGAGCCCCATAATGCTTGCGGCCAGCAGACAGGACACGGTGAGACGAATGACAATCGTTATGATATTTTTCATTTTGCACCTCCAAGCGGCGGGGCAAAACGCTTCGGTTTAAACCAGCCGTCAAGAACGGTGCTGAGGGGATTCATCAGCAAAATGGCGTAGCAGATGCCTTCCGGATAGCCACCTTTCAGTCTGATGAGAACGGTCAGCGCACCGATGCCGATGGCGAACACAATTTTTGCCGTCTTATTGCTTGGGCTGGTGACATAATCCGTAGCCATATAGAAGGCGCCGAGGATAGCGCCGCCGGAGAGCAGGGAAAGCAGTGGATCTCCGGTCATATAACCCTGGCCGCCGAAGATCCAGCTGAGTACACCGATGGTGCCCAACAGGGAAACCGGAATATGCCAGGTAATATAGCCTCGATAGAGAAGATACAGGCCGCCGAGAACCAAGAGAAAGCCGGAAGTTTCGCCGATACAGCCGGGGCGCCAGCCGAAAAAGAAACTGGTATACAGATCGGTGCCACTGCCGAAGATCTCGGTAAAGGCGACCATCCCCTTTTCTTTCATCACCGCCAAGGGTGTTGCCGTCGAGACCGCATCGATCGACCGGTTGAGAAAGGAAAATATTGCCAGGTTCTTCACCGGCGGTAACCAGGCAGAGGTCATGGCCACCGGGAAAGATGCCAGGAGAAATGCCCGGCCGAGGAGTGCGGGGTTAAAGAAGTTATAGCCGATACCGCCGAGGAGATGCTTGCCGATATAAATGGCAAAAACGGCGGCGAGGATGGGCAGCAGCGGCGACACCCCGGGTGGAATGACAAAGGCCAGAAGCATCCCGGTCAATACGGCACTGCCGTCTTTAATGGTCACCGGTCGTCCCAGGGCCTTTTGACTCAGCCACTCGACAGCCACGCAGCTTATAACAGAAACAGCCGTAATCAGGAGGGTCTGTATCCCGAAGACAAATACCGACAGAATCAGCGGCGGTGCCAGGCAGGCCACGACTGTCCACATAATTTTTTCGACCGACTCACTGCTTTTTAGATGCGGCGAGGTGGAAACCTTCCACAGCCCCGCCGGTGCAGCCGACTGGTCGTCCAACTCTTGCTGTTTGCTCACGACTCTCCTCAAAGCCTCCTCATTATCGTCACAACCCCGTTTACCGGAGTCAAAATCACTTTCGTAAAACTCCTACTGCGGTCGCTTCGCCTTCATTTTTGCCAAACGTACAAATTGTACCAGCGGGCGTTTTGCCGGGCAGACATAGGCGCAGGAACCGCACTCGAAACACTCAAACACCCCGAACGGCTCGGTAACCTCGGATCTTCCCGCCTCGACATGCAGGCCAATCTCCTTCGGTTCCAAGCCCATCGGACAAGCATCAAGACACCAACCACACCTGATGCACTGGGAATGGGGTTTGGTATCGATCTCATCCTTGGTGAGGAAGAGCACGGCCGAGGTGGTTTTGGTAACCGGTACCTCAAGACTGGAAACGGCAAAGCCCATCATCGGACCGCCAAAAACGATTTTCGACAGGCCCGGCTGCAGTCCCCCGAGATAGTCGACAATATCCTTCAGCTTGGTGCCGATTTTCACCAGGAGATTGGCCGGTCTGCCGATACCCTTACCGGCCACGGTGATGACCTTTTCGTACAGGGGTTTACGAAGGACAACCGCATCGTAAATGGCCTTGGCAGTTGCGACATTCTGCACCACCACCCCCACCGCCGAAGGCAGGGCCATGGCCGGGACCTTCCGCCCGGTAATGGCCTGGATAAGCTGTTTTTCCGAGCCTTGCGGATATTTCACCTGCAGGGTGCGGATCTTGACGGAGGCATCGGGGCTAGATGGTTCCGCAGCTTTGGTCATTGCCAGGATCGCATCGGGCTTATTATTTTCTATGCCGATATGACACTCCTTGATGCCGAGAATCTTCAGGATGATTTTTGCCCCCTCGACTATTTCCGCAGAATACTCAAGCATTGCCCGGTGATCGGCGGTGATGTACGGTTCGCATTCGGCCCCGTTGAGGATGAGGGTATCGACCGGCGAATTGGCCGGCGGTTTCAGCTTTACATGGGTCGGAAAACCGGCACCGCCGATGCCGATAATGCCGCCGTCATGGACTCTGGTAAGGAGTTCCGCGGCATCAAGATTTTGCCACGCCTGCCTCTCATAGCGCACCGCTGCCGCCTCGCGGTTCACCGTCAGGGTGATGGACGGTGCACTGACCCGTACAGGATGCACCGAGTTGCCGATATCCTTAATTTTCCCGGCAACCGGGGCATGCAGCGGCACACCCAATCCTTTCTTTACCTCGCCAATCAGGGCACCTTCGCCGATCTCCTCGCGTTTGCCGACCGTCGGTTGGCAGGGCGCACCGATATGCTGGCCGAGAATCAGTTCGAGTTCATCGGGCACAGGCATAATTTCAATACCTAGCCCCTGGGTCTGCGTCTTAAATTCGGGCGGATGGATCCCGCCTTTTGGAAATGTCAGCAACGATTTCATAAATATCCGATGATAACTATAAGAGGTACAAGTAGATATCTTCTTTTGTAGAGTATGTGAGTAAGCAGTCTTTGCGGCTTAATTATCAACCTGGTCAGGATATGCCGCCATAATATTTCATGAACTGGGTGCGCTCAAAAACCGCGGCATCAACCGCCTTCTCGTAGCTGAGCTTGCCACGAAAATCGGCGAGGCTGGTGTAGGATTTGCCCGTCATCCACTCGTCAAGGCCGGCGAGCATGGCGGGAATCCGCCCAACGCCATTTTTATAAACGGTAGAGACAACCTGTACCGCCGTCGCCCCGGCGAGCAGCTGCTTGATCAGGCCCTCGCCGTCATGAACCCCGGTTGCCGCCACCAGATCTTTGTCAATTTGCCCGTACATCAGGGCAATCCAGCGCAGGGAATTACAGGCTTCACCAGGGCTGCTGAGCATATCGGCCGGTTTGACGAGCATCTTTTCGATGTCGATATCCGGGGTATAATACCGGCTGAACAGCACAAATCCGCCAATCTTCTTGATCCAGCTGAGTTTTTGGATGAGACCGGCGAGTGCGGCGGAATAATGGCTCATCTTCAAGGCTATGGGTATAGAAACCAGGTTCCCTACACTGTTGATGATTTCCACATATTTGTTTTCGTTATCGGCGCTGGTCAACCGAGGGTTTGACGGCAACAGAGAGACGTTCAATTCAATGGCATCGGCGCCTTGCTGCTCTACCGACTTGGCAAAGGAAACCCATTCGGCTGAGGAAACACAGTTAATACTGGCGATAATGGGAATGTCCACCGCCTTTTTAGCCTCGGCGATGAGCTTCAGGTAGGTCTCAACCTCATTGCCTCGGGTGTATTCGCGAATGTAATCAGTAGCCCCCGGGTAGTCGGCGTTGTAACTTTGCAGATTGGCAGAATATTCCGCCTGGATCTGTTCTTCAAAAAGCGATTTTAAGACGATTGCCCCGGCCTGATTGTCGGCCAGCTCTTTTATCTTGGCAACGCTATTGGTAAATCCGCAACTGCCGACGATGATCGGATTTTTCAGCTCGAGTCCTAGATATTTGGTCGAAAGATCATTCATATCGCTCGCTGTGTTCTCCATGGAAAGAGTCTGCCTGATGTTCAACACTGATGCCATTGCCCAAGATTTATGTGCCGTTTGTGCGACAAAAACAAGAGCAACCCTACGGAATGAAAATACTCAACCTAGAACCAATACAAAATTTTTATAGAAAATCAACAATATTTTTCTGATGACGGCTGAGTAATTAACCTATCTGTCTGTTATCAATCTTTTAATTATTTACAAATACTTTCTCTATAGTTTATTGGTTAACTATGGGCGGTGAATCTTGATTTGCTGGACATGTGCATATATTTCAGAATTTCGCCCAAACACGCACAAGACAAGAAATTATTAACCTCTGTTCTCCACTCGCCCATTTTGCCCTATGGAGAGGCTGATGTGCAAGGATGAAGTGAGAGCTTCCCTCAAAAATCGAAATTTGCCGGCAAGGATGAAATGAGAAGCCCTTTAACTGATGCGGAAAACGGCAAAGTCCATTATGGTCAGTCGCATTCCATAAATATTCATCTTATTCCATCTGTAACGCACAGAAGCCGGCGGAAAAGACAACCGGTCGACAATTTTCCTATTGCATTACCATGGGCGACTTTATCCATCGCTACCGAGCGATTTTGCAGATGCTTGCCGGGGCTTTCATGATCAGCTTTTCGGCAATTTTCGTAAAGCTCGCCGATGTTGCTCCTACCTGTTCGGCATTCTATAGGGTATTTTTCGGCTTCTTTTTCCTCTTTGCCATGGCGGTCTTGAAGAAAGACCTTGCCAAGCCTCCACCAGCGCAGCTTCTTCTCCTTGCCTTTTGCGGCCTTGCCTTCGCTCTTGATCTGTTTTTCTGGCATGAAAGCATCATATACATCGGACCGGGGCTCGCAACTCTGCTCGGCAACTTTCAGGTCTTTCTCCTGGCCGCCATCGCCATATTTTTTTTTGGCGAAAGGGCTCGTTTCCGTTTCCTGCTATCCTTGCCCATCGCCATCTTCGGGCTCTTTCTCATCGTCGGTCTTGATTGGCAAAGGCTCAGCAGCGATTACAAAACCGGCATATACTTAGGCCTGCTCACCGCCGTCTGCTATACCGTTTATCTCCTCGGCCTGAAAAAAGCCCAGGCTGACGGCAGTCGTTCTCCGGTTTTCTCGCTTCTGCTCGTTTGCTTCTCTTGTGCTCTTTTTCTTGGTTTGCAGATGGCACACCACGGCGATTCATTTTCTATCCCCAACCTTAAAACCCTGTTCGCCCTGATCGGCCTCGGTCTCTTCAGCCAGACCGTCGGCTGGATGCTGATTGCCGGTGCCCTGCCGAAAATTCAGACCTCCCTCGCCGGACTCATACTTCTCCTCCAGCCGTCCCTCTCGTTTCTTTGGGATGTCCTGTTCTTTAGCCGTCCCACCTCCCTGCTTAACTGGGTAGGGGTTGTTCTCGCCTTAGCCGCTATCTATATGGGTTTGACCAGCAAGACGCAGCGCAACTCTTCGTCGCCGTAACCGTTGCATTCTCCAAGTTTCGCTCTATTATATAAACTATGGTTCGTCGGTAAACAGTAACTGCTCAATATTTTGCGATGGAAATTCTATGAAAATCACCAGTTATCAAGAGTGTCCCGCCCAGCGGTTTGACAGCGAAACAGTGAAAGGCGTTACCGGCAGGGTTGTTATCGGCAAGGCAGACAGCGCCGAGAATTTTTGTATGCGGGTATTCACCGTAGCTCCCGGCGGTTTCACGCCGCGGCATGCGCATGCCTGGGAACATGAGGTTTTTGTCCATTCCGGCAAAGGCAAGGTGTATCAAAACGGCGAATGGCGGGAGGTTGCCAGCGGCACTGTGGTTTTCATTCCCGGCAATGAGGAACATCAATTTATGAATGGCGGCGGCGAGGATTTTGTCTTTATTTGCCTGATCCCCGCCGGCGTGGCCGAGCTTTAGGAGCCGTATTTTTCCACCACCAACTTCTTTATTTTTTATAGCTCAGCAAGTTATCCTTTAAGCCACCGCTTACCGGTTTGTCGCCCAGCCAGATCTTCAGGAGGGCGTCGTTGAAATCCGTACCGGGGATTGCCCCCTTCTTTTGCCCTTTAATAGTTACCACGGTGCCGGTTGCCGGGGCATAATCGAGGATAATGACATCATCCTTTATTACATCGACAAAAAGGGCATTGAACTGATTGATCCGTTCCTGCAGTTTCGCCAGGTCGCCGGCACTGTTGTTCTCCTTAAAGCCTTCATTCCACGCCTCAACCAACTTATCCTTGCCGACTTCCTTATAAAGGAAATGCATGACTATTCTCTTTTTCCCTTTGTCGCCAATCACCTCGGCGGCAACGGTCGAGGGTTTTTCCATGTACAGTTCAGCGATATAGATATCCATGAAGAATTTCGATCTGATCCCGGCACCATTGAGCTGCAGTGTCGTACCCTCCTCGGTTTGCAGGCTGTCGTTTACCATCACCCCGGCGATATCTTTGGCATATGCCGGCAAGCTGATCAATAACAAAGTAAAAAAAACAAACATTCGCATAATCTTGCTCCTTGGTCTGATATTTTTACCCCGCAAAAAATGCCCTGAAAGACGGCCCTGTTGACGGAATACGAGGATGTTGTTGACGACATATTCTACATGTTTCTGACTAGCACGTAAACGTAAACTTTTCCGACATACCGCAACCACACCGGTTTTCTCCGGCCTGCCCTGCAGCCATTATTTCCTTGCATCGGCTTACATGCTATAGTGGCGCTTGGGTGATCCCTCCGTTTCCGACAATCTTTACATTTTCATCATTACCATGGCTGATCTCATTGAAAGAGTTATTTCCGAAGCAGGCAATTTTTTTGGCGTTGCCTGTACGACTACCGCTCTCGTCGCCGAGGCCTGCAGAAGGCACGATGTTGGACCAACCGCCGCCACGGCGCTCGGCCGGGCCATGACCGGCGCTGCGCTACTCGCCGCAATTTTAAAAGATGACCAGAGTGTCCTCCTGAAATTCGAGGGCAATGGGCCGCTCGGAAAAATCATCACCGAGGCGGGATCCGCTGGATGGGTGCGCGGCTATGTTGCCCATCCGCATGCCGAGGTGCCGCTCAAAAACGGTCGTATTGACGTAGCCTCCGGGCTTGGCAGAGCCGGTTTTCTCACGGTGGTTAAAGACATCGGACAAAACAGCAAATATCCGGGAACCATCCAGCTCTACACCAGTGAGATCGGCGAGGATCTGGCCTACTATCTGGCCCAGTCGGAGCAGACACCTTCGACCATCGCCCTTGCCATTCGTCTCGGCAAAGACGGGACCATTGCTGCGACTGGGGGCTTTCTCATTCAGTCCCTGCCCCCGGCCGAGGAGCAGTTGCTGCAACGAATCGAACGAAAGATAGCGGATCTGCCGCCTCTTTCCACCCTGCTCCTTGAGGGGAGAAGCCCGGGCGACATCCTCTCCTTGCTATTTCAAGACATCCCGCACCGAAAAACCGGCAGTGGCCGCCTCTATTATCAGTGCAGCTGCAACCGCACCAAGATGCAAAATGCTCTCTTTTCCTTGGGCCAAGAAGACATACGGGACATCATAGAAAAGGAGGGAGGAGTGGAGGTCTGCTGTGAATTCTGCAGACGAACCTATCAGTTCAGTAAACCCGAGCTGGAAAATCTTTTGACACAAGGAGAACAGGATGAAAGAGTTTCGTGACAATGCCAAAAAGCTGATGGAAAAATACTGCCGGGTTTGCCCGGTTTGCAACGGTCGGGCCTGTGCCGGCGAGGTCCCCGGTATGGGTGGACTGGGCAGCGGTTCGAGTTTTATCGACAATGTTACGGCACTGGCAAACATCAAATTCAACATGCGCCTGATCCACGATGTAACCGAACCGGATACGGAGGTACGAATCCTCGGCAAGACCCTTGCTCTCCCGGTCCTTGCCGCACCGATCGGCGGAGTATCCTTTAATATGGGTGGCGGTGTTTCCGAAGATGAGTATATCCGGGCCATCGTCAATGGCTGCATGGCGAAATCGATTCTCGGCTGCACCGGCGACGGCGTGCCTGAGTTTATCCATAAAACGGGCTTTGCCGCCATTCGGGAGGCCGGTGGTCATGGCATCCCTTTCATTAAACCCTGGGAAGACGAGGAACTCTTTGCCAAGATCGAACTGGCAAAGGCCACCGGCACCGATACCATCGGCATGGACATCGATGCCGCGGGGCTTATCACTCTGCGTCGCATGGGTCGCCCGGTGTCCCCGAAACCTCTGGAAAAACTCGCCGACATCATCAGAAAATGCGGTATGAAATTCATCCTCAAAGGCATAATGACTGCAGACGAGGCGGAACTCGCCCTGTCTGCCGGTGCCGACGCCATAGTCGTCTCCAACCATGGCGGCCGGGTACTCGATCATGCCCCCGGTACGGCAACGGTACTTCCCGACATTGCCGCAAAGGTTAAAGGAAAGATTGTTCTCCTCGTTGACGGCGGGGTGCGTTCCGGTGGCGATATCCTCAAGATGCTCGCTCTTGGCGCCGATGCGGTGATGATCGGTCGGCCATTCTCGGTGGCCGCCGTCGGTGGACTGCAGGCGGGCGTTGAAAAATACATTGAGGTATTGCAGAGCGAGCTCAAGCAGGCGATGGTTCTGACGGGGACCCGATCGGCGGCCGCCGTTGATCGGCGGATACTCTTCAGCGGCCCCCGGTAACAATCCGCAGGGCGCGGGGAATACATGCTCCAAGAACGGTGTACACTGCCACCAGACCGGCAACAACGGCCAGCGGAACAAAGAGATAGATCAACAACACGGTGTATGGCCAGTTGAGGGGCAGAAACTGAAAGGCGAGTGTACGCGCTATCCCCAGAAGCGGTTCATGGGCTGCATAGACGAAAAAACTCGACCCGCTGAGCCAGAGGAGGGCGTTTTTCAAGCGCTCGCCTGCAAGAACAAATTTGCTGCCAAAAAGGATCGCCACCAGACCGACAACTATGCCGCAACGGTGCAGGCAGGGCGTGTCGTACCAAAGGACATCGGCAAGAAGAAGCGGAAAATAGGCCAACACAAACCATTTTCCGTAGCGGTCGAAGAGAAACAGGCTTTTCCCCTTCATGGCCAGATAACCGCCGAGAGAGAAGAACAGCACCCCGGCCGCATCCGGGGTATAGATCGGCCAATTGACGGTTATCCAGAGAAAAAATACCCCGCCTAAAAATGGCAAGGCAAGGTATCGCAGGAGTAAAATTATCAAGGGACTAAGAAGCATCAGGAGCATAAGATCGCGAATAAACCAGAAATGGTAGGCCACCGGTGCCCAGGTAAAGCCGAACACGGCATTGGTCAGTTGGTAGGCGGGTAAATCGGCCACCACTGGGACACCGGCAAAATAGTCCTTGACGACCGGAAGAGACTGGCCGACAAAGCGGATGGCTACTGCCAGAACCGTCCAGAAAAGGAAGGGCAGCAGCAGGGTTTTCGCTCTGGCGGCGAGCTTTTGCCCAAACCCTTTCCAGGACCAGGTGAAGTCAAGGAAGAAAAAATATCCGGACATGAGAAAAAACAGCGGCACAGCTATCCTGGCAAGTCCTTGCGACAGAAGAATTCTGACAAAATCGGTGAGATAATTGATCTTCTCAGGGCCGAGGGTCACACCCCCATGGTCGATGTTGACCGAGAAGGAATGGATATAAGCAACGCCAAGGATAAGAGGGAAGTTGAGAAGTCTGAGGCGAATAGATTCTTCGGCTGTTAATGCTCGCATGATTTTGCAAAAATGAGGGGAATTGACGACAACGTTTCCGACATTTTACCATGGATTACCGAGACAGCAATCAATACCGAACAGGGAGGAGTGTGCAGACATATTAAAAAAGACTTGCGTAATTGAATGCCTGAGGTATAGACTTTTCTTAACCGTAACCATAAGATGTCGTTACAAAACACTCTATTTTATGCAATTCGAGTGATTGTCTTTCAGAGTTGTCATCGATCATCTTTTTCATGCAATGTCGATCAGCCTGGACAAAGATTAAGTAATCTAGGCTTGAAACCGTGGGAATCCATTGTTTTCACGATAATTCAACATTATGGAGGGATTATGGCACAAGAAAACATGCAGCATAAAGCAGGAGAAGGAGGGGGCTGGATCAGCGAAGATTGGCTGGCGCTTATCCTTGGCCTTGTCATTTTCGCTTTAAGCCTGGGCTCCTTCCAGGGCAAAGATATCCTTGGCTGGGGATCGAAAACCAATGTCTGGATCGATCCCAGCAAAGCAATCACTGTCATATCTCCCCAATATCAGGGAGTTAAAGGGGAAATCACCAAGATCGATGGCCAGAAACTGACGTTGAAAGACAAAGATGGCAAGGAATCGTCAATTACGGTGGATGGTGATGTCTCCAAGCTGCAGGTCGGGCAACAGTATGAAAAGCAGGGTCTGCCCTGGACGATGTCGTTGTTTTTCACCTATCTTTTTGCTCTGCTTGTTATGTCTCTGGGAGCGATTGCCCTGCGGGCAAACCTGGTGAAATTCTTGATTGGCTTCACCCTGGCCTTCTGGCTGAGTTATCTCTGTTGGTTCATGGGAAGTTTTGCTTACATCGCCGCCACCAAGGACCAGGTGATCAAATTCGGTATCCCATGGTCCCTGAGCATGAGCGGTGAATTCGGTTTCATCTTTGCCCTGATTCTCGGCCTCATTATCGGCAATTTCTTCCCCGGCCTGGCCAATTTGATGAAAGAGGCGGCCCGGCCAGAGCTGTATATCAAAACCGGGATCGTGATCATGGGCGCGGGGCTCGGCATCAAGGCCGCCGAGTCCTTCGGTCTGGCCTCAAACATCATGTTCCGGGGGTTTTGCGCCATTGTCGAGGCCTACCTTATTTATTGGGCTGTGGTCTATTATATCTCCCGCAAATATTTTAAATTCAGTCGTGAATGGTCGGCCCCTCTGGCCTCCGGCATCTCCATCTGCGGCGTTTCCGCCTCCATCGCCACCGGTGGAGCCATCCGTGCCCGGCCTATCGTACCGATCATGGTTTCTTCCCTAGTTGTTATCTTCGTCGCCGTGGAGATGGTGATTCTGCCCCTGTTGGCCAAATATTTCCTGTGGACTGAACCTCTGGTGGCCGGTGCCTGGATGGGTCTGGCGGTCAAATCCGATGGTGGCGCCATAGCCAGCGGCGCCATCACCGACGCCCTGATCCGTGCCCAGGCGCTGGACGTGGCGGGCATCAACTACGCTGAGGGCTGGGTCACCATGACCGCCACCACGGTCAAGATGTTTATCGATATTTTCATCGGCGTCTGGGCCTTTATCCTCGCCTATATCTGGTGCGCCAAGATCGATGTCAAACCTGGCCAGAAGGTTGATGCCATGGAGATCTGGCATCGTTTTCCCAAATTCGTCATCGGGTACGTGCTGACCTTTGTTATTCTCGTGGTCATGTGTTGGCCGTCTGCCAAAGTCATGGGTCCGGCCGAGAAGGAGTCGGCCGAACTGAAGGCCTCGGCCATTTCCATCGAAACCAAGCTGAAGGCGACCACCGACGCCACGGTTGTCGCCGGCCTCAAGACCGAGTCGGAGAGCGTCAAGGGTAAGCAAAAGGCTGTCAACGAAAAAATGAAGGAACCGAGGAGCTTCCTCAGCAAGGCCAAAGCCTCGGCCGGCCAGGGAGATACCTTCAGGGGTCTCTTCTTCCTCCTCTGCTTCTTTACCATCGGCCTGGTGTCCAATTTCAAGAAACTGATGGAGGAGGGGCTTGGAAAGCTGGCTGCGGTCTACTGTATCAGTCTGTTCGGTTTCATTATCTGGGTCGGCCTTTTCATTTCATGGCTTTTTTTCCATGGCGTCAAGCCGCCAACAATTTAAGGAGACATAAACATGGAACAGCACCAGCAGCCAAAACTGGCTGAGGAAATGAAAAAAATGGAGTACGAACCCATGCTGCCGATCGAATTGTCGTTGGTCCGATGGAGTATCGGGATCGGTGTCGGTTCGCTTTTCTTCCTGTACTATTTGAGCCAGTGGCTCTTCCCGGGAGGGCATTGATGTAACAGCTTTATGAGGCCGATATTCGCATAAGGGCAAGGGCCTCACGGTACTGTTCGAGGCGTTGTTCCCATTGGGGCAACGCCTCGAAGTCGTCATGCCACTCGGCAAGTTCCCGAGCGTCAATAGCCAGGTTTCCTTCGGCAACCGCCTTTCTAGCCTGCGGCAAATCCATAGCAAAGCGCTGCCGACGCTCGGTAAGTTTCGTTTGTGTCTGTTGTATCACTCTTTTGCAAACATTGATCTCACGAGCAAGGGAAATCTCATATTCATCGGTATGCATCGCCTTTTCTCCTGTACGCAAACGAAAAAGGTCTTTCGCCATTTAACTCTTTCGCATCCATTTCTGCCCTTTACATACACTTTTGTTACTTTTTCGTCTCGGGAAAAAAGTATCTGCATTTTTTGTCGTGGACAGCAGCAGGCACTTGCGTCTTCTGTCCTTGCCATTTCCCCTTGGGCCGCGATGCTTTTTATGGTATTGCTGATATGATATCTGGTACGAAATCCTACGGATTTTCCAAACAACCGGAAGATCTCCCTCTTCTTTCCACTTCAAGCCCAATGATCATGCTTAATAAAACAATGCTCCGCCTCCTGATAGGAATGGTTTTCTTGCCGTCTCTCGCCTTGGCTGCGCCAAGTTCCGAAACACAACAGGAAGCCACCGGAATAAGCCCGGAAACTCCCGCTCCGACAAGGTTCGTGGCAAGAGGCTCGGAAATTATTGACCGCAAGCGCTCGGTTCCGGTCTTTTTCCGCGGCATCGGATACTCACCCTATCTGTCGAACGAAACCCCGCTGGGCGGCGATCCGCCGGGTGACGACGACCGGTATCAGGAGCATCTCGGGCTTATGCAGGCCATGGGTGTCGACTATTTGCATGTCTTTCCCATGAAAATGCCGCCGAAATTCTTTACTGCTCTCGATAAAACCGAGATGATGTATGGCCAGGATATCTGGATCTGGGCCTACGAAGAGGATTTTCTTGCCGAGAAATTTCTTGCCAAGACCATGGAAGATATCAAAGTAGCCATCGATCATGTGTATAAAGTCGGTCGTCCCGATCGGCTGGTACTGTTCAGCATCGGCGATGAACTGCAGGCCGATTCGGTGGTCCGAACCGATAGCCGCCACCCCGAGGTCCGCAATTTCAAGGGTAAACACCTTGAAGTAACGAACCGGACGCCAACGGAAATCGCCCTGGCCCGCCTGATCGACGGGGCCATGGACTACGAGTTGAACCAATATGGCCAGCGGCATCTCTACTGTCATACCAGTTGGACTCATATCGGCCCGATAACCGACCGACCGGATATTGAAGTCCCAAAAGAAGACGCCATCAATCCTAACTTAGGTGATCTGGTGTGCCTCAACATCTACACCTACGCCAAGGGCGTGCGCACTTCGCCGCCCGGTTCGGTCACCGGGACTTCCTACCAGGGATATCTGGAGGAACTGGCGGCTCAATCGACAAAACCGATTTTTGTCACCCAGGTCGGTCTGTCCACCTCGCCCTTTGAGCCGAAGTCGAGGGCGCCCGGGTTCGGCGGCCATAAAGTTGCGGATGTGCCGCAGGACTTTACCGCCGTCTGGCAGGATCTTCGTACCGCTAAAGGCCACGAAAAATTTTGCGGAATCTCCTTTTTTGAACTGCAGGACGAGTGGTGGAAGAGCGGCGATGTTCCGGATGACGAAAAAACTCATGATCTGGGAGATCCGGAAGAATGTTTTGGCCTCTTCGAGGTTGGGGCCGATCGCCATCTGGTGCCGAAAGGAAAAATTCCCGAGACGCTCGGAAAACTCTATAAGATGCCGTAATAAACCCCTTTGTGAGGTGGAATATCTCTATGAAATTCTTGCTTCTCTTCCTTTTTTTCGTCGTGCCCGTTTCTGTCCAGGCGCAAAATGTGCCCATGTTCCTTGCCGGTATAAAGCTCGGAGCGGATGTCTCCACAGTCAACCGTGACTGTAACCTCTCTACCGACATTCCACTGGCTGACGAGCGTCATTTGAATGAGATTAATCTTGTGCCGGAATTCGTCCCGGGTATCAAGAGCGGTACCGTTGCTTATGCCAACTGCGCACAAAAAGGGGCAATCGTCCGCATCAAATTGAAATTCGACAATTCCTCACGTTCTTTTTTCGACGATCTGCTGAACCGCTACACAAAAAAAATGGGCAAGCCCGAAAAGTGGCGGGGGAATCCCTTCCAAACAGTCATCTCCTGGAAATGGAGCTTTAAAAACGACATCGGACAAAGAATCAATCTTGAATTAACGCACAGCAACGACGAAGATTACAAGATAGGGAATTTCGCCAAATTGACTTTGCGCTCCCTCTGGGAAGCGGAAGCCGCATGTTATCAACAGACGCTTGGGCCTTCTGAGGAAGGTGCATCGACACCGACACCGACAGACAAGCTGGATTACAGGCAACTCATTCCGAATTGAAGGCTCACCCCCAAGAGGATTTGGTATCCGAGAGCGTTTCAGAGTTGCGAAAGGCGCATAATAGCCATGTTGGCGATGGTCAACCCGAAAATTCCGGTAATGGTCGGCAGGCTGCCCAGAACATTGCGTTTTCTCCCCCGGTCGGCATAGGGGCTGGTGTCGATCCCATCATCTTCCTCCGGCAACTGGTAATCAAAATCAATTTTTTCAACCGAGTAAACGCAGGAGATGCCCTTGCCGACGCCCCGTTTGCGCAGCCGTTTGCGCAGATGCCTGGCGAGCGGGCAGTTGGAGGTGGCGAAAAGATCTCCGGAACGGATCAGTGTCGGGTCGGTGCGCAGGGCGGCACCCATGGAACTGATAATTGGGATCTGGCTGAAATAGGCGCCATGCAGCAGCTGGGTTTTTGGGTTAAGTGAGTCGATGGCGTCGATGAGGAGATCAGGTCTCGGCGCGAGGATCTGATCCAGGGTCTCCTCGCCGGCAAAGAGCTGCAGGGCCTCGACCCGGCACTCTGAATTGATCGCCAGAATCCTCTCCTGAGCAACCTCCGCCTTGGCTCTGCCCAGGGTGCTTTCCAGGGCGAGGAGTTGGCGGTTGAGATTGCTCGGCTGGATGGTATCGTAATCGACGATGCGCAGGTGCCTGATCCCGGCCCGCACCAGTCCTTCGATTACATAGCCGCCAACGGCACCAAGGCCGACCACCGTTACCATCCGCGACTGAAGGAGGGCAAAGCGTTCTTCGCCGAGCAGTCGCCGGGTTCGAATAAATCTGTCCATTTGTGTATGATCTCAGGTTAGTGCCGTTGAAAAAGAAAATTCCCTTGCCAAGGCCGGCGAGGCCATGGTAGAAGTGCTCCCCCCGCAGGCAGTTAACAGTTTCCCCAAGACCATACCATTTTCGTCAAGACAGCACATCATGTTGCAGCTCCCAAGGCAGGATGCCGATCTCGAAAATACCGGCACCTGGGCGAAATATACTCCGAAACTGTGTCACCACTGCGCTGCTTCCTGTTGCAGTCTGCCGGTTGAGGTGCAGGCCGGGGATCTGGTTCGTATGGGTCTGATCGATGAGTTTTCCTTGCAGGAAGACCCGAAATATATCGCCAGAAGATTGATAAAAGAGCGGCTGGTAGAACATTTTCATGCCCGCACGGCCACCTTTACCCTGGCCAGACGCGCGAGCGGCGACTGCATCTATCTCGACAGCCAGACCAGGAGATGCAGCATATATACCAACCGTCCCGACACCTGTCGCAACCATCCTGGGATAGGGCCACGTTCAGGCTACTGCGCCTTCAGGAAAAATCCTCACAATTCTATTTCGTTGTAAGGGTGCGTGTTACACTCCCTACAACAGCACCTGCCTCTTCGGTCGGATATAATAGCGAAAGTACCCCACCAAATTGCTGCCGATAAAGATCGCCTCCATCAGCACCGCAGCAGGCGAGCCGGCAAGATAATTGTGGATGATCCACAGGCTCGTGCCGACGAGCATCAACTGTCGCAGCTGTTTATCCTCCTTGCAGAAAGAGGCAGCGGTGCCGAAGCAGCCGCCGGCGCAGGCGAGGATGCTGAGTAGGCCTTCATAGGAGAGGGCGGCGATGGCAATCGTCGCGAAGACAAAGAATCCCATCACCCTTTTGGAGGTGGAAAACAGCGAGGTGGTGAATCTGATCGCCGCGAGAAGCCCAAGGCAAGCCGCGGTCCAGTGGTCGAGGAGCATGAAGTGGATGGAAATCAGAGTGCAGGAGACCAGCAGGCAAGCCACTATCTTCTTTCGTTCCTTGAATTGAAAGGAGAGAATGTCGAAGAAGATGGCAATCCCGATAAGGATCTGGGAAATAAAAAAATGGGACATCGGTGAAATGGCTCGGATGAAGGGTGGAAGCGGTCAGGGACGAATCCTGTCAAATATACCGTGTTGTTACGAGGTCGTCCATCTCAATGTAGAAAATACTATGGGAGGGTTTCAAGCTGGTTTTCATTATAGTAACAATCTCTGATCGATGCCATGGCAGTTTCGCCACGGGCAACGGTTTCAGCCAGTTTCCAGGTGCCGAGAGAAAAAACCTGTCGCAAAGGCTGCTCGACGTTGAGAAATCGGTTAAATGCTTCTTGCAACTGTTCATCCCAGCGGTCGCTGAAGCGAAGCAGGTCATCCGGGTAGACGGTCGTCCGGTCGCTGCCTTCGCAATCGACGGTAAAGGGGGCAATGATATTGAATACCCCGTAATCATTGGTTAATTCCTCTCCAGGTTCAATATCTCTGATGGCAATCTCAAATTTGTAGGGCGTAAGGCAGCAGTTTGGAAAAAAACTGTGGTTGATAAACCTTTCATTGTCCCAGCAAAAAATCAGGTGGCCTTTATTATTGCGATAAGAATAGGTGAGGATGGCCTCCTGGCACGGCAGGGACATCTGCTCCAGCCGGTCCATGGGGATCTCCCGATCGAGGTCATCGAAAACCCAGGTGACGGTGCCTTGCGGGATTTTTTCCGTGGCCACCACCCCGTTGCCTTTGCTGTCGTTAATGAAGACTACCTTTGTGCAGGGAATGATCATTGTATATGTTTTTTCATGAGAATTGCGTGGCCGCCGTCCTCATAGTAGCCAAGGCGAAAGCCATACTGGACAAAGCCATGTTTTTTATAGAGATTAATGGCCGCCGTGTTGCCGTCGCCGACCTCCAGGGTGAGCATCCGGCAACATGAATTTACAGCTATGCTTTCGAGAACTTCAAGTAATTTTCCGGCGATGCCCAGGTTTCTCGCGGTGGGGACGATGCCGAATGAATAAATACGCATCTTGCGGCTGTTTTTTCGGCTGAGCAAAACGGCATAGCCAAGAATATCCGTGCTCTCTTCCTGTCTGGCAACGATGACATGGGCGTGTTGTATCAGGTAGCGCAGACTTTTCTTCGAACAGCGGTCGGTCTGGAAGAGGTCGATTTCCAATGCCGCCAGTTGATCCACATCGGCCTTGATGGCCGGAGCAAAAAATGTTTTGGCCCTCATCACTTGTGCTGTCTGCTGTTCAACCGGTTGATGAATTCCCTGAGGATGATCCGGTACAGCTCATTGCCCATGATTTTGTCCTCGACTCCGTGCTCAAGAGAGGGGTTGTCGTTGATCTCGATGATGATCGGTTGTTCGCCGACCATTTTGATGTCCACCCCGTACAAACCTTTGCCGATGAGCGAAGTGGCCTTAATCGCCAGTTTTCGCACCTTGGCGGGGACGCTGTTGAGGGGGATGGTTTCATAGGCGCCGGCGCGGGGGATGCCGTTTGCCCGGTGTTGGATTATCTGCCAGTGGCCGCGGGCCATGTAGTATTTGCAGCCATAAATACATTCGCCGCCGAGAATGCCGATACGCCAGTCAAAATCGGTCGGCAGGAATTCCTGAACGAGAAGAATGGAAGAACGGAAGAAGAGTTCGGCAATAGTTTTTTCATATTCCTCCTGGTTGGTGACCTTGGTGACCCCGATGGAAAAGGAGCCGTCGGGAACTTTCACCACCATGGCTGTGCCAAGGGCTTGGCTCAACTCCTCATAGCCGGCGGGATTGGTCTTGAAGACCAGCCGTGAATGCGGGCAGGGGATCTTCTCCCGGTCGAGGAGTTCTTTCAGGTAGACCTTGTTGGTGCAGAGGATGATCGAGGTCGGATCGTCGATAACCACCATGTCGGCCTGTTGGGCTTTTTTCGCCAGCTGGTAGGTTATGTGGTTGACCGCCGTGGTCTGCCGGATGAAAAGGGCGTCGAACTCCATCAGTCGGGAGGAATCGTCGGCAGTGATCAGTTCGGCGTTGATATTCATTTTTTTCGCCTCGGAGACGAAAAGATGGAGCGCCGAGGCGTTGCTGCAGGGGATTTTTTCCTTGGGGTCGTGGAGAATAGCCAGGTCGTAGCCGAAGGATTTTCGGCTTTTCGGGTAGCGCCAGATTTTTTTATTGAACCGGTCGATGGCATTGGCAAAAAGCGTCTGCTGGGCATCGTCCAGTTCGTTGAGTGCCATGGTCCGGAAATGTTCCAGCTGGGTGAACTTACTGTCGGAGAAGGTGGCCTTCAACATGGGGAAGGGAAATTGGTCGAAGATGAATTTCGCGAGACGCTTGAGCGACCCTTCTTCGCAATCGCCGAAAAAGATATCGATGGTGCAGGGCGAGTTGTTGCCATTCAAAACGGCGAATCCGCTGACCCATGAATGGCAGGTTTTTTTTAACAAACCCTGAAGCTTGATGGTCCTGTCACAGTCCAGACTGTTGATGGCATCGACGGAGGGAATGACTTTGTGCTTGCGCGCCTGAGCAAGTAAAGAGCAGTAGTATCCTTCGGAATTGTAGCTAAGATCACTGCATAAATTGATGATCAGAAATTCCTCTCGGCTCAACTGTTCATTTCGCAGGTATTCCCCGGCGGTGATGATACTGTCGGTTTCATAGTAGGGTTTCCAGTCGGAAACGCTATCCAATATAATCAGGGTTGTTTGCATGGTGAAACCTTGGATTGCCGACCGCATCGTTTTGGGCGGTTGGCATGGAGTTGTTCTTTCAACGCGTGGTTTGCATTTTCCCAATACAACGGCTTAGCCGCGGGCTCGCTCTTTTATCGGGATATAGCAATAGGATTTGGGTCCGATATAGTCGGCGCGCGGGCGGATAAGTTTGTTGTTGCCCCACTGTTCAAGGATATGTGAGGTCCAGCCGACGGTCCGGCTGATTGCAAAAATAGGGGTGAACAGCTCCGTCGGCAGGCCAATGGCATGGTACAGCGAGGCGGTGTAGAGATCGACATTGGGGAATACCTTGGTACGTTCGACAACGACCTTTTCAATTTCCCGGGTGATCTCGAAATAGCTGCTGTCACCGGCTTTTTCAGCTAATGTTTTGGCGTAGTTGCGCAACAGATCAACACGGGGATCCTCACAGCGGTAGACGCGGTGGCCGAATCCGGGGATTTTTTCCTTGTTCGCCAGTTTGTTCTCAATATAGGCGCGGGCTTTTCCGGGTTCGCCGATTTCCTGCAGCATGAGCATGACCTCCATATTGGCACCGCCGTGCAGCGGGCCTTTCAGGGTTCCGATCGCCGATGTTACCGAGGAATAGATGTCGGCCATGGTCGAGGCGGTAACCCGGGCGGAAAAGGTCGAGGCATTGAGTTCGTGGTCGGCATGCAGGATTAAAGCGGCATCAAAGGCCTTTTCGGCCATCGTATCCGGTTCCTTGCCGAACAGGGTGTAGAGAAAATTAAAGGCTATGCCGTGGCCGGGAATCGGCTTCAAGGGCTCCTTGCCTTCGCGCAGCCGTTGGTGGGCGGCAATGAGCAGAGGAATGCGCAGGGCAAGGCGCTGTGCTTTGCGCAGACTGGCGTCAAGCCCGGTGTTGCCGCTGTCCGGGTCCCAGTGGCCAAGGGAGGAAACGGCGGTGCGGATAACCTCCATCGGGGTGGCGGCTTTCGGGAACATGCGCAGGATCATGACGGTTTCTACCGGCAGGGCCATGGAACCGGTGAAGCCGGCGAGAAAGGCCTTGAATTCGGTCGGCCGCGGCAATGCCCCGTACCAGAGCAGGTAGGCAACTTCTTCAAAGGTTGACTGTCTGGCGAGTTCGATCGCATCGTAGCCGCGATAGACCAGGCGGCCTTCATCGCCATCGATATAACAGATCTCGGATTCACAGATGGTAATATCGGCAAGCCCGAGACCAACATTTTGTGATGGGGGCTCCTTTTCCGCAGCGTTTGACATGCTAATACCTCCAGATATGCTTAAAAAAACGGTTGGCAAATAAACGCTGTGATTATAGCACAGACAGTGTCATTGGTGGGTTTTTTTTATCGTGTTGAAAATTCTAATGGTATTTTGCAGGTGGACGCCTTTTCACCGTGTCCTTGCCTGATTTTTAAAGGCAGAGAATTGCCCTTCTCGCCGATTGTGTGTATGATATAGCTAAACATTACACATGGAGGAGCATATGCGCACCAATATTGCTATAGACGATGCATTGATGGCGGAAGCAATTATCCTTTCTGGAAATAAGACAAAAAAAGAAACAGTTGAACAGGCTTTGCGGTTAATGATTCAGATATTACGGCAAACATCGATACGGGCATACCGAGGGAAATTATCCTGGGAAGGTGATCTGGAGAGCATGAGGAAAGATCGATGATTGTCGTCGACACATCGGCTTGGATCGATTATTTGCACGGGGTGGGTGCCGCGCATACCGACCGGCTTGACCGCGATTTGCAAAGCAGGCGAATAATTATCGGTGACTTGATAATAGCCGAACTGTTGCAGGGCGTTAAAAGAGAGAAGGAATACCGGATAGTCAGGCAAATGATTGATAATTTAGAATACCGTGACTTTGTCGGCAAGGAAATTGCCATAAAAACCGCTGAAAACTACCGATTTCTGAGGTCAAAAGGTGTTACGGTAAGAAAAACCATTGATGTGATCATCGCAACCTTTTGTATAGAAAACAATTTCTCATTAATCCATAATGATCGTGATTTTGACGCGCTGGAGGAGCATCTTGGCTTATCAGTCAGAAGATAATTCCTTGTCCGTCACAATACTTCGTCCCATTTCCCTCTTCGACCGCCGCTTCAACCACTGCTGCAGCTGTTCCATATAGATATAAAAGACCGGGGTGACGTACAAGGTCAAAGTCTGACTAAACAGCAGGCCGCCGACCACCGCCAAGCCCAGCGGTCGCCTCGATTCCGCGCCGGCCCCGTAACCGAGGGCGATCGGCAGACCGGCCATCAGCGCCGCCATGGTGGTCATCATGATCGGTCGGAAACGGATGATGCAGGCCTCGTGGATGGCGTCGTGCGGGCTTTTCCCCTGCTGTTGGGCGACCACTGCAAAGTCGATCATCATGATGCCGTTTTTCTTGACGAGACCGATGAGCATGATGATGCCGACAAAGGCATAAATCGACAGTTCGGTGCCAAACAGCAATAATGTCAACACCGCTCCAAACCCGGCAAAGGGCAGGGCAGTCAGGATGGTGAGTGGATGGATGAAGCTTTCGTAAAGTATGCCGAGGACGATATAGATAACGATGATGGCAAGGGCCAAAAGCCATCCCATGCTCGCCTGGGCGTCCTGGAATTGCTGGGCATTGCCCTGGAAGGAGGCGGTGATTCCATTGGGTAGAACGGAGGCATTCAGCTTTTCCAGATCATCAAGAACATCACCAAGGGCAATGCCCTCCTTGATGTTAAAGGACAGTGTTACCGACGGTAATTGGCCGGTATGATTTATAGACAGCGGCCCGACTCCCTCTCGCAGTGTTGCTACCGAGGTAATGGGGACGAGTTTGCCCTGGTTTGAGCGGATATTGAGTTTATTCAGCACCGAAGCATCGGTTCGATAGCGCGGCAGATATTCCATGATGACGTCATACTGGTCGTTGGCACTGTTGATGGTCGAAACGACGCGGGTACCATAGGCGTTGTACAGGGTATCCTCGATCTGTCGTGGTGAGATACCTAGAAGCAAGGCTCGGTCACGGTCGATTTCGACATTCAATTCGGGGTTTTCCAGTTGCAGATCACTTGAAACATCGAGAAGATTGGATTTTCCCCGCATTGCCTGTTCGAGTTTTTTTGCTCCGGCATAGAGCTGATCAATATCGAGCCCTTGCAGGGTTAGCTGATAGAGACTGCGGACTCGTCGGCCACCGACATTGATCGGCGGTCGGTTGATGGGCATGGCCCTGATTCCCGGTACCGAGTTGAGTTTCGGCCGGAGGATCTGAATTATCTGGTCGACATTGAGTTTTCTCTGGGCCCTGGGTTTGAGCACCACGAGCATAAAGGACGAGGTGTCGATGTCTACCAGAAAGCGATCAACATTCGGGTCTTTTTGGAGTATCTCAGCGAGCTGCATCGAGTGGTCGACCAGCGAAGGCCAGGATATGTCCTGTGCCGTTTCGGTGGAAATCATTATCATGTCGCGGTCTTCCGCCGGGATGAAACCTTTTGGCACGATAGTGAAGAGATAAACCGTGGCGGCAAGCACGACAAAGGAGAGCAACAAGGTTGAAAGACGATGGTGGAGGACAAAGAGCAGGCTTTTGTCATAGAGGTCGACCAAGGCCTGGTACATTGCCTCGCTGGCTTTATATATCCGTCCATGATGGAGGCGATCCGGTTCGCGCAGGAAGCGGCTGCCGAGCATCGGCGTAAGGGTAAGACTAATAATGCCGCTGACCAGGACTGCCACGCCGATAGTGACCGCAAACTCGCGAAATAAACGGCCCATCATGCCGCCGAGGAAAAACAGGGGAATGAATATCGCCACCAGGGAAAAGGTCATGGAGATGATGGTGAATCCGACCTCTTTCGCCCCATCGAGAGCAGCCTGCATACGGCTTTTACCCATTTCCATATGGCGGACGATATTTTCCAGCATAACGATGGAGTCATCGACCACGAAACCGACCGAAAGGGTGAGTGCCATAAGCGACATATTGTCGAGACTGTAGCCGAGTGTGTACATGACCGCAAAGGTGCCGACAATCGACATTGGTAGCGACAGGCTGGGAATAGCCGTAGCCGATATATTACGGATGAAAAGGAAGATGACCATGACCACCAGAACAAGAGTGAGAATCATGGTGAAGCGGATATCGTCGACCGAGGCTTTGATAGGCAGGCTTCCGTCGCGGAGTACCGTCAACTTTGCCGAAGCCGGAAGGTTTTGTGCGAGGTTTGGCAGAATCGATTTCACCGCGTCGGCTACCGCCAAGGTATTCATGCCGGGTTGCTTGTAGACCGCGAGAAAGATCGATTGAGCCTTGGTCGTATTGGTGAAAAACCAGGCGGCCGACTGGTCGTTATCGATACTGTCGATGACTGTGGCGACCTCCGACAGCCGAACCGGTCGGCCATTGCGAACCGCCACGACGATATCGCGATAGGCCTTCGCCTCGGACAGTTTGCCATTATCCTGGAGGGTGAGTTTGCGCTGGGTGTTATTCAGCTGACCCATGGGTCGATTGGTGTTCTGGGCATCGACGGCGGTGGCGACTTCGCCGGCGTCGATGCCCATAGCCTGTAGAGCGATCGGATCGAGCTGAATGCGTACCGCATATTTCTGCGAACCACGCACCTGCACTTGAGCTACGCCGAGGATGGTCGACAGACGCTGGCTCATGGTCTGGCCGTATTTATCGAGTTCGGACAGCGGCAGTGTCGGACTTGATAATGAAATGTAAAGTATTGGAATGTCGGCAGGATTTGTTTTGCGGAAAGAAGGTGGCGTAGTCATCCCGTCCGGTAGCTTACGGGCAGCCGAGCTGAGAGCGGACTGTACATCCTGGGCAGCTGAGTCGATGTTTCGATCAAGCGAGAACTGCAGGGTAATCTGGGTGCGGCCGGAGGTGCTGACCGAACTCATCGAGTCGATACCGGCAATGCTTGAGAACTCCTTTTCAAGGACGGTGGCGACCGATGAGGCCATAGTATTAGGGCTTGCCCCGGTCAGCGTGGCGGTGACGTTGATGGTCGGATAGTCGACATTGGGCAGATCGCTTACCGGCAGGAGTTTGTAGGCGATGAGACCGAAGAGGAGAATCGTCAGCATCATCAGGACGGTCATGACCGGCCGACGAATGAAGATGTCGGACAGAGAGATCATGGCATGCTCCGGGGTTTTTCACCGGTCGGTTCTGTCGACTGCGCTGCTTTGTCGGCAGATGGCTTGCCGCGCTCCTCAACTTTGGTTCCGTTGTTGAGCTGGAGCTGTCCGTCGGTCACCACCCGCTCGCCAGGTACAAGACCGGATTCGATAACCGTTTCGTCGCCGACCAGCACACCTGCGGTGATATTCCGATCCTCGACGGTAAAGTCGTCTTTTATAACAAATACATGGGCGCCGTTTTGGCCTATCTGAACTGCCGTGCTCGGAACGACAGTAACATCCGGGCGTGAGGTCAGTATCAGGTGGACGGGCACGAATTGTCCGGGCCAGAGGTTTTTATCTTTGTTGGCAAACTCCGCTTTCAGGCGAAGGGTACCGGTAGCCTGATCGATGGTGTTGTCGAGGAAGGCAAAGGTGCCGGTAACCGCAGCCCCGTCTTGACCGTCGAGTAAGACTCGCAGTGTGCCGCTCTCCCGATATTTTTTAATGTCGGCAAAATGTTTGCCGGGGACGGTGAAGGAGACCTTGATCGGCGAGACCTGGTTGATGGTCACCATTGCCGTGTCGGCATTGGCCTTGATCTGGTTGCCCTCGGCAACCGGCAGCTCCCCGGTGCGACCGTCGATGGGGGAGAAAATGGTGCAGAATTCCAGCTGCAGTCGGGCGGTTTCGACCGCCGCCTCATCCGCCTTGATGGTGGCGGCAAGGGTCGCTACCTTGGTTTCCGACTGCTCTGCCTGTTCGGTTGAGACATAGCCCTTTTTGGCGGCATTGGCGTAACGTTCGAGTTCCTTCTTGGCATTGTCGAGCTGGGCTCTGTCGCGGATCAGGGCGCCTTGCGCCTGGTCGAGCATGGCGGTAAAGGGGCGCGGATCAAGGGAGAAGAGGCGGTCGCCCTTTTTGACATCGTCGCCTTCCTTGAAGTGGATAGTTTGCAGGGTTCCGGTAATCTGCGACTTGACCGCCACGGTGGCATAGGGTTCGACCGTGCCGATGGCCTGGAGGTCGACGGGAACCGTCTTTTTGCCGCTTATGCCGATGAGCACCGGAACGGCACGTTTTTGCGGTAGATTCTCGGCCTTTGCCTTGCTGCTGCCATTGTCGGAGCATCCGCCGAAGGCAAGGAGGAGAAGGAGGATGAGAACCGGCCATACTTGTAAGGGGACAAGTGTTGCCCCGGTCTTTGTCAAAGTGGAGGACATCATGTTGGTTTATTTTCCGTTGGAATGTTGTGGATATCCGGGAGGGTGCTTGGTTCAGCCGGGGGCGCTGCGGCACTTCTTGCCTCGTTCTGCCAGCCGCCGCCAAGGGCCTTGAAGATGGCCACGAGAGAAAGGGTGAGACGTTGTTCACTGAGGGCTTTCTGGTCCTGCGACTGGAACAGGGCGCGTTCACTCTGCAGGACATTGAGGAAATCGGAGAGACCCGCTTCATAGAGGCCATTGGCGATCAACACCGCCTTCTCGCCGGAAAGGACAGCCTCTTCAAGGATGCGGAGAGTTTCCTGCTCTTGCGAAAAGGTGACGAGGGCTGTTTCTACTTCGCCAAGGGCAGTCAGCACTGCGCTTTGATAATCGGCGAGAACTTGGTCTCGCCGGGCATTGCGCACCTCGATTGCGGCGCGGATCTTACCCCGGTCGAAAAGCGACAGGGAGATTGTCGGTCCCATCGACCAGTAGCGGCTGCCGCTGGTGACGAGGTCGGAAAGACTGTTGCTTTGCAGTCCCAGCAGGCCGGCCAGAGAAAATTTGGGGAAAAGATCGGCGGTGGCAACTCCGATGTCGGCGGTGGCGGCTGCCAGCCTGCGTTCAGCGGCGCGGATATCGGGGCGCTGCCGAAGCAGGTCGGATGGCAGGTTTATCGGTATCTGTGGTGGAATGGTAAGACCGCGGCCTTCCCCTGACAACCGGGCGATGAGGCTGGCCGGGGCCTGGCCGAGGAGAATGGCCAGTTGGTGCATGTCCTGCTTGATCGATCTTTCGAGCGGCGGCAGTGCCGCCTTGGTGAGTGCCAGCTGGGTTTTGGCGTTCATCAGATCGAGTTCGTTGCCGAGACCCATCTGGAAACGGCCTTGAACCAAGGATACGGTTTTTTCCTGGGTGGTGATATTATTGCGGGTCGTAGCCAGCCGCCCTTGGTTGCCTCGCAGGTCCAGGTAATTACTCGCCACTTCGGCCTGCAGAGAGACCGATACGGCGCGCATTTCCTCGTGGCTGGCGGCAAGCGACGCTTCGGCGGATTCGCCGGCCCTTTGCAGACCGCCGAAGATGTCAAGTTCCCACCTGGCATCGAAGCCGATCTGAAAGAGGTCCTGGGTGACGCCCTTTGAGGAGGTGTTGTCGCTGGTCCTGGAGGTGCCGGCACTGGTTGCAGCACCGAGGGAACCGTTTGCCGCGGCGATTATTCGTTGAGCCCTGGCTTCGCGGATTCTCGCCTCAGCCTTTTGCAGGCTGCGATTAGCGGCAGCGGCTTCGGCTACCAGGGAGTCGAGGAGCGGGTCTTGGAACAGGGTCCACCAGGATTCGCTGGCAAGTCCGGCGGTTGGTGCAATATGCGCGTCGGTTGCATTCCACTGCGGCGCCATCTCCTGCGGCGGCGGTTGATAGTTGGGGCCGACAACCGTGCAGGCGGAGAGGAAGATGGAAAAAGCGACGCCGAGAATCCTCGGGGCAATGTGCCGACTCTTGATGTTCATCAGGGCGAGATCCTTTGGCGCCAGTATCCATGCCGGCTCGGAGGTGGATCTTTCCTCCTGCTGGTGCCTCCAGCGTTTTTTCCTTGGTACAGGAGGAAGTGAGATGAGACATTAAAACAAACGTTTGATTTTCGCAAGACGGATTGCCGAAGAAGAGAGAAAAACCAGGTTGGTTTTACGGTGGCGGTGTCTGATGTGCCTCCTGATCGATGGAGAGAGGGCGGAGTTACCTCACTTCTTTGCAGCAACCCATTGCGGCAGACCTTCAATGGTTTTGACTAGCCGCTGAATCGTCTGGTGCCGGTCAAATCCGCCGTACTTTTTCGCAAGCTTTTGTGCCTTTTCAGTGTAGCTGTGATCGCCGAGCAGTCTCTCAAGGGCTTGCGGGAATTCATCGGCAATTCTTCTTTTTACTATTCCGACGCCTACTCCCAAGCGTTCTATGTTGCGGGTTACCAACCACTGTTCAACGGTAGTGGGTATCACCAGCATCGGCACACCGGCCAAGATGGCAGCGGCCGCCGTTCCATGGCCGGCATGGGTAATGGCAAGATCCATGGTCGGCAAAATCACCGATAGCTTCACCATTTCTTTGCTGAGGTACAGGCCTTTGTCCCTGAATTTGGCAAAGAGATGGTCATCGATCTCCGGAATAACGGCAATCGCGCAAGCCCTCTTCCCGATCAGTGTTTCCAGTATCGATGCAATCCCGGAGATGGCTCGCAGATACACTAAAATTCGCGGACCCTCTCCCTTCGGCCATTGCACTGTGACACCATCGTCGACAAGAGATATCGGACCAATATAGCGGTTATTTCGCCGCCCTTGATAATGGTCCAATTCCGGCAAAGTGACGAGCAGATCCCTATCACTCTGCATAACTTCTTGCAAAGAACTATATGGTGCTGCTCCCATCCGGGAACCGATGATGTTGATGTTTTCGAGGAGCGCCAGTTCGTTTGCCAGCAGTTGTTGCTTGGACAGCTTGAGATAGGGGCGGAAACAGGGGAAAGGTGTAACTGCCGGCGGAGATTCAAAACCGGTATTTATTTGCAGACAAGGCAATCCGAACAGGCGTGCGGCAAACTGGGCAACCGGCGCAAACTGGGCGACCAGGACGGTGGGTTGATAGAGATTGAAGAGATCATGCCAGGAGCCGACCAGCCCTGCCAGCACTGCAACGTCACCAAACCCTGCTCCGGCAAGGATGTAGGCAAAACTGGCAGGCTCGCGAGATCGGCTGTTACCAACGGCAGAGCGGGGAGAGAGGACATATTCAAAACCGTCTGCATCCAGCAACTTACTGGCAGGGCAATCTTTTACGGCAAATACAACCGTGTGTCCGCATTGGCGGAGCTGACGGGCAATAGGAAGCAGCACGGAGATATGGCCGTAACTGCCGCCTAATTCCCAAGCGAGAAGGATTCGACTCATGAGATCACCTCTTTTTCGCAGGGTACATGGAGTGCACCCGTGAAAGGTTTTTTCCGTCAATGTAACCCAGGCGGAAAGTCCGGTTTTTGCAAACTCTCCGGACTCCCACCTGGTATGTAACGCCGGGAATCCGGCAGCTACGCAAGCCTTCTTTTTACCCTACCTCGCAACCCAAGCAGTCCGGCAAGGCCGGTGACCATAAGAAGCAGAGTGGCCGGTTCGGGCACGGGCGCGAAATCGGCTACGGTAAGATCAGTAATACCGATAAAGGCGTCTGTCAGAGTGAAGTATTTAATCTGCTGCGTGTTTTCCAGAAATCCATAGAACATTCCGCTGTTTATTCCACCGCCGGTGGAAAAGCCGAGCACAGCGGACTCTATCAAGGCAGAGTTGCCATCGTATACCGAGATGACCGGATTTGTACCTCCCGGAAAATAATTTAAGAAGCCGCCAACCGCCGTTACCGGCGAACTGAATGCAAATGTCATCGAGTTGATCTCAAGGGAAATATCAAAACCGTCATTGAGACCGGCCATGGCGATTCCCTGCCAATCGCCATTAGTACCAAAGCCATAGACACCGTTATAGCCGAACAATGAGCCACTTTGATTGTCGGTATTTGTCGATGACCAGGTTATCCCCGGACCGAAGGTTTGTGGGTTGCCACCGGAATAATTGCTTAGCGGCAGAGGCACAATCGTTCCTCCGGGCAAAGACGCGACAAGGGTGGCGTTTGCCTGGACTATACCAATATTTAATAGTCCAATTGCCAGAGTTGTTAAAAATTTGATCTTCAAGGTTCTTCTCCTTATTGTTAACGTTTCATGACACAATAATAAAATCCTCGGCCTTGATTTGTGGCTTATTGGTAAGCGTCGCGAACTCGATCGCCACGCCCTGACCGTTGCCGTCGGCGTCGTAGAGCAGGGCGCCGGAGGTGGTGTTGTAGAGGATGTAATGATGCTCATCCGCCGCAGCTCCGGTCGGCGAGGCAAGATAGGCGAAGGAGGCAAGGGTGCCCTCCGCCGGCAAAGCCGAAAAGATGGTTCTCTTCAGTTCTATTTTATCCTGACCGGAGGTGAAATCGGTTATGGTGTCTTTGTTGCTCGCGGCATTCAAGACACTATCAAAGACAAAGACATCGTTGCCGATGCCGCCGCTCAAGGTGTCGTTGCCAATACCGCCGTTCAACCGATCATTGCCGGCACCGCCCGCTAAAGTGTCGTTGCCGCCGTAACCTGCCAGGAGATTCGCTCCGCTATTGCCGGTAAGGATATTGTCAAGCTCATTGCCAGCACCGTTTATCGCGGCGCCGCCGGACAGGGTAAGATTTTCCACATAGGCACAAAGGGTATAGCTGATGCTTGATACTACCTTGTCGATCCCCTCACCCGCATTCTCGATGACGCTGTCGCCGACATTATCCACCGAATAGGTATCGTTGCCGGCACCACCAAGCATTGTGTCGGCCCCGGTCCCGCCATTCAAGGTGTCATTGCCGGCATTGCCGATAAGGGTGTCATCACCGGAATTGCCTTGCAGGATATCAATGCCGTCGGCCCCGTACAGTATATCCGGCCCTGAATCGCCGGAGAGATAGGTGAGATAACTCGTACCGGCATGCTGCAGATCATAGGGGCTGACGACGACAGTAAACACGGTCGAGGCGCTTTCATTGTAAGTATCGACGGTGGTGAGACGCACGCCAAGCGTCCCGGCAGAGTCCGGTGTACCGCTGAAAGTGCAGGTTGCCGCATCAAATCTCAGCCACGCCGGCAGCGCGCCGCCATCGGCCCGGGTGGCGCTGTAGCTGAGAATATCGCCCGCGTCGGGATCGGTGATCGTGGTCATCGGTACGCTATAGGAAAACGGGTTGCCTGCATACATCCGCATGGTCGGGAGATTGCCGCCAGCAACCGGGGCATGGTTGGTAAGCTCTCGGTAGCTCACCGAGCTGCCGTCGGCGAACTCGAAGGTGTCGATTACCAGGGAGCCGCTCACTCCCGTGGGATCAAAATTGGGAATAACGATGGTATCGCCTAACGATCCATAGTGAAGGATCAGGGTATTGCCTTCCTGGATAAAGACCAGATCGTCCCGGCTGATCCCGGCGGTAAAGGTGATGGTGTTGCCGACCCCGTTTTCGGCGGCGTCGATGATGCTGTCCGAACCATCGCCAAGGTTGAACACATAGGCGTCACGGCCGGCACCGCCGGCAAGGATGTCATTGCCGGTGCCGCCGGTTAAGGTGTCATCGCCCTTGCCGGCTAAGAGGCTGTCGTTACCGCCCCGGCCGTAGAGACGATCGCCCAGATTGGTGCCGGAGAGTGTGTTGTCGTTGCCGTCTCCCTCGACGACAAAGGTGTAGGCGGCCAGTTGGGCAAAAGGCAGAGAGGTGCCGTCGGCAAACTGGAAGGTATCCACCGAGGGGGGGCTGTTTTCCACATCGTCGGGATTGAAACCCGCCAGGTGCACTTCGTCGCCGTTATCGAAGGCGAGGATCAGTGTCCCGTTGCTGCCGTCGGCCGGGGCCTCGAAGTAGAGATGGCGGCGCAGGTCCGCAGGCTCGATGTTTGGCCCGAACCGTAGGATATTGCCGCAGCCCGGTTCCTGCGTATCGGTGATGTGCGCGATGCCGTCACCCTGGTTGAAGATGTAGGTATCATTGCCGCTGCCGCCGGCGAGAAAGTCGTTGCCTGTGCCCCCCGCCAGCAGGTCATCGCCGCTGCCGCCCTCGATCCGGTCGGTGAGCGCAGTTCCCAGCAGGGTGTCATTGCCGCTGCCGCCGGTGATATCAAAGCCCTGGGCAAGAAGTTCTTCATAGGTGCGGACCCTACCGGACGGGCCGAAGCGGAAAGACTCAACCGCCCGCGATCCGAGCGGATCCAAGCGATCAAAGCCGGTCAGATGGAGTTCGTCGGTACCCAACTCCCGCAGGATGAGGGTACCGGCATCCGCATCAAGGCTCAAGCGGATGTCGTCGGGATCTACATCGTCCGGCAGGACCACGGTATTGCCGGCGCTGGGTGTGGTCAGATCGTCGATGGTATCGACACCGTCGCCATCGGCAAAGAGATAGGTGTCGTCACCAGCCCCGCCCATGAGGAGATCGTCTCCTGTTAGGCCGCGGATCCGGTCGTTGCCGGAGGTGCCCTGCAGGCTGTCCTTTTCGGGCGTGCCGAGGATCTCGTAACCACGGACCAGCAGTTCGGTAAAGTTCAGGCTTGAACCGTCCGGGAAATCGAACCGGCCTACCGGCGGCGGCATGCCGGGAAGATCCGGATCATATCCTTCGAACCTGATGGTATCGCCACCGTCTCCCACTCGCAGAACCAGGTTCCCATCCTCAACCACGGCTTGGAGAGTATTCAGGGAAATGCCATCCCCGAAGCGGATGCTGTTTTCCATGCCCGGTGCGCTGATATCGACCACGGTGTCGATGCCATCACCCTGGTTGAAGATGTAGGTGTCGTCGCCGCTGCCGCCAATCAGGAGGTCATTGCCTGGCGATCCCTGAAAGGTATCGTCTCCATTCGTTCCTGTTATGATAATCCCCTGGGTCAGGGGGTTAACATCATTTACCTCGCTGTTATCGGCAAAGCGGAAGATATCGACGGCCTTGGTGAACGTCGGCCGCTGCGGGTCATAACCGGAAAGCCGCACCTGATCGGCAAGCCCCACCTGATTGCCGGTGCCGGCGATATCGATCAGCAGATAGCCATCCTTTTCCGAAAAACGCAGATCGCCTGCAGTGATCCCCGGCCCGAACTGCAGGACATTGATGGCGGTAACGGTGCCGCCGTAGCCGCCGCCGTAATCCCCGCCATATGCGTTGCTCGTGGACATTGCCAGGTAATCGCCACTGTAGCCGTCAGCATTGACATCTTCCAGATAGCTATCCTCGATGGTCAATCTGCCGTCGCCGACATTGAAGATATAAGTGTCATTGCCCAGGCCTCCCCAGGCGGTGTCGTTGCCAGGCCCGGCAGATATCATGTCATTGCCGGGACCGGCAAAGATTGTGTCATCCCCGGTTCCACCGAAAATCGTGTCATTGCCGTTGCCACCATCGAGCCGGTCCGATCCCGGTCCGCCGTCCAGGTAATCGTCGCTGTCCAGGCCGTAGATCAGGTCGTTGCCGCCGCCACCAATGAGGCTGTCCGCATCAGGCGTACCGAAAATGATATCGTCCCCCTCGGTCCCGCTACTCGCTGTGGCATAGAAAGGGGTGCCAAACATATCGCCGGTCTGGGCATAGGCAACGGCATTGCCGCCACCTGTCGGAAGAACCGAATAGGTTACATCGAATTTCTCGGCATTGGCAAAGAGTGCAGTCGGATGATGATCGTCGGAACTGATTAGGGAAGCCAGGCTATCCCGCACCAAGCCTACCAGGTCGTAGATCCGTGTCTGGCCGTCTGCCCCGATAAACTGTACGTTCTTAAGAGGTAATGCTTTATTTTCCCTCATAATTCCCTGGACGAACCACGGACAGCTTATGCTGCCGCCGGCCCCGCCATCGACCTGGAGGACCAACTCTCCATCGCCGGTAAGATATGCGGACACATCGCCGGGATTTATACCGGCACCAAACGACAGGGTATCCTTGTCCTGAGCATTTCCGGAACTTTCAAGGGAATCATGGCCATCTCCCCGGTTGAAGAGATAGACATCATCGCCGCCGCCGCCGTTTATGTCATCATTACCTTTGCCGCCGGCCAAGATGTCGTTGCCGGAACCGCCCAGCAGTGAGTCGTCACCGCTATCGCCGCTGAGAAGATCATTTCCACTCCCGCCATCGAGGTAGTCATTGTTGCCTCGTCCCCGGAGCGAATCATTTCCGGCGGATCCGAATATTTGGTCATCGTCGTTGCTGCCGACCAAGTTGTCCGCAAGGTCTGAACCACTCTGATAACCGACAACACCGCCGTCGCGTAAGGCGAGGATTTCCTCCAGGCTCATCTCCCTGCCATCGGAAAAGAGGAAGCGACGAACGGCGGAACGGGAGATATCCACCCAATCCGCACCGACGATCTTGAAGACATCGTCGCCACCGATCCCGAGAATCAATTGCGAGTATCCGGTAGTCCCGGTTATTTCCATGGGGCGTGGCCCGTTGCCTAACTGAACCTGCAGGTCGCTTGCGGTAATGCCCGGGCCGAATTCTATAGTGTCGACATCGCCTTGCGCCCGTCTGGAAACAATCGTGTCGAGTCCCGTGCCCCGCTCGAAACGGAAGATATTGTTGCCGGCACCGCCATTCAAGGTATCCCGACCGCTGCCACCGTCAAGCAGGTCGTTGCCATCGCCGCCTTCAAGGCGATCGCTGCCGCCGTTGCCGCTCAAGGTATCGTCACCATCAAGACCAAGAATGACGCTGTCAAGGTCAGTCCCGGTCAGTACATCTGCGGCGCTGGTACCGACCAGGGTCTCGGTATCCGGCGGCATGGTGACGATTGCCTTGATGTCGGCTGCGGTCAGCACAGTGCCGTTGGTGAAGGTGAAGCGTTCTATCATATTGGCGCCCCCTCGCACCCGCAGGCTGTCGTCCGTGCCTTTGACGGTGAGCAGCAAGTCGCCGTTATCGATCGTATAGTTGAGGTCTTCGGCACGGATATCCGCTAAAAATTCGACGGTATCGGTACCGTCATTCCAGCCCTCTTCTTCGATCACATCGTGGCCATAGCCGGGGCCGAAACGGTAGGTGTCCGAGCCATAGCTGCCTCTCAGCAGATCATTACCGCCAAGCCCGTCAAGAAGATCGGCACCGGAGGTTCCCTCGATCACGTCGTCGCCGGCGGTGGCCAGCATGGCGCGCGCCTGGAAGGTGGCATAATCCCACACCTGGCCGTCTGCGAACCGCAGCTGCTCAATACGGCCCATCTCGGAGTATTCATTAAAGCCGTTTTTGACCGTCAGCCGGTCGTCGGTTCCGTTGATCGTAAGGATCATATCCGAACCCGAGCGGCGAATGGTGATATCCTCCGGCAACAGACCCGTCCCAAGGAGAATGGTGTCGGTGTTGGAAGCGTATCCACCACTATCGATAATGGTATCATGCCCCGAACCCCGGCCGAACAGATAGGTGTCGCCACTTGAGCCGCCTTCCAGCAGATCGTCGCCGGCGCCGCCATCGAAGACATCACCTCCACCATTCCCGACCAGGGTATCATTACCTGTAAACCCATAGAGGGTCTCACTGCTCGGGCTGCCGAGGAGCGCAGGATCGTCACCCATGGTGCCGACCTTGGTCAGGTGGGCTTCGACAAAGGCGGGATTCAGCACGGTGCCGTCGGCAAACTCCAGCCTTTCGATCTTGAAATAACCTCCATATCCAAACCAGTTCTTGATCGTGACGGTGTCAGTGCCGTCTCCCAGCTCGATCTTCAGATCGTCGCTGAGCGAAACGTGTTCGAACCGAACATCACTGCTTGTCACCCCTGCCTTGAAGCGGAGGGTATCCTGGCCGGCAACTCGCCAACCGTAATCGTAAATGGTGTCTTGGCCGTCGCCCCAGCCGAAGATATAGGTATCGTTATCGGAAACACCGCTTAAAGAACCAATCGGCATCCCGGATGCGTCAGCCTTGCCGTCGAGATAGTCATCGCCAGGCCCACCATCGAGAATGTCATCTCCAGATCCGCCATGGATGATGTCGTTACCTGTGCCTCCAAAAAGTATGTCATTGCCGCTCCGACCCTCAATTATGTCGTTGCCATCCTGCCCGGTAATCACATCGTCTCCTGAGTAGCCGACGATTACCTCCGGATTATCCGAACCGGCAAGGAGAATATTCCCGATCGTCGCCGCCGTCCAGATGGTGCCGTTTGCAAAGGCTATTTCTTCAATTTCATAGGGATGGTTTTCCGGAATGGTATAAATGATTTGGGTAAAATATCGTTTCACGGTAACCTGGTCATCAGTGCCCTTTATGCCGAGCACCAGGTCCAACCCGTCTCTTCGGACGGCAATATCCCCAGGTGCAATGCCGGCCTTGAATTGCAACCTGTCGGTGTTGGGCCTCATATCGCCATCGATTATGGTATCGTGGCCGTAGCCGCGACCGAAGATATAGGTGTCGTTGCCGTTGGATTTTGTCGGGAGAAAGGTTTGATCGAGCAACAGCCCGCTATCTCCGACCAGGGTATCATCCCCTGGCCCTCCATCCAGGATATCATCGCCACCATTGCCTATTAGGATATCATTGCCACCCAAGCCGTAAATGGTCTCGCCCGCCTGGCTTCCAGAGATTATGTCGGCACCTTCCGTCGCCTTTATTACCGACTGCCGCATCGCCTCGGCCTTATCCCAAACAGTGCCGTCGGCGAAATAGAAATAATCGGCATTTTCGTTGTTGGTCCCCGTCCCGGCCAACTGGGCGACGAGCGTATCGCCGGTATCCTTTATGACAAAAATAAAGTTCGAGGCGTTGTCATCAAGGGCGCTCACGGTAATATCCTCCGGCTTCAGGCCGGCGAAGATGATACTGCTGTTCCCCTGGGAATCGTGCAGCAGATCATGGCCGTCGCCGCGGCGAAAGATATAGGTATCATCGCCAAGGCCACCGTAAAGTAAGTCATCGCCGGCACCACCTGCGAGGATATCGTTGCCATTGTCGCCGGACAGGGTTTCGCTACCTGTCCCGCCTAGAATAATATCGTTGCCGTTGTCGCCGGAAATGGTCCGAGCGGTGGAATCGCCGAGGATGATATTATCGTTTGCATTCCCGGATGAAGTGTTAAACCGTACATCAAGATCGCGGTAGAGCTGGGAAAGTTCCGGGGTCAAGGATTGGCTGCGGAGGATTTCTTCCATCATGGTAACGCCGTTCCAGGTAGTGCCACGGAGGATATCGGCGGCATATTTATTGAACTCGATCAGATCGGACAGGCCGTTTACCGGGTCGGCGGCGATTTTGTCCTGGAAGGCCTTGGTGACCCTGGTGAAATCGAAGAAGACCGAGTTTTTGACAGGCACCAGCTCGATCAGGTCGAGATAGCCTCGCAGGCGGGTCTGGAGGCACAGCGACCGATATACCGTCTGGCGCAGGGCCTGGTAGGAGGATTCCAGGGAGCCGAGCTGGGGGTCAGTGTAGGCGATAACCAATCCGGGTTTGCTTTTGTCCGTGCCGGTAAGGGCGGAATACCCCGAGAAGTCAACCGACAAGCCAATCAGGGCACCGTTACCTTCCTGGGGTTGATTTGGCAAGGCGAAGAAATAGCTGCCGTTGAAGGCCTCAAGGATATGGACGCGGTCGTTCCAGCGCCTGACAATATTACGGTAGCCTTCGTCGATTAACGGATTGTCGGCATTGGTAACGCCGGTGGCAGCACTGCCGCCGCTTGTGTTCAAATGATATGCTCTCAGATTGTTGCCGAAAGCAAAGTATTCCACCCGGTATTGCGAGGCAGCTCGTTCATCAAGAGACCTGGCCATGCCGGAGGTATCGGCCCACTTGACAAGGAGTTCGTCGATAAGGGTCATCTGCTCCTGGCGACTGGTTGTATTACTGAAGCGGGTAAGGACATCCTGCAACGCCGGAGAAAGCGCCGCCGCCTCGCGCAGGTCGCGCACCTTGCCCGTGCCCTGCATATCGGGCAGGGCGGCGATGGCTTTGGGGATAGCGATATGGTCGGTAAACTCCCGGTTGAACAGGTTGCCGGCAAGGTTGACCTCGCGGACCGTGCCGGTGGTGCCGTCGGTGCGGGTGAAGCTGCCACCATTACCTGTAAGGGTATTGCCGTTCTGGATCTGGGGGATAAACTTTGCGCCGAAGTTGATTGCGGCAATTCCCTGGCTGGGGAGTGTTGCCAGTTCATTTGTCTGGGAGATCCCGTCCTGGTTGAGATCACGCCAGATCTGCAGCTCGGAGAAGGCATTGTCGGCGGCGTCGATTTTGCCGTCGTGGTTCGAATCAAGGTCGGCAAGAGCGGCAACGCCGCTTGTGGCGGTTTTGTCATTTTGCAGGAGCGTTTGATCACCGAAGAGTTCCCGACCGCTGTCGATGGTACCGTTATGGTTCAGATCGCGGACAAGCAAACCGTCATCGGCTTTGATCCAGCCGGTGCCGGTTCTGATACCATCGGCATTGTGGTCGAAGAGCACCTTGGCGGTAGTGCCGACCGTCTCGATGCCGTCATTGTCAAGGTCCAGAACCAGCGGGTCGCGGCGGGGCGGCGTCCAATCCTTGGCTGCAAGGAAGAGGGATTCGATTCCCCACTCGTCGTCCGGCAAGCCAAAATGATAGGTGAAATCTTTGAAGAACCATGTGAGCTCGGAATCGAAGATCAATTCATCAATACCGAGAATCTTGCCTTTGCCATCTTCCTTCACGGTAAAGCTGGATTTGCCGTCGGCACTGGTATGGGTGGTGCTCTTACCGGTCAACTGGCCGTCTTTGTCATATTCCTTGTGGGTGTCGGTTATACTGCCGTCGGTATCTTTTGAATGCTCGTCGCTGCTTTGGAGATTACCCTGTTTGTCGTAGGTCTCGGAGGAATAATCGCCGGTCGCATTCTCCGTGTGGGTGTCGGTTACATTGCCATTAGAATCTGTCGTACGTTCATCGGTGCTTTTAAGTTCTCCGTTTTCGTACGTCTTGGACGCATAATCACCATTCGCCGAAAAAGAGGTGATGGTTTCACTCTTGATTGTGCCGTTGGGATTGAATGTTGTTACATCGGTGCTGACGACATTGCCGTCGGCGTCTTTTTTGGCAATAGTCTGACTTACCGGGTCTGAATATATTACTCCGTTGCCAACAAATTCCTTATGATCGGTTGTTGTTCCGTTCGAATTAGTGACGATTACATCACTGCTCAGGGTATTGCTATAGGCATCCTGGTTGGTAATAACCCTGACAGAAGAGCCGTTGTCCGATACCCTACTATCTATGGTAATATCTCCGTTCGAATCCCGCGTCCGCCGCTCGGTACTGACAATATTCCCGCTGCCATCCTCCACTTTGGTATTGATAGTGTTTAGGTCGGCACTGATGTCGGTGGTGGTGACCTTTCCATCCGGTGTCTGGAGCACAGTTGAAACACTTCCATCGGAGTTTTGTGTTTGCGTAATCCGTTGGATGGAGCCATCGTCATTTTTTACTGTAACTGTATTGGAAGAGCCATTAGTGCTATATTCATATGTTTTCTTCGATAGCACCTTCCCATATTGATCTGTAATGGTTGAAGAAATCAACCTTCCATTATTGGTATCATAGGTGTTATCCACCTTGACAGAGGTATCATTGCTGGGATGATAGATGCTGTTATATAAGGTATCGATAACAGTGCCAATTGAATGATAAAGAGCTGGAGGTAAAAGATAAGGAGCCGTAAGGGTCACCGGCATCGAGTCAAGATAAAAATGCCCGCAAAGGGAGGAGTAAAAAAGGGTTGCCGGTTCAGAAAAGATGTTAACCTCGAAAAAGGTGCTGCCACTGTCTTTCCGCTGGGCCAGCGTATCGTTGAGATTGCCGCCATTGGCAATGAAATCTTTAATCGCGTCCGGGGAAATCGGTAACGAATTCTGCCCATAGCCGCTCAGGTCGTAGATCAACGCGGCGGTCTGTGCCATCCCGCCGCCCAGGCTATGGCCGTCGGTCATCGGTTGTTGATAATCCTTATAGGGACCTTCAGAGTTATTGATTTGATTAAGTATATCGTTAATTTTGGCATCAAACGCAGGACGTAAGCTTTTCCATTCCGAATAACCCGCATCGGTCAGGTCGGAATTGAAATTTGAATAATTATCCGAACCCTTAAAGACAGTTACGACCTGCTTATCGTTGTCATTGTAGAAGGTGATGAATTGATTGTCAGGGTCGATTTTGCCATCTTTTGTGCCATAACTTGAATGATCTGCATCAAAATGCCAACCATCTGGGAGAGCAGGGAGATCTTTGCCATCGGGCATATGACCGGCATTCCAGTCATCCAAGCGTGTATAAGATGCCTTTGAGAGCTGTGCTGCAACAAAATCGCTAAGTACATTTGCCATTATAATTTCTCCTCTTTATTGTATTTGGATAAAATCAAGTTCCGCACCTACTTTGAAATCAGCCGGTATATCATCCGGAACCTTACCGTCTATAACCACCATTAATTGCCTGACCACAACAAACTCGTTTGGAGTTTTTGTGGAGTTTGCAGCCATATCCCCGGCAACACCAAATGGTCTCCGATTATGAGGAAGCTCAACATATCGTTCGTTCTGAAGCATTTGATCGACATGAACAACTCGAGAGGTGTAACGCTGGCCGAACTTATGTTTTTTCTCGCCAATTGAAGCAATCGATTGATCGGGCATGCGGAATTCGTATCCATAAAAATTTTCTAATCCCTCTTGGGTACTGTGAATTTCGTTGAGCTTTTCATCAAGTGTGACGACCACCCAGCTATCCGTTTCTGGCCAATTTGTCGATTTTCTACCCGGTCGTCGACCGGAAAGCTGGAGAATACCATCGGAAACAACAGGGCGAACAAATTGATACCCCCCTTTGATTATATTTTTAGCGACAATTTCACCGGTCTCACTGATACTGAAAATCTCGGTATCGCTATCACCACCTGCCGAAAACATCAAGTTGGAATTGGCAACATGCGGAAATTGGGAAATATTAATATTGTGCCTAAGCGAAACAGGAATATACTTTTCCCACCTCTTCTCTCCGGCACCATCGAACATAAGCACCCAATACCACCTTTCTCCTATGTGTGAGGCAACCGGCTTTGTGGTTTGAATATAGGGCCCAGTAGTTTCGCCAACAACGGCGAAGCCATCACCCCACCGAACACAGCCGGAAAACCTCGGTTTTACTCCTTTGTTAATTCCTTTCTCAGGGATAAAGTATTTTTCACTGAGCAGTTGTCCATTCGCATCAAGATGAGTCAAAAATACCGTGGGTGCATCTGAGCGAAAATTATGAGGCATATTTCCGCAGAGAAAAATGCTCCCGTCCGGCATGGCAACGGCTCCAGTAAAATGCGGTCTAGCAACAAGCTGGGATTTTAGCCCCTCCTTGTCCTCCTCCTGCAGGTCGCGGAAATAGTGCCAGAGCACCTTGCCTTCGGCATCGGTCTTGGCGGCCCATCCTTGTTTGATTGCATCGATACCGCCGGCGATGATAAAGCCGCCATCATCGGCTTGAACAATAACCTCAGGATGCAGTGCCGCTTTTTTTTCAATTTGGAGAAGCACCTGCCGGGTAACCTTTGGTGCGCCGATGGTTTCATTCTGTTGGGATGCCACCATGGTAGAGTTCCTTTCCGGTGATGGTGCCTGGGCACTGCTCCCCGTTGGCGAACAGCCGGAAATACTGCTCAAGAGTATCCCGGAAAGCAGCATCCCCGCTCCGAATTGTAATATTTTTCGTATGAACATCAGTTTCTCCTTCCCTTGTCTCTTTTTAAAACTGAAAAAGTGGACGGATTTAAATTCCCCGCAAAACACTTCTTCTGTGCTTTGATGCCTAAGCACCGCGGCAGGGGACCTGCCGGTCTCACTATTTTCCTGATTTCTTTTTTCATACTGCACTACCTCTATAGCTGATTTTTGTTGTGTGTTGCTTGCAACGGATTGATACATGAGTCACGAGGGTCACCTCTACACATTTGCTACCTTCATTAATTATATAATTTATGGGACACTCCCATATAATTCTATGTTTCAATTTAAGTCTTCATCATTCTCCCTCCTATTTTGTGGTTTTGTTTTTTCCGAAAAAACCCGCCCCAACAATTCTCAGCAGTTTTTCCGGAAGTAAATATACATTGATCAACCCGAGAGAATGCCGGTAAACAACTGACCGTTTATGCAATCGACTTACTGTTGGACGTGATTTTCGGGACCGTGTTCTTGTCATTATCTTCATCATCGGGGGAAACCCCAACCTTTAGAAGGAGAAAAAATGTGGCATTTTTACCAGTTTTAATGCATTTAACAATTCGTAATATATTTAGTCAATATGCTGTTTTATTTTGATAATTCGCACTAAAGCCGCTCTCATTGTAGTGTTTTTTTATGAGTACTCACAGAAAACGCTGTTTTTTGTTTAAAACGATTGTTTGACTGTCCGCTACTGCTCAACGAAACCGTAGTGTCTATGGTGTGCAATCATGTGCTGTTTGTTATTTTTCAAGGTCATTGCGTGTTCATTTTATAAGAAGTTATGTGAGGAAGATACCTCACTTGTGGTGAATTTTCCTTTGTTTTTTCGGGTCTTGCTAAAAAATCCGTGGTATTCAGGTCCTGAATAATTTTTCGGGGCCGGGTCGTAGATTTCGGTCAAGTCGCAGCCGCATCGCCTCGGCCTTATCCCAAACAGTGCCGTCGGCGAAATAGAAATAATCGGCATTTTCGTTGTTGGTCCCCGTCCCGGCCAACTGGGCGACGAGCGTATCGCCGGTATCCTTTATGACAAAAATAAAGTTCGAGGCGTTGTCATCAAGGGCGCTCACGGTAATATCCTCCGGCTTCAGGCCGGCGAAGATGATACTGCTGTTCCCCTGGGAATCGTGCAGCAGATCATGGCCGTCGCCGCGGCGAAAGATATAGGTATCATCGCCAAGGCCACCGTAAAGTAAGTCATCGCCGGCACCACCTGCGAGGATATCGTTGCCATTGTCGCCGGACAGGGTTTCGCTACCTGTCCCGCCTAGAATAATATCGTTGCCGTTGTCGCCGGAAATGGTCCGAGCGGTGGAATCGCCGAGGATGATATTATCGTTTGCATTCCCGGATGAAGTGTTAAACCGTACATCAAGATCGCGGTAGAGCTGGGAAAGTTCCGGGGTCAAGGATTGGCTGCGGAGGATTTCTTCCATCATGGTAACGCCGTTCCAGGTAGTGCCACGGAGGATATCGGCGGCATATTTATTGAACTCGATCAGATCGGACAGGCCGTTTACCGGGTCGGCGGCGATTTTGTCCTGGAAGGCCTTGGTGACCCTGGTGAAATCGAAGAAGACCGAGTTTTTGACAGGCACCAGCTCGATCAGGTCGAGATAGCCTCGCAGGCGGGTCTGGAGGCACAGCGACCGATATACCGTCTGGCGCAGGGCCTGGTAGGAGGATTCCAGGGAGCCGAGCTGGGGGTCAGTGTAGGCGATAACCAATCCGGGTTTGCTTTTGTCCGTGCCGGTAAGGGCGGAATACCCCGAGAAGTCAACCGACAAGCCAATCAGGGCACCGTTACCTTCCTGGGGTTGATTTGGCAAGGCGAAGAAATAGCTGCCGTTGAAGGCCTCAAGGATATGGACGCGGTCGTTCCAGCGCCTGACAATATTACGGTAGCCTTCGTCGATTAACGGATTGTCGGCATTGGTAACGCCGGTGGCAGCACTGCCGCCGCTTGTGTTCAAATGATATGCTCTCAGATTGTTGCCGAAAGCAAAGTATTCCACCCGGTATTGCGAGGCAGCTCGTTCATCAAGAGACCTGGCCATGCCGGAGGTATCGGCCCACTTGACAAGGAGTTCGTCGATAAGGGTCATCTGCTCCTGGCGACTGGTTGTATTACTGAAGCGGGTAAGGACATCCTGCAACGCCGGAGAAAGCGCCGCCGCCTCGCGCAGGTCGCGCACCTTGCCCGTGCCCTGCATATCGGGCAGGGCGGCGATGGCTTTGGGGATAGCGATATGGTCGGTAAACTCCCGGTTGAACAGGTTGCCGGCAAGGTTGACCTCGCGGACCGTGCCGGTGGTGCCGTCGGTGCGGGTGAAGCTGCCACCATTACCTGTAAGGGTATTGCCGTTCTGGATCTGGGGGATAAACTTTGCGCCGAAGTTGATTGCGGCAATTCCCTGGCTGGGGAGTGTTGCCAGTTCATTTGTCTGGGAGATCCCGTCCTGGTTGAGATCACGCCAGATCTGCAGCTCGGAGAAGGCATTGTCGGCGGCGTCGATTTTGCCGTCGTGGTTCGAATCAAGGTCGGCAAGAGCGGCAACGCCGCTTGTGGCGGTTTTGTCATTTTGCAGGAGCGTTTGATCACCGAAGAGTTCCCGACCGCTGTCGATGGTACCGTTATGGTTCAGATCGCGGACAAGCAAACCGTCATCGGCTTTGATCCAGCCGGTGCCGGTTCTGATACCATCGGCATTGTGGTCGAAGAGCACCTTGGCGGTAGTGCCGACCGTCTCGATGCCGTCATTGTCAAGGTCCAGAACCAGCGGGTCGCGGCGGGGCGGCGTCCAATCCTTGGCTGCAAGGAAGAGGGATTCGATTCCCCACTCGTCGTCCGGCAAGCCAAAATGATAGGTGAAATCTTTGAAGAACCATGTGAGCTCGGAATCGAAGATCAATTCATCAATACCGAGAATCTTGCCTTTGCCATCTTCCTTCACGGTAAAGCTGGATTTGCCGTCGGCACTGGTATGGGTGGTGCTTTTACCGGTTAACTGGCCGTCGGAGTCATAGTCTTTGTGGGTGTCGGTTATGTTGCCTTCAGCATCTTTCGAATGTTCATCGCTGCTTTGCAGATTGCCGTCTTTATCGTAGGTTTCCATCAAGGTATCGCCGTTGCTCCTAGTAATGGTTTCATTTTTTAGCGAACCATCCGGGAAAAATTCCTTGCAATCAACAAATGTAGTATTTCCATCTGCGTCCTTAACAGTGGTGGTCTTACTCATCGGATTATTATAAACTACTCCGTCGGCAACAAATTCCTGATGAACCGTCGTTGTTCCATTTGCATCAACCAAGGTAATATCGGTGCTCAGGGTATTGTCGGCCTTGTCTTTAAGAGTGACGCTTTCGTTGGCAAGCTTGCCACTATCACCGAATTCCTTGCGGGTTTCCTGTATCTCTCCGAAAACAATGGCCCTTTCGTAACTGTTTTTAAGGTTGCCGTCTTCCCATTGCACGGCATACGACAATTGCCCGTCGGCTCGGCTGAACGAAACGGTTTCATTCTTGACCTTGCCATCGGTCGCATAGGTCTTGAAATCAAACCACTTTCCCGTCTGGTCTATATCGGTCGTGCATGAGCTCAGGATATTGTCGTATTTATCGGATCTCCAGGTGGTGACAGTGTTGCCATCCTGACTTGCCTCGGTGGTCACTACCATTTTGTCGCCGTTATAGAGGGTGAAGGAACTCTTGTTGCCGTCTACGGTCGCCGGCTGGCCTGTCGGCACGGTTATTATCGGCGTACCGTCATCTATTGAGCCATAGTGTTCGTTCCAAAAAGCGGTTACACTCCAGGCTTCATCATGGATGACAACACCCGCGGAAGGATCGAAGTTACGTTCCGGTCGCACATCGGTAAGGCTCAATCCCGAGTTTCGGAGAAATTCGGTATAGGCATTGAGATAGATCGACCCCAGGCCGTTATCGTAAATTCCCCCGACATCCCCGTGGTTACCGGGTGCCAGAACGGTTGAGAACCCTGGTTGATCGAAGAAATTTTGTTTATACAAGGTCCGGTACTCGTTGTCCGCAAGCACCAGGGTCATGTTCTGCACGTTGGGGGCAAAGGCGAGATTGATATCGCCCGCCAAGGTATTGACCGGCGAGATGATCAAGCCCGCCGATATCCCGACCTCGCCGGGCGGGATCAGCGTCACCCCTGGATTATCCGGATCGATCAGCCCCCTTTCGTAGAGCAGCTGGGAAAACATGGCGGCCTCGATGCTCCCTCGGCTGAAGGAGGTCACCATCGTGGTCACCTCGCCGTCGGGATGGCTTGTTAACCAATCAGCTGCGGCCCGCGCAAAATCATTATACGCCTTCTCGGCCGTTTGTACTGACTGAAAGGTCGGATAGATTGAGGAGCCGTCGTAGGTGTTCGGGGTGCCTACGCCTGGGTAGTACTTTGATTCAACATTATCGGATTTTTTTATTTGTTCAGATAATTCCCCCACTGCCGTCGGATACTTATCCCCCGAGTAACCGGGATCGTTCTTGGTATTATCGGTGCCGTCAAACCCGGCATAAAAAACAAAGGTATTGGCGGAGACTGTATTGTTCGCCGTTGCTAAGGTATCTCCTTGGTCCTGGGCGAAGTCGATTGCATTTGCGTCGAGTATCTTGGCTATTTCGGTTGGCATAGTTGTATTCCTTTCATTTTGAGGTTGTTGTATTTTCCGGGGCCGACCAGTTCGGCTGTTCCGGATAGATCTGGTATTGCTTTAAAGACCCAAACTTCCTGACAGGCCCCTTTGGCCAGGATTTCGGGCGTCTGTCACTCTCCGGCGAAATCAGGTAGACATAGAGTTGTGGCCCCTTCATAAAAAAAGTGATTCTATGGTCGGTGATATCCACCGGAAGACGATTGCGCAGGTCGACCCGGTCTTCATATATCTCCCCAGTCGAATTAATGCGCCATTTGACGTAGAGAAACTCGCCGCGTGGTATGAAACCGGTGGTGCCACGTTGATTAACGCCTTGATCAAGGTCGTTCGGGTTTGCCGGGCTTAACATATGAGTCCCGATTTGCTTGCTATCGCCATACTGATAGTCAAGTACATCGACACCCGGACTTTCATGCCGCAGATCAAATTCAAACGAATGATAGACCATAGGCTCCCTCCCGAAGGCACTGCACGACTGCAGTACGAGCGGAAAAATGAAAATGAACAACCATATCGACCTCCTTTTTGTTAAAAAATCTCCTGTAATTCCTTTTCTTTTTGGCATCGATTACCTCCTGTTGTTATCGTTGCGCCGGTAGTTATCTCCTGAGTAACCGGGATCGTTTTTGGTATTATCAGTGCCGTCAAACCCGGCAACAAACACGAAGGTGTTACCGGAGACTGTATTGTTCGCCGTTTCGATGAGATTCCCCTGGGTCTGGGCGAAGCTGATTGCATTTGCGTCGAGTGTCTTTGCTATTTCGGTTGGCATAGTTTTATTCCTTTCATTTTGAGATTGTATTATTTTCCTGGGTCGGCCAGTTCGGCTGTACCGGATAGATCTGGTATTGTTTTAAATATGAATACAGCCTGATAGGCCCCTTCTGCCAGGATTTCGGACGTCTGTCGCTCTCCGGCGAAATCAGGTAGACATAGAGCTGTGGCCCTTTCATAAAAAAGGTGATTGTATAGTCGGTGATATCGGTCGGGAGGCGATTACGCAGATCGACCCGATCTTCATATATCTCTCCGGTGGCATTAATACGCCATTTGACGTATAGAAACTCGCCGCGTGGTATGTTACCGGTGGTGCCACTTTGCCTTTCTACTGCTGGAGGATCCTTCGGGCTTATATACATGCGAGTCCCGATTTGCTTGCCATCGCCATACTGGTAGTCAAGTACATCGATACCCGGACTCTCATGCCGCAGATCAAATTCAAATGAATGATAGACCATAGGCTCCCTCCCAAAGGCACTGCACGACTGCAATACGAGTTGAAAAATGAACATGAAAAACCATATCAACCTCCTTGTTGTTAAAAAATCTCCAGTAATTTCTTTTCCTTTTGGCATCGATTACCTCCTGTTTTTATCGTTGCGCCGGTAGTTATCCCCAGACTAACCAGGGTCGTTCTTGGTATTATCGGTGCCGTCATCGGTGCTGTCGAACCCGGCATAAAAAACAAAGGTGTTGGCGGAGACTGTATTGTTTGCCGTTTTGATGTTATTTCCCTGGTCCTGGGCGAAGCTGATTGCATTTGCGTCGAGTATTTTTGCGATTTCGGTTGGCATTGTTTTATTGTTGCTATTATATGGGACACCCCCCTGGTAATCCTATGTGTCAATTTAAGTCTTCATCATTCTCCCGCCTATTTTGTTGTTTTGTTTTTTCCGGAAAAGCCTGACATAACGATTCTCAGCGGTTTTTCCGGAAGTAAATACATCGATCAACCCGGTAGATTGCCGGTAAACAATCTGCTATTTATACAATCGGTTTACTGTCGGACGAATAGTATTCACTAGCAGTTCTTGTCTTTGTTTTCATCATCGGGGGAAATCCCAACTTTTATAAGGAGAAAAAATGTGGTGTTTTTACCGGTTTCAATGCATTTTACAATTCGTTAATCATTTAGTTAACTAAATGTTATATTTTGATAAATTGAACTAACGCCGATCTCATTGTCTAGATTTTTTTCTGAGTACTCACAGAAATCGCTGTTTTTTGTTTGAAACGATTGTTTGACTGTCTGCTACTGCTCAATGAAACCGTAGTATCTGTGGTATGCATCGGGTGCTGTTTGTTATTTTTCAAGGTCATTGCGTGTTTATTTTCGGAAAGTTATGTGGAGAAGATACCTCACTTGTGGTGAATTTCCCTTTGTTTTTTCGGGTCTTGCTAAAAATATCTGTGATGTTCAGACTCTGAATAATTTTTCGGAGCCTGGTCGTAGATTTCGGTCGAGTGGCAGCCGAAGCATTGTCTCGGCTTTATCCAAGACTGTGTCGTCGGCGAAATAGTAATAGTCGGCATTATCGTTGTTGGTATCCTTTCCTCCCAATTGAGCGATGACTAAAATTGTGTAGAGGCTCTCTTTGAGATGGAGTACCTTTTTCTCATACTGAATATCTCCTTTCCGGGGCAAAAGATTAAATGAAATCAGCTTTCCACATATGATACATCCTTCCTTTTTAGTGTTTTTCTTCGTTACCATATTGCACCGCCAAGATACGATAAACTTTCTTTCCTAAACCGGTCTTGGCCTCTTCCGTTCCACCTGCAAAAACCTGGCCGCATTCGCATATCAATCCTAGGCCTTCCTTGCCCCATACTTTGGTTCTGCAGCCAGCGCACCGATACATCACTTTCTCCGAATAACCTCTGCTTTTTTCACTCGCAAATGTCGCCGGTCGAAACGGCCATATATGGGTTGTCGGCATCTGCCGAAACGCCTTTTCAAATCGCCCATTCGGCTCAATGTAATGCTTCACTCCTTGTCCTGTCCGTTTGCCTCCAGGTAAACCTGTCGAGGAGGGGATCAAGCCTATTGTCGCCATCTTCTCCGCCCATTCTCGATTGAAATAGCCATTGCAGGGGGGCTTCCCATACATCTCCTGCCACAGATGCACCATCTCCCGTACCAGCATCGCCATTACTTCTATCGGCTCTTCTTCTCTCAATTGTTGCAAATTCAGACTGATTTCAGGTGTAGCTGAACCGGCATCTTCCAACCATTGCCCGGCAGCAAATAAAGTGTGGGAACTGCTCCGTCGCCTACTGAAACTCAGCATGCAAGCCGACAGGCTGTTCTCAAACAACAGGCGATTGAAGTAGTCAAATGCTTCTTGATAGGCTGTAAATTGCCTTGGTGTTGGTTTTCTCATAAGTTTTGTTTAAGAAAAGAGGGGGTACTTTCCGGTTTTTGTTAATCTGTGTTGCTGTATGCTGAGATTTTTTCATGGCCAAAATGGGTAGGGGAAGCGTTTTGTTTGCACTAATTGTGTTACATAACAATCATTTCTGATAATTTTCTTACAATCTGCCTACGATCAGCAATTTTTTTGTGGAATTGAAGAAAAACGATTGAGTTGCGGGAACGTTTCCTATGAGTGTTTTAGGTGGTATACTTGCCGCAAAATTTGATTTAAAATGGGATCGCAATGGCACATGAAAAGCAATTCACCTGGCAGTGGCCGTCATGAATTTATTCTCAAAGATATATTCTGCCCTGCTTCTCGGCATTATCGGATTACTGATAATTGTCGACAATTTGCATTATGAGGCGCAGATCAGGCAATTTGATGCGGATATGGCGGCAAATGCCGTGGCGGTCGGCAGAGTTTTGGCCCCAGGCGTAGCCCGCGCCTGGGTGGAAAACGGTGCCGAGGTGGCCATCAGGCAGCTTCAGGATATCGATCACGCCGATCCGGAAATGAACATTCGCTGGGTTTGGTTCGATGAGGTCCGCCAAAGATTCGGGGGAAAAATGCTGGAAGTGCGGAGTTTCGATGGGTCGGACCCAGAGCAGTCGCTAACTTTTATCGCCCTTGACGAGAAGCGAAGCAAACTTCGTTACACCTTTATCCCCGTGTCCATACCCGGCGGGCGGCCGGGAGGGCTGCAAATCACCCAGTCGCTTATGCCGCTTACCCGGTTCACCCAGAAAACGCTGGCCGAAACCCTCATAATTTCGCTAATACTGGCCCTGACCGGCGGCGGCATCACCTATTTCCTTATCTACAGCAAAATCAGAAGGCCTCTTGAAAAGCTCTCTCGCAAAGCTATGGAAATCGGTAAGGGCAATCTGACCGCCGATTTGGAGATACGGGGTGACGATGAGTTGGTGCATCTTGCCGAAATTATGAACGATATGTGCACCAGATTGCTCATCGCCCAGGAAAAGATCCATTTCGAAAACCTTGCCCGCTTAAAGACCCTCGAACAGCTGCGGCATACTGAAAAATTGTCAACGGTGGGGCAGATCGCCGCCGGTATTGCCCATGAAATCGGGACGCCCCTCAATGTCGTTGACGGCCGGGCGAAGATGATCATATCCGAGTCGCTGGAGCGTAGTGAGATCGTTAATTGTGCAAAAATCATCAAGGCCCAGGCCGAGCGGATGACCCTGATCATTCGCCAGCTCCTCGATTTTTCAAGAAAGAAAAAGGTCACCCGCAAGGCCCACGAAAATATGGTAACCTTGGTCAAGCAGGTTTTTCATCTCCTTACCCCGCTGGCAGGCAAGCAGGGGGTGAGTTTGCTTTTAAAAGCGGCACCCGAGGCAAAGGTCCATTGTTTGGTCGACAGCCAGCAAATTCAGCAGGTTTTTATGAATGTCATCATGAATGCCATCCAGGCGACACCGGAGAAGGGGAGTGTCCAGGTAGACGTGGCCAATATTCAGCTAAAATCGATGATCCATACCGACGATCAGGTAAAGGATTTTCTCCGCATCGATATCCGCGACGAGGGAGAGGGGATTCCGGCGGAGAATCTTACGGAGATTTTTACGCCGTTTTTTACCACCAAAAGTGTCGGACTGGGCACGGGACTCGGGCTGTCGATTGCCCGGGAACTTCTGGAAGAACATGGGGGGTGGATCGAGGTCCGCAACCGCCGGATCAAGGGTGCGGAGTTTTCACTCTTTCTCAAATTGGAGGAAAGCGGGCAATGAAGGGCCATATCCTTATTATCGAAGACGATAAAGACATGGGTGAAATGCTGGATTTTGGTCTGTCCCGGCGCGGTTTTACAACTCGTTCTCTACTTACCGGGCAGGCCGGAATTGAGGCAATAGCCGCAGCCATGCCGGATGTTATTCTCACCGACATAAATCTTCCGGATATTAACGGGATCCAGGTTTGTCGCGAGGTTGCGGCGAAATGGCCGGACCTGCCGGTGATCATGATGACTGCCTTCGGCTCTCTGGACACCGCCATCGAGGCGATCAGGGCCGGGGCCTACGATTTCATCACCAAACCGCTGGATATGGACCTCCTCTCCCTCACCCTTCTGCGGGCGGTGGATCACAAAAATCTGCGGCACCAGGTGAAGATCCTCAGCGAAAAAATCGAGCGCAGCCACTCCTTTTCAGGGCTCATCGGCGAAAGCCAGGTCATGAAGGAGTTTTTTTCCCGGTTGCAGCGCATTGCCGATGCCGAAACCTCGGTGTTGATTGTCGGGGAAAGCGGTTCGGGTAAAGAGATAACGGCCCGTGCCCTGCATGAGTACAGTCGCCGCAAGGAGAAGCCCTTTGTTGCCATCAACTGCTCGGCTTTGCCGGAAAATCTTTTGGAAAGCGAGCTCTTCGGCCATGTCAAGGGCGCCTTTACCAACGCCTGGCAGGACCGGACCGGCCTCCTCCTGGAGGCCAGCGGCGGTACGCTGTTTCTCGATGAGATCGGCGATATTCCCCTCAGTCTGCAGCCGAAACTGCTGCGCGCCCTGGAGGAACGCAAGGTCCGGCCGGTCGGAGGGAACAAGGAAAAAGCTTTCGATGCCCGCATTCTCGCGGCCACCAATATGGATATCGAGGCTGCCGTTGCCGAGGGCCGGTTCCGCGAAGATCTTTACTACCGGCTCAATGTCATCAAGGTGGATATCCCGCCGCTCCGAAAACGGGGAACCGATATCCTGCTCCTGGCAAACAAATTTATCGGCGATGTCGCCCAAAAGCTCGGCAAGAAGGTGATCGGACTTGCCGATTCGACGGTCAAACGCCTACTCGGCTACGAGTGGCCCGGCAATGTCAGGGAATTGCGCAATGCCATGGAGCATGGCGTAGTCATGACGCTCTTTGAAAAGATCGTTCCCGAGGATCTGCCGCAAAAGATCCAGGATCATACCGGCCGCACCCTGTTTTGGGAAACGGCCGCCCCGGCCGAGCTAATTTCCCTGGAAGAGATGATCCAGCGTTATATCGCCTACATCCTGAAAACCACCAAGGGAAACCAGACCCTTGCTTCCGAGATTCTCATGATAGACCGGAAGACCCTGTATCGGCGACTGCAAAAGCCGACGGAATGAGTAACTGAAATTGTACTGAGCGCTCGGTTGTCCGAGGTGAGGCAAAAAACCCTGCCTGGGGCAAAATGCCCCGGAAAGGGTAGCTAGAGTGACCCTCTTCCTGCTTACCCAAGAAGATATTTTTCACCACCGCCTTCCTGTCTTAAATCTTTTCATACCTGCGCTATCGCTCTCCAGTACCGGATTTCTTTGTGTTTTTCTCGTTTGCTCATTGCCCGTTACTCTCTTTCATCCAGCAAATGTGAAGTGGTTTTTCCTGTGGCATAAAAAGTGCTAGCAATACGTCCGAACCAGCAGATCCTCTGGTGCGTAAAACGCACCCTACAAGAACACCAAAACAGCTATAACACAGGGTTAATGCAAATAATTATCGGAATTTTCCAGGATAAGGAAGACGTCACAAAATTCATTAAAAGGCGCATGCTTGATATGACCTCTTTAACGGAGGTAGGTCCGTTTTTTTCGAAAAATCAAGCCCTTTTGTGGATGGATGAACTGCACAGCCGCATTGATAACAGTGAGATAGCATTTATTCCTGAAATTACTGCGAAGGAATTGCAATGGTATGGATTCACTTTTGAGGAGTAAACCAGGCCGATTGTCCCGGATCGTGCCACTGTCAATAATGGTTTCGCCGGTGCCTTCCGAAGGCCGGTGGAGCTGAAATTTCAACTCGGAATACCTGTACAATGACAACCTGTTCGCTCGAATCGTCGCAGCCAACTGACGCCTTATTCAAGATCAAAGGGAGGATGATTCCCTCTGCAGAATTTCCTTGCCGACTGAGGAACTTGAGTGCTTCCCTCGGCTTTGGGCCGGTAACTATTCGCACCTCCGGTCTTCCTGCTGCGGACTCTTCACCGGACGACGTGGCAGAGCTGGTGAAAAACGGCGGAGAAGATACCGCGGTCTTCGTTTTATCGACGCAAGTAACCTATAACCCCAATTGGGGAAGCTGTTGCGGTCTTCCCCGGCTTCTTGACCATAAAAAACTCAAGACCTCTTCCGGCAGTACTCCGGCCGATTTCATTGCCCCGTTTTTGCATCTTTACCGATTTGCCCAAGAAAACATTTTCCTTAGCCAAACCGTGCAGGGCCAGTGTCTGATTACTGTGCCGGAAACCTTGCTTCGGCAAGGCGGGGAAGATGCCGGCTGCAAATTAAATATTCATCTGGAACGGATTGTCGAACCGGCTAAAGATGGAACTCTTTGGCCGGTTATGATATCCGGGGCACTTCATTCCTTCATTGTTTCTCCAGACTTTCAGCAGGTTTTTGACCCCCTGATTCATGACTGGCGGCAGGGAAGAAAGCTGGCCATTGGCCATTATCTCGGCAGGGAGCTGTTTTCTTTTGAGTTTGTTGACAGCCAGGTAAATAATGACAGCCCCTATACCGAGACAATCCTGCCGCATCTTACCGAGATTGTCACCCACCCGACCCCCAATTTGCGGGCAGCGGAAATCCATCTTCAACAGGTATTTGTCCGGGATACGACAAGACTTGCCGCGGAACCCCGGCCGATTTCAAGCAAGCTGCTGTACCTCGCCGGATTGGATATCGATATGACGGCATTCACCGGAGAGGAAGAACATTATTTTGTGCCATGGCAAGCATATATCAGCCAAAGCGGAAAGACCTCGGGCGGGACGTCGCTGGCACAGGATGATTTGTTTGTGCAGTTAATGCAACAGGACGAGCAATCATTGCTATGAATAACGAAATCTCTTGAAAAGACATGAATATTTTCCTTCTAGCCCTGGTCATTATAGTCATGGGGGGAATCCTTCCCCTGCTGACCCATCGGTACATGGCATTTACCAAATGGGTCTATCTGGGAATCACCATGATCGGTTGCATTACCGGTCTTTTCGCAATTTTTTCTGCCCCTGCAAAGCTCCAGGGCATGGCCTGGTCGTGTTCCTGGCTGCATAGTTTTACTCTGGCATTTGCCTGCGATTCCCTCAGTTTTTTCTTTCTCATCCCGATATTTCTCATCTGCCCGCTGGCGGTGATCTACAGCTGCGCCTATTTCGATAAGGCGGAAAACTCGATCAGGACCGCTGTCAGTTTCTTTTGCACCAATGTGCTTATCGCCGCCATGTCCCTGGTTACCCTTGCCGCAAATATCCTGAGCTTTGCTCTGGTGTGGGAACTCATGTCTCTGTCTTCCTACGTTCTCGTCATGTATGACTATGAAAAAGCGGAAACGAGAACGGCCGGCTACCTTTATTTTCTTTTTGCTCAGGCTGGCGCCTTGCTGATCTTTGCTGCCTTCGGGGTCGCTTTCAGTCAGACCGGCAGTATGGCATTCGATCAGTTTGCCACCCTTCCAGCGGAGGCAAAACTGGTTGTCTTTTTCATAGCTTTTCTCGGCTTCGGCTCAAAGGCCGGTGTCTTTCCCCTCCATGTCTGGCTGCCCCATGCCCATCCGGCGGCACCCAGCCATATCTCGGCGATTATGTCGGGGGTGATGATCAAGATGGGGATCTATGGCATTCTCAGGATTTATTTTCTGCTTGCCAGTGGTGATCTGATTATCGGTCAGGCTGTCCTCGTTTTCGGCATGGTCTCCGGAGTGTTGGGTGTGTTGTATGCCCTCGGCAAAGACAATTTTAAAAAGTTGCTGGCTTACAGCAGCGTTGAAAATATCGGTATTATTCTTATCGGTGTGGGACTAGGGATGATCGGCACGGCCAAAGGCAATGTGTCCATGGCCGGTTTCGGTTTTGCCGGGGCGCTTCTCCATGTCTTTAATCATTCGATATTTAAGTCGCTGTTGTTTTTCGGGGCCGGTGCGGTTATCAAGAAAACCGGGACCAGTCAGGTCGATCATCTCGGTGGTCTAATGAAAAGGATGCCCATTGCCGGCAGAACATTTCTGATCGGTTCGGTATCGATTTCCGGTTTACCCCCATTCAGTGGCTTCATCAGCGAATTTCTCATTTATTTTGCGGCATTCCATGGTTTGAAACACAACAATATCACCCTGCTTCTGATAATATTGGCAATTATTTCGCTCACCGTGATCGGTGGACTGGCTTCTTTCTGCTTTACCAAGGTGGTGGGGATCGTTTTCCTCGGCGAACCCCGTAGCGGAAAAGCCGCACAGGCCGGCGAGGGTGGCCGTTTACTGACACTGCCGATGGTGATTCTCGCGGGTCTGTGTCTTACGATCGGGATTTTCCCCGAAAATTTTATCCACCTCGCCTTTGCCGGCCTGACCGACATTGTCAAGTTCGGCCGGGTCGATACCGCGACGATCGACACCGTTAGCGCAAATCTGACCCTCGGCTCCCGCCTTTTTATCCTGATTTTCTTTGTGATTCTTCTTCTTAGAAAACTCCTGTACAAAAACAAGGAGATTACCAAAGGTCCGACCTGGGGGTGCGGGTTCACCCAGGGGACTACAAGAATCCAATATACCGGCACATCCTATACGCGGAGTGTGGTCGATTTTTTCCGGCCTTTTACCGTGATCAAGGAAACCAAGGTGCAACTGCGGAAGATCTTTCCGGGACGTACCGAATACCTCCGCCGGATTGAAGATATCGCCGAGGTCGGCCTGCATCGAGGGCTCGCCCTGCCGCTTCTCACCCTGCTCGGCAAATTTCGCTGGATACAGCATGGCAAGGTCCAGCTCTATATAGGCTATATCATTCTGGCGATCAGTGTCCTGCTGCTGGTCTCGTTCATATAAAAATCCTCGATTATTGAACCGATAGAAAAAGGAATGGATATGGAATCATTTTTCACAATAGCCCTTGCCTTGCTCCTGGCACCGCTCTTTCCCGGCATTATTCTCAAGGTGAAGGCTTTTTTCGCCGGAAAGAAGGGGCCGCCGCTGCTCATCAAGTATTACACTCTGTTGAAGCTTCTGCAGAAAGGTTCTGTCTACAGTACCAGCACCACTTTCGTCTTCAAACTCGGGCCGATAATTTCCTGTGCCGGGGCGATGATGATTCTGTTGTTTTTCCCGCTGGGCGGGATGTCGCCGCTCGTCTCTTTCCATGGGGACGTGATTGTCCTTTTCTACATTCTCGGTCTCGGGCGCTTTTTTACCATCGCCGCAGCCCTTGATACCGCCTCACCGTTTGAGGGGATGGGGGCTGCCAGAGAGGCGTTTTTCGGAACCCTTGCCGAGGCTTCGATTTTCGCCATCCTGATTCTTTTCTACCGAATGACCGGGGCATTGAGCTTTGCCGAATATTTTATCGGAGCAAGGTCAATCAGTATGGCGGGAACCGCCGGGGCCCTGCTGCTCTTGGTCATAGTATCGCTTTTTATGCTGCTGCTCACCGAGAATTCACGGGTTCCTGTCGATGATCCGGCTACCCACCTGGAGCTGACGATGATCCATGAGGTGATGATTCTTGATCACAGCGGTCCCGATTTGGCACTTATCGAACTCGGTTCTTTTTACAAACTGTTCTTTTACTCGGCTTTTATCTTCCTCATTATTTTTCCTCTGAAGGCGGAGTGGGGGCTTTTCAAGGTCCCGCTGTTCTTTGGCGGAATCGGCCTGGTGTACGTGGCGATCGGCTTAGTGGAATCAGGCATGGCGAGGTTTAAAATGAACCTGGTACCAAAGTTCGTCCTCACCTCGCTGGTTCTGGTATCTTTTGCGGCAATCCTCACCATGGAGTTCATTAAATGAGTAATATAGTTAATATAACCATGGTGATTATCCTGCTGTCGGTGCTCTTGTCCCTGGCCTCGAACCGGCTCATTGCCCTGGTGAAGATTATGGCCTTGCAGGGGATAATGGTTTCACTCCTGCCCCTTTTGCTCGAACATCACAGCCGGATGGGCAGCGGCGGCCTGATCTTTTTTCAGGTCATGATACTCATCAAAGGCGCGCTCATCCCCGGACTCCTGTACGTAGCCCTGAAACGGGTGGTCACCAAGAGAGAGATCGAACCGATCATTGGCTACCACGCCTCGCTCTTTGCCGGGTTGATCATCATCCTGCTTTCGATATTTATCACCGAGAGATTGCACCTCTCTCTGCCGAAAGGACACGACTTGCTGCTGACGACGGCAATCACGACCATCTCGGCAGGATTTTTTCTCATGATGAGCAGAAAAAAGGCGATCACCCAGGTTATCGGTTATCTGATGCTGGAAAATGGTATTTACCTGGTCGGCACTGCCCTCACCAAACATGCTCACACCCTCTATGTCGTCGAATTCGGAGTACTTCTCGACGTGTTGGTTGGGGTTATGATCATGGGTATCATCTTGCATAATATCAATCATACCTTTGATGATATCGATACTGATCACCTCAATCTCTTAAAGGACTGATTCAATGCTCGAACTTATTTTTATACTGCCGATATTGACCGGCCTGGCAGCACTCTTTGTGCCCGCAAACCTCGGCCGGGGGATGCTGCTTATTGCCGCGCTCTTTCATTTGCAGCTGACGATCATGGCTTGGTTCGGGCAGTTGCCGGTCTACACCAGCGATTTCTTCTCCGCTGAGCCGGTTGGTCTGCTGGTGTTGCTGCTCACCTCTTTTATCTTTCTCTGCATCTCCCTGTATGCGATCTGCTATGTGCGTGAAACCGAGATGGAGAACGAACCGGTGTTCCATGGCTGCATGCTGCTTTTCCTCGGAACCATGAGCATGGTAAGCCTTGCCGATCATCCCATTGTCCTGTGGATCGCCATTGAGGCCACGACGCTGGTCAGCGCCCCGCTGATCTTTGTCCATCGCTCAAGAGAAGCGCTGGAAGCGACCTGGAAATATATCATTATCTGTTCGGTGGGTATTGCCCTGGCGCTACTCGGCTGCTTTTTCATCACCCTGTCCATTGATATCGCCGAAATCGATGTGCCCCTGACCTTTACCTCGCTGAACCGGGTAGCCGCTCAGCTTGATCCGGTCTGGCTGAAGGCGGGGTTCATCTTCATTGCCATCGGCTTCGGCACCAAAATGGGCCTTGCACCGATGCATACCTGGCTTCCCGATGCGCACAGTCAGGCACCCAGCCCTGCTTCGGCACTGTTGTCGGGGGCTCTCCTTAACTGCGCTTTTCTTGGGATCTATAAGGCCCATACCCTGATGTACCTGGCCGGGCTCGGGGAGTTTTCCAGCAATCTGCTGATCGGTTTCGGCCTCACCTCCATGCTGGTTGCCGGCATATTTATGGTCAAACAGCCGGATTATAAAAGAATGCTTGCCTACTCGAGTATCGAGAATATGGGCATCATTGCCTTTGGCGTGGGCCTCGGGGGGGTGGCAGTGTACGGCGCAATTCTCCATATGATCCACCATTCGCTGATTAAATCCTCGCTTTTTCTCTCCGCCGGCAACATTTTGCTTGGTTTCAAGACCAAATTCGTTGAGCATATCGGCAATCTGGCAAAATTCCTGCCGAAGACCTTTGTCTCGTTTTTTGCGGGCTTTGTCGGCATCTCCGGTCTGCCGCCGTTTGGCCTCTTTATCAGTGAACTGTTTATCCTCATCGGCGCCATCCAAACCGGTCATCCGTTCTGCGCCGCCCTGTTCATTTTCTGCCTGCTCTTGGTGGTAGCCGGCGCCGCTCAGATCGTCACCGATATGTCCTTTTCCGAGAATATCGCCGAGATACAAGGCGTTGAAAAATATCTCCGAGTTTTTCCTCCTTACGCCCTGCTTCTTACTTCGATCCTGCTCACCGTTTGGCTTCCGGATGGCATATATACGACAATCCTCAATACCATTAAAATAATTGGCGGAACAATTCATGGATAAGCTCCTGCAGATTGACAACGGGCAAGCCGTTAAACGTTCGATTCTCCCCTCTGTTCCTTTTGCTCGCTTTGCCGAATTGCTTGACGACTTTGTGAAAAACGACGGTTTCATCGTCCAGTTTTTCGCCTTTGTCGAGGATGGCCGGAATAGGCTTTTGGCGGTGATGCGCAATACGCAGCTGTATGTACTGACAACCGAGGTCGGCGAGAGTTTTGCCTCGCTTACCGCTTCCTCCAATGAAAAATTCCATATGTTCGAGCGGGAAATCGCCGAGCAGTACGGGATTACCCCGGTTGATCATCCATGGCTGAAGATGGTTCGCTACCATGCCAACTATCGCCAGGTGCCCGATGTCTTCGGCAACAATTATGAGGAGGATATCCCCGGTAATTACAGCTACTTTCAGGTCGAGGGCGAGAGCATCCACGAGGTAGCCGTAGGTCCGGTGCATGCTGGTATTATCGAACCCGGCCATTTTCGCTTTCAGTGCGCCGGAGAGGAGGTGTTTTCCCTTGAGATACAGCTGGGTTATCAGCATCGCGGCATCGAGAAGATGCTCACCCAGGTAGCAATGAAACGCTTGCCGATTCTCTGTGAAGGGATTGCCGGCGATACCAGTATCGGTCACAATCTTTGCTGTTGCCAGGCCTTGGAGGCATTGGCCGGGATCTCCGTCGATCCCGGGGCGCGGATTGTCCGGTCGATTGCCTTGGAACTCGAACGTCTCGCCAACCATATCGGCGACCTGGGAGCCTTGAGCGGCGATGTCGCCTTCAATCCGCCGGCCGCTTATTTCGGACGTCTGCGCGGTGAATTTCTCAATCTTCTCCAGGTCCTCTGCGGCAACAGATTCGGCAAGAGTCTGGTGCTCCCCGGCGGAATTTCTCAGATAATGGGGAGAGAACAGGCGAAAATCATCGAAGATAAGCTCAAGGAGCTGGAACCGGAGATCAGTCATGTCTGCGATCTTCTCTTCAGTGCCCATACGGTCCAGGCCCGGTTCGAAAATACCGGGATCGTCTCGAAAAAGATGGCCGAAGACCTGGGGCTGGTCGGCTACAGTGGTCGGGCATCCGGCCTTGAATATGATGCTCGCGTCGCTTTTCCAACCGAGGCCTACGGGCCTCTCCATGCCAACCGCAATGAGATGGTGAACGGCGATGTTTATAGCCGGGCCTCGGTTCGCCGGGAGGAGATCATGCACTCGATGCACCTCATCCATATCCTCCTTAGCCGGGCCGGCGAGATCTGTGCGAAAACCACCATGGCCGAATTAACCCTTGAGCCGGATGCCTTTGTGGTGACCGTCAATGAAGGCTGGCGCGGCGAAGTTTCGCACTGCCTGTTGACCGACAAGGCCGGCAGGATTGAACGGTACAAGGTCAAAGACCCTTCGTTTCACAATTGGACCGGGTTGGCCATGTCCCTTAGAAACCAGGAGATTTCTGATTTTCCTTTATGCAATAAAAGCTTCAATCTCTCCTATTGCGGCTTTGATCTTTAATTATAATGGATGACTCCTTCATCGGCGCGATACCCAAGGTATAGAACATGTTGAAAATCATCAGGAACCGCTTTGAGCAGGGTTGCAAAACCACCTCGTATCCGAAAGAACCTATCAACCTCTATAAACGATACAGGGGCTTGCCAAAAATAAACGGTGTTTGCGATGCGGCAATGGTCAGGCAATGCGCCGCTATCTGCCCTCAGGATGCAATTTTGTGTGAGGAGCGGAAGATCGATCTTGGTAAATGCACCTTTTGTGGGCGCTGCGAAAATGTTGCGGAAGGGGCCTTCGTCACCTTCAGTCAGGATTTCGGAATGGGGACAAGCAGCCGGGAGGCGCTGCTCTGTGATGGCACCCTCCCGGCTTTGGCGGAACATTCGAAAAAACATTTCAAGAAGCTGTTCGGTCGGTCTCTTCAGTTGCGACAGGTGTCGGCGGGTGGTTGTAACTCCTGTGAAGCGGATACCAACGTGCTGAACACGCCGTTTTTCGACCTCTCCCGCTTTGGTATAGATTTCGTTGCCTCGCCTCGCCATGCCGACGGCATACACGTCACCGGGCCGATCTCGAAAAACATGAAAACCGCCCTCATAGCCACTTATGAAGCGGTTCCCTCGCCGAAGGTGGTCATTGCCGGCGGTGCCTGCGCCATCTCCGGCGGGCCGTTTTACGGGAGTCCAGAGATCGTCGGCGACCTCGGGGCTCTATTCCCCGTTGATCTCTATATCCCCGGATGTCCTCCGCATCCTTTGACCACTCTACATGCGCTGCTGAATTTTTTTAAATGAAAAGCTGATGAGACGGAAAAAGTGGCGTATGATAAAGAGTAATCCTTCCTGATATCGCAGATTACAGCAGAGGAGTACAAAGGCCTAACCACATTAATTGTATCATCTCCATTTTACCAGGAGGTACCCCGTGTCTCCATTTCCTCCGTCATCCAATCAGCCAGGTGAAGAAGACAAGTCACAGGCCACAAAGCAACTGTTTGCCCAAATCCAGGTCGCAGCAAAGGCCGGAGATTTTAAGCTGGCGGACCAACTGCACGAGAAACTCATCGCCATTGATCCGATGGCCCTCAGCGAAATCATCAAATCCGCCGGCATCATTGAAGATGAAAAGACAGCGGGGATCGACCGGGATCACCTGGCAATCTGGAGTAAACTCTACGACTGCCTCAGCGAGGAGGAGCGCAACTGTTTCTATTACAGCATGAAGAAGTATGTTCTGCGGCCGAAGACAATGATTCTGAATTACGGAGCGATGAACAGCAGACTCTTTCTTATCGACAAGGGACATGTCATAATATTCTCCCCAAAAGATGGCAAGAATACCGTCCTAGCCAAGTTAGGGCCCGGTGATATCTTGGGCGAGTATACCTTCTCCACCATTTCCCTCTGTTCGGCCTCTGCAATCACCCACACCGATGTGCAGCTGATGTGCCTTGAAAGCAGTGCCGCCGATGGTTGGGAGGATAAGTACCCCGGCCTGTATGAAAAACTCATCGATTTCTGCCTGAAGAGCGGCAGGGTGGATCAAATTCTGCGTAACAAAAAGACGGAGAAAAAACGCTATGCGCGCCATGCAGCTGCCGGCCCGGTCAAGGCGACACTTTTAACCAAGGAAGGAGGCAAGACCGAGATCGTTTATAGCGGTGATTTGTCGGACATCTCGATGAGCGGATGTTGTCTTGGTATGCGGTTTGCCAAAAAAGCCGTCGCCCGGACTCTGTTGGCGAGAAACCTGCTGCTGTTTATCACCGGTGCAGAGGAGGAGAATCCGCCAACGATGTCGGTTATTGGCCGGGTAGTACGGGTTTCCTTCCATCTCTATGGCGACTTCAGTGTGCATGTTCAATTCAACCAGTTGCTGCGCGAGGATGCACTGCGGAAGTTTGCGACTTGAAGGCAACGTAAGCTTTCAGCCCTCTGTTATTGAGCGCAGGCAATGGCTCCGTAGACTTCGGTTTCCATTTCTTTTCGCCACTCCACAGCCAATTGGAAGGCTACTTTTTCGCCATATCGATTGACCGAGAATTTCCGTCTTTTTGTTACATTGGGTTCGATCGGTATATAGCAATGATAATACCCGCCTGACAAGGAAACTCCAGTAACGCCGCTGCTGTTCGCCACATGAAGTTTTTTTCTGAAACGTCGCCCCTCGGCACAGGGGATATTATGCAGCGTCAACTGTCTTTCCCTTTCTTTCTGAGCATGCCGAAGTGCATCGGACGCTGATCCATAGCGGCTATCGCGGAAAATTAAATTGCAGACCAGCTCTTTGCCGAATTCAATTCGGAGGAGCCAGCCATGACCGGCAACGAGATCATCAACGCGGTAGATATATTTCCCGGTCGTGTTGTGGTATTCTTTTTTCCTTTGCGTAAATACCTCCTGTTGTTTTTGACGGTTTTCGAGGATGGCCATTTTTTTCCCCCGCTCCATCAGGTTGGCTTTATGGCTACTCTGTCTGTGTTTAAAATTCCTGCGGACAAGTGACGCGGGTATAACAGAATATCCGTGTATTTTCAGTTCATGATCCCGTCGCCATTTGATCGCCAGCCGCAGTGCCTCATCTTCCCCGTATTTGGCAACGGAAAATTTTCTGGATTTTCTTCTTCCTGAATCACCTACGATGTAGCTGTGACAGAATCCGTCGGTGATAGCTACACCCGTTACCCCGGTCTTGTTGGTTTTTCGTGTTATTGTCGGTAACATTTTCATATTGAGCCTTTGCCTGAAGGGGTGGTAGGGATGGTATCGTCCATGGTCATCAGTCTCTCATCATTTGTCGCAGGACATAGGGGAGGATGCCGCCATGCTGGAAATAGAGGACATCGACCTCCGTGTCGAGGCGGGCGAAGACCGAAAAGGTAATAGCCCTTCCATCGGTTTTAACGGCCTGGACGGTGAGTTCTTTGCGTGGCGTAATGTCTGAAAGCCCAAGGATGGAGTAGGCTTCCGTGCCGTCCAGTCCGAGGAGGCCGGCGTTCTGGCCGTCCTTGAAAATCAGGGGCAGGGCTCCCATACCGACCAGATTGTTGCGGTGGATACGCTCGAAGGATTCGGCGATCACCGCCCGCACCCCGAGGAGACAGGTGCCTTTGGCAGCCCAGTCGCGGGAAGAACCGGTGCCGTATTCCTTGCCGGCGAGAACGACCAGGGGGGTTCCTTCCTGCAGGTATTCCATGGCGGCGTCATAGTTAAACATTTCGCTTTGTTCCGGATACTTGACGGTGTAAGCCCCTTCCTTGGGAGCGATCATCCGGTTTTTAATGCGGATATTGCCGAAGGTGCCGCGCATCATGACCTCATGGTTGCCGCGTCGCGAACCGTAGGAATTAAAATGGTCGGGATCAACGCCTTGGGCCATCAGGTATTGTCCGGCCGGATAGTCCTTTGAGATCGCCCCCGCCGGGGAGATATGGTCGGTGGTGACACTGTCGCCCAAGAGGAGAAAGGCCCGCGCCGCCTTGATGTCTTGAGGTATAGCCGGGATGCTGGTGAAGTTATCGAAATAAGGCGGTTTTTTGATGTAGGTAGACTTTTCGTCCCAAAGGTAGGTTGCGCTTTCGCCAACCTTCAGGCCTTGCCAGAAGTCGTCTCCGTCAAAAACCTTCGCATATTCCAGGCTAAAGGCCTCCTTGGTGACGTAACGCCCTGCCAGGGCGGCGATTTTTTCCTGGTCCGGCCAGAGGTCCTTCAGATACACCGGCAGGCCATTCGGGTCATAGGCCAGTGGATTGCAGGTGAGATCGACATCCACTCGCCCGGCGAGGGCGAAGGCGAGGACCAGCATCGGTGAGGCGAGGAAGTTGGATTTGATCAACTGATGGATGCGCGCTTCAAAGTTCCTGTTGCCGGAAAGCACGGCGGCGACGTTCAGATCGTGATCTTTGATGGCCTTTTCAATCTCGGGGTTGAGAGGCCCGCTGTTGCCGATACAGGTCGTGCAGCCATAGGCGGCGATATGAAAGCCGAGGGCCTCGAAATAGGGAAGCAGGCCGCTCCCCTCAAGGTATCTGCTGACGACCCTGGAGCCTGGGGCAAGGGAGGTCTTGACGTAGGCGGGTATTTTCAGGCCGCGTTTGACGGCCGCCCTGGCCATAAGTCCGGCACCGATGAGGGCTTCGGGGTTCGAGGTGTTGGTGCAGGAGGTGATGGCGGCGATAACGACGCTGCCGTCACCGAAGCTGACCGGCGTGCCGTTGACCACGGTAGTGATATTATTTTTACCCTTGATGCGGCAGGTCTCGTCGCGGCTTGTCTCGCAGCCGGATTCATGGATGAAAGTCGAGTGGTCAACGGGAGAGGCGTCCCGCTCAAAGTCGCAGCCGAGAATTTTTTCGAAGGTCGAACGCATAGCGGACAGAGGAATGCGGTCCTGGGGTCTTGCCGGTCCTGCCAGGCACGGTTCGACACTCGTTAGGTCGAAGTCGATGATCTTCGTGTATTCGCAGGGTTCCTGGCCGGTGTAGAAGAGAGCGTTGGCCTTGGCATAGGCCTCGGTGATGGCCGCTTGTTTGTCCCGACCGGTTATCTTCAGATAGTCGATAGTTTTGTCGTCAATGGGGAAAAAGCCAAGGGTCGCCCCGTACTCCGGGGTCATGTTGGCGATGGTGGCGCGGTCGGGGATCGACAGGTTTTCCATGCCGGGGCCGAAGTATTCGACGAATTTTTCCACCACCTTATTCTTGCGGAGGAGTTCGGTAAGGGTCAGGACCAGATCGGTGGCGGTGACCCCGAGCGGCAAGCGGCCGGTGAGCCGCACCCCGATAACCTCGGGGATCGACATATAATACGGCTGGCCGAGCATGACCGCCTCGGCTTCAATGCCGCCGACCCCCCAGCCGAGAACGCCGATGCCGTTGATCATCGGGGTGTGCGAATCAAGGCCGACCAGGGTATCGGGGTAGGCGAAGGTGTGATCGCCGACGCTCTCGGTGATGGTCACTCGACCGAGATGTTCGAGGTTGACCTGATGGCAGATACCGGAATTTGGCGGTACCACTCGGAAATTGTTAAAACTTTTCTGCGCCCATTTGAGCAGGGCATAGCGTTCGCTGTTCCTCTCGTATTCCTTGGCAACATTGGCGGTGAGACTGCCGCTGGTGCCGTAGGAATCGATCTGCACCGAATGGTCGGCGACCAGTTCGACCGGCACCCGGGGGTTGACGCGGGCCGGGTCGCCGCCCTGCTGTTTGACTGCATCGCGCATCACCGCAAGATCGACTACCGCCGGGACCCCGGTAAAGTCCTGCATCAATACCCGCGCCGGATGAAAGGGGATCTCAACCGGTGCGGCATAGTGTTTCTGCCAGCCGGTGATGGCCCGCAGATCCTGTTCGGTGATGATCCGGCCGTCAAATTTTCGTAGCAGATTTTCGACCAGGATACGAATCGAGTAGGGGAGCCGGTCTATCGATCCCATACCCGACCCGGCCAGTTCTTTGATGGCAAAGTAGCGAGTGTTTCCCGGTAATTGCTTGATGAAGTCCTGGTTGGTCATGGTGTCCTCATTTTTTCCAGTTGGCGCAGATGGTTGTGTTCTTCGGCGATGATGCTTTGCATCTGGCGGACGGCGTCCGGATCATCGAGAAATTCCTGGATGAATTGGTAAAAGAGGATGGTGTCCTCCTCGAAATCTTTGGATCGGGTCAGCACTTCGCCTACACTTTCTGCGCGTTCGAGTTCGCTTTCGGCGAGCAGGAAGGGGTTGCCCTTGACCATATCCTGGAGCAAAGTCCTGCCCGCTACCTCCATTTCCCTTTGTTCCTCGGTGAGCGGTTTGTCGGAGGTAAGGGTCGCCAGCCATTCTCCGTGCCGTCTCTCGTCGTCGGCCATGGCTGCCAGCAGTTGCGCTATCTCGGGGTTCTTACTGGCAAGGCTGGCTTTCCGGTAAGTTTCTTCTCCATTTTTCTCGATCTGGACAGCGATATTGCGGATATCGGCGATGGTGAACATGCATTTCTCCCGGCGTGCGTGGTGTTTTGATTCGTTCGTCCCGGCCTCTTTGCAAAAAAAAGTCAGTCAGGGTGCTTTGTGGCCTCATTCTACAGGATTTTTATCGGCAGCAAAGTATTTTTAGTGGCCGTTAAGAAATAATCCATACTTTATTATCCATTTCTTTACGGCCACTTATGCCGAGAATAACACAGAATTGGAAGGATTAGCTTTAAACGATGGCTCAGTCGAAGAACCGGGTGAAAACCGCCACCTCCTCACGCTCCGTCCGGTAGTTGTTGACCAAAGCATCTTTATCTTCGTAGCCGAGGGCCATGCCGCAGAGGAGGATCGTTTCCCGGCTATAGCCCAGGAAATCCTTGACCAATTGCGGATATTGACCGAGGGCTGCCTGGGCGCAGGTGGCAAGGCCCTCTTCGACGGCGGCCAGCATCACCGACTGGATAAACATGCCGAAGTCGAGAAAGGAACCCTTCTGCATGGCCGGGTCAAGGAAGAAGAACAGCACCACCGGAGCATCGAAGGCCCGGTAGTTGGCGGCCCACTGCTCAAATCTCCGGTCTTTGTCGTGTCGTTCGATGTTCAGCGCCGCATACAGCTGGGCGCCACAGGTAACCCGCCGCTTGTTGAACGGTTCATGCCACTCCAAGGGGTAGTAGTGATAGTCCATAGTGCCCGCTCCCTTTTCTCGGAAGGCGCTTTCCATGGCCGCCGTCAACTCGGCCTTCTTTTTGCCGCTGACCACCGCAACCTGCCATGGTTGGGCGTTGGTGCCGGAAGGGGCATGGCGGGCTGCCCGAAGGATGGCAATGATCTTTTCTTTATCCACCGGTTTTGCCAGAAAGGCGCGGGTCGATTTTCGTTGTTGCAAGGCATCGATAACGTTCATGGCTGGCCGTCGCTAAAATTTTCAAAATAATTTCTCGATAATCGAGTCGTAAGTCATGGTCATGCAGCTTCTACTCGCGATAAGGATAATGCCGGTTTGCCAGAGATCAAGCAGCCATATGGCTTGCGACAATTGCTGAAAAATACAGGGTAAGGGGAAAGAGACCGGAAAAGAGTTTGCATTCAGTTGCAAATGATTATCTTTGTTTGTACGCGATTGGCAGGCCCGCCGACAAGGAGCTTGACAACGACTGATCTTTTGTAGCTAATTTTACTATCTAAGAAAAAGTAGAGAGTACTTTCGTTTGTATATCTAAGGAGAAAAAGAATGTCTGAGGAAACCACTGTTCTAACCCCCGATGGAATCGAATCTCCGGAAGAGGAAAAAGAGCCGGGAAAATCTTTAATTGTCGCCAAGGATTTGCTGCCCGAGAAGCTGATGCTCATCCCTCTGCATGATCGCCCGATGTTCCCGAAAATGATGGGGCCGATCATCATCGAAGATGGCGGTTTGCAGGAAGCGGTCATGCGGCATATGAACCAAAATATGCCTCTCTACTTCGGTCTGGTTCTGCAGATCCCGAAAGAAGATGGCCTTGCCCATGCAGCCCAGGGCCCCGATGACTTTTTCAAGGTCGGTTCGGTAGCCAGGGTAATTCAGGTTTCGCCCTTTAAGCCGGGGGAACCTTTGCAGATTCTGGTGCAGGCACTGGAGCGTTTCGATATCCTGGCCTTGGCGAAAAAAAATTCGCTCTTTGTCGCCGATGTGAGCTATCGGTACGAGCCCATTCAGGAAAATACCGATGAGCTGAAGGCCTATTCGGTGGCAATCATTGACTGCATCAAAGACCTGGTGAATATGAATCCCCTGTTCAAAGAGGGTTTGTCGCTCCTCATTGAGCGGATAAATCTTAGCGATCCCGGGTCGCTTGCCGATTTTGCCGCCGCCATGACCACTTCTTCCGGGCGAGAAATTCAGAAAATTCTCGAAACCGCCGATATCCGCGAACGCCTCGAATCGGTCTTGATCCTCTTGAAGAATGAGGTGGAAATCTCCAAACTGAAGGCCAAGATCTCGAAACGTATTGAGGAGCAGCTGTCCAAGCAACAAAGGGAATTCTTTCTTAAGGCGCAGCTGCAGGAAATCAAAAAAGAGCTGGGCTTGTCAAAAGACGACACGCAAACGGAAATCGAAAAGTATGAGAATCGCCTGAAAAAGCTGGTTCTTTCCGACGAGGCGAGGGAGAAGGTGGCGGAGGAGATCGAAAAAATGAAGCTCCTCGGCTCTTCCTCCCCGGAATTCAATGTAACTCGGACCTATCTTGACTGGCTGACCATTCTCCCCTGGGGAGTGTATTCCAAGGACAGTTATAACCGGAAAAAGGCCTCCAAGATCCTCGATCGGGACCATTATGGCCTGGAAGATGTCAAGAACAGGATTCTCGAACTGATCTCCGTCGGCGTCATTAAGGGCGATTTGTCCGGCACCATCCTTCTTCTGCAGGGCCCGCCGGGCGTTGGCAAGACCTCCATCGGTCGCTCCGTGGCCCAGAGTCTCGGACGGGAGTTTTTCCGCTTTTCCTTGGGCGGCATGCGTGACGAGGCGGAGATCAAAGGGCACCGCCGCACCTATATTGGGGCGATGCCGGGAAAATTCATCCAGGCGATCAAGACCTGCAAGACCGCCAATCCGGTCATCATGCTCGATGAGATCGATAAGATCGGTGCCAGTTTCCACGGCGATCCGGCTTCAGCCCTCTTGGAAGTCCTCGACCCGGAACAGAACCGTGATTTTCTCGATCATTACCTGGATGTGCGCTTTGATCTGTCGAAGATTTTCTTCATCTGTACCGCCAACCAGGTCGACACCATCCCGGCCCCGCTCATGGACCGGATGGAGATCATCCAGCTGCCCGGATATATCATGGAGGAAAAGGTCGAGATCGCCCGTCGCCATCTCCTGCCCAAGCAACTCAAGGCACATGGCCTGACTGCGCAGCAGATCACTCTGCCGAAAGCGGTGCTGACGGCGATTGTCGACGGCTATGCCCGTGAGGCCGGAGTGCGGGGCTTGGAGAACGCCATCAAAAAGATCCTCCGTAAATCGGTAGGCAAGATCATCGATAATCCCGAACAGAACATCCGCATTCATGTGGACGATCTGAAAGAATTCCTCGGCAAGCGCTTCTTCTCCGAGGAACACGCCTTCCGCAAGCCGCGGGTCGGGGTTATTACCGGGCTCGCTTATACCAGCATGGGTGGGGCCACCCTGCATATCGAGTCGATTCCTATTCCTACCGGACAGGCGGGTTTCAAGCAGACCGGCCAGCTCGGGCAGGTGATGATCGAGTCGTCGGAGATCGCCTACAGCTATGTCCGGTCGCTGATGCGCGACAACAAAGAGGGGAGCGATTTTTTCAAAAATAATCTCATCCACCTCCATGTCCCGGCCGGAGCGACGCCAAAAGATGGGCCGTCGGCCGGCATCACCATGGCCTGCTCGCTGTATTCACTGGTCATGAATAAAGCCATTCGGCCGAATATTGCCATGACTGGCGAGCTGACTCTCAGCGGTTTGGTCATGCCGATAGGCGGGGTGAAGGAAAAAATGATCGCCTCGCAGCGGGCGAAAGTCCAGGAGGTGCTTCTGCCGAAGGACAATCAGGAGGATTTCGAGATGCTGCCGGCGCATATCAAGGAAGGAATTACCCCGTACTTTGTTTCCACCTTTGATGAGGTGAAGCGGATCTGCTTTAAGTAGGCTTTTTTTGCAGTGAAACCTCTCAGCCCCTGCAGGCCCGTTCGGTCGGCAGGGGCTGTTTTCGTCAGTCGGCACGCTAGCCTTATCAGTCCACATGCAGTATCACGGAAAAGCTGGTGAACACTACCCAGATTGCATCACCTTCGTGCAGGTTGAGATTACTGCTGCCGCCGGATGCAACCACGGCGCAGACTTCGGTGGTCGGCGAGATCCGGACGACGCACTCGGTATTGATTTTGCCGAAGAAAGAGTTGCGCGCCGAGGTCTTGCGAAGAGATTCTTTTTTCATGAATAGCCTGGCAACCTGGCGAATCTCTTCCTCGGAAAAGGACACGTAAGAGGATGTCAGGTTGGATGTCGAATGGCCGAGCATCAATTGGACCGCCGGCAGCGGCATGTTGCCCTGCATCAGCTCAATCGCCCGGACCTTGCGAATGGCCTCGGGGCCGCCCAATTGCCTGGCAAAGCCGCAGTCTTCGGCATAGGTGGGATGGCCGGGATGTATCTCGGTCGGGGCACGGTGTCAGAAATTAGTGCCGGCCAAGATCATCAAATGGATGCTGGCCTGCATCATTGTCTTTACGGCAATGAAATATCTTGCTGAATTTGTGAGGAATTGACTTCGGCTATAACCATTGCAATTTCCTGTCATTCACAGTTTTTCAAGGGCCTCTCGAACCTTTAAGCTTAAGTTCTTCTGGGAGAAAGGCTTCTGGATAAAGCACACACCTTCTTCAAGCACCCCGTGATGGACGATCACATTGGCGGTGTAACCGGACATAAACAACCTCTTGAGGTTAGGATAGAGCGATAGCAGACGCTTACAAAGATCGCGGCCGTTCATCTCGGGCATAACTACATCGGTTACCACGATATCAATTTTACCGGCATGCTCCGCGGCTAATTGAAGAGCTTCGCCCGGTGTTGCCGCGGTCAGCACTCGATACCCCAACTCTTCCAGCATGATCCGGCTCAGGTTCAGTAAGGCCTGCTCATCTTCGACAAGTAAAATTGTTTCCAGGCCACCTGCGGTTATCTGCACCGGCGCTTCAATTGTTGTCTCTTCTTGTTTGTCTTTATAGTGAGGGAGATAAATTTTGAAAGTCGTCCCTTTCTTCGGTTCGCTGTACACATTGATGAAGCCCCGGTTCTGTTTAACAATACCGTATACAGTGGATAAACCCAAACCGGTACCTTTCCCGACGACCTTTGTGGTAAAAAAGGGCTCGAAGAGATTCGCAAGGATTTCTTTCTCCATGCCGCAGCCATTGTCGCTCACCGTGAGCTGAACATACTGCCCTGGGACAAAGCCTTCATGGATAGAGCAAAACATTTCATCAAAGGCAATATTTTTCGTTTCGATGGTAATCTTGCCCACTCCGATTATCGCATCACGGGCATTGATACACAGGTTGGCTAAGATCTGGTCAATTTGGCTTGGGTCAATTTTGATGGACTGCACTTCCTCGCCAGGTATCCACACCAATTCAATATCCTCACCAATGAGTCTTCGAATCATCGAGAGCATTCCGGCGACAATGTTGTTGAGGTCTAAGACCTTAGGAGATACAACTTGTTTTCGGGCAAAGGCCAGAAGTTGCCTAGTGAGAGCACTCGCCCGTCGCCCAGCTTTCTGGATTTCTATCAAACCGGCAAAAAGTGGGTGGCCCTGGTCAATGCGATGCAGTGCCAATTCGGCATGACCAAGAATTACACCCAGCATATTGTTGAAGTCGTGAGCCACTCCGCCGGCCAGTCGACCAATGGATTCGATCTTTTGCGACTGTAACAGCTGCCCACGCAATTTCTCTTTTTCTTCCTCCGCCTGCTTGCGATTTGAAATATCCTCAATAACAGATATAAAGTAGGAAGGCTGTCCGGAGACCTGACGAACAATGGAAACGGTCTGGTCGATCCAGACAATCGAGCCGTCTTTTCGAATGTATCTTTTTTCCTGGTTATAGGATTGGATTTCTCCGGCCAGCACCTGATGGATGGATGCCAGGCTTCTCTGCAGGTCGTCGGGATGGGTGATGTCCTGGAACTTTTTCTGCAACAATTCTTCTCTTTCGTACCCAACGATGTCGCACAATTTTTGGTTAACGCGTAAACATCGTCCGTCGAGAGCGCCATGGGCAATGCCCACCGCTGCCTGTTCGAAAGTAGCTCGAAATCGCTCTTCATTTTCCTGCAGTTCACGAAGAAAGAGAACACTACTCAGACCGTCGGAGATTCGTCTGCCGATTTCGTTAAAGAGCCGTTGCTCTGCTTGGGTCCAGACACGGGCATGGGAACATTGGTGCAATCCGAACAACCACGGCTTCCCCATTTTGGGATAAACAGCAACAGTCATTTGCGACAACACTCCGAAATGTTTGGTCAACTCTTCATAGACCGGTCGCTCGACGTGAGGTCCATAAATTACCGGTCCATCGGTCGCCAAAGCCGTGGCGCAAACCTGGTCGGCTCCCGGCTTCATCGGTACTTCAATATTGAGTTCTTCGGCACCCGGATACTCCGGTCTGCAAAGTTCTACCGGTACCCGAAAGGTGGCGGCTTCGGGATCGCAGGGATAGAGGAGCCAGGCACGGTCGCATTCAAGAATCGCAAGCACCTCCTTAATGGTAGCCCAAAGCAGTTGGTCTACATCGGTTTCCTTCTTAATAACCTTGTCAATCCGTTCAAGATTTTCTAAAAACCAAATGTATGCCTTACGTTCCTCCTCTGCCTGGTTACGCTCGGTGATGTCGCGATTGCTGACACGCAGGCCTAAATTGGTTCCGTCGGCACTGTAGATAAACTGACAGACATGGCCGATCCAGCGAGTATTACCGTCGTGACGAAGAATTCGAAAAATGAGTTCTCGCTCGTGCGTGGTGTCGAGAAGCAGATGTTGCTCCCATGCACCCCTGTCTTCCGGATGTATTATCCTCTCTAGGAGACTGGGATCGGCGATAAATTCCGCCGGAGGATACCCTGTGATACGTTCACAGGAAGGAGATATATAGAGTATCTTTCCATCCGGCGCGCACCAGTATTCCCAGTCATAGGTGTAATCGGCCACAGTGCGAAATCGTTCTTCGCTGTCCTGAAGTGCTTGTTTTGCAGTTCGTTCGGCGGTCTGATCATGGAAGACGAGGACCACACCGATGATGGCTCGCTGTTCATTGAAGATGGGCGCTCCACAGTCTGCTATGGGGCGTGCTGTCCCATCTCTGGCGATAAGGAGAGTGTCGTTGGCGAGGCCAACCGTTGTTCCCTCACGCAAAACGCGCTCTGCCGGGTTTGCAATCTTTGCTCCGGATTTTTCGTTGACAATGCAAAATACATCATCCAAGTGTTTTCCGACGGCTTCGGGCTCGCTCCACCCGGTGAGGTTTCCGGCAACTGGATTTATCCGGGTGATTTTGCATGCGGTGTCTGTGACGATCACCCCATCGCCGATGCTGTAGAGCGTTGCCCGGAGTTCCTCCAAGGCTTTACGCGCATCCCCTTCGCTATCAACTAACAGCTTTTGATTTTTCATATTCTCAGCTTGCCGTTTTGCACTAGGAGGCAGCTTTTTTGCCATAACGATTATCGCATCATGCTCACCTGCAGGCGAGCGGTCTCTTTGGCAAGGAAAACGTCGAGACGGTCGAGAAGGCCGGCGAATTCCTTGATTGCCGCTTCACCCGCTTCGGTGAGACTAGCCCCGCCACCACCCTTGCCACCCTTACTGGTGGAAACCAGCGATTCCCCGGCCTGGCGATTCATGGAATCCACCAGATCCCAGGCGTGTTTATAAGACATTGCCATTGATTTTGCCGCCTGGGAAATGGAACCGAACTCCTTGATCCTTTGCAACAAGACCATGCGGCCGAAGCCAAGATAGGTCTCGCTATTCTTCTCGATCCAGACGCGTCCCCGGCAACAAAAACCTTGGGATGTATCCAGCTGGTTATTTTCCCTCCGATGTCGTTTCATGGTGCATATTTACATATAATCCCCGGAGGGTGTCAAGGGATTCAACGCCAGACCTCATCTCGCCGGTCCGGTATGCACTTTGCTAATGTAAATTTTTATTGACTTGCAAATCGATATGTTTTTTTATATACATCGTTTTGCCTGCTTAAAAAGAGATTGAATCAACTTTTCTGGTGCGGAATCGACCAAAGGAAAAAAACCAAGCCCTTTAGTGCCTTAACCAGGAAAATATGGCCACAAAAACAAGAAAATGAGTGAGGGAACACTTGGTTGATAAAACTACCACCAAGGCACTTATACCCCCTTGTGGGGTGATGGTCTGTTTTTTTGCGGTTGGTTATATATATTAATATACAACGATACGGAGGAATGGAGATGTTTGCGGATCGATATAGAGTGGAAAGTGCTGTTTTTTTAGGTGTTGCCGGGATATTTCTGGCCATGTCCGTTGACGGTAAAGCAGCAGAACCGACCGGGGTCTTCACCCTCGGGGAAATCGAAGTGACTGCCAAGGCTGAAAACGATAAAAACACCACGGTGGAGCGGATCTCTAGTGAGGAGATGCGCGCCTTCGAGAAAACGACCGTGGCCGATGCCGCCAATCTTCTGCCGGGGGTCACCTCCTCTGTGACCGGGGCTCGCAACGAGCAGACTCTTTTTGTTCGAGGCTTCGATATCAAACATGTGCCGCTCTTTCTCGATGGGATTCCTGTCTACGTCCCCTATGACGGTTATCCCGATCTCGCCCGTTTTACCACTTTCGATCTGTCGGAGATTGTCGTTTCCAAGGGTTTCACCTCGGTGCTTTACGGACCTAACACCATGGGCGGCGCCATAAACATGGTATCCCGTAGGCCGCAAAAGGCCTTTGAAGGCGAGGTCGGAACCGGCATCAGTTCCGGCGACACCTATTATGGCTACGCCAATCTCGGAACGGCCCAGGAAAAATGGTACCTGCAGGGCGGGGTATCGTATCTGAACAGCGACTATTTCCCCCTCTCCGGCGATTTTAAACCGACCAAGACGGAAAACGGCGATCATCGCGATAATTCCTATAAGCAGGACGGAAAAATCGATCTCAAAGCCGGTTTTACGCCCAACAAAACCGACGAATACGCCATTTCCTTCATCGATCAGCATGGGGAAAAGGGTACCCCGCCATACACCGGCTATGACAAGACGGTAACGGCGCGCTACTGGCAATGGCCATATTGGGATAAACAAAGTTATTATTTCACCTCCAAGACCGATTTTACCGACAAGTTGTACCTGAAGACCAGGGCCTATCACGATATCTTCCAGAATTCGCTGTACAGTTACGATGATGCGACCTATGCGACCATTTCCAAGAAATACGCCTTTAAGAGCTGGTACAACGATTATACCGACGGTGGTTCTCTGGAGGTGGGCTCCTCTCTTGTCCCCGACAACCTGCTGAAACTGGCACTCCATTACAAACGTGACGTGCACCAGGAGCAGAACGCGGGCGCCCCGGAGCTGACCTTTAAGGATCAGATGTTTTCGGTTGGCCTGGAAGATACCTATAACTTCAGCAAACACTTCTATGCGATCACCGGCATAAGCTACGACTTCCTCGATACCCTTGATGCTGAACAGATCTCGGCAAGCGGCAAGGTCGTCGACTTTCCGATGGAGAGTACCTCCGGTCTTAATCCGCAACTCGGTCTTTTCTACGACGCCGACTCCGTCGGCATCTTTCATACGGCGGTAGCCCGGAAGACCAGACTGCCATCCATTAAGGACAAATACTCATATAATCTTGGTACTGCCATTCCCAACCCCGACCTCGATCCGGAAAAATCGATCAATTACGAAATCGGCTACGAAAATAAAAAAGTTGCCGGAATTCATTACAAGGGCATTGTATTTTACAACAATGTTACCGATTACATCCAGTTGGCAAGGGTTGCCGATCCCAAAAATCCCGGAATGACCATCAATCAAAATCAGAACATCGGGGAAGTCGATCTGTCGGGTATCGAGCTGGAGGCAGGTGCCAATGTGCTGACTACTCTCGAAATCGGCAGCAATTACACCTATACCCATGCCGACAACAAAACCGACAGCAGCAAGATCACCAATGTGCCCGCGCATAAAGTGGTCGCCTATCTGCGTTACACCTTATTCGAAAAACTCATTGCCCAAGCTGATGTCGAGTTCGATTCGCGGCGTTTCAGCTCCTCGAACGGCGTCCAAGTCGCCGATGGATACGCGATCATGGGCAGCAAACTCAGTTACGATCTCGGCAACGGCTTTTTGGTCGATGCGGGCGTGAAAAACCTCTTCGATAAGAATTATGCAATTCAGGAAGGCTATCCGGAGGCCGGAAGAACCTTCTTTTCCAACCTCCGCTATACCTTCTGATGCGAGGGAGAAGTCATGGATAATAACAACAAGTTTGATAGGCTGTTGGCTGAGGCGGTCCTGTTTCACGGCCATCTTTGCGCTGGGCAAATAATCGGGGTGCGGATCGCCATGCTCGGGCTGCGTGAACTGGGCATTACCGATCCGAAGGGAGAGGATCGCAAGAAGCTGATCGTCTTTGTCGAGATAGACCGGTGCGCCACCGATGCGATTATGACGGTCACTGGTTGCCGGGTAGGCCGCAGAAACATGAAGCTTATCGATCACGGCAAGATGGCCGCGACCTTTGTGAACATCGAAACGATGCAGGCGGTGCGGATCGTCTCGGTGGCCGATGCACGGGAAAAGGCCGCCCGTATGTATCCAGATCTCGATAAAAGTGCGGCCCAGATGAAGGCTTACCGGGAGATGGCGGACAGCGATCTGTTTGTTGTTCAGGATGTTACGGTATCGCTGAAACCCGAGGATCTGCCGGGACCGCCGCTCGGCAAAGAGATTTGTGTCGAGTGCGGCGAGACCGTACTTGATCGCCGGGAGATTCGCCTGGCCGGCAAGGTGCTTTGTCAAAGATGCGCTGGGCAAGATCACTATTTCGAGCCGTTGGCCGCACTACGCCCGCCCCTGGATGTAAGGTTATCGGGATGAGTGAGACCTGCGACAAAAATGTGGTAAAACCGGATTGGAACCGGATTTGGCAAGAGTCCTGCCGAAAACGGAGAGGGGACCGGAACGATCGGGAATTTTGGAACAAACGAGCACCGTCCTTTGCCAATCACGCCAAAGAGAGTGGTTATGTCACCGACTTTCTCCGCCATCTGGCCCCTCAACCGGATTGGAGCGTGTTGGATGTGGGATGTGGAGCCGGGACCCTGGCGATTCCCCTTGCCGACACTGTACGGCAGGTTACGGCCGTGGATTTTTCGGAGACGATGCTGGCAATCTTATCGGAACGGTGCCGAAAGAAGGGGCTCGCCAATGTGACTACCCGGCTGCTCGATTGGCAGGATGACTGGGACGTCGCCGGAATCGAAAGGCACGATGTCGCCATTGCCTCACGTAGCCTCGTGGTCGAGGATCTGGCGGGGGCCATAGAAAAACTTGCCGGTCGCGCTCGCCACCGGGTGATCGTCTCCAGTCTCGTTGCTGACGGACCCTTCGATCGTCGGATTTTTCAGGCCATCGGTCGGGATCTCGACCGTGGGCCGGACTATATCTGTGTATATAATCTGCTGCATCAGATGGGGATTTATGCCGATGTCACCTTCGTCGGCAATGCGGACGAGGAAAAGAAAATCTTTCAAAATCTCGACGATGCGGTCAAAGGATACGGCTGGATGATCAATGACATGACCGGTGAAGAAGAGTGCAAGCTGCGCCAGTATCTCGAAAGACATCTCGTGCCGATGGGAGACGGGTATGTCCTCGACTACCTGCACCTCGTCCGTTGGGCTATCCTTTCCTGGGATATTGCTCGTTGTGATACTTGAAATAAAGGAAACACCATGTTGAACCTGAAGGATATGACGCTGTTGCAGACCAGGGCTATGATTGACGGGAAATGGGTCGAAGCTGCCGGCAAAGAAACCTTTGCTGTCAGGAATCCGGCAACCGGCGGGATACTTGCCTCGGTATCAAGGTGCGGAAAAGAAGAGACCCGTCGGGCCATCGATGCGGCGGCAGCCGCCTTTTTGTTATGGCGCGACCGACCGGCCAAGGAGCGAGCTGCCCTGCTGCGGGCCTGGTACCAATTGATCCTTGCCAATCAGGAGGACCTGGCGATCCTTCTCACCTCGGAAATGGGCAAACCCCTGGCCGAGGCCAGGGGTGAAATTCTTTACGGGGCCAGCTATGTCGAGTGGTTTGCCGAAGAAGCCAAACGAGTCTATGGCGATACCATTCCGGGCCCCGACCGCAGCCGACGCTTGGTCTGCATCAAACAACCGTTGGGCGTGGTCGCCTGTATTACCCCTTGGAATTTCCCCAATGCCATGCTCACTCGAAAGATTGCTCCGGCCCTGGCGGCAGGCTGTACCGTGGTCTGCAAGCCGGCCAACGCCACTCCGCTTTCCGCCCTGGCCCTTGCCGAACTGGCGATACGGGCGGGCATTCCACCGGGGGTGATAAATATCCTGGCAGGCAAAACCTCCGAAATCGGCGAAGAATTGACCGCCGGCAAAAAGGTGCGAAAACTGACCTTTACCGGGTCCACCTCCGTCGGCAAACACTTGATGGCGGCGTGTGCCGGGACGGTAAAGAGAACAACGATGGAACTTGGCGGCAATGCTCCTTTCATTGTTTTTGCCGATGCCGATATCGATGCGGCAGTTCAAGGAGCGATGGCTTCCAAATACCGTAATGCCGGACAGACCTGTGTCTGCAGCAACCGCTTCCTGGTGCAGGCGGAGGTATACCAAGTGTTTACCGAGAAACTGGTGGAAGCGGTTAAAAATAAACTTGTCCTCGGGGATGGCATGGACCAGGGCGTGACTATCGGGCCGTTGATCGACCGGGGAGCGGCGCAAAACGTTCTTGCCCTGATTGACGATGCATTGGCCAAAGGCGCCAAGATCCTTGTCGGTGGTGGCTTATCGTCCCTTGGACCGGGTTTTGTCGAACCGACGGTTCTTACAGGTGTCAACCCGAGTATGCGCATTTTTCACGAGGAGATCTTTGGTCCGGTGGCGCCGATCTTTTCCTTTAGCACCGAGGAGGAGGCCATCGCCATGGCCAACGATACCGAGCATGGCCTGGCATCCTATTTCTACTCACGGGATATCGGTCGTGTCTGGCGAGTGGCGGAGGCCTTGGAATACGGCATCGTCGGTATCAATGAGGGCTTGGTCTCCAACGAAATGGCGCCGTTTGGCGGCATCAAGGAATCCGGTAATGGACGGGAGGGCTCGAAATACGGCTTGGATGAGTACCTTGAGATCAAATACCTCTGTTTGGGAGGCATCGACAGGTAGCGGACTTGGGTGCATTTTTTAAAAGTTCGACAAAAATGAAGGAAGAGGTACAAGAATTGTCGGATTCTCTCCATTTCTGTAAGGATAGGATTGCCTTCTCCGTCTGATGCAGTCTTCGAGAACCTATATTTAACAAATCGATAATACTCGTGATATATATATTTTTGCAGCTGGCGCCAAAATTGCTCTAGCGTCGTTATGGGGTTAACTACATAACGCTAAGAAAGCAAAACTGGAAAAACCGGCAGCATTTCTTTATTTATGGGATTCAGGTGTGTTCGGTTTTTTTCTTGAACCGTGAGGTTACAAAAGGAGGCAGCATGAAGGTGACGGACGAAACTGACAACGACACGATGGCAACCGATACGAGATCCTACCTCCGCATCTCGGGCAGGGTGACCTCTCCCCTAGTTCTCGGGATAGAGCAACTCCGTGCCATGGATATCCTCGATCTGGAAAACCGACCGATGATCTGTGGCAGCGGCGAGCCCAAAGGTCAGATCGGCAATTGCCGGGGAATTTTACTTGCCGATATCATCAATCGAGCAAAGGTAGTGGTGACCGACCACAACGATACCAAAAAAATGTACGTGATTGCCGCTTCCGATGATGGCTACAAAGCGGTTTTTTCCTGGCAGGAAATTTTCAATTCCCCGAATGGCGACAGCATCGTGGTGTTGTTTGAGAAAAACGGTAACCCGCTCTACGAAGAAGGTGACGAGGTCGATCTCCTTTCGGCTCGCGATCATCTCTCCGGTCCGAGGTATGTAAAACGCTTGAAAAATATCGAAATCGTCATGGTTGATTAAAAAGTATAAGGAGGGAGGGAATGCAATACCGTCAAAACTCATGGGAGCGCAGGGGTCGGTTTGCCGCAGTTCTGTTGCTGACAACCTGTACAGCAGCCGGTGCCGCGGAAACGGCACAGACTGAGGCCACCCAGCAGCAGCTCAAACCGATCGTTGTCGAAGGAGTGGCCGATACCCAAAGGGAAGACCTCAAAGCTGACAGCACTACCAATCTCTACCGTGTCGAGGCCTCTGCCCGTTCCGGTACTGAGGTGTTCACGGAAAAGGATATCAAGGCCCTGCATCCGGAAAATGTTTTTGATCTGCTGCAAAAGGCCACCGGTGTCAATCTCATTTATCAAGGACGGAGAAGCCCCTTTATTATTGAGGAACGCGGCGGCGGCACCTTCACCTACATTATCGACGGCGCGGTCCTACCACCTTCGTCCAACCGGATCTTGTATAAATTTCCCATCGCGGCCATTGAGGAAGTACAGGTCGTTCGCGGTGCAACCTCACTGACTCTGGGGCCGTCCATTCCTATTGGTGCCTCCAATTCAGGCTCGGGTATCAATACCGGGTTTATTATCATCCGCACCAAGCAGCCGAAAACGACAGAGGCAACGCTGACCGCCTCGGCTGAAAAGGCCAATGGTGGTCAGCCGGTGGAGACGAGCGAGAGCCTGTGGGTCGGGACCCGGCTTGAGGGGGATGGGCCGGTTACCGGATATCTGGCCGCTTTGGCGGCCAAGATGGATCGTCCCAGTGAAGACAGCTGGTATGATGGTCGCAGTTCGGAAGGTGGCATGGGCAGCACTGGTTTTGCCTTCGGCAAATTGAATGTCAACATGATGGTCTACAAAGACTCGGGCACCCTGGAAATGCAGCGCGGTGTGAGTGCCACCGGCGCGCTCATGGCGGATAAATGGTACTACGACCCCCTGAAAACCACCATCTATTCGGGCGATATGGCGATGCAATGGACTGCCGGTCAGACGACTCTGCTCAATGTGTTCAAGACCCTCTATGATCAGGAGGAACACAACGGTTCTTTTACCTCCAGCGTTTCGACGGTCCGTGAGTACGCAGAAGATTCCAGCGGCATCGGCCTGCGGCATAACGCCAGGTTCGGCGACACCCTGATCCAACTTGGCGGGCAGCTATCAACGAGTACCGGTTTCGGCCCAAATCTCAGTAATGCCTACAACCGGTATGATACCAGCATTACCGGCTGGTCCACCTCGGTGGAGCAGAAATTTTTCGGGGATAAATTGCTCTTCGACGGAGGTTTTCGCGAGGATTTCAAACACATTGATAATTCGAGCACACAAGCGACTGCGAACACCGCCAATAACGATGTCGATATGGATCCGGCAAAGATCTTTGCCTTCGGCAGCCGCTGGCGGATCACCGACATCTATTCGGTGAGCGGCCGTTACTATCATGGCGATCAGGGCACATCCGGCGATTTTGACATGCGACCGCTCCCCAAGACCAGCCCACTGCAAGCAGAACGGCAGGAACGAATCGAAATCGGTGTGGAGGCAGCATTTGCGCCGTGGTTCCAACCGGCCATCAACTGGTTTGATATTGATACCGAAAATGGTAAGACCGCCACTTCCACCACCTATGTAGCCAATGGCGCCACATACTATTACTACACCGAATCGGACGAACTGCGACGGGGATTGGAATTGCTGGCTAAAGGTACTATCGACAAGGATTTCACCTACAAAATAAGCTGGACCCATATGCTCGATGGTGAAAGCACCAGTAACGGCATTACCACCAATGCCCTGGGCTTCTCCACGCCGGAAAATCTTTTCGGCCTGACCCTTGGCTACCAGTGGAACGCCTACCGTGCCAACCTCTCCGTCAAGCAAGTGGATAAATGGACCAGCACCAGCAGCCCGATGGGCGTGAGCAATGTCGATGGCATCGGCGATTACACCCGAATCGACGCCAACATCCAGCACGACTTTCAGATCGGCGCGACCTTGCTTACCGCGACGCTCTTCGGTCGCAACCTTGGCGATGATAACTATTCGACCCGCTATGTAACCGGCTACTACCCGGATCGGGGGCGAACTGTCGGTCTGGAATTGTCTTGGGCCTTTTAATATCCGCTCCTTTTCATGGTAAAGGAAACAGTGGAGCATCGACAAACATGAACGTATCGGAAGTCACTACCTACAACAGCATCGCCCTCGGTGTCAACGCCTCGATCTACGCCTACTACGCCAACCGCATCGTTGCTGCAACCGGCATTACCACCGGGAACTGCCTCGATGTCGGCTGCGGCGGTGGTTATTTGGGCTTGGCCCTGGCCCGGATTACGACACTTGAGTTCATTTTTTTCGACCAGTCGCCGGAGATGCTGCAATGCGCCGAGGAAAACATCGCAAACTTCGGTCGTCGGCTCCACGCACGGACCTTGCACGGCCGGGTACAGGCCATTCCCCTAGATGATGCCTCCGTCGATCTGGTGGTCAGTCGCGGTTCGGTTCCGTTCTGGGACGATTTGGCCACGGCCTTTGGCGAGATTCATCGAGTGCTTCGCCCCGGGGGGTGTGCGTATATCGGCGGCGGACTCGGTGATCCGCGAACCCGGGCCGAAGTGGAGGAACGGATGCGGCGGCAACATCCGGAATGGCAAAACAAAGATCGAAGGCCGCCTCGGCATGACAACCAGCATTATATCGAAGCATTAACAGCGGCTGCAATCGACCCCTTCGCGGTCAATCGCAGCGACGAGGGCCTATGGATCACCTTCCGGAAAAGCTGACCATGGCTTCGTTGCAATCACCGCTGTCGTACCTAGGCGACAATAACCACTCCGACGAAAAGGATGACCGCACGGCTTGCGGGGCTGCCCCAATCCTCGACGAGGCCGAAACCATACTCCGCCAATTGTACGCGGCTACCCTGAATGGGCTGGTGCTCGAACGGCTGGTGGTGGGAGTCTTTTTCACCGGAGTGAAGCTTGAAAACGGTTGGGGTGGGGTAGCCTACACTCCGCCCGAGGTCGTAAAAAATGCCGGGCAACGCATTCTCAAGGGCGGTTCACCGACTGTCCGGGGCATGCGGGTCGAGGAGGTGTTGCGCGGCGATTTGGCCCATCCCTTCGCCGGACTCATCCGCCTGGCCACCATGAATGCGCTTTCCGCTTCCCTGTTCGACACCGGTCGCTATCGCCTTGACGACGGTGACGATCTATCGGCCATGAAGACCATGTTTCAAGGGCGGCGGGTCTGTATGGTTGGGGCGATCATTCCGCTGTTGAAGCGCTTGCGGCAACTGCAACCGGCCAGTGTTACCATCATTGACCACAAGAAGGAGACCAGAGCCGAGGCCGCAGCCGGATACGGCACCTTCGTGTCGCCGGAGCAAACCGCCGAGACCTTGGCCAGCTGCGAAACCGCCGTTTTCACCGGTGCGACCATCGCCAATGGCAGTATCCAGGGCCTGCTCGACCTGCTCGCGCCGGATGCGGCTATCGCCGTGGTTGGGCCGACCGCAGGTTTCATCCCTGAGCCGCTTTTTCGCCGCAATGTGGCCCTGGTCGGCACGGCCATGGTGACCGACAGCGACCACGCCCTGGAGTTGCTGGCCGAGGGCGGCGGCGGTTATCGGTTGTTTGCCGGCTGCATGCGAAAAATCAATCTGCTCAATGTCCCGCGACTCAGTCAACTGGGATTGATGCGTTCTTATTAAAAAAAAGGAGAAACAATGAATACCCCCTATTTCGGTACCTATGAGGAACTTGTCGAACAGGCCGGGAAATTTCACGGCGATATCTGTCATGGCATCAGGATAGGCACCCGCATGACCATGAGCGGCCTGCGGCGGATCGGCATCAGCGACCCGAAGGGCGAGGATAGAAAGAAACTCATGGTTTTTGTCGAGATCGATCGTTGCACCACCGATGCCATTATGGCCCTGACCGGTTGCCGTCCGGGGAAACGTACCATGAAAATCCGCTACTACGGCAAGATGGCGGCCACCTTTATCAACCTGGAAACCAGCCAGGCAGCCAGAGTGGTGATTAAAGGAAATCGAAAGCCAGGCGAAAGCGACAGCGGCGAACAACCTGATTTTGCCACCCTGCCGGAAGAAGAGTTGTTCTCCATCACCAAGGTGGAGGTTGCGCTCCGACCGGAAGACCTGCCGGGCAAACCGCTGAGCCGCCTGCCCTGTGTCAAATGCGGCGAAACCATTATGGATGGCCGGGAGGTAAAATCCGGGGAGCAGATCCTTTGTATACCTTGTTCTCTGGCAACTGATTATTACCGGGTTGTGGGCTGAGAAATTGGTTGAAAATTTATTCAGATCGGGAGTCACGAAATGAGCAAAGCGCTATGGCTATCCTCCTTGGCTGGTGGGAAGGCTAAACAACCGGCATGTATCCTGCCACTGATGTTGTTGGCTACTCTTCTGCTTGTTCCCCTTCCGGCGCAGACCCGGGAGATCATCGATATGAGCGGCCGGAAGGTGACTATCCCCGATGTTGTTTCCAAGGTGGTGGCGGTGTCGCCACCCGGCACCTATCTGCTTTATGCCATTGACCCGAAAATCCTTGCCGGGTTGAATTTTCCGCTCTGGGAGGGTGAAAAGAATTACACAGTCCCGGAATACCGCCAGCTGCCGGTTATCGGCGGCCTGGCCGGCCAGGGCAGGACGATCAATCGCGAGGTGTTGCTCCAGGTCAAACCGGATTTTATGGTCCACTGGGTCTGGAAGGAAGACGCCACTAACCAAAAGTTCCTCGAATCCATGGAATCCATGCCTTTTCCCATGGTTTCCATACATCTGGGCAGTATTTCAGAGTATCCCGAGGCCCTGCGGTTTATCGGTGACATCACTAATCGGAAGGAGCGCGGTGAGGAATTGTATCACTATGCCCGGATCGTTCTGGACCAGGCCAAGACAATGGTGGACCAGATTCCCGAGGACAAAAAAGTCAGGGTATATTACGCCGAAGGTACCGATGGTTTGAGTACAGAACCAGGAAAGTCCATCCATGCCGAACTGATCCCCCTGGCCGGAGGCGTCAATGTCCATATGGGCGAGGAACTTGATCACTACGGCATGGAGAAGATCTCCATGGAGCAATTGCTGCTCTATGATCCCGAAGTGATTCTGGTGAAAGAAAAAACCTTTTTCGACACGGTGTTTACCGATCCGCGTTGGAAGAACCTGCGGGCTGTCCGGGAAAAGCGCGTCTACCTCATCCCCTACGAGCCTTTTAACTGGTTTGATCGACCACCTTCCTTCATGCGGCTGTTGGGGATCAAATGGCTGCTCGGTCTCCTCCATCCGGATCGCTTTCCCGTCGATATGGTGGCGGAGACCCGTGCCTTCTACAAGCTCTTCCTTGGTGTCGAGTTGAACGAGGCCCAGGCCATGGAAGTACTCAACCGATGAGAATGAAAAACCTTGCCTTGCCGGTACTGGCCGTGCTTCTTTTCGCCGTTATCCTGGTTTCTTTATACCTTGGTAAGTACCGGGTAGCACTTCCCGAGATTTGTCAATTTGCCGGCTGGAAAATCCTCGGTCTTACTGGGCTTGCCGAAGAAAAGCGCGTTCTCCTTGCCAATATCCTCCTCGACATCCGCTTGCCGCGCATCATGGCGGCAATCCTCATCGGCGCCTCACTGTCCATCGCCGGTGCCGCCTTTCAAGCCCTGTTTATCAATCCCCTGGTCTCGCCCGGCCTCCTCGGCGTTTTGGCCGGTGCCTCCTTCGGCGCGGCCCTCGGCATGATCTGCTCAAAAAGCTGGCTGGTAGTGCAGTTTTCCACCCTGATTTTCGGTTTTGCCGCCGTGGCGGTGGCCATGGGCATTGCCCGCATGTTCCGCACCCATTCCATTATCATGCTGGTTTTGGGCGGCATCATCAGCGGCGCCTTTTTTACCGCCTCGCTGTCCATTATCAAGTACACGGCCGATCCGTCCAATCAGTTGCCGGCCATTGTCTACTGGCTTATGGGTAATCTTTCAGCGGTGGACGGAGGCACCCTGTGGATTGTCAGCCTGCCCATGCTGCTCGGCATAGTTACCCTGATCTGTGGTGGCGGAAGGCTCAACGTCATGAGCATGGGTGAGGAAGAGGCCAAGTCGCTTGGCATCAATGTCGGCCGCGTACGCTTGACCGTCATCTTTCTGGCGACATTGATAAGTGCGCTCACGGTGGTGATCGGCGGCATGATCGGCTGGGTCGGGTTGATTATTCCCCATATCTGCCGGATGATCGTCGGCCCGGATAATCGCCTGCTCCTGCCCGCCGCCGCTCTTACCGGGGCCATCTACCTGCTGGTGGTCGACGATGTTTCCCGGTTGTTGTTCAACTTTGAAATTCCCACGGGTATCGTCACCTCACTCATCGGTATCCCGTTTTTTGTCTTGGTTTTAAAAAATGCGCACCGGGGGTGGAAATGACCATGTTGCTCAAGGTTTCAAATGTCGATTTTGCCTATTTTGGTCGCAAGGTTCTGCATGATATTTCTCTCTCTTTCAGGCAAGGCGAGATCGTCTCGCTGCTTGGTCCGAACGGCAGCGGCAAGACCACGCTGCTGAAAATCCTTCTCGGTTTGCTGACACCGCAAAGCGGCTCCGTCCACTTTGAGGGTCGTCTCCTTAAGTCCTATGCCGGCAATGATTTGGCGAAGAGAATCGCCTACGTGCCGCAGACCCACCGCGAGGCCTTCGCTTATACCGTGGAGGATGTGGTACTGATGGGCCGCATGCCCTATCATTCGTTTTTCTCGACCTATTCTGCCAGCGACCGGGAGATTGCCGAGGCTGCTATGGTTCGGCTGGATATCCTTGCGCTGAAGGACAGGGCCTATACGGAAATCAGCGGCGGCGAGCGGCAGCTGACCCTCATTGCCCGCTCTCTCGCCCAGGGAGCCGGGGTCTTTATCATGGACGAACCGGTGAACGGCCTCGATTACGGTAACCAGATGCGCCTGTTGAACGACATCAACGGCCTGGCCAAGGAGGGGTTGACCTTCATCATGACCACCCATTTCCCCGACCATGCCCTGATGACCGCCGACCGGGTCATCCTTTTCAAGGAGGGGAGAGTTATTGCCGATGGTGCTCCGGAGGTCACCATTACCAGAGAAACCTTGCAAACATTGTATCGTATCGACGTGAATGTCGTGGCAATGCCCGGAAGCGGTTGCACCGGCAGGTTCTGTATGCCTGTCTGGGCCATGTGAAGTGGGAAGAATGGCGTGTTTGGCTGGATACGGTAAGCCGCCAAGAATCTTATCCCCCACACGGGAGAACTGAAAATGTCCTCTTGAGGGCAAAATTGCAAAAATCTCATGACCGACAAGACCAAGGCTCTCTCTCTTTCCCTGTTGTTGCATGCCGGCATTGTCCTCGGGGTTGTGCTCATTGGCAGGTATCCAGCGCCTGAGCCACCCCTTCTGGTAATCGATTTTTCCATGGTCGCCAGTGCGGCAGAGTCGGAACGAACACCCGGTCCAGAGGCACCAAAGGCACCGACAAGCGCGCCACCGGCCCAAGTGGAGCGGGTGGTCGAAAAACGGGATGAACCGGAAAACCCGGCGGATATTCCCGAAAAAATCGTCTTCAAAGCAAAATTAGCAAGGGAAAAGATCAAAAAACACCTTCAGCCGACGGTAGAAAAGAGAGAGGAAATCCCTCACCCACCGGTGATCGATGGGCAAGAACAGCAGAGTTCGGCAGCTACCGCCGAAAAGACTCCGATCAATGATACGGATGGAGCACAATCTGCCGACAGTGCAGCGGTGAGTCAAAGCCGGAAATCGGCGGAAACCGAGACTCAGACTGAGAGCGGTGGAAGCAAGAGCTACGATTTTGAATTCGTCCGCAATCTGATAGTGAAAAATTTGAGCTTTCCCGCCACAGCCAGAAGAATGGGTCTCACCGGCAAGATTGTCGTCGCCTTTTTCTTAAAAGAAGACGGTCAGGTCGCAGATATTGCGGTTGTTGAAAGCTCAGGCCATGATATCCTCGACAATAATGTTGTCGCTACCATCCGCAGAATTTCACCTTTCCCCAAACCACCGGCAGCGGCACGAATTGTTCTGCCCATTACTTTTCACCTGAAATAATGCCGCCGTCTTCGGCCTTCTCCGGATTGGAGTGTCCTCGATGTCGGCTGTGGTGCCGGCACGCTGGCAATCCCGTTGACCGGACTGGTACGGCAGGTAGCCGCCATCGATTTTTCCGATACCATGATTGCCTTGCTGAACCATCGTTGCCTGGAAAACTGCCTGACAAACGTCACCGCCCGAGTCATTCTTAAACCGCCAAGCGTGTCGGGTGACAGAATCTTCTGATTGCAGGAAGCGGTAAACTTCGCGAACACCTTTACTAAGTTCCTCTTTAATGATAAATTATTTTTAACGGTACCTTAGGCTCATAACAGGGCAAAATCTGTAGTCATTCGATTCACTAAGTTATCATTCGCTGGCCCCTTATGATTTGTTGGGCAACCTGGTCTAAAGACGCTACGACTGTTCTGTCGCCACATCCTTATGGTCACTAATCTATCGGATAAAATTTGCCGGGTAATTTTGGGGGTGCCGCGTAACCTTAAGGCAAACCGGAAGGAGTGTTAGATGAGAACAAAAAACGAAATGCCAAAGGACGGTGTGAATGAGAGGTTTTCCATTAATATTGCCATGGTGGGCGGCGGCCGGGACTGCCGTTTTTTTCTCGACCTGATCCATGATAATCCCTCTCCTATTTTTAACATCAAAGTACTGGGGGTGTGCGATAAAAATCCCGATGCAAAGGGGATGCTGCTTGCCGAACAGATGGGGATATATACCACCGACAATCTCCACGATCTGCTGAATATCGACCAGCTTGATAGTGTCCTGGAACTGACCGGCAAGTGGGATGTGCTCCTTGAAATTATCCGCTTAAGACCTATGAACGTCGGTATCCTTGAGTTCAAAAACAAAAGGATAGTGCGCAGCTTCGTCCATGTGGTGAGCCAGTGGCTGCAGTCAACGGAACAGCGGCTCATCGCCGAGAAGACGTTTTCCGGCTTATTGATCCAGCAGAGCACGGCAGCCATTGTCTTTATCAATACGGATTTCACCATTATCGATGCCAACGACGCCTATCTCAATACGGTGAAAAAGGCTAAGAATAAGGTCATCGGCGCCCATTGCTATGAAATTTCCCACGGACTGAACACCCCCTGCTCGAGTGCCTTTCCCGGGGTGAAATGCCCCATGCTTGAAACCGTGAGGACCGGCCAGAATGTCCATGTCATCCATGACCACCCGGGAGCGGACGGCCAACATATGTACTGCGACCTGACCACCTATCCTGTCAAGAATGATGCCGGGGATGTCACACAGGTGATCGAGTTCTGGCGGGATGTTACCACTGAATTTTCGGACCGGTGGAACAAGAAGACCAAAGAGTTCGAATCCAATATCCAGAAGATGATCCAGGAAGACCGGATGATCTCTCTAGGTAAGCTGGCGGCAAGCGTTGCCCATGAAATTAACAACCCTATCCAGGGCCTTATGACCTTCTGCGGGTATATGCAGGACATTTTGACCGCCGGTCCCCCGGCAGAGAAGTCCCTGGAAGAATTCAAAGGCCACCTGCAGCTCATGTCCACGGAACTGGAGCGTGTGGGGAGTATCGTGTCCGGACTCCTCTCCTTTGCCCGGGAATCGGGGGTGGAGCATGCCCATGTCGATGTAAACAAGGCCCTGGATGCGGCGCTTTCCCTGACCCGCCACAAGATGAAACTCGGGAATATCAGACTGACGACAGAGCTGTACCCGACCCCGATCATGGTTGTAGGGGATATCAACCAGCTGCAGCAATGCTTTTTGAACCTGATTTTCAACGCCGTCGATTCCATGCCTGAAGGGGGGGAGCTGTCGGTGACATCCCGGATGGATGGAACAGCGGATAAGGCCTGGTTCAGCATCCGGGACACTGGGTATGGCATCCCGGAAAAAATAAAGAATAACCTGTTCGATCCTTTTTTCACCACAAAAGATGTGGGTAAAAGCACGGGACTGGGACTGTCCATTGTATACGGGGTGGTCAAAAATCACAGAGGGACCATAAAAATCGACAGCCGGGAGGGGGAAGGCACCACATTTACACTGACCTTTCCCGTGATTCCTTATGATAATCCTTAAGGGGGAGAGCATGGAACCTAAATTGAGACTCATGATTGTGGACGACGAGCTGATTGTCCGGGAATCTCTTTTGTACTGGTTTAGAAAATACGGTCATGAAATAGATACAGCAGCCTCCGGTGCGGAGGCGTTGGAAAAGCTAGAGCAAAAGCCTTTTCAGCTCTTGTTTGTGGATATTAAAATGCCGGGGATGGATGGCCTTGAACTGCTTGAAAGGGTAAAGAAAGAATACCCGGAAACTCTGGTGGTCATTATTACCGCTCACGGTTCCATTGAAAGTGCGGCCAGAGCAATGCGTGCCGGTGCCAGCGACTACCTGCTGAAACCGTTTAAGCCGGAACAGCTCTCCCTGGTGATGGAGAAAATTTTAAGCCAGCAGAAAATCACCTCGGACTATCATTATGTCAAGGGGTGCCTGGATCAAATCACCCGGTTTGAAAATATCATCGGCCAGTCCCCCCCCATGGAAAAATTATACGCCTTAATCTTGGAGGTGGCCCAGAGCGATGCCTCCATACTGATCACCGGGGAAACCGGCACCGGCAAGGAATTGGTGGCAAAGGCCATCCATGCCAAAAGCCCTAGGGCACAGCTCCCCTTTGTTGCCATCAACTGCGGTGCTCTGCCGGATGCGCTCATGGAAAGTGAATTGTTCGGGCATAGAAAAGGGGCCTTCACCGGGGCAGAACAATCCAGAAAGGGCTTTCTGGAAGTGGTTTCCGGCGGCACCCTCTTCCTGGATGAAATCGGAGATATCAGTGCAAAAATGCAGGTGGACCTGCTTCGGGTCCTGGATGATAAGACAATGTTCAGCGTCGGCAGCAAAACCCCTGTAGAGGTGGATTTCCGTCTGATTTCGGCTACTCGGAAAGACCTTGAAAAATGTATTCAGGAGGGAGAATTCAGGGAAGACTTCTTTTATCGTATCAATGTCATCAGGGTTCACCTGCCTTCCCTGCGGGAACGAAAAAGTGATATTCCCCTTCTTGTCGATCATTTCATGGCAAAGTACAGCCATGAAACCACGAAGCATGTGGACAGGATAAAATCGGATGCCCTTTCGCTATTAACCTCCTATGATTGGCCAGGAAACGTCAGGGAACTGAAAAATGTCGTAGAACGGGCCGTTGTTCTGAGCAAATCCCGGACACTTGCCGTCGAGGATTTTTCATTTCTTGGGCCGGCGCACGCAGCCCTATCCGCGCCCCGGACATTAAAAGAGTTACAGGAATCGCATATTCAGAAGGTACTGGAGGAACAAGACTGGCAGATTACCCGATCGGCAGAAATTCTTGGCATCAACCGCGTGAGCCTCCATAAGTTTATTAAACGGAGCAACTTGAAAAAACCGGCATGAAAGAACTGATCGGAGTGGTTCCGTTGGGGGAGGTCCCGACACTTGCCGTCGAGGTGATCGCAGCAAATATCACGGCATATTATAAGTTGCTGGCTGATGTCCTGCCCATGCGGCCTCTTCCCGAGTCTACCTTTGATAAGGCCCGGCTGAAGTATAATGCCGGCCTCCTTATCAATGAGCTTGATGCGTTGGATTTCGACGGATATTCTAAAATTGTCGGCGTCATATCCCGGGATATGTTTATTCCGATTTTCAACTATGTGTACGGCCAGGCAGTCCAAGGCGGCAGCCTGGCTTTGATATCGCTCTTCAGGTTGAACAGGAACGCCGACGGATCAACACCATCGACTTCCCTGGTTTACGAGAGGGCGGCCAAGCTCGCGCTTCACGAACTGGGCCACCTGTTCAACCTGTTCCATTGCAACGAAACCAGATGTATCATGCACTTTTCAGGTGTCATTGAGGATCTGAACAGGATTCCCTTTTACCTGTGCCGGGACTGTGCAAGACGGCTGCCTCGGTGAGGTTCTCTTATTTCTTTTTACTTCCTAAAAATGTTTCTGCAAGACGGTCCCATCCAATCTCGGGAAAGCTTGCATAGATATCATCCACCGGGTCACCTCCAGCGGCAGCCAGGTTCTGGTATTCAGGCCCGATCAGACGCAGGAGTTTCTGGCTCTCCCGATCTGTCCATTCAAGGCTGTCTTTCCCGTAAAAAAGCCCCCTGCGGTTCAGTTTGGGCATTTTGGGCTCTACGATACAGAGCCAGCCCTCATTGTAAGGATCCTCATGAACGATTTCCGGATGCTCTTGGACTCTGTTGTTGATTGCCAGCACAGTCCCGGTAACGGGAGAGCGTACTTCGGCTTCCTTATCTGAGCGGGAAAAAGCAAGTCCGGCTTGGTCTTTTTTCAGCTTTGCGCCCAAGTGGGGCAGAGAAATATTCGATGGAGAGCCGAAGAGCTTGACTATGAAGTCGTCAAAGCCGATCCTTACTCGACCGCCGTGTTCGAACCGGGCCCAGGTATGCCCCTTGTGATAGTAATACTCGTCGGCCAGAAGGTAACCGGATGCTTTTAAAAAGGCCTGTTTTTCGTCACGAAAATCCATGTCCTCTTCATCGAGCATCTGGTCAAAGGCGCAATGATTACATTCATAATTATTGACACAGACCTTGGCTGCAGTAACCCGCCCGGTCAGCGCATGACGACAGGGAATGTTGTTCCATTCAAAGACGCCTTTAACATTCTGTGCCCATCCAGATCTCTTTCTTTGGGGGTCAGCCTTGAAGGCCTTCTGCATGGCTTTGTCAAACGGGCAGGTACGGCAGTCGTATACATTGTCGCACAGCCTGGTCTGAAACATGCCTGTCTTCGACCAGATGCATTCGTTTTCAATGACCTGGAATCCATTGATGATGTTATCCTGTTTTTTAGCTTTGACGTTTATTTCCTGTTCTTTCGATGACATTTTGCCCTCCTTTTTTACTGATAAGTAGTTTTACGGCCAGGCAGCTCAAGGTGGCAGCCTGGCTTTGATATCACTCTTCAGGTGTCATTGAGGATCTGAATAAGATCCCATTTTACTTGTGCCGGGACTGTGCATGGGCTGCCCCGGCAAGATTCCCTCATTTCTCTGCACTTTTTAGAAATGTTTCTGCCAGGCGGTCCCATCCGATCTCGGGAAAGCTTGCATATATATCATCCACGGGCTTTCCTCCAGCAGCAGCCAGGTTTTGGTAATTAGGCCCGATCAGGCGCAGGAGTCTCTGACTTTCCTGATCTGTCCATTCAAGGCTGTTTTTTCCGTAAAAAAGCTTACTGATGTTCCATTTTGGCACATTGGGCTCAACGACACAGAGCCATCCCTCATTGTAAGGATCCTCATGAACGATTTCCGGATGCTCCAGGATCCTGTTGTTGATTGCCAGCACAGTCCCTGTAACGGGAGATTGTACTGCAACTTCTTTATCTGAGCGGGAAAAGATAAATCCGGCTTGGTCTTTTTTCAGCTTTGCGCCCAGGTGGGGGAGGGAAATATTTGATGGAGAGCCGAAGAGCTTGACCATGAAGTCGTCAAAGCCGATCTTTACCCGACCGCCGTGTTCGAACCGGGCCCAAGTATGCCCCGTGTGATAGTAATACTCTTTGGCCAGAAGGTGGCCGGATGCTTTCAAATAGGCCGTTTTTTCGTCCCGGAAATCCATGTCCTCGTCATCGAGCATCTGGTCATAGGCGCAATGATTACATTCATAATTATTGACACAGACCTTGGCTGCACTGACCCGCCCGGTCAGCACATGACGGCAGGGAATGTTTGTCCAATCATAAATGTCTTTGACATTATTTGCCCAACCAGATCTCCTTTTTTTAGAGTCTGCATTCTCGGTCCTCTGCATAGCCCTGTCAAACGGGCAGGTCCGGCAGTCGTACACATTGTCGCACAGCCCGGACTGAACGATTCCCGCCTTCGACCAGATGCATTCGTTTTCAATTACCTGGAACCCTTTGACGATGTTTTTCTGATTTTTGAATAGCATTTTGCCCTCCTTTTACCCGATGGGTAATTTTACCTGATTGGTAGTTACCCATAGTATTGCAATCCCAGGGCCACAGGGAAAAATGCTTCAACGCTAATCAAAATTGAACCACCTCTGCTAACGAAAACTGAGCCACCTGCGCCATCTCTTTTTTTCTGAAATCCTGCATTCCCCTCCTTTTTATTTTCCCATCTGATTGCTGATCT
>Ga0118677_10000102_pt1 | contig 165310 bp, 149 predicted proteins | sample AliMusrvi5mmetaG_FD_86154 | JGI IMG/M metagenome (GOLD analysis project Ga0118677, IMG submission 86154) | reverse complement strand
GACATGACAGATCAGGTTTTTGATCGCTTCAAACAGGTAGACAACACCTTGACCAGAGGCTACGAAGGGGCAGGGCTCGGATTATGCATTACCAAAGCCTATGTTGCAATGCTTGGCGGCACCATTCAGGTCACATCCACGGAAGGCCAGGGAAGCACCTTCACCTTCACCCTTCCCTACACCACACAAACCCCCAAACCCTCAGCACTCAACCCTTTGCCCTCAGCACTCAAGATACTTATCGCTGAAGATGACAGTATGAGCACCCTGTTAATGAAAAAGATGTTGCAGGGTGAAAACATAACCATCCTCTATGCTGTTAATGGCCGTCAGGCTGTTGAAATAATCAAGTTACATCCAGAGATCAATCTCGTACTGATGGATGTACAAATGCCGGAAATGAGTGGTTTTGAAGCCACTAAGCTCATCAAACAGCTTCGACCCGACCTGCCCGTCATTATCCAGACAGCTCTAACAACCAAAGAAGACAGAGAAAAAGCTCAGGAAGCAGGCAGCAACAGCTTCATCACCAAACCCATCAACAAAACCGAACTCCTTAACCTCATCCACAAACTTTTCTCCTAAGAACTTATCACTCAGAACTTATCATTTCCCCATGATTCATGCGAATGAAGAATCTTCCAGCCGTCAGGCTCCTTTTTCCAGAGCATCGTAAAAACATGTCGAAATACTGTAGCTTCTCCGCTTTTCAATTCCATCTCTGACCTCTCCTCACTGGTCATAAGTGCCAGGTTTGAGGTAAGCGCTGTAACCCTTACCTCGACAGGCTCAACCTGCTGGCGCTTCCTCGTCGAAAAATATGAGGTGATTACATCCACCCACTCACTCCGTGCAGCATAATGGTCTGTGCTGACGATCGCCGACAAGAACTCATCCTTGCTGTAATGCTCTGACCAGGCAGCAGCATCCAATTGGTTTATTGCAGACACCAGATGGATAAACTGTTCAGTTACCTCTTTCCTGATGAGATCTGTTTCCTTCTCTGTTAAGCCCTCTTGAACTGATTTCATGATGAACTCCTTGCTGAATGGTATCAAAACATAATCATAAAATAGTAATTTATAGTGGTAATGTTTACATTTCATTTACGTTGACAATAACATAGATTGCCCTGTGGTGACGTATTTTACGTAACATTGAATAACATAAACGGAGATTTCAATGACAAAGTTTGTTACACTTGTTGTCTCAGTGATTCTTTTTGTTTTTTCTGTTACAGTCCGGGCTGAAGCTGCATCCAATGACCTCAAATTTGATCCCCAGGTTGCCTTAGGCGCCTACAAAGGGCTGGTTGAAGATCATTTGAGCGGTGTTTTACGGACTGCAAGGGTGATTGCTTTGACTTCAGAGGCCAGGTCGGCCCAGTGGGAATCAGTCAAGCCCCTGCTTGTTCGCTTCAGCAACGACCTTCCTACAGGAGCAACAGTATGGTTTGCAATGCCTGATGGCAGTTATTACTCAACTGAATCTGGGGGATTAACCGGTCAGAACCTGAAGGACCGTCCGTACTTCTCGAAACTTTCGGCAAGCCAGGATGTTTTAGGTGACCTGGTGATCAGTCGCTCGACCGGTCATCGCTCGGTGATTGTTGCCACTCCTGTAATTCTGGATGGAAAAGTTGTTGCTGCTATTGGTGTATCTGTAAGAGTTCGTTTATTGAGTACGCTTGTCGAATCGACAATGAAATTGCCGGAGGATGCATATTTTTATGCCCTTGATTCCGATACAAAAATAGTTCTGCACAGGAACGTCGATCGCATGTTCAAAACCGTCAGCGATATAGGAGACGAAAACCTTGGCGAAACCTTTAAAGCCAGCATGTACAAGGAGCAGGGTGTTTTCAACTATACCCTTAATGGCAAGAAAATGAATTCGATCTTCCAGAAGTCAAACTTCTTAGGATGGTACTTTTTCATCGCCCAAGAAAAAAAGTGAGATATGAGTGCTCTTTTACTTAAAAGTGTAGTTCACCCCTTTTTTTGTACCAGGCTCTGTCGATTTTTTGAGATCCGGGCAAAGTGGTCCACTGAGATACCCGAAAATAACGAACTGGTGTTTTCAATTTTCCAACAGTGGCATTCATCGTCATAGTTATGGTCTCGTCATCGGGGCAATTCACCTCAAAGGTCTCTATGAACGCTACAGCACGTTGCCCATACTCACAATCAGGAACCGCCACAACAAGAGCTTCCCGGATGCCATCAACCATCATAAGTGCTTTTTCTATTTCCTCAGGGTGAATATTTTCCCCCCCTGAGATAAACATATTATCCTTGCGCCCAAGCACAGTCACAGTTCCATCTTCCTCAACACGCCCGATATCAGCGGTATGGAACCACCCGTCACCGTCGATCTGAGGATGAATGCTTCCCTCGCGCAGGTAGCCCTTAAAAAGGCATGCTCCTTTAACAAGAAGTTCACCATCCTCTGCCCGCATGATTTCTCTGTAGGGCAGCAGCAGACCGCTGTTTTGCGTCATGCAGCTAATTGGCCCGGGAGATGTCGTAATCTGTGTGCTCATCTCGGTTGAACCATAGCTCAAATAAAGTGGAATATTGTGCCGGATGGCTTCATCAATCAGCGATTTCGGCGCAGGACTGCCTCCAAGCAGGACCGCTTTCAGGCGACACAGCAACTCAGTGCTTTTTGGATCAGCAAGCAGCCGGTAAAGCTGTGTTGGTACAACAGAAAGGTGAGTTACAGGAAACAGCTGCAGTGAGAGAGAAAGACTCTCATCAGGGCGACCGACGGCCATGGATCCGCCTGAAGCCAACGATCTGAAAAGCAGGGCATAGCCTCCTATATGGAAAAGCGGCAGAGAAACTAACCAGCAATCTCCTGGACCGAAAGAAATATTTTCATTGGAACCCAGTGCGCTGAACCAGTGATTTCCCAGACTGTGCACCGCAGCTTTTGCAACTCCGGTACTTGCCGATGTATGGATAATGCTGACCGGACGCTCCATTGATTCAGTGAACACCAGCTCCTTCCGGATGGGGCACGTTAAGGCACTCTCAATAATTGAGGTAACCGTTTCTTTTCTGATGCCGCAGAGCGTAACGTACTGCTCGTTATTGGTCACCAGCAGTTGAGGAGAGAGTTTATCAAGAGTAGCCTTCAGCAGGTGTCCCGGAAAACGGTTATTGAGCGGAGCGGCAATCATTCCCGCTTTCAGCACTCCTGCCAGAAGAAGCAGAAGTGCTGGAGTATTAGGCGAAAGAACAGCAATAATATCGCCGGAACGGAGACCTTTTTGGTAGAGAAGGTTTGCAATCTGTACTGCCTGATTATTGTACTCTTCAAACGAGAGGGTTTTCTCTGGCATTCTCAGGGCTGGAAAGTTGCCGAAAAGCCCTGCAGATCGCTCTTGTATGTCCATGGCTTAACTTATCTTCCTTGATTAACCTCACTGAATGTTTTCAGACCAAGGCCATACAGGTGTATAAATCCGGCAGCCGCCTTATGGTTGAAGGTATCAGCTTCAGTATAGGTAGCCAGTTCCTCGTTATAAAGCGAGTAAGGTGAATTTCTTCCAAGAAGCGAAACGCCGCCCTTATAAAGCTTCAACCGTACAAGCCCTGTCACAGGATGCTGTGTTTCATGCACAAATGCATCAAGCGCCTTTCTCATTGGAGAAAACCATGTGCCGTTGTAAATAAGGTTCGCATAATCCTGACTGATATTCTTCTTGTACTGGAAAACTGATTTCTCAAGGGTAAGACGTTCCAGCTCACGATGGGCGAAATGAAGGATCGTAGCAGCCGGTGCTTCATAGATTTCACGCGATTTGATGCCGACAACACGGTTTTCGATCATGTCAAGCCGACCAATGCCATTTGCAGCACCAATCTCATTAAGGCGGATGATAAGGTCAAGGCCGCTTAATTTTTTGCCGTCAAGCGAAACCGGAATACCTTTCTCAAACTCAATATCAACAACTGCCGGACTGTCAGGGGCATTCTCAGGAGAGGTGGTTATCTGATAGGCATCCTCAGGAGGAGCGACCATCGGATCTTCAAGCACGCCACACTCGATACTGATTCCCCAGATATTTTCATCTATAGAGTAGGGGCTCTTTTTGGTGGCCGAAACCGGAATGTTGTATTCCTGTGCGTATGCAATTTCAGCTTCTCTTGAGGTGAACTCCCATTCACGCAGGGGAGCAAGTACCCTGAGATGCGGAGCAAGTGAAGCAAAGGTCACTTCAAACCTCACCTGGTCATTGCCTTTTCCTGTGCAGCCGTGAGCAAGCATGGTGCAACCTTCAGCGAGGGCGGTATCAACAATAGCTTTGGCAAGCAGAGGGCGTCCAAGCGCCGTAGCGAGCGGGTAGACATCCTCATAAAGTGCACCAGCCTTGAGTGCTCGCCAGATATATTCTTCAACAAATTCATTGCGCAGATCCACAAACTTGAATTTCGAAGCACCGGTCGATAGCGCCTTTGATTCAAGGTTTTCAATCTCTTTCTGCTGACCAAGATTACCGGTAACGGCAACAATTTCGGCACCATATTTGTCTTTCAGCCACTTGATCATGATGGAGGTGTCAAGTCCACCGGAATAGGCTATTGCAATTTTTTCCTTACTCATACGTTTTCAATTGAATTATCAGTTTTTGGAAAGATTTTTAAGGATATATGCTATCAAAGTCGGAATATTCACCACCGAAGTTGGAATAAGGAGCACCGTATCATCCCCGGCGATAGTTCCGAGAATGAGCGGACTTCTCAGTTGATCCAGATAGGAACCAACACCGTGAGCCCTGCCGGGCAGAGTCTTGATAATCACCGTGGTTTCATTCGAATTAACGGCCAGCACCTCAATCCCGACAAGACCCTTGATAATCCTGCCGGCGTTATCATCAGGAAACAGAAGCCGGTAGTTTCCATCCATTTTCGAACGGATAATGCCAAGCTCTGCACAGTCGCGCGAAAGGGTGGCCTGCGCAACGGTCATTCCGGAATCTCTGAGAAGCTGCAGAAGGTCATGCTGATTTCCAACACTGTTCTGCTGAAGAATCTCTCTGATTTTTAACTGCCTGGCATGCTTGTTCATTCTTGTTTTCCCCCGTTCAGGCCTTGATTTTTTTTGACGCATTCATCAGCCTGTGGGTAAGATGAAATTTTCTGTACTCATCATGGTTTAACAGTTTCACCAGAAGAGCTTTCTGAACATGCAGACGGTTTTCGGCCTCATCAAGAATAATGGATTGCGCTCCGTCCATGACCTCACCGCTTATCTCCAGACCGCGATGAGCAGGCATGCAGTGCATGACAACGGCCGAAGGTTTGGCCTTGGCGAGCAGAGCACTGTTGATCTGAAAAGGGGCAAATATCCTGAGGCGTTCCTCTTTCTCTTCTTCCTGGCCCATACTGGTCCACACATCGGTATAGAGCACATCAGCGCCCGTGGCAGCTTCAACAGGATCATGCAGAATCTCGATCCGGCTTATTCCCTTTGCCCTTGCAGCATCAAGCACTCCCTGATCCGGCGAATATCCTTCAGGGCAGGCAAGTACAAAATGAAAGGGGAGAAACCCTGCCAGTTCAATCCATGAATTGGCGACATTATTGCCGTCGCCGACAAAAACGACCTTTGTAGTATCACACCACAACGATCGCTCATAAAGCGTAAAGGCATCAGCAAGGACCTGGCATGGATGCGACAGATCGGTAAGAGCATTGATAACTGGAATTGAGGCATGCTTTGCCATCCCTTCAATAATGGAATGTTCATGGAGCCTTGCGACAATGGCATCGTTATAGCGAGACAAAAGCCTGGCAACATCCTCCACCGATTCACGCGACCCCAGACCGATTGATTGCCCATCAAGGTTTATGGCATATCCCCCCAGCTCATGAATGCCAAGCTCAAAGGATACCCTTGTTCTCAGCGACGGTTTGCTGAATATCATCGCTACCGTTTTATCGCGCAATGGCAGAAAGCCCGAAGAGCTTTGCTTTCGTTTTTTTTTGATAAAAAGGGAATAATCAAACAACTCAATAATTTTACTGCCATCCAGAGGGGAAAACCCGAGAAAATCACGTTTTCCAAACTCTTGCTTTACTGTAACCGCTTCCATTCCATTACCTGTTTAAGGATTGAGTACTTAGTCCTGCTCTGCAATAAACTGGGTGCCGACCCCTTCATGGGTGAATATTTCAAGCAGGAGCGAATGTGTTGATTTTCCATCAATAAGATGAATTTTTCTGACTCCGCCGTCAAGTGTGTTGAATGCCGAAAGCACCTTCGGAATCATTCCGCCGGAAATAATACCCTGTTCAATAAAGTCTGCCGCTTCAGCCTTGCAGATGGTTTTCAGAATTCTCTCGCCCACATGAATGCCTTCAACATCACTGACATAAATAAGTTTTTCAGCTTTCAATGCAATAGCAATACTACTTGCCGCATCATCGGCATTGATATTGTAAATATTTCCCTCGTCATCAAACCCGATCGGCGCTATGACAGGAATCAATCCTGCGTTACAGAGCAGGTTGATATACGCCGTATTGATTTTTTCCACATTTCCAACAAGACCAAGCGTTTCAGCATTCTGATGCGGAACAGCTCTGATGGTATCGGCATCAAGTCCCGTGACCCCAACACTATTGCCACCATGCTCGCTGATCAACTGCACAATATCCTGGTTTACCTTTCCGGCAAGCGTCATCTGAATAACGGAAATCATCTCCTTGTCAGTGACACGCCTGCCTTGAACAAAGCGCGAGTTCAGGCCGAGTTTCTCAGCAGTTCTCGTTATGGCGTCACCTCCGCCGTGTACCAGAACAACGTTGATGCCCACTTTGCGCAGCAGCGTCACATTCTGGGCAAAACTGTTCTTGAGACACTCGTCTTTCATTGCCGAACCACCGTATTTAATAACAAAGGTTTTCCCTTCAAACTCGCGTATATAGGGCAATGCCTCAATAAGTACTTGACCAATAGCTGCCTGAGGAGCCTTTCTTACCGCTTTATGTTCACGACACTCTAAGTGTTCCATTCCACGAAATGTTCTCTTGATAGGTTAAAGAAAGTGTCAGCTTCTGTAGCTTCCGTTTATATCGACATACTCCTTGCTCAAGTCACACGTCCAAACCCTTGCACTCCCGGGTCCGCTGCCAAGCCGAAGCGTGATGGTGTATGACCTTTTTGCCATGATTTCAGCCGCGGCCTCTTCAGAAAAGTCCGCAATGAACCCCGGTTTGAGCACAACAAGATCATTGAAACAAAGCTCAAGCTCATCCTGATTGAAGTGTGCGCCCGAGCGCCCCGCAGCAGCCACAACTCTGCCCCAGTTGGCATCCTCACCGTGAATGGCCGTTTTAACAAGGCTTGACTGTGCAATGCTCCTTGCTGCAAGTTCTGCATCTCTGTCGTCAGCAGCTCCGGCAACCCTGACCTCAACAAGTTTTGTTGCACCCTCTCCATCAATGACAATCAGCTTTGCCAGAAAAGTCATCAACGCTTCAAGGGCTTCACAAAACAAGGTGTAATCCATGCTGTCAGCCGCAATTTCATGGCCGGCACCGCTCGCAAGGATGGCAACCATATCGTTCGTACTGGTATCTCCATCGACGGTAATGGCGTTAAAGCTGTTGCGGTTTGCCTGCAGAAGCGCTTTCTGAAGAAGAGAGGGAGCTATTGCAGCATCAGTCGCAAGAAAAGCAAGCATGGTGGCCATGTTCGGGCAAATCATGCCCGATCCTTTTCCCAGCCCGCTCAGACGGATACTCCCCTTGGAAAGCCTGACTTCTATCGTGAAAAACTTCGGAAAAGTATCGGTAGTCATAATGGCACGAGCCGTATCCAGAACGGATTCACGCTGCAGGCTGGAGGGCAGGGTAGCAATGCCATCCAGAACTTTTTCCATTGGCAGAAGCTGGCCGATAACTCCTGTTGAAGCAACCAGAACCTCCTCAGGTTTAATTCCAAGTACACGGGCAGCAGCTTCAGCCATGCTTCGAGCATCACGCATGCCCTGCTCACCGGTAGCTGCATTGGCATTCCCGCTGTTGCAGACAAGAGCACGGATCGAAGAAGCCGATCTCACCAGATGATCTTGCGAAAGCATAACAGGAGCAGCACAGCAAAGATTTGTTGTGAAAAGTGCTGCCGCGATGCAGGGTGCATCCGCTGAAAGCAGCATCAGGTCATTGCGGTTACTGTACTTGATGTCGGCGGAAACAGCTCCCGACGAAAAACCTTCAGGCCAGAATCCATGCGATCCATCTGATTCAGCTGACATAGGGATGACCGATGCCGGCCAGGAGGTTTCCTGCGAAAGCTCCCTGATCACGTTAAGCCCTTTGTTGAGTCTCTCCAATGCAGTATAAAGCGTTAATGGTTATGAAAGTTATCACGACAGTCCGGTTGTTTCATCAATGCCGAGCATGATGTTCATATTCTGCACCGCCTGACCGGCAGCACCCTTCAAAAGATTGTCGATGGCCGTGACAATGACAAGCGATCCGCTTCTACCGGTATGAGCAATATGGATATCGCACCTGTTTGTACGGTAGACATGCTTGACCTCTGTCATGTTCTCGCACACCCTCACAAATGGCGCATTCCTGTAGAACTTCCTGTAGAGCTGCTTTATCTCTTCTCTGTCGGCAGGTTTGTCTAACTGAATATGAAGAATGCTGTAGATGCCCCTCACCAGAGCGCCGATCATAGGCGTAAAGGTAAAATCAAAAGAGGGAGTGGTAGCGGAAGTGCCAAGAGCCTGCATGATTTCAGGGGTATGCTGATGAACGCCGACCTTGTAGGCTCTGACGTTTTCGCTCATCTCTGAAAACGAGAGCTCGGTCTTGCTGCTGCGACCTGCTCCGGAAATACCGGAAGTGGAAGTGCAGTTAATGGCCTGAACCTTCAAAGAACGTTCACTGCCGAGCAACAGCGGAGCAGCCCCGAGAATAATGCTGGTGGCAAAACATCCAGGATTACTGATTGCCTTGACACTCTTGATTTCATTCCCGAAGAGCTCTGGCATACCGTAGGTCATGACGGCTTCGGGTGATTTCGTCTGTTGATAGAATTGCTCATGCTCAATGACACTTTTCAGCCTGAAATCGCCGGAAAGATCAATAACACTCTTACCTGCTTGGAGAAGAGCCGGAACCAGCTGCAATGCCTCCCCATGGGGGAGAGCAAGAAAGTAGATATCACTCTCTGTTTCTCCGTTGTAGCTTTTATATATCATGTCACAGTCAAGAGCGGGGTAGAGTTCTGACGCGTGTTTTCCAACCTGTGAAAAAGCATAAAGCTCGCGAAGTTCGACCCAGGGATGCTGAAGAAGCACTCTTGTCAGTTCAGCTCCGGAATAGCCCGAAGCGCCAATGATTGATACTGAATATTTTTTTAAAATAAGCTTATCCCCCTCTTTCTTGTCTTGTCTTTATGAATAATTATCCAATAAAGTGGAAATATTAACCTTTTTTATCAGATTTTCAAGGCGGGAAACAAAAGATCTTTTTTCTCGCTATCTTAGCGTTTAACCACAGTAAAGTCTGTCAGGCAGATTCATGAATATTTATTGCAATGAATAACAAGGCACATTCGAGAGACTCCATCAAGACCATGAACGCTCTTCTCCTTGTTGTTGCTATGGTTGTATTGACGAACTGCTCGCCGCAGAAGGTTGGCGAGACGGCACGAAGCGGACAGATGTCGCTTGCTGTCGACCGGCAGCTAGGAGATAGTGCAGGCAGTCAGATAGAGACCTTTAAGCGTTATTATCCCGATGCCCGAATTACACTCATTCCTTCACCATCCGGTACGACACTCAAACATCTGCTCAGTCGCAACGCCCGCGCAGCTCTGATCAGCGGAGATCCTGAATCAGCCGAAGATTCCCTGTTTGCAACACTGCACCCACCTCTTCGCCGTGAACCGGTTGCCCGTGATGCCATTGTCTGCATTGTCAATCGACTGAATCCAGTCAGCAAGTTCTCACTGAGCGAACTTAAGTCGCTCTACTCAGGCAAAGAGAAAGAGGGCGTGACTCCTCTTCTCACGGCAGATGATTACCGCCTTCGGTCAGTTATAGCTACAGGAACAGGGATGCACAAAAAAGACATTCGTGCCCGGGTTTGCAAAAATGAAACTGAGTTGATCCAGAGAGTTTCCAGTGATAGCAAGGCTGTTGGACTCCTTTTCCGCTCATCGCTTGATGAAGTGCTTAACGCAGGCAAGGCAGAGCAGAGTGTCAGAATCATTCCTCTTGCCAGAGATTCTGAAGGTTTTCCACCATGCCAGCCAACACAGCAAAATATCTTCGAAGGCCGCTATCCTCTTGTTACAACCGTTTACTATATATACTATTCCGGAGATGCGCTTGCTGCAGGGTTCGGTTCCTGGCTCAGCAGTTCAGGGCAGAAAGCATTTGAAAGAAGTTCTCTTGCCCCCTACAGGTCGTTTGAAAGGACTGTTATTTTAAAATAAATCACCATGAACATTCCGCAAAGCAGAACAGCTGTATGAAACCTGAGTTCTACATTGCAAGACGCTTTGCATTCAAGCAACGTTCAGCAACAAAGCCGACCTTCATTGTCATGGTCGCGGTTATTGGTATAGCCGTAGGAACTGCAGCTCTTATTCTGACACTTTCCATAGTCAAAGGATTTGCCGGCAGTGTGGAAAATAAGCTCATCAGCTTCAGCGCTCATTTACAGATCCGTCATCCCGAAGACCAGCTCTTTCAGGAGCGCCGCTCAGACTTTGCAAAAGTCACGGGTCATAGCAACGTTACTGAAGCAACCCCGTTTCTGGAAAAGAGTTTTGTTCTCCGAAGCCGTAATGTCGCTCAAGGTGAAACCTGGCTGAGCAAGCCGATCATCATCAAAGGAATCAACAAGCAGCAGCAGCAGATTTTTATGAAAAAATTCCTTAAGGCAGGGACTATAGATCCTTTTGGAGAGAAGCTGAAGAACGAAGGAATTGCACTTTATGCGGGACAAACTCTTGCTGAAAACCTTGGCCTCAGCGTTGGAAAAAAAGTTATGCTGGTGGGTCTTGGTAATAATGCATCAGGCGCAAAACTTATTGCACGTCATAACAACATTGTCGACCTCCTCTCTTCACTCGATCTTGAAGTCGGAGTCATACGCGGAATTTATGATACCGGCCTTCAGGAAGGATTTGATGATTATGTCGTCATTTCTGACCTGCATCAGTTGCAGCAGCGCTTTAACCCCACCTTGATCAGCGGCTATGATGCCAACGTGCACAACCTTGCCGATCTCCCGAAGACCTTGAAAGAGCTTACGGCATCTCTTGGATTTCCATTTTTTGGTTATACCGTTTTTGAGCGCTATGCAAATCTTTTTGAGTGGCTGAAACTGCAGAAAAACATCACGCCACTGCTGATCGTAACCATTACTATCGTGGCTGTTTTTAACATTATCTCCACGCTTCTGGTGCTGATTATCGAAAAAACCCGTGAAATAGGAATGCTCAGTGCACTCGGCCTTGAACCCGGAAAAATCAGTATGGTGTTTATGGCACAGGCCCTTCTTATCTCACTTTCCGGCATAGCAGCCGGCAATATCCTTGCTCTTTCACTCTCTCTTTTCGAATTGCGTTTTCACCTCATCACCCTTCCCGAAAAAAGCTACTTCATAAAATATGTACCGCTGCTTATCGATCCGCTCGATTACATCCTGGTCTCCATTGCCGTCACAGCCCTGACACTCATCTTTGCCTTTATCCCCGCCCGTATAGCCGCATCCCTGAAACCCGGAACCGCACTCAGCACCTGATCCTTTCCCTTTAACCGCCTATACCGAAAAACCTCTCTACTGGCATGGTTTCGGGAAGGATGTATGCATAGCCATTAGTATGATCGAATAATGGAGAGAGGATGGTTAGGTAAAATTCTTTCGTCACATTGACACACCCTAAAGTTGCCCTGTGTTCATTTGGATTTTTTGATTTAAGTTGCTTCAGGCGTGTGCTCTTGTTTTTTTCAGGAATAGAATGAATTGCAAGTCCCGATTCATAGTCAAGCCAGAGTACCTTTCCTCCTTCCAGATCCATTCCTTTTTGCAGGAGAAACTTTCCTGCCGCAGTTGTACGGTCTTTTCGAGGTATCTCGGAGGGCTTCATTTTGCCTATACCCGGCGTAGTCACATCACCTCGTGTAAGACCAAGGAGCACCGGAGTGGCCGCGAGTATTCGACCATCCATATCAAACACAAAAAGTTTCGCCTTTTTTTTATCAACAACCATAAATGGTTTACCACGATTATTCTGGCTCTTTACGATCCAGTCGACAACATCCTGAACGGATGTATCCGCTTCCTCTGAGGCAAAGAAACCTTCTTCACTATCCACCTTTGCCGTCGAGGCATTAAAGAGTGTCAGGCTACCCGTTATAAAAGTGATACAAACAAATGTTTGTACGAGCACCTTCTTCATGTGGCTGATGTTTTAGAACTTGGCGATTAAGAATAATGAGCAATATCAAGATTCTTTATCATATAGGAATAGATGCGAAGCGATGCACATACAGCATGGCCTCTTCTCTATCACCAGTAAAGAGAGTATACACATTATCAGCATACACTTGTTTCAATATCGAAATTTATCGCCGTTTTTTGGTTCAAGCTGCTTTGACCGCCTCACAAAACAGGTGACCGTATTTTCTTACCGTCCTGATATCCCGGAATCCGAGCGACTCAAGAATCTCCTTGTAGGTATTCTGGGGTTTGAAGCCGAGGACTGAAAAGGGCATTCCGGTACCAAGAATATAGTGGCTCAGGTAGTCGAAATTCGGGTTTTCCGGATCATCGATAATCATGTCAAGGATAAGCAGTCTGCCGCCAGCAGGCAGAGCTTCATAAGCTTTTCTGCACATCATGTCTGTCAACTGTTCATTAGCCGAATACAGAATTCTGCAGAACATCACGGCATCCGCTTCTGGGTAAGCATCTCTGTAGATATCAACAGCTGCACCTCTGAGTCGGTCACCAACCCCTTTTTCAGCCGCGTTTTCATTGACCAGTGCAACAGCACCGGGAAGGTTAAGAATGGTTGAATCAAGGTGAGGGAATTTCTTGAGAAGAGCAGCAGAAATGTCGCCAATTCCACCACCGACATCAACAAGGGTTTTGGCTGTTGACAGGTCAGCCTCTTCAAGCAGCAGCATGATTGCAAAATGGGCATTACTGCGGTGGATTTCCTCAAAGTACAGGTTGTCTTCACGAGTGATCGGCGGATAGGCCACTTCTCCCTTGAAATTCATGTTACCCCTCACAGCATCAGCTATCTTCAGGTAAAAGTTATCCGAAAGGTTCGCCACCGCTTTAGCCAGAGGAGTCATATAAAGATTGGGGTGCTCAGGGTTCGGCAGAAACATTCGTTTTGCAAAAGGGGTAAGGCACCATTTTTCACCCTCCCGTGCGGTAATTCCCATATGCCGCAACGCTTCAAGCAGCGTGGCGAGCCTTTGAGGAATTGCACCGACCGCAGTTGCCAGTGTGTCGGTCTCTTTTGCTTCATCACCAAGGTGTGCAAAAAGATCAAGTTCAAGAGCGGCTTTAAAACAACCGCACTCTACAACTCCTTTGAAAATAAGTTCATTGGCCCTGTAGTGTTGTTTCAGTAATTCATGATCATCCATGATAGAGATAAAGCTAAAAAGTTTAAAAAAAATAGATATCAACAACAAGACCTTCTCATGATTACAACAAATTACCTTGTAAAATTATTGAAAATCAGAATCCGGTTTTTTACAAATAATTCAACAGAATTACTCATTACACCCTCTTTGATGTTGTAATCTTTTTCAAAAGTTCCCAGTTGTTCCTGAAGATTTTTTCTGAAGGCTAAACTCGTGACAAGGTTGAGCAGTTTATAAGGGTTTCGTCTGACCCTGTTGACAATATTTTTCCATGAGTACGCCTTGTAATAGCTGGTCATGAATTTATGCTGGAATTTTACAGGATCGTATTTCTCTGAACGGATAACAAGATTCATGGCATTATATTTTTCCCAGTCCTCACTGGTAATCCATCCTTTACTTTTGTATTCCCAGTACATTGAGGTACCTGGATACGGGGTAATAATTTGAAAAATCGGCATGAAAACACTGTTCTTTCCGACAAACTTTACCAGATTATCCATATCTTCGAAACTGTCAAGCGCCGGATTGACCAAAAAATTACCCTGAACATTCAGACCGGCCTGACGACACTCCTCAATTAAACGGGAAAACTGGTCTGCAGAATTGACATGGCCTTTATTGTAGGCTTCAAGGGTACTTTGATTGATCGACTCGAATCCGACAAGCACCATGATACACCCTGCCGCCACAAGTCTCTTGACCGTCTCCTTGTCTTCAAGAAAATTGATGCTAAAAAAAACGCTGAAGTTGATATTACACTCCTTGATCAGGTCAAGAGACTCCCACAGTCGTTTTTTGCTGACACCGAGGTTCTCATCACAAAGCATGAACCATGGTTTTGATGACTTGCCACTTGCCTTAAAAAAAACCTTTTTAGCGGTTTCAATTTGCAGCTTCAGTTCTTCAGGTTTTTGCGATCGATAGAGTTTGCCGGTAAAATTCGGAGTAACGCAAAATGAGCATTCGTAAGGACAGCCACGGGTTATATAGAGAGGAATGGATTTTGTTCCATCGACTTTTTCGCGCTTTGAGGCTTTGGCAATCCGCTCATAATCAAGCGCTATAACCTCCTTTACAGGAGCAAATTCTTTAGAATTATAGAGTGGTTTTAAGCGGTTGCAGGCAACGTCTTCAAGAACGGTCAACCAAAGGTTCTCTGCTTCGCCGCAAACTATGCAGTCGGCATGGACTCTTGCCTCATCCAGATTGAATGAAACATGCAGGCCTCCAAGGATGACTTTTTTTCCTTTTTTTCGAAACTGGTCAGCAATTTCATAGCCTCTTGTTGCATCAATTGTTCGCGATGTTATGCCGACCAGATCATAATCCCCGTCATAATTGATGGCATCCCCAAAATGTTCATCGACAATTTCAATATGATGCTCTTTCGGAGTAAGGCTTACTAATACTCCTATTGCCATATTGAACAATGGCTTCTGGTTTGTTTTCGAGTCTTTTTTCCCTTTAGGGGCAATGAAGAGGATCTTGAGTGGCTTAATATGTCGATCTTCAGGGTTACTCATGCTTGAGTTTGTTTTATTACATATTGTATGCCCCTTCAGTTGAGCACCTTGTCATAACTCTTTCGCTGGTGATTCTGGTCATGCTGGTTGAGATCAAAGGGAATGTGCAGCCATTTGTCCTTGAAAAATGCTTCCCCCGGTTCCAGGCCCGTCAGACTTATCGGAAGCGTAATAATTTTACGCTGATTGGCGATATGAATATAAAGCTCATCACCGGTGACCCACACATCGATATCAACAGGATTTGCAAACATAAGTTTCAACTGCACTTCATAGACATTGCCATTGCGGATAAATTTGATCGGCGGTTCATCATACATCATATCTGACGGATCACTATCGCCATACATATCTTTAGCGAACAACTCAAGCGACTGGAGGCCGACAATCTCTTTTTCGTACATCCTGAGTTTCATCACAGGAAGGGGAGAGAAGCCCTCCTCTATTTCACCAAGGTATTTCTGCTGAATGTTTTTCCACTTTTCCAGATATCCACTGTTCTCTTTGGTATCAAGCAGTCTGTTGACAAGGACCATATCGACCTTGAAGCCATAAAGATTCAGATAGGTCAATGCGCGCATGGTCTCCTTGATCGACATTTTTTCCGCATTCATGACCAAACGTACAGTGGATTTATTATTATCCGTCAGGATTTCCCGGATATCGACAAGCTCATCAAAAACCTGATCAACAGAATCAACAGCATCAGCCGGTGGAATATAAAAAGCGATTTTATCCGACATTTTAGACAGAGGCTTGCTCAGCGGCTTGATGATATATTTTGTAACATTTTTGACAGCCTTCATACCCCATGCCAAAGTGTCTGGAAGGGAGAGAAGCCGCAACGTTTCACCTGTCGGTGCTGTATCAAGCACCAGAACATCATAAAGACCTGACGCTTTATAGCGCTTTATCCGTAAAAGGGAAAACAGCTCTTCCATCCCGGGAAGGATAGTCATCTCGTCCGCCATAACCCCCGAAACACCTTGACCCATAAAAATTTTTGTATAGAACTTCTGGACAGACTGCCAATTCTCCTTAAGGTCTACGTATGGGTTGACCTCAATAGCATGAAGGTTTTCCTTGATTTTTGTCGGTTGGGCACCGAGCGGCAGGTTGAACGAGTCCGAAAGACTGTGAGCAGGATCGGTTGAGAGGACAAGGGTACGATAGCCAAGCTGCGACAATCGGACAGCAGTAGCAGCTGAAACACTGGTTTTACCAACCCCGCCTTTACCCGTAAAGGTTAAAATACGCATGAATACTGATTTGAAAAAATTACATAGAAAAACCAGAAAGCCGAATCCCAGCTTTCAATAATAATGCAAGAAACTTTTTATTAACGTCAGAAGTAACAAAAGGCACCGGCAACATAGAACCAATCTCTATGAAATTATCCCACGCGTTTACTGGAGGGAGTTCTTTATTCAGATGGCTTTAAGCTACTCTATATCTACCAAAAACCCATGTTCTAATCTCTACGGTCTCCTTTCCGCAATCTACGCAAAACATAATCAAAAGAGAGATCCCTCACAGGAAGTTCGGGATGGCATGGGATGGGGAAGGGGAGGATGTGTAACAGTTTTAAATTGAGATGAACCATGAACTGACGCTGAAAGCCGAATCTTGCTGTTTGAATTCAAAGGTAAAGAGCAAAAGTCGTCCTTGGAGCTTAATAAAAATAACGTGGCGAAAGCTTGCTCGTAAAGCGGTTCATGGCATAGTTGGCAAGCCAGATCCAGTTCAGCGGCTTTCCCTTCATCCGCTGCATAATCGCACGGCCTTTATAGACCTCTCGTTGAAGCTTGACAAAATTTTCAAGCATTTTCTCACCGCTCATTTTATTCGGCTCAAACATGTAATGGTAGGTGTCATACTTGTCCCAGTCGAAATGGCGGATGCGAGGTTTCATTTCCTCGAAATAAGGTGTTCCGGGAAATGGGGTGACTAACGAAAAGACCGGAAACTCAATCCTGTTTTTCATGATAAAATCGTAGGTAAGCTGAAAACTTTCCTCCGTATCATTATCAAAACCGAACATGAAATATCCCTGGATTGCAATACCGTTCTTATGGAGGTTGCTTACAACCGTTTCATAATTGCCAAGCCTGTTGGATCCTTTCTGGACGCTTTTGATTGTCTCCGGATTGAGTGATTCAAAGCCGATGCTGAGCAGGTCGCATCCTGAACGACCGGCCAGTTCGGCAACCTCAGGTTTATCGAGAAAGTTCATGGAAATATTGGCATTCCAGTGCACGCCAAGCTTTGCCATCTCCTCAAGCAAAGTCATGAAATATTTTGGTCGAAAACTGATATTGTCGTCCATAAAAGAAAAATTGACCTTCTCCTTGCCGACTCTTTGCTGATGATAACGCATTTCATCAAGCACAAGATCCAGCTCTCGATAGCGGTAGCTTTTTCCGTAGACCGTCGGCGTCGTGCAGAAGTTGCACCCAACCGGGCAGCCTTTCGTAGCAAGAAGAGGAATACGGGAACTGTATTTTTTTGCATTTTTTGAAGAAAGGGCATAGCTGAAATCCGGATGGAGCATCGCACTCATCGGCTTAAGCTCTTTTGCCCTGTAAACGCTCCGCATCTTTCCTTTCAGGATATCAGTGGCCAGCTCTGTCCATATCGACTCAATTTCACCATAAACCACGCTCGTGCAGTGTCCAGAGGCCTCTTCATGAAGCATGGTGGGATGAACGCCTCCAAGGATCACTGTTTTTCCCTGAGCAAGAGCGGCATCACCGATCCGGTATGCCTTGGACGCATTGAGTGTTCGGGAAGTGATCGCTACAATATCAAAGCCGGAAAAATCTTCCGGAACCTTGTCACCAAGTCGTTCATCAATGAAGGTGATATCGAACAGCTTTCCTGCAAGGGAAGCAACCATGATAAGATTTAAAGGCATACTGACCGTTCCGGAATCTACCATCATGCTGGTGTTGCTGACCGGCTGAATTAACAGCCATTTCTTGCGTGATTTTTGCTTTGCGGCAAGCTGATGAAGAAGTTCCTCAGATAAATTTGAGGCCGGATCAAGCGGTAAAAAGAGAGCGTCTGATGGTAAGGTCTGCATACCCTGGAATCTGCGATAAGTGTAAAAAATCGTTACATCAAAAGAAACAAGGTAGGAAAAGTTTTTTTAAACTGACCAGCCATTTTTTAAAATATGATCTGCGTTATTTTTCTTTCTCAAACTCCCTGGTGAATAGCCGAATTGCTTGTTAAAAGCTGTGATAAAGTGATTGACATGAGAATAACCAAGATGTTTTGCAATGGTTTTCATCGGTATATCACTTTTTTGAAGAGACGCATGAGCCTCAATGAGCCGCACCTCGGTAATGTAACTGAAAAGAGACTTTTTGTAGGTATTCCTGAACTCATGGCTCAGTTGCTTGACCGATAGATCATAGCGCTTTGCCAGTTCGCCAAGTGAAGGTACCTTTCCATGCAGGTGAATAAGATCATCATGCACCTGATAGATAAGCTCCTGCATGTTTCGGGATGACTGCTCTTCCTGGATCTCGTTTGCAAAATATTTATGCAGAGCACAGAGATAGTCAAGAACTTTAGCCTGCGCATGCAGTTTAGCGGTATTCCCGGTCAAATGATCTGATATGGAAGAGTGGAGGATAGTGTTGATATGGTGCGGAACCTTGTTAACGGTTCCCGAAGGTATTGATGCAACGTGCAGTCCTTGTAAAAGGGAGGCGGCACACTCTTCCCCGAAAAGTTTCTTGAGAACCGAATTTCCAATAATAAGAATGACATACTCAACATCCTCACTGGTGTCCATCTTTGCGCTGCTGTTCCGATGAACCAAATGCTGAAACAAAGAACTATTACTGTTTATACTATAGTCCTGTCCATGATTGAGATCTGAGAGCATGACCAGCCCGGTTTTCACCGAATGAATGCAGAGTACCGGTTCTCTAAAATGCTCCACCATGGTCGATAGAGGATAGAGCTGTCCCGACACTTTGGGCTTGAAGGAAACATAACCTCTTCGAATGATCTGATTTAAGGGTAAATGCATGGACTCTACCCAACCCGAACCGATCTCTTCAGGTATTTGGTGTACTATCCTTGGATGGTCCTGATTTGAGCCATCCAATGCAACAAAAGATGTCTCATCAGAACCTAACCAGTCAAACCTGCTCGAAAGGATTGTCGATTCCATACGTAATCGAGGTTAAAGCAAATTGATTGTTTACGTTAAGAAATATAATCATTTAACTTCAAGAAACATGGATAATTACTTTTCGAAAGATAAACCGGCGAACTCCGGAGAAGGGTAGTGCAATATCATGGTAATTCGGTTGGGTAACAGAAGCACGGATCCAGCTTGACGGCAGAAGTGCATGCATTCCGAAATTTATTGAAAGTAATTGTTTAAAAATATTTTAACTTATGGCAAACCAAAAAAAGTATGGGATAGTTTGACCCATATTGCTCTTTAACTCCAACAATAAAATAATAATTCTCATGTCAAACGTAACAAACAACGAGTTTTCCGTTGCTCTCAACAATTATTTCCAGACGCTTGGAACGCTTACCCAGCAATTGGTTGAATTGGTGAATGTTGTCATTAAGACAGCAGGCTCAATTACAGCGTCAATTATTGAACCGATCTCCAAAGCAGCTACCGGTCTTGCTGGGAATGCTTCAACCACTGTTACCAAGGTATATCAAGGCGCCGCTGCAGCTGTTGCTCCTAAAAAGTAAGCTGTTACCGTATTTAAAAAAGCACCTTGCACGTCCAGTATAAGGTGCTTTTTTAATAGAAAAACAACACAGAAGCAATACCATTAAAAAAGGTAAACCATGTCAAAACTTATAGTAGTCGCAAAAGTTGTTGCAAAAAAGGAGTTCCTCTCGAGCGTCAAAAGCTCGCTGATGAACCTCATAGCACCAACCAGACAGGAAGAAGGCTGTATCGATTATATCCTGCATCAGGAGAATGAAGACCCATTGGTTTTTGTCTTTTATGAAACATGGGAGAATCTTGCCAGCCTCGAAAATCACCTGCAAAGTGACCACTACAAAGCCCATGCCCAGGCAGTACACGGCATGATTGAAGACAAGGAGGTCTTTAAAATGACTCGACTTGAAGTTTAAACCTCATTGATGACTCTCCGGTTATTATTGCTTGTATGAAAACAGGGTTATGGATTGCTCGCCGCTTTAGCTTTGCTCGGAAACGCTTCAGGGTCATCAATGTCATTTCGGCTATAAGTCTTGCCGGAATCATTATCGGTGTCAGCACTCTTCTTGTCGTTATGAGCGTGTTGAACGGATTTCAAAAACTTGCCCGCGATCTCTTTATCACCATTGACAGCCCCGCTCAGATTGTTCCCGTAAACGGCCGAACCTTGACAGTGTCCGACACTCTTCTGCAGGCGATAAAAGCACTCGAAGGTGTCGGAGCCGTTGAACCCTATGCCGAAGGTGAGGCTATTATGGGCAGCGGTGAAAAAAGCGAACTGGTGGTTGTAAAAGGACTCAGCGAAGCAGCTCATCGTCGCCTGATCCTGCAGACCCATGCAACTCACCCCTATTTCACCGGCGAAACCATTGCGGCAGGGGAGATTTTAGCCTACAGAACCAATCTCCATACATTCAGACAGGTTAAAATTTTCAGTCCCGAACTGATCTCCTTAGGCCTCGAATCTCTCTCGCAACCCTATCTCATACCGATGCTCGGTATTCCGGAAACCACGGTCTCATCCATATTTTCACTGCAGAAAATATTTGACGATCGCTACGTACTCACCTCCGACTCGTTTGCCCATAAAATCCTGCTGCTTGGCAGGGGAGAGTATTCAGGGATTGACATCCGCCAGAAGGAAGGGTACTCTCGTGACGACTTCACCATCAGTCTCAGGAAATGGCTGGCTGCAAGCCCCATGAAAGCCTCCTGGAAAATTCGCACGCTCGAAGAAAAATACACCAACATCTTCACGGTGATGCAGCTTGAAAAATGGGTCAGCTTCAGTGTCCTGATGCTCATTATCCTTGTCGCAGCCCTCAGTCTCACAGGTGCACTTGCCATGACTGCCATCGACAAACAACGCGAACTCTTCTATCTGCGCTGCCTGGGTCTCGAAAAGCCTCAGTTCATGTCCATATTTATCATACAGGGCGGCATGACTGGACTCGCGGGAACCGCTGCAGGAATAAGTATCGCCGGGACTATCTGCAAACTTCAGGAACTCTATGGCATAGTGCAGCTCCCTTCAAAAAGCGCCTTCATCATTTCAGCCTATCCAGTCAGCATGCACCTTGATGATTTTATCATCGTAGCAATAACAGGAGTCATGCTCTGTCTCGCAGTAAGCCTCTACCCGGCAAGAAAAGCCGCCCTGATAGCCACCGCCAACTCCCTCGACCAAAAAACCAACTAACCAACCCTTCACCCCTTCTCCCTCCACTGTCATTTCGTGCCGAAGGTGAGAAATCCATCAAGATTTAATTTCCCTTCTCTTTTTTTTCTTATAAAAATTAAAAAATAAATATAATATTTGCGATATTAGTATGGAACTAATACATCCAAATATACGTTCCACTCCTTAATCTCTTATATTCATATATAATTTTGGCGTTTTCATTTGATCGACAAAAGTTATAAAATTATGTTTCAGAAGAGTATGGTAATTCCCTCTCTCTATACGAAGGAAGATCAAGTTGTTATTGAGCGCTGGATAGAGCACTCCCCGGTCTACCCTGAGAGAGATGATTGTATCGACGCAAACAAAGTCGCGGAGATTGCTCTCTCTTCGGTTCAGCAGCGACTTCCTCAATGTTTCACCATCAGGGAAGATGGTTCTGCCGATATTGGACGCGAATTCTGGGACTGTTCTGTTTACTTGAGAAAAAATCTCCTCAGCCCGATACATCTTTTTGAAATTAACTGGTCGGACGACTCTCTACCTGCTGTGGCATGGCCCGAAACCTATTACGCCACGTTACTTCCCGGCTATAATGTCTATGCCGTCACACTCTCTCAGAATTCAGCCGATTCTTATGATTATTTTGATTTAGCTATAGGCTGTTTCAAGGCAGACAATGAGGGCGAAATAGCTGAAAAAGCAGCCAGGGCTGTTCAGGCATGGTGGCAATACCAGAATAAAAAGTGGAGTCAGTGGGCTTGGTACGAAGTGTTGAAGTCCGGACTGATAGATGCTGATGTTGCTTTGCGCTTGCGCCATGAGGTATGGCAACAGATCAAACACCTGTCAGCTGAATTCGAATACGTCTGAAGAGCTGATTCCCCAGATCTCAAAATCCACCTTAACTCCTTTCTGACACTCTCCATTCAACACATTCGCTCAGTTTTACGCTGAAAGTACCTGCTCGTAACGACAAAAGCGAAATAGATTTTTATATTTAAACAAGAGCAGCCCTTTGCAATTATGACTGAAACAAAAACCTTCCTTCACATTGGCTGTGGCCACAAACGAAAAGACCAAACCACCAGAGGCTTCAATTCTCCAAGATGGAAAGAGTTGCGTCTCGATATCGACCAGTCATGCCATCCTGATATTACCGGTACCATGACGGAGATGTCAGCCGTACCAGACGCTTCAGTTGATGCCATATTCTCGTCACATAACATTGAACATCTTTATCCCCATGAGGTGCCTCTTGCTTTAGCGGAGTTCAAGCGCGTGCTTGTACCGGAAGGGTATGCTGTGATTACCTGCCCGGATTTGCAGTCAGTGGCCGCATTAATTGCTGAGGATAAATTGACAGATCCAGCCTATCTATCACCCGCAGGCCCTATTACTCCTCTTGATATTCTTTACGGTCTTCGTTCTTCAATGGCTAAGGGTAATATTTTCATGGCGCACCGGTGCGGATTTACGAAGAAGGTGTTGGTGAGCACCTTGCAGGCAGGGGGATTTTCTGCGGTGGCATCCAGCCGAAGAGGACATCCTTTTTATGACTTGTGGGCATGGGCGAGCGTTTCAGCACGAAGCGGGGATGAGATGCGTCAATTGGCATTGGAGCATTTTGCCGAAGGCTGAAGAAAACTCTGCTCATTTATTTTTTTCCATTCCAATGGTTAACCCGATCAAAAAACTGCTGCATGATAATTTGAAATCGCTGCTATTATCGATAAAACTGCAACTCCCTGTGCCAAAATAGCGATACCGAGCATCAAGAGCTATTACCTTGCTTATCGGAATAAAAACACCAGCACCAATCTGATACGCAGGTACTGAACTGCTTATATAATTTGTATCAGAGACACCTGCATATCCAATACCCGCCGTGAGGTAAGGGGTAACAGCACTTGAATTGAAATCACAATAACCGTTTAATAGAATCGAGACCACATTGATCGTCCCAATTTGGTTGGATGTGTTATTCTGCAAGGCTCCTTCTATCTCTACTCTGTAATCTTCAAAGTTCCGTCCCAAAGCGCCCTGCAAACCCAGTCCACTTCCTGATTTGATTTTGGCGGTAGAGTTCTTCAGGGTGATATCATTAAGGGAAGCTGCACCAATATTTCCGCGTAAGTAATAAGTAGTAAAATCATCAGCAAGATGTGGATTGTTGAGGTAAATGGGAGTCACATAAGGATTCGCATTTGAATCACTTATGGAACTTCTCGTAAAATCAGCCGCATAGACAGGAACCGTGAACATCCCTATAAAAGTAAAAACCCAAAGAATGGAAAGATATTTTTTCATAACATTGTTGATCTTGTTAACCAGGAGAATAACCACCTCAAAATCCACTACTTCACCAATCATCGGATTAGGAAGCTCTTTAAAGAAAAGAGCTAAAAGAAAAATTCATAAAGCCAATTTAGCGAATTTTCATGAATCTGGCGTCTGGTGATGATGGCTATCATGACTCTCTTCTGCAACTTCTTCGTTTCAAAAGCATCTCTACCAGCGTCCAGCCGCGTAAAATAAACTGGTGGAACGGAATCTAAAAAACCCGCACAGCTCGGACACGACCGAGGACTGCCTTATTACTCAGACACTGGCTCCCATCGCTGAAGTACTGGTTCCATGCGCCCACCGCACTGCTCTCCGAGGAACTCCAGTAGATGTTATCCGTTAAACCGTCGACAATACTTTTATGCAGATAGAGCTGATGCAGTTGCTCCTGGTTTGGTAAAAACCAAATCATCTGCTTTGGACAAGACATCAGCGCATTATTTCCATACATATAAGTGGGCCCAAGATTATTACAGACCGCTATGGCATCATTCCAATTAAAATTCTTTTCCGGGCAGTTTTTTGAGTGACCCGGCATATCCGAAAGGGCTGCTATCAAACCATGCTTGCCAGTACCATCAACATAAAAGACAATTCCTTCTCCATAATGTTCACCAGGGGTTACTGCCGAGGAGAGTGATGAAAATGAGCCGCTGGTAATGCCTGTGAACAATAAAATAATCAAGAGCCGCGCCAGAGGGGCTTTTGCAATGTGTTTCATAGTCGTTTTTTTGGGTTGGGGGTTGTAACAACAGTTATAATATAACCATCATCAAGCAATGTTATTAAGGTTATCCAGTAGTACCCCCAAATGTTCCGTTCAGCTCGGCTCTAACCTTTAATGGGCATGCCCTTTCACAGGTAGCATAGCCTTCACTACCAGCACGAAGAGTACCATAGCCGATACGACGGACAAAGGACCGCTATTCTCGTGTGCCGATGCCGAAAGCCAGCCTGTGATACCGATGCCGAGCGATGCGTAAAGAGCATTGACCCCAATGCCGGCAAGAAATGACATAACAACGATCACCACCACATAGACGATGGTGGCACGCTTCCCGAGCAGCTTGGCGATAACCGTAATCGCCGCAGCGTTGGTGGCAGGACCGGCAAGCAGGAACACCAGTGCCGCACCGGGAGAAATGCCTTTCAGAGCAAGTGCGGCCGCAATCGGTGTCGATGCTGTGGCGCAGACATAGAGCGGTACCGAAATGGCCAGCATCACCAGCATGGAGAGATATTCATTCGACAGATAACGGCTCACGATTTCAGGAGAGAGGAATACGGAAATCACACCGGAAAGCAGAATGCCGAAAAAAAGCCATCCGCCGATATCCTTCAGCAGGTCACCGAAAGCGAAGCGCATGCCTTTCATGAATTTGCTGCCCGATTCCTCCGCTTCAGGCTTCCGGTGGCTGCAGCAGCAGTTGGAGGTGCATGTGTCAGGCTGAACCATCTTTGAATCCTCAGGCATCCCTGCACCAGAATGTTTTTCAGTAAAAGCAACAGCAATGCCCGCCGCCACAGCGGTGAAAAACGCGACAAACGGTCGGATGACAGTCATGAGAGGATCAAGCAAAGCATAAGAGACCGCTATGGAATCCACGCCGGTTTCCGGCGTCGATATAAGAAATGAGGTGACTGCGCCTTTTCCGGCACCCTGCTTCTTCAGACCCGCCGCTGCAGGCAGAACTCCGCAACTGCAGAGCGGAATGGGCACGCCCATTGCAGCCGCCTTGAAAATAGATGCCGTGCTCCCTCCTCCGAGATGACGGGCAACAAAATCATCAGGGAGAAACGCCTTCAGCAGGCCAGCGACAAAAAAGCCGAGCAGTACAAAAGGCGCCGATTCAAGAAGCACATTCCACGAAGCCAGAAACACGGCGATAAAAGCATCGATAATGGTATTCATGACAAAATTATTAACCTTTTATAAATTCTCGTATGATAATATGTTCATATATAAAACAAAAAAAAATGCAGCTATCTTTTCAGCTCATGGACATGCTCTGACCCCATACGTACCAGTCCTGATATATGCTCGTCGTCCAGGCTGTACAGTACATTTTTGCCATGCTTTCTCGATTTCACGATTCTTGAGTCGCGCAGGACCCTGAGCTGATGCGAAACCGCAGACTGGTTCATACCAAGCAACGCTGTCAAGTCGCACACACAGAGTTCCGACCGATAGAGAGCATCAAGTATCCTTATCCTCGTATTGTCCCCAAGCACCTTGAACAGTTGCGCAAGCTCATCGGCCGGAACACTGCCGAGCATATTCCGACGAACCGATTCCACCACCTCCGGATGAAAACACTGCTCCTGACAAATGTCCTTTCTATTCCCCTCCATATTTCAACATTTATATATGAATACTCCCTCACATGATAACAAATAAAAGATGCATCTCAAATCCCATCGAATGCTGTCGAGATAGTTGGCCGGGTCAAAATCCCGGATTGTACATGATTTCTATGACTGGGCCATCATTTGCCCCATAACGTCGACAATGGAGCCGCCCACAGGCCATCACCCAGTGGTATGGTCTCTGTGCCATCATAAAGCAAAACCCCCATTTTGAAGAGGTCACCAGCTGCGCTTGCCAGTTTTTTCAGACCGCGCAAATCACCAGCATTCACGGTGGCCGAGGCTTTTACCTCAACGCCAATCAGGTGGCCGGAAGCGTTTTCGATTACCACGTCCACTTCAAGCATGTCAAGGTCACGGTAGTAGAGCAGGTTGTAGTCACCTTCCGCTGCGGAGTTGTGCTTGAGTAGTTCACCATAAACAAAGGTTTCTAAAATTTTGCCAAACCGGCTTCGATCTTGTTGCACTTCGGTTGCGCCAAGATCAAGCAATGTGGCCAGCAAACCGGCATCAATAAACTGCAACTTAGGGGTTTTAACAACACGCTTGAGTCGATTCCTTCCCCAGGCCTCAATGCGCTTAAGCAAATACATCTGTTCCAGCACTCCTGTATAGCGTGAAGCAGTTTTGTTGTCCAAGCCGACCTGACCACCCAGTTTGGTGTAATTACACAGTTGACCTGATATCTCAGCGAGGATGCGCAAAAACCTGGGCAATTGATCGAGCTTGTCGATGCTGGCCACGTCTCGAACATCGCGTTGAATGATAGCATTAATATACTGGCGCGCCCAAACAGTACGTCTGCGTGCACCAGTTCGGGAAATCGCTTCAGGATAGCCGCCCCGCAAAACAGCTTCGACCAACTTCTCTCCTGTCAACGGCATGTTTACCTCGAGCAATTTGCCTGCAAAAGCAGCATCGATCCAATTCGCTGTACTTCCTTGCAACTCGCTTTGCGATAGCGGCAGCAACGTGAGCGTCTCCATCCGACCGGCCAGGGAATCCGCTACCGCAGGCAGTACCATTAAGTTTGCCGATCCCGTCAGCAAAAACCGCCCAGGGCGCCGATCCTCATCAACACTCTTCTTGATAGCCAGCAGCAGTTGCGGGGCACGCTGGATTTCATCAATGACAGCACGATCAAGGCTGCGAATCATCCCTACAGGATCAATCTTTGCCGACAACAATGTCAACTCGTCATCAAGTGTGAGATAGCGCATCCCTTCGATTGCCATCTGCCGCACCAAGGTCGTTTTTCCTGCCTGCCTCGGCCCTGCAACCAAAACAACAGGAGTGTCGGCCAGCGCTTCAGCAATGCGCATTTCAATCAGGCGCGGGTAAAGAGAAGACTTATTCATAAGCATTGAGGAACATAAAATATGGAATCACCGAGCATAAAATATGGAATCGATGAACGTAAATTACGGAATATAAATCACACGGCACCAGAACATCAAAAATAAATCCCGTAACAACAATGCAACTTGTTACTTGGCTATTCTGCAATTAATCATTAAATATCCTTATGGTTATTGATGACTTGTCAATCCAAAGAGGAGAGAGTTTCCATGGAAAGCGTCATTCAGAGTGCAATCGGTATGCAACTCATGCCGGTAGCGATCATACAGACGAATAGCTTGCCAGAGCAGCTGAATCCGAAACACCAAGAGCTGTTATCGGGTTGACTGATATTACCGTACGCAACAAATTTGCAAAGGATCTCCTCTCGTTTGCCATACCCTATGCTATGTTTCTTGAAATGGAATCAAATGTTAGGGGGAGTGTTCTTGAAAAACACAATTGGCAGAACCTGCTCGAACGAAACAAAACAACACAAGTAACCCCATGATTGAACTATTACGCAAGCGCCGCAGCATAAGGAAATTCACCGACGAAAAAATATCCCCGGAAACTCTTCAATCACTCAGTGAGGCCGCTCTCAGGTCACCCTCTTCAAAGGGGAGTAACCCTTGGGAGTTCATTCTGGTCGATGAACCTGACCTGCTGGACCAGTTGTCCGAAGTCAAAAAATCGGGATCGGCATTCCTGAAAAATGCTCCTCTGGGCATAGTTGTCTGTGCCGACAGCACCAAATCGGACGTATGGATTGAGGATTGCTCGATTGCTGCGATAATCATTCAGCTTGCGGCCGAGTCATTGGGCCTTGGCAGTTGCTGGATTCAAATCCGGGAACGATGGTATAATGACGGAAAAACCGCTGAAGCACGCATTCAGGAACTGCTTGGTCTGCCGGAACATATAAAGGTATTATCCATTATCGCGATCGGTTATCCAATTGAATCAAAACCATCCGTACCTTCTGAAAAACTTCCGAACAACAGAATCAAAAACAATCGCTGGGCTTAAGGCTCACACAAGGAAACGCCTTTTCCGACACCTTTTTTGATGGTCGGAACATACGATCAGACCGGAAAACCCAACCTTCTGAGTGCCGCCTTCTGCACGTTCTTGAAATCGGCCTGCACACACACAGTTTATTGGCGAAATACTTGATGTAAAGGGTGATACCGATGTTTGCGGTGAGGATGGCTCTCTTGACATCAAGAAAATCAATCCGCTCATCTATGATACCTCTCAAACGTAGCTTTCTCCGCATAACAGACCGGACATGCCCACTCATCTGACACCTGTTCAAATTGCGTCCCAGCCTTGATATTGTTGTCAAGATCACCTTCCGCAGGATCATAGATATAACCGCACTCTTTGCACATCCATACACTCATGATCATTTCCTTTATTGTTCATAGCCATCAAGCAGTTTTCTGAAAACCACCATGTCCGATTGAGAAAATCCTTTCGACTGGTAGAATTGCTGAGCCGCTTCATTATCCCTGTCAGTCAGCAGCGTTATCCGCCCGAAACCCTCCTGCTGGGCAAATGCAATGGCATGATTGATCAACAGGGAGCCGAGACCTTTACTTCGCCACTCCGGAGCGACAACCATATCCTCAAGCAGAGCAACTTTTTTGCCCAGAAAAGTGCTGACCGTAAAGAGCAGCATAACCATTCCCTCAATAATTCCCTCAACGTCACATACAAATATCCGCCCAACCTCCGGATTTCCGATAATCATACCAAGAGCTCTCGACTGAGCTTCAGCATCAGCAGTAAACTCATGCTCCTGGTTGAAAAGGATTTCAAGAAGCCCGGCACATCTCGGCACATCACTCATAAGCGCGGTTCTTACATCAGGCATTGTTCTTTTCACTTTTTTCTTTCAACACTCTTTCAACAACCAAGCTTCTCATCCACTAAAGAATGCAGTTCGCTCTTTTTGATTGGTTTGGTGATAAAGCCATCGCATCCAGCCTTTATTGCGTTCTCCCTGTTTTCTGCTGACGTAAAAGCTGTTTGAGCAATAACAGGCAGGTCAGGTCGAAACTCTTTGATATGTCGGGTTGCTTCATAACCATTCATTACCGGCATTTTAATGTCCATAAACACAAGATTTATTTCGGGATGCTGCCGAACCATGTCCACTGCCTCCTGGCCATTGACAGCAGAAAGGATGGTGATGTTATCGGCTTTCAAAAGCGTTGCAAGGACTAAGCGACAAACGGAGTCATCTTCAGCTATAAGAATAGTGAAAGATTGTGCCGGGTGTTGAGTGCTGAGTACTGAAGGCTGACTGCTGTGTTGTGAGTCTTTGGGATGAAGGGTCGGGTTATAGGGGATGGTGAAGGAAAAAGTACTTCCAGCGCCCATAACCGATTCCACACGGATTGAACCGCCCATCATTTCAGCGTATGCCTGGCTGATACTCAATCCGAGACCAGCTCCTTCATAATTACGGGTTAGGGAGTTGTTAAGCTGGTGGAACCGATCAAAAATTTTCTCTTTCATGTCAACCGGAATACCAATGCCTGTATCGATAACATAAAATTCCAGATGGTCATCCTTTTTTGTATAGCCGATATCAACGCCTCCCGATCTCGTGAATTTAAGGGCATTCTGGATAAGGTTGCATAAAATCTGGTTCAGTTTTGCGCTATCAGTCTTAATAATACTTTCATTGTCAGGAACTCCTGCGGAACAATGCAAATGCAACCCTTTTTTGTCGGCTTCTGGTTTGAAAAAATCATTGAGGTCGCACAACAGATTGTTAACCGATGTTTCACAGAGATGTACTCTTGTTTCACCAGCCTCAATCCGGGAAATATCAATGAGATCATTAATAAGGTTCAACATACGTTTGCCGCTTTCCTGAATGAGATCAATATACCCGCTCTGCTCCTCCCCAGAAAGAAGAGTCTCTTTCAAGAGCTCCGAAAAGCCAAGAATACCATTCATCGGAGTGCGTATTTCATGACTGATATTAGCAAGAAACGCTGATTTCAATCGGTCGCTCTCTTCTGCTTTTTCTTTCGCAGCAATCAGTTCGGCCAAATATGTTTTCTGTTCGGTGACATCCTCTTTAACTGCCACGAAACCAGTTATTACACCATTTTTGTCAACAATAGCCGAGATAACAGCTGTTTCACAGAAGAGTTCACCATTTTTCTTCCTGTTCTGGAACTCTCCTCGCCAGATCACTCCAGAAAGGATAGTTTGCCAGAGCTCTTCATAGACCTCCTTTTGCATAAGGCCTGATTGTAGAATTCGGAGATTTTTTCCGTTTATCTCTTCAGCACTATACCCTGTGAGCAGGGTAAACATCGGGTTGACGTATTCCACATTGCCGAGGGGATCGGTAATAACAACAACAGCAGGACTTTGCTCTACAGCAGTGCTGAGTTTTACAAGTTGATTTTCAAGCAGTTTACGCTCACTGATATCACGGAGCAAGCCGATCACTCCGGACGAACCGTTGTCATTAAAATATTGTGAATGAATTTCTGCCTGAAAGAGTGAACCGTTTTTTTTCCTGTACGTCAACTCAACGATCTGATTTGTCAATTGACGAGACATCGCATCAGTGAAGATTGCAATAGCTCTGGGAATTTCCTCTTCCGCCAGGTATTCAAAAAAAACATGACCTATTAACTCTTCAGGCTTATAGCCGGTAATTTTTTCAACGATTGGTGAAACATAGCTTACCTCTCCAATAGAGTTGTTCACAAAAACCACCTCAGAAATTTGTTCAGTAATGGAACGGAACATCCTTTCACTTTCACGCAACTCCAGCTCGGTGCGTCTGAAATCTGAAATATCCTCGGCAACAATTAAAAGTCGATTGATCTCTCCCTCCGGTGAGCGCGAAGGATATATCGTATGACGTAAAACTCTTCCATTCCGTTCATCTTCAAAAGAGAGTGGTGTACCTGTGCGCAGAGTCTCCTCAGCCTTCTCTCTCCGCAGAGCGGCAATATCAGCCGGAAGCAGATCGTAAACGTTGGCTTCAAGGCACTCTTGCAGGTTCTTTCCCATACGGAGCGCAAAAGTCTCGTTCGCATCAAGAATGTTACCATCCTGTTCCATAAGGAATACAGATGCGGGGTAAAACTCAAAAAGGCTTTGAATACTATAACTTTGGTGATTCTGCTCTTTTTCCATGAAAGTCTTGGTTATATATTCCGGACGACTTTCTCAATATGTCATGAGAAGTGCTTGTGTTCGAGACATATTGTATCTAATATAGTTATTCATCAGTAAAGTACCTTCCAACGCACAACGTAAGACTTTTCTTTAACCGATAAACCCACCGTTATGGATGCATTCTGGCTTTCGCTTGTCATGATTTTTATTGCGGAACTTGGCGACAAAACCCAGCTTGTAGCCTTGACGCTTGCAACCTGCTACAACTCCTGGGTTGTCCTGTGGGGCATTTTCTGGGCCACCCTTGCCATTCATGTTTTTTCCGCCGGCATAGGCTGGTTTATTGGCGACAAGCTTCCTACCGAATGGATCAAATTTGTTGCCGGTATTGCCTTTATAGCATTCGGCTTCTGGACACTCAGAGGCGATCAGCTTGATGAAGACGAGAAGAACTGTAAAACCGGCATTCACCCCTTCTGGCTTGTCTTTTCAACCTTTTTCATGGCCGAGCTTGGCGACAAAACCATGCTCTCCACCATTACCCTCGCCTCAACGCACCCTTTTCTACCTGTCTGGATCGGATCAACGATCGGCATGGTCATTTCTGATGGACTTGCTATCATAGCAGGGAAAATGCTCGGAGCTCGGCTGCCCGAAAAAGCAATAAAAATCGGGGCATCAGCCATATTTTTTCTGTTCGGTATCTTCAGTATGTATGAAGGAGGCTCCGGATTCGCCATCTTCATCTGGGCAATTGCTGCAGCCCTCATTGCCCTCACCGGCTACATCTTTCTTCGTGAGCCCCGAGCCCCGGCTCGGCGTCCCTAAATGGAGCCCAGTCGCTCTATAATTTTGGCTTTTCGAGATCCAGATACAGAAAAGGACGATCATAATTGATAAGATGTTTTACAACGGTCGACTTACCGCATTGACGGGGACCTGTGACGGCCGTTACAGATCAAGAATGCTGGATAATCGACCTATCTTTATGATAGGCTGTTCCATCATTGTCGGCCTTGGTTCAATACAGTTGTCAGAGCTGATCAGGCTGCTTCCTCCATGGATGTACAGTATCGCCAGTTCTCCTTTTGCTTCCGCATCCTCATGTTTCCAATTCTTATAATGCGATGACTTGATTTTCGCCTCGTTCGTCCCGCTTACTATGGCTTTATGTGGCCACCAAGCGTTCCCTTATGAGTGTTTATTGCGGAAAAATTGTTATTCTTTATTCCAGTAATCTTGGGGGCATTGTCGCTCAATGCTGGAAAAACATCTTCTCCCTTATTTTGTTGATTATAAACTGGATATAACCATGGGTAAAATAAATCCCCGCGTCGATTTCGCCTTTAAAAAGCTCTTTGGCAGCGAAGAGAATAAAGATTTACTCATCTCCTTGATTAACGCTATTGTGTCCGAAGAGGAGCAGGTTGTGGAGGTTGAGTTGAAAAATCCATTTAACCTGGCCGATTACCGGGCGGATAAAATCTCCATACTCGAAATCAAAGCCAAGGCTGAAAATGGTCGCTGGTTCAACGTCGAAATGCAGATCAGGGAAGATAATAACTTCGACAAGCGAGCTATTTTCTACTGGGCAAAACTGGTTACTGAACAACTCAGCGAAGGGATGATGTACAAGGAGCTGAAAAAAACCATCAGCATCAACATCCTTGATTACGACTTTATACCTGATACCACGGAGGTTCACAGTTGCTATAAAATAATCAATACCGCTACAGGCAAAGATGACCGGCTGCACGATGTTTTTGAACTGCACTATATCGAATTGAAAAAGTTTACGAAAACATACCATGAAATCCAGAGTGCGCTGGATCGCTGGAGCAGTTTTTTGACGACTGCGCATCAGCTTGACCGGGAGCATACGCCAAAAGAGCTGGCATCCGATAAAAATATTGTGAAAGCCATTGCAGCGATTGATCGGATGTTTAATGAAGAAGAGCGTCAAGTCTATGAGGTTCGTCTGAAAGAGTACACCGATGTAGCAAGCATCATTGCCTCAGGAGCCGAAAAAAACATAGCCAAAGGCATGGAAAAAGCATCAAAAGCCATTGCACTCAATTTGTTGGGCAAAGGCATTGATTTAGCCACCATTGCCGAGACCACAGGTTTGACTGTGCTGGAACTTACCTCTTTATCACAGAATACGAGTGAGCAATGATGTATGCCCCCACTTCTTGAAATCCGAAACATCTCCTTTGCTTATGAGGGATCAACCGCCCTTGTTTTTGACCGTCTCAACGGAAGCGTGCAAGAGGGGGAGTTTATTCTGGTGAAAGGCCCTTCCGGCACAGGGAAGTCGACACTGCTGCGTCTGATCTGTCGGCTGAACCAGCCACAGGGAGGTTCAATTCTTTTTCAGGGCCGCGACATTACCTCCATTGCTCCGGCAAAACTGCGGAGTGCTGTCAGCTATGTTGCCCAGATACCCCAGATGATCGATGCCTCGGTTAAGGAAAATCTGCTCCTGCCGTTCTCCTTTGCCATCAATGCAGCGAAACCCCGGCCCGGCACGGAAGAGCTGACCGAAATGCTGCAAAAGTTTTACCTTCCCGATCTCAATCTGGATCAATCCGCCATGAAACTTTCGATAGGCCAGAAACAGCGGCTGGCGCTGATGAGAGCACTCTTGCAGAAGCCCCTTCTTTTACTGCTTGATGAACCAACCTCAGCCCTTGACCATGAGAGTGCATCAATGGTTTTTTCCATCATGGAGCGACTGAACACCGAAGAGCGCAAAACCCTGATAACGGTGACTCACCTTGATTACAAGCCGGAAACTGTGCGTCCTCTTACCTATACTCTCGCCCATCGCCGCCTGAATCGTTTACTATGAATCAGATCGTTACGATCTCTACCGGCCAGCTGCTGCTTGCCCTCGTGTTTATCCTGATCGCTCAGGCAAGCTCATTCATCTACCATCTCGGCCTTAACCGCGATATCACCATTGGAACGCTGCGCACCTTTTCACAACTCTTTCTCATGGGATATGTCCTGACCTTTATTTTGAAAACCTCAAATCCATTGCTGGTCATGAGTGTTTTCATGGTGATGGTCGTTTCCGCCATGTTTATTATCAAGGGAAGAGTCAAGGAGAAGCAGATCCCATATATCATCCCGACATTTCTGACCATGCTTGTCAGTTATATGGCAACAGCTTTTTTCGTTTCCGGGCTGGTAATCGGTATGACGCCATGGTGGGAACCCCGCTACTTTATTCCTGCCGGGGGCATGGTCATCGGAAATTCAATGTCAGCGCTTGCCATCTCTCTCGAACGGCTTTTCAGGGATATGCGGCAACAGAAAGAGCTGGTTGAAATGAAACTCTCCCTTGGAGCCGATTACCGTGAGGCAAGCCTCGACATATTCAGGAATGCTGTCTCTGCCGGCATGATCCCTTCCATCAACGCCATGATGGGTGTAGGCCTTGTTTTCATTCCAGGCATGATGTCCGGCCAGATTCTTGCCGGAACTGATCCGCTTATTGCTGTCCGCTACCAGATTGTCGTCATGCTGATGCTGGTAGGTTCAACGGCTGTCAGTTCCGTAGTTGTCATGCTCATTGTCAGGCGTCGCTGTTTCGGCAGCGGGGAAGAGGTGTTACTTAGCCCCCACTGATCCTGCTGAAAGCCTGGAGGTTGTAAACACCACAATCCCCCCAATCATCATGATGAAGCAAAGCACCTGTCCCATGGAGAAATTCAGGAAGACAAAGCCAAGTTGGGCATCAGGTTCACGAAAGTATTCGATAAAAAAGCGGACAAACCCATAACCGAAGAGATAGAGAGCGGAAAGAAATCCGGAAAAAGGGGATTTCCTGCGTAGAAGCCACAGAACAATAAAAAGGACGATTCCTTCGAAAAATGCTTCATAGAGCTGTGAAGGATGGCGCAGCTGATGGGTCGGAGCAAGAGGGAAAAACATGCCGAACGCTGAATCGGTTACTCTTCCATAAAGTTCACCGTTGATGAAGTTGCCAAGGCGGCCAAAGGTGTAACCAAGGGGTACGGATGGAATAAAAAGATCAAATGTTTCAAAAAAACCGTTTTTATGAGAACGGGTAAAGAGATAAACCGCAAGAATAACGCCGATGACCGCTCCATGATAGGACATGCCGGTTATACCAGCGAAACGGCACCCGCCGGGAGCAGAAACCCAGGGCAGAATGCTGCCGAGAGGATCGGCCAGAAAATCGCTCAAGCCGTAAAACAGAATATAACCCAGCCGGCCGCCAGCAATCACACCGACCATAACCCAGGTGAGGGCATCACCGATAAAGGAGCGCTCAAAGGGAAGCTTTTCAGAGTCAAGTCGATACCGGGTAAGGAGATAGACAATGGCGAATGCCACAATATACATCATGCCATACCAGCGAATCGCAAAAGAACCTGCAGAAAAGATTACAGGATTCATTTGTGACGGCAGATTCTGCCACCAAAGCACATAATCGCTCATAAAAGTTGTTTTTTTGATGATTTGCAGATGTGGAAAATTATAAATACTTGGATATAATTAAAAAATAGTTAACTTAAAATCTTGCACATTTCCGTGCTTCGTTTTTCTACCCATAAACATACAAACACCTAATAGTATGGCTAAAATACTTGAAGGGCCGGCCATGAAGCTATTCAACAAATGGGGCATTCCTGTGCCAAATTATGTTGTTATCATGGACCCAAACCGCCTCGAGCAGCTTGGAGAAGCTAATAAATGGTTGAGAGAATCAAAACTCGTTGTTAAAGCTCATGAAGCAATAGGGGGGCGATTCAAGTTGGGGCTGGTTAAACTTGGCCTGAACCTTGATCAGGCTCTTGAAGCAGCAAAGGAGATGATTGGACGCGAAATCGGCACTTCGGTCGTTCGTCAGGTCATTGTTGCCGAAATGCTTGATCATGACGAAGAGTATTATATATCTATTGCAGGTAATCGCGATGGGGCAGAACTTCTTCTTTCCAACAAGGGTGGAGTTGATATCGAAGATAACTGGGATTCTGTGAAACGGCTTTTTATCCCTCTTGATGAAACTCCAAGTATTGAACGCATTACTGAAGCTGCTATCGAAGCGGGCTTCATGGGTGAAATCGCGGAACGTGTCGCAAAAATCACATCACGCCTTATTCTCTGTTTCGATAACGAAGACGCACAGTCGATAGAAATCAATCCGCTCGTCATACGCAAGAGTGATATGCGGTTTGCCGCTCTTGATGCTGTCATGAACGTCGATTGGGATGCCCGATTCCGTCATGCTGACTGGGATTTCAAACCGGTTTCAGAAATTGGACGTCCATTCACCGAAGCCGAACAGCAGATCATGGACATCGATGCCCGCATCAAGGGATCGGTCAAGCTGGTTGAAGTCCCCGGTGGTAACATAGCTCTGCTTACTGCAGGCGGTGGCGCATCGGTATTTTATTCTGATGCGGTCGTTGCAAGAGGCGGCTCAATTGCCAATTATGCCGAATATTCCGGTGATCCTCCGGACTGGGCAGTAGAGGCTCTTACGGAAACCATCTGCAGGCTTCCTGATATCAAACATATTATTGTTGGTGGAGCTATTGCCAATTTTACTGATGTGAAAGCAACATTCAACGGGATTATCAATGGATTCCGGGAAAGCAAATCAAAAGGGTACCTCGAAAATGTGAAAATCTGGGTAAGACGAGGCGGACCGAATGAAAATCAGGGCCTTGCATCCATGAAAAAGCTGCAGGAAGAGGGATTTGACATTCATGTCTATGACCGCAGCATGCCTATGACCGATATTGTTGATCTTGCCTTGAATTCATAAGGCCGAACGGTATCGCACCCTTAAGAGAAACTTCTAACTTATAAACCGGAAAGAATCGTGAGTATTTTAGCAAATAGGGATACACGAGCGGTCATCATTGGTGGTATTGCGGGATTGAATGCTGCAAGGCGGATGGCTCAGTTCGACTTTCTGATCAACCGGCCACTGACGGTAGAGGCTTTTGTTTATCCACCGGAAGAAGGTCAGCACAAGGAAATATACAGAGGCGGTGAGCTGAACAACGTTACTGTTTATGCATCGCTCGACAAAGCGCTCGAGGAAAACCCTCAAATCAATACCGTACTGATCTACATTGGTGCCTCAAGAGCATATCAGTCGGCAAAAGAAGCGCTTGATGCCCGCGGGATCAAGCTTGTCACCATGATAACCGAAGGGGTTCCTGAAAAGGATGCCAAATGGCTGCGCAAGTATGCAATCGAAAAAGGCAAAATTTTTAACGGACCATCCTCAATCGGCATCATGTCGGCAGGGGAGTGTCGTCTCGGTGTTATTGGCGGTGAGTATAAAAACCTGAAACTTTGTAACCTCTACCGTCCCGGTTCATTCGGCGTTATTACAAAATCAGGCGGTCTGTCCAATGAAGCCATGTGGCTCTGTGCTCAGAACGGCGATGGCATTACCTCTGCAGTCGCAATCGGCGGAGATTCCTATCCTGGTACCGATTTTGTCACCTACCTCCAGATGTTCGAAAATGATCCCGAAACCAAGGCAGTTGTTATTGTCGGTGAAGTCGGCGGCACACTTGAGGAAGAAGCTGCGGAATGGTTCGGTGCTGAAAAACGCCGGATTAAACTGATTGCGGCCATTGGCGGAACCTGTCAGGATGTTTTGCCCCAGGGCATGAAATTCGGCCACGCCGGCGCCAAGGAGGGAAAAAAAGGTCTTGGCTCCGCCCGCTCTAAAATTAACGCTCTTCGTGAAGCAGGGGCAGTCGTACCTGATACATTCGGCGGTCTGAGCAAAGCAATCAAACAGGTTTATCTTGAACTCCAGGCAGCCGGCATTATAAAACCGGAACCGGAACTGGACGAAAAGCTGCTTCCGGAGCTTCCGCCAAGTGTCCAGGAAATCATGAAACAGGGAGACGTTATTGTAGAACCCCTGATTCGTACCACCATCTCCGACGACCGTGGCGAAGAACCTCGTTACGTTGGTTATGCCGCATCTGAACTCTGCGAGAAAGGATACGGTATTGAGGATGTTATCGGCCTCTTGTGGAACAAGAAACTTCCTACCAGAGAAGAGTCTGAAATCATCAAGCGCATTATTATGATTTCAGCCGATCACGGTCCGGCAGTTTCCGGCGCATTCGGTTCCATTATTGCTGCATGTGCAGGCATTGATCTGCCTCAGGCTGTATCTGCCGGAATGACCATGATCGGCCCGAGATTCGGCGGAGCGGTCACCAATGCCGGTAAATATTTCAAGTACGGTGTCAAGGAGTATCCAAACGACATCCCTGGATTTCTGAACTGGATGAAGCAGAATGTCGGCCCGGTTCCAGGTATCGGACATAGAGTGAAAAGCGTGAAAAACCCTGATAAAAGGGTTAAATATCTGGTTGAATATGTAACAAACCAGACCACATTGCACACACCCTGTCTTGACTATGCACTTGAAGTGGAAAAGATCACCACAGCTAAAAAGGACAATCTTATCCTCAACGTTGATGGCACGATCGGCTGTATTCTTGTTGATCTCGATTTCCCTGAATTCTCATTGAACGGCTTCTTTGTTCTGGCACGTACCATCGGTATGATTGGTCACTGGATTGATCAGAACAATCAGAATGCACGTCTTATCAGGCTCTACGATTACCTGATCAACTATGCCGTGAAAGAAGAACGTGAGGTTCCGGACAAAAAATAATACCTGCAGAGGGTAGTACGACAATCGATTGGCTTGAAAAAAGGCAGGAACCACAATTCCTGCCTTTTTTCTTTTCCCCTATAGATAAAAACTGTATGGCATGAAAATATAAAGCAAGACGTAACCGATTTATTTATAAACGAATAGATAGATCTGCAACGGCAAGAGTGATTCTTATTTTAAGAAATAATTGACTTTAAGCATTTTTTGTTTGATAAGTATCAATAATTACGTTAAACTTGACAATCAAATCAGCCAATGGTTGGCTGATAGTTACTCAAGTGATTTGTGCTTTGATTACTTGCCTGTATCTCTTTTTATCAATGCACACGTTTACTGAGATTAAACAATGAATATTTACATCGGCAATTTGGCTTACACTGTTTCTGAAGATGATCTTCGCGATGCGTTTTCCGAATTCGGAGAGGTTGCAAACGCAAGCATCATCAACGATAAGTTTTCAGGCCGCTCCAAGGGTTTTGGTTTTGTAGAAATGCCTAAGGATAGCGAAGCCAGTGAAGCTATTGAGTCACTGAATGGCAAAGAACTGAATGGCCGTACGGTTACGGTCAATGAAGCAAAGCCACGTGAAGAGAGAGCTCCAAGAAGAGATCGTTACTAAGATTTTTGGTTTTATTACAAAAGCCAGACAGAACGCAAGTTTTGTCTGGCTTTTGTTGTTTTCAGACAGTTATCGATTAATCAGCTTCATCATACTTTCAGGGTAACGTTCTCCAGCGGCTGCGCCCTTGGGTATAGCGTCCATGATTTCAGCCATTTCTAAATCGCTGATCTCAACAGATCCGGCCGCAATATTTTCCTCAAGGTATCTCCTCTGCTTGGTACCGGGTATGGGCACAATATCATCACCCTGTGCAATAACCCATGCCAGAGCCAACTGTCCGGCAGTAACTCCTTTCCGATTGGCAATCTCTTTGAGACGAGCTACCAGTTCAAGATTTTTTATAAAGTTTTCACCTTGAAAACGGGGAGAATTGCGACGGTAATCATCGATTGCAAAATCATCAGGACTTTTCAATTGTCCGGTGAGAAACCCTCTTCCTAATGGACTGAATGACACAAAGCCGATTCCAAGCTCGCGCATGGTCGGCAGCACTTCATCTTCCGGATCCCGACTCCAGAGCGAGTACTCACTCTGCACAGCACTCAGTGGATGTACTGCATGAGCACGTCTGATAGTCAGTGCACTGGCCTCTGACAACCCTATATAACGTATTTTACCTGCAGTAACCAGATCAGCCATAGCACCGACGGTTTCTTCAATCGGCACATCGGCATCTACTCTATGCTGATAGTAGAGGTCGATATGATTAATTCCAAGACGCATCAAGGAGGCGTCACAGGCTGAGCGGACATATTCCGGTCTTCCACTGATGCCGGTAATAGGCGCCCATCCGCCACTGCTTGCCGGACGATTGCGAATGACACCAAATTTAGTGGCGACGATAACCTGGTCACGACACCCCTTGAGCGCCTTGCTGATCAGCTCTTCATTGGTAAAAGGCCCGTAGATGTCTGAAGTATCCAGAAAATTTACTCCCGACTCAATCGCATGATGGATGGTAGCAATCGATTCCGTCTCGTTACGCTGACCATAAAAGTCAGACATCCCCATGCAGCCTAAACCTTGTGCAGACACCGTTAAACCCTGAGTTCCTAATTTCCTCTGTTCCATAGAAAAAAACTCCTTTTTACAACAAAAAATCCAATTTTTGAAAATTAATTGAAAGAAAATCGACAGCCCTGCGTACTAAGTAGTATGAAGGGAAGAAATAAATAGTATCTGTTTTCTTAAATACAACCGAAAAGACAAATGAAAAAGAACTTTATTGCTGGCGTTATCGTATCTCTTGCTGTCTCCGGAATCTTCGGTGGAGTTTCTTTCGCAGCTGACAAAGCAGCAGCACCTGCCGCCAAAGCCCCTGCCGCAGCTCCAGCAGCTCCTGCACCTGCCGCAGCTCCTGCTCCAGAAGCAAAGGCTGAAGCAAAGCCAGAAGTAAAAGCTGAGAAGAAAGTTGTTAAAAAAGTTAAGAAAGCAAAGAAAGTAGCCAAGAAGGCTGAAGTCAAGGCAGAAGCTAAGGCAGATGCACCCGCCAAGTAATTAAGGAAAAATTATTCGCCTGATCTTGAGAAAAGCCCCTTGTTAAACAGGGGCTTTTCTTATTTTATACACTGGCGTATTGTCGGTGAAGACCTCTTAGAGCATTTCCACCCAACTCACAAAGGTCATATCCAATTTTGATACGTATAATATCTCCTGTATTTTATGCTTAAAAGCGTAACGGAATGTCGTACCGTTGAGAATCCGTTAACTGAAGACCGGTAATACTGTAGTTTTTATACTGTAAATTTCTATAACTCTATAAGATAAATGCATAAAAAGATACTGTTTCTAAAAAAATATCTGAAAAACCCGCAAAGTGTCGGCTCCGTAATGCCCTCTTCCGAATTTTTAGGCAAAGCTATTTATAAATCAGTCAAAGAGCTGGATCGGGCAGCTGTTATGGAAATTGGCGCAGGAACAGGTGCCATCACACAGCACATTTCCAGCTTAAACCCTGTTTTGGTTGAAATTGACAAGGAATTCTGTGCTTTGCTGCGGCAAAACTATCCGCATCTGAACATTGTCAATTCGTGTGCTTTGGAGCAGCTGAAAAAAATTGATGAGCGAGTTGGCTTGGTCGTCTCGATTCCTCTCATTAACAACCCATTTAAATTGTCATTTATTCCTCTGTTAAATGACCTTTACGCCAGGGGGCTCTTAACATGGTGTGTCATATTTACTTATGGCCTTAATGATCCATTGGGGCAAGTGAATTTTGAAAGTAAAAAAAGGAAACGATTTGTTCTGCAAAATATTCCACCTGCGCATGTCTGGGTTTATTCATAAGAACGGTGTTTCGAATCTGTTTGTTATCCCTCAAGACCAGTTTTGAAATCCTGGCTTAACGATACTTCATTTTGTCAGCACATGCTTAAAAAAAGTCTTCTTTGCATTATCGTTTTGCTCGGGCTTACTCTTCCCCTTGTTACCGGAAATCAGCTCACCTCAGCATCAGTCAAAGTCGCCATTCCCCTCAAACCGACCGATGCTGAGGACGAAGCATGTCAATATATCACGCAATACTTGTTGAAGAAGCACTATAGAAAGGTGGCCGTTAATGACTCTCTTTCTCAACAGATACTGAAACGATATCTCGACAATCTTGATGCAAGCAGAAGTTATTTTTTGGCAAGTGATGTAGAGTCTCTCAGAAAAGCCTACAGCACAAGGATTGATGATGAATTACTTGCCGGACAGGCACATGCCGGGTTTGCCATCTATAACCTGTTCCTGCAGCGGGCAAAAGAGAAAATGCTCTTCATGAGGGCTGCCGTTGATACCGTGCATTTTAATTTTACTCTACCAGAAACTCTCGACCTCGATCGAAAAAGTGATCCATGGCCTGCAGACAGGCAACAACTGACCGATCTTTGGAAAAAAGAACTTAAATACCAGTGGCTCAACCTGAAATATTCAGGCGAAAGCAAAAAGAACCTCCGTAACGCCCTTGCCAAAAGCTTTACAAACAGACTGAATCTATTAAACCATCAGAAACCGGATGATGCCTTCCAGGCCTATATCGATGCTCTGACAACTTCATTCGATCCCCATACCAGTTACTTCTCTCCAGACGAGTACAAAAACTTCCAGATCGACATGAGTCGTTCTCTTGAGGGAATCGGCGCTCGACTCCAGACCGAAAGTGAGTATACCGTTGTTAATGAGGTTATCCCGGGTGGACCGGCATTTAAAAGCAATCTCTTGAAAAAAGGAGATAAAATTGTTGGCGTCGGACAGGGAAAGAACGCAGAAATTGTCGATGTCATTGGATGGAGAATCAATGATGTTGTAAAACTCATCCGTGGCAAAAAAGGCACAATCGTTCGTCTGAAAATTCTTGCAGCAAGCCAGGCTGGCAGGGGAGCGGCAAAAATAGTCCAGCTCCTGCGAGAAAAAGTTGATCTGGTGGAACAGGCAGCGAAGAAAAGGATCATTCTGCAAGGTGATAAAAGAATCGGTGTTATTACCATACCCTCATTTTATCTGGATTTTGAAGGACAGCAAAAAAACACTCTCAGTTACACCAGTACCAGCAATGATGTAAACCGTATTCTGCATGAACTGAATGCTGAGCATGTTGACGGAATCGTCATTGACCTTCGCAACAATGGGGGAGGATCACTCGAAGAGTCGGTAAAAGTTACCGCTCTCTTTATACCAGGTGGTCCTGTGGTGCAGATAGGCAATGCAACAGGCGGGAAGAGCGTGCTCAATAACGAAGACATGCGCCAGCAGTATAGCGGACCGCTTGCGGTGGTTGTAAACCGTTATAGCGCTTCAGCTTCCGAAATTTTTGCTGCGGCAATTCAGGATTACGGCCGTGGGGTCATCATTGGCGAAAGAACGTTTGGAAAGGGAAGTGTTCAAAGTATCATCAAGCTTGCAAGACCGATTACTTTTTTTGAAAAACCTCCCGATCTTGGAGAGATAAAGCTCACAATAGCAAAGTTTTACCGGATATCCGGAGGCAGTACTCAGCATAAAGGTGTTGTGCCGGATATCGTCTTGCCATCCATGATCGATATCACCACCATAGGAGAGGATACCTATACGAGCAGTCTGCCATGGAGTACCATCACTCGTGCTTCATATCATCCTACAGCAGAGGTTACTCCCGAAAAGATCAACCTGCTTCGCCAGAAAGAGGGTGACCGGTTATCGAAAAACGTCTTGTATCAAACCTATCTGCATGATCGGAATGTTCTTGATCATATCCGTAAAAAAAAGTCAGTATCGCTTCAGGACAAAGCTTTTAAATCAGAAATAGAAACAATCAAGCATATCGAGAAACAGTGGCTTCCGGATCGGAATGCAAGGAGAGGTATTAGCAAGGACGTTCTGATCAACGAGGCTGCAGGAGTTGTTGCCGATCTGACAACGCTCAAGGCAGTGAAAGGTTTGCCATAAGTCAGGAATTGGTCAAGGAAAATATCTTTTGTATTAGAACTTGTATCAATTGTATATTTCAAAGAAGTGAGATTTTTATTGACTAATTAACCTGAGGGGAAATTGTTATGTTTGGATTGGGTGGACAGGAACTGCTGCTTATTCTGTTTGTTGTCTTGCTGTTTTTTGGTCCTCAAAAATTACCTGAACTCATGCGAGGCCTGGGCAAAGGTATGAAGGAGTTCAAAAAAGCACAAGCTGATCTTGAAGACGAATTCCATAAAGCCGTTGAGGCCCCTGAGCCTAAAAAGAAACCCGTTGAGGCTGCGGCTTCCAAAAATGAAACAGAAGTTTCAGGCGCTAAAACAACGTGATACGATTGTTACATAACTGCACAAAAAAAAGGGATAGGAGATATTTATGAAGGCTTCATTAGCTAAACTTTTTGCGTTTTTTCTTTTTTTCAGTACACTTTCAGGATGTGGATACAACACTATTCAGCAGAATGAAGAGTCGGTTAACCGCTCATGGGGCGATCTGGAATCTCAGTTGCAACGAAGAGCTGATCTTGTACCGAATCTTGTAGCGACAGTCAAGGGTGCTGCAAACTTTGAAAAGGAAACATTGACCGCGGTTGTAGAAGCCAGATCGAAAGCTACCGCAATTCAGCTTACTCCAGCAATGCTCAGTGATCCATCAGCCATGGCAAAATTTCGTGAAGCACAGGGGAATCTCTCCTCGACGCTTTCACGCCTGCTTGTAACGGTTGAACGTTATCCGGAACTCAAAGCTAACCAGAACTTCAGGGATCTGCAGAATCAGCTTGAAGGAACTGAGAACCGTATCAGTGTTGCACGTCAACGATATAATGCTTCTGTTGAGACGTTTAATTTCTCAATCAGGCAGTTTCCGAACTCTCTGACAAACACGCTTATGTTGAAGCTGAAACCAAAAGAGTACTTTAAGGCTGATGCTGCAGCTAAAACAGTGCCGGGGGTGAAATTCTGATTCAGAAAAGTTCAATAACGCTTTTGGCGAGGAGAGGATCGTGGAGTCTTTCTACGATTCTCCTTCTTGCACTGCTGCAGTTTATGTCGTATAGCAGCCTTATGGCCGCTCTTGCCGTTCCTGCCCTTACAGGACGGGTAAACGATTATGCCGGAATGATTTCTGCGCCTGTCAAGGCTGACCTTCAGACAAAGCTCAAGCAGTTTGAAACCGCGGAATCAACACAGATAGTTATTCTTACCGTTCAATCGCTTAAGGGTGATCCAATTGAGGATTTTTCCATTAAGGTTGCCGAGGCCTGGAAAATAGGTCAGAAAGGCAAAGATAACGGTGTGTTGCTCATAGTCTCAAAAGATGACCATAAGGTACGCATTGAGGTCGGCTATGGTCTGGAAGGTAAACTGACCGATCTCATGGCAGGCCGTATTGTAAGAGACGAGATTGTTCCAGCATTCAAGGCAGGTCGGTTTGATGAAGGGTTCACCAAAGGGGTTACCGCAATTATTGCCGCCGCACATGGAGAATACAAGGCCAATCCAAGAACTCAACGCAATGGAGATAAACCGTCAATGACATTGCTGCTCATCATTTTTGCCGTGATCTATGTTGTTTATCAGATTTTCAGAAGATTCTTCTGGGGTGGTTCAGGAGGAGGATTTTTTGGAGGTGGAGGTGGAGGCAGCAACGACGACAATTTCAGTGGTGGAGGTGGAAGTTTCGGCGGAGGCGGATCATCAGGCGACTGGTAGAATCAAGATCATTGCTCAGATCAACTCCCATTGAAGCTTTTGCTGCAAGGCTTAGCTTTACATAATATCTATTATATGAAGCGCCTTTTTATACAAACCTGCTTTGTTATAGTTTGTTGTATAATAGATATTATGTAAAGCTAAACTTAACGTAACGAATATTACTTTCCAGTATCGATGCTACATCCCAAGAAAAGCCTTCTTGACATCCTGATTATTCAGCAGCTCCTCCCCAGTACCTGTCAGCACAATGCTTCCGATTTCGATAACATATCCTCGATTGCTGATTTTCAGCGACTGATAAACATTCTGTTCCACAAGAAGCACCGTAACACCGCTCGCGTTAATGGTTTGAATTGCGTCGAAAACCACCTCGGTGAACAACGGCGACAATCCCAGACTCGGTTCATCAAGAAGAAGAAGTTTCGGATTCCCCATTAATCCTCTCCCAATGGCAAGCATCTGCTGTTCGCCACCCGACATGGTGCCTCCAAGCTGATTGCGGCGGTCAGCAAGTTTCGGAAACAAGGTGAAAACCCGCTCCATGTTCTGTTTGCGATCTTTTGGATGGAGATAACCTCCCATAATAAGATTTTCAACAACACTCATTTCAGGAAAGATTTTCCGGCCTTCCGGAACATGAACAATCCCCCGTTGCACTATGGTATGCGCCGGAAGAGCATGAAGCGATTCATTATTGTAAGTGATACTTCCTTTTGACTTTATGAGTCCTGAAATCGCTTTGAGCAGTGTTGATTTGCCCGCACCGTTGCTCCCTACGACAGAAACAATCTCACCCTGGGAGATAACAAGGTTGATATCCTTCAAGACAGGCATTTCGCCATATCCGGCATTGAGATTCTTGATGTTAAGCATTATAACCACCTCCAAGATAAGCTGCTATGACTTCAGGATTTCTGGTAATCTCCTCCGGCCGGCCTTCCGCAAGTTTTTCGCCGGAATTCAGAACGACTATCCAGTCACAAATAGCCGTCACTGCTTTCATGTCATGTTCAATAAAAACAATGGTAGCCCCTTTATTGCGAACATCACGGATGATACCAAGAATGGTCTCAGTTTCAGTATGGTTCAAGCCCCCGCAAATTTCATCCAGAAGCAGCATTTTCGGTCGGGTAGCCAGCACCCTTGCAAGTTCAAGCTTTTTTTTCAGACCGATAGAGAGAGAACCGGCAGCTTTTTGGGCATAATCAATCAGTCCTACTGATCCCAGTTGTTCAATGGCAATCTCCTCAGCCTCTCTGGTCGCATTCGTAATAGCAAACGCTCCGACCATCACATTCTCAAGAACGGTCAAGCTGCCCAGAGGTTTTACCCTCTGCCAGGTACGAGCCATGCCAAGATGGCAAACCTCATCGGGCCTCAGGCTGTTAATCGCTTTATTATCAAAAATGATATCTCCTGAGGTAACAGGATAAAAACCTGAAATGCAGTTAAACAAGGTTGTTTTACCCGCCCCATTAGGACCGATCAGCCCGAAGATCTGCTTTTCATCAACAGAAAAACTTATGTCCGAAACAGCGACATTACCGCCGAAGTGTTTGGAAACATGGTTGATATGAAGAATATGCTGTATCATTTGACCCTCCGGAAAAGCCCAAGAATACCTTTGGGGAGATAAAGAATGCAAACGACCGTTATGATTCCGTAAACAAGAACATGTGCATGAGCCAGATTCTCTTTGAGAAAGATACCGAGGCCAGATGTTTCTGATACAAGGCCCTGTTTCACCAGAGCATCACCAATCACGTTTGAGCGCAGCACTTCAGCCAGAGGCACCAGCAATACCGCACCAAGAACCGGCCCCCATAACGTCCCGACACCCCCGATAATTGCCGTCAGAATTATTTCAATCGAAAGGCGAAGGTCAAGCACTGCGGAAGTATCAATAAAACGGATATAGACAGCATAAAGACTTCCAAGAAGAGAGGTTAAAGATGCAGAGATCAGCAAGGCCTTGTTTTTGTAGAACGAAAGATTAATTCCCAGCGAGGCAGCGGCATCCTGATCCTCACGAATAGCCTGCAGATAAAAACCGGTTTTCGATGTTCGCAGATAAAGGGTTATACCAAGGGTGACGACAAGCACCAGCAGCATCCCGTAATAAAAAGGATTTTTACTGTTCAGGTCAAGCCCCCACAAGGAAACCTCAGAGAGCAGAATCCCCTGTGCCCCACCGGTAAACTCAAAATTCAGCGCAGAAAGGCGGACAATTTCCGCTACAGCAATTGAAGCAAGACCAAAGTAATGACCCCGCAGCCTGAACACAATGCTTCCGGTAATCAGTGCAATAAGACAGGCAATGATAATCCCGGCTGCCATACTCAGAAGTGGATTCAGATTGAATTGAGTGATCAGGATCATGGTCGTGTAGGCCCCGGCCCCGAAGTACGCCGCGTGTCCAAAGCTGTATTGCCCCGCATAACCGCCCAGAATATTCCATGCCGAAGAGAGCGCCGCCATCATCAGCACCGAAATCATAACACCGGTAAAATAGGGACTCTCCCCTGTCACAAGCGGCAATACAGCAGCTATCCCTGCGATAATCGCAATAAGTATGATCTGTTTCATTTACTGCTCCCCTTTTTTACCAAACAGTCCTTGAGGACGAAGCAGCAGAACCGCCAGGAAAATGATGAAAACCACAACATCTTTCCAGTCACTTGAGAGGTAGGTTGACGACATTGATTCAACAACCCCGATAACAACACCTCCGACTCCTGCTCCGACAACCGAGCCAAGACCGCCAAGCACACAGATGGTAAAGGCTTTCAGCAAAAAGGTATGCCCCACCATCGGATGAATGTAATAGGTTGGAGCTATGAGCGCTCCTGCCGTTGCAGCCAGAGAAGTACCGAGTCCAAAGGCAATGGCACTCATTTTCGCGACGTTGATCCCCATCAGTTGAGCCGCCTCCCTGTTTTGGCTTGTCGCCCACAACGCCAGACCAGTAGTTGTTTTTGAAAGAAAAATGAACAGGATTCCAATAATTCCGCAGGTAATGACAAAAGACAATAACAAAGGAACCGATAATGAAATACCTCCCAGAATATGGACAGCACTGCTTGAATAGGATGTTGTCAGAATCTTCGGATCACTGGTAAACGCCAGAAGTGCGGTATTGCTCATAATCAGACCAAGACCTATGGTCAGCAGAATCTGATTTTGATGAAGATGATTGATAATCCGGTGGATAAATACTTTTTCAAGAATAAACCCGAACAGAAAGGCTGTTGGAATAATCAGCAGAAGCGAGAGATAGGGGTCAATATGAAGCAGGGTAAAGGCAAAATATGCCAGATACATCCCTAACATCATTAAATCACCATGCGCGAAATTACTGATATTCATGACACCGAAAACAAGCGACATACCTATGCCTGCCAAAGCGTAGACCCCGCCCGTAAGGATTCCGGAAAGTAAGGATTGCAGAAAAAACATTATGGTTCTCCAGGTGAAATGAACTGTGAACGTAATGAGAGGTCAGCTTACCTGTATAGAAGGTAAGCTGACCATAATGCAGTCAGGAGTTATCGTGTGAAAGGATAGACCAGTTTCTTTTTGCTGAATTGAGCAGGAAACACCGTTTCATACTTGCCGCTTATAATTTGCTGGACCAGCATTGGATGATTGTTCTGGTTGGTAAATCCGTTGTAATCAGCAAATTTTACCGGACCCATAATACCGTTCCAGCTTCCCGCTTTCAGCCCTGCACGAAGTTTAGCTGCACTATTGGATTTGGAAGCAGTTTCAATCATAATGATCATCGCTTCATAAGCGCAGGCCGCGTGATATGAAGGTTCTTTGGAATATTTTGCCTTGTAGCGTCGTGCAAAGTCAGCAGCACCAGGCCAGTTGACATCATCAGTCCATTGCGTGGCAGAAATCACAAGGTTGGAGATTTCTGTCTGCTGGGCAAACTGAGCCGTTGTATACCCAGCGCCAGCACCAAGAAATGCCTTGGGAGTAAGCCCGATCTCCTTGGCCTGACGCATCAGCAGTATAGCATCAGCATCATAAGAAACAAGAAAGACAAGATCAGGATTTGCAGCTTTGACTTTGGCAAGAGATGGTCGATAGTCAGGCTGTCCCTGCTGGTACTTCTCGTTCGCAACCTCTTTTAAACCCATCTTTGCAGCATTCTCCTGGGCAGTTTTGACCGTTGAAACGCCAAAATCAGTTGCAGCATAAACATAAGCAATGGTTTTCGGCTTGTATGAAGCGACAGCCGTCATCAGCACACTTGAATAGACATTGGCAGGAGCATTCAGACGGAAAACGTTTTTATACCCCTTCATGGTGATATCTTCCTTCGCGGCAGCAGGTACAAGAAGTGGCACCTGATACTGGTCAGACCTCGAAGCAACCACGTTTGCGGAACTGGACGTATAAGGGCCGACCACACCAATGACACCATCACGGGTTACAAGCTTTTCATAAGCAGCCAGAGCATTTTTCGGATCACCACCATCATCCTCCTTGATCAGCTCAACCTGAATCCCTTTAGCTTTCATCTCCTCAAGCGCCATTGCCGCACCATTGGTCAGGTTTTCCCCGATTTGCGCCTCTTTACCGGTAATTGAGTTGATAAAACCAATCTTGATTGGAGCTGCATGAGCCAGTAACGGCAGCGCTACCAAGGCTGCTGCAACTATTGATACAAACTTGTTCTTCATCTGCTGATGCTCCTGTTGTTTAAGTTATTGACACTAAACTGAGAGAGTATACTGGTAACGTTTTTGAAGATGTATTAAAGAGCAAGAAGCATAATTTACAATAATATTGGATAATTTCCCTCCTCAGCACTCACCTCTCAGCACTCATTACTTTCTTTCCTCATAAATATGTACATTAATCCAACTGCGGTAAAAAATTCAACGTGTTAAACCAGAAGGAGAATACATGAGCGCAAAAATTACCATTCTTGAGGTGATGACAAAAGAGGGAACGCCACTCAACGCCGGCGGGATTGCGGAACTCAGCGGATTGGATCGTAAAGAGGTAGATAAAGCTCTGAAAGCATTGAAAGATGAAGGGTTAATTACCTCTCCAAAGCGTTGTTACTGGGAACCGAAGAAATAAAGTCCCATGTTATTTACATACACTCAAGTCTGATTCACGACAATGACAGTGAAATCAATTGTACCCTCTTTTTTAATCATCATCCTTTTTTCTATCGCTGCCTGCAGTCCTGAAAAACTTCCACTTTCAGATGAGGTTTTAGAATCACAAGCCGAAGCTTTAGCTGAACAGAAAATTGAAGAAGGGAAAAAAATCTACGAATCAAATTGTGCAGGTTGTCATGATTCGGGTGTAGCAGGTGCCCCGAAACCCGGCGACAAGGAGGCATGGCTTGAGCGTCTTGCACCAGGTTTAGTCGTGGTGAAAAAAAGATCCATAGAAGGCTACGAAGGTAAAACCGGAGTTATGCCTCCAAAAGGCGGCAATTCCACGCTGACCGACGACGAGGTCAAGAATGCCGTTGATTTTATGATGGTCAAATTGAAATAAAGGGCTCCCCCACTTTCAGGAACCAGAAAAATATCCCTCTATCCTCACAAAATGTTTCGGATTAGCCAGAGCAAGAGACGAAGTGTTTATGGTCTCAGTTGCATCAAATCACGTAAGCACAATGAAATATATGTAGAGTGCTGCGGTATTTATACTTATTTTTTTAAGTTATATAAACCATAGTGCAGCGCCATGAAAAAGGACAATTCCAATCCACCGGCCCCCCAGGAGTTACGGCTGCGTGCTGAGGAACGACTGAACAAAGGCGGGCTCACTCCTGATCCAACAACCTCTGCAGCAGAGTTGCAGCGATTACTGCATGAACTCTCTGTTCACCAGATTGAGCTTGAAATGCAGAATGAGCAGCTTCAGAATGCTTATGATGAAATCCAGCAGAAAAATAAGCGCTACAGCGATCTCTACGATTTTGCGCCGGCCGGCTATCTGACGCTCGCTCCGGACGGCACGATACTGGAAGCAAATCTTACCATGGCAAAGATGCTCTCTTGTGAGCGATCGCATCTCAAGGGATCCCGCTTTGGTCTCTTTATTGCCCAGCGAGATCTCGCGGGGTTTAACAGTATGGTACACAGAGTCTTCCAGAGCAGGACACTGGAACACTGTGAGATTATGATTGGGAGCATTTCCTTTCGCCTTGACGCCATTATCAGCGACAATCTGCAGGAGTGCCGCCTCACGCTCACTGATATCAGCGATATCCTAAGAGCAGTAGACGCTCTGAAAAATAATGAAGCACAATACAGGTGTTTGTTTGAAGCCGCACAGGAAGGGATTTTGATACTCGACTACAAAAGCGGCAAAATCGTTGATGCCAATCCCTATATAACTCATCTGATGGGCTTCTCTCTTGATGAAATCCTGGGGAAAAAGCTATGGGAGATCGGTTTTATTCTGGATAATGAGCTTGCTCAACAGGCATATCTGGAACTGCAAACAAAAAATTATATCCGTTATTCCGATTTACCTTTGCAACACAAAACCGGCAAGATCATTGAAGTTGAGTTTCTCAGCTACGTCTATAATGTCGGCGATAAAAAAGCGATACAGAGCAACATTCGCGATATTACTGATCAGAAAAAACTGGAAAAGACCATTTCGACCAGTCATCAGGAGACGATTCATTCACTGGCATCCATGGTTGAGATTCGGGATTCCTACACAGCAGGCCATCAGAAGCGCGTTGCTGAACTTTCGGTGGCTATTGCCCAAGAACTTCAACTCTCTGCAATCCAGATAGAGGGTTTGCAGCTCTGCTCGATTCTCCATGATATCGGAAAGTTTAACATACCCGCAGACCTCTTGGTCAAGTCAACCCCATTGACAGAACTTGAAAAGGAGATATTACGCAATCACGCGCAGACGGGCTATGATGTCCTCAAGGGGATTCACTTCCCGTGGCCGATAGCTCAAACGGTGTTGCAGCACCATGAACGCCTTGATGGAAGCGGTTACCCCAGCAGGCTCACAGGCGACAGCATCAGTGATGAGGCAAAAATCATCGGAGTAGCCGATACCGTTGAGGCTATGACCGGCGCAAGACCTTACAGACCCGCGGTTGGTATCGATAAGGCACTCAGATATATTATATTAGAAAGAGGCAGACTGTTTGACCCAGTTATTGTTGACACCTGCGTCAAGCTCTTTCATGAAAAGAATTTCAGCTTTTCGAGCAGAGAAGCTCCGGAAACCCTTATTACACATAAGGGTGGTGGGTATGGCGAAACGTTATAACTCCCTGTCAAACTCATGCCATACTGCAGAATATGTCAGAACATGAGAACGTAACAATAAAGCACAGCTCAGATGACTCAAGCGATTTGCGGCAGCTTGTCAAAGATCTGTCAGATCTCAAGTTTGAGCTTGAAACACAGAAAGAGGAGCTTATTCGATCGCGTGCGGAAACAAAGGAGAGCCTTGAACTCTATGAAAATCTTTACGACTATGCACCTGTAGGTTATCTGACACTGGCAAAGAAGAAGAATAAGATACTCAGGGCAAACCTTACCGCGGCAAAAATCTTTGGTGTGGACCGCACGAACATTCTGGGCGATTTTTTTGATCGATTTATAGGAGTAGAATATCTGTCTGTTTTTTATGCTATGCTCGAAAGAGCTTTCACGAACCGAAAGACCGAGTACAGCGATTGTATACTCCTGAATGATAACCAAACGGAATGCTGGTTTCATCTTGTAGCTCTTGTCAGTGATGAAGATGAGTGCCGCCTTACTCTGACCGATATCAACGAACACATTCAGGCATTAGCGAAACTGAAGGCAAACGAACTGCGCTACAGAAGCATGTTCGTAAATCATGCCGCTATTATGCTGATCTTCGACCCGGTTACAGGCAGCATTCTTGAAGCAAACCATTCCGCCATAGAGTTTTATGGATGGTCGGCTGAAGAATTATACACTATGAAAACCTCGCAGATCAATACCCATTCTTTTGAAGAGATTAATAAAGCAACCTATCAATGTGTATCGGGAGAGAAAAACCACTTTATCACCCACCACCGCAGGGCGGACGGCTCAATCAGGGTTGTCGAGTCTTATACCAGCACAATTGAACTGATTGGTAAACCTCTTTTGTTCTCGATCATTCATGATATCACTGAGCGCATGGGCTACGAAATCGGCAATGCATTTCATCTCTCCATCCTCCAGATGCTTGATACCACATCCATACAAGAGGTGCTGAAAAAGACCCTTGATGAAGCCGAAAAACTAACAGAAAGCTCCTTTGGGATATTTTATTTTTTGGATGAGGATGAGACATCACTCTCATTTCAGGCATGCTCCACCAATACCGAAAAAATTATAGATCGCTCGATTGAAAAAACAAAGGATTGCACTCTTGATGAAGCAGGCGTATGGGCCGATGCCGTTAGAGAACGCAAACAGCTCATTCTCAATGACGATGCCGATTTTAAAAGCCGTAAAAGGATATCCGAAGGCTATGGCGAAGTCCAGCGTGAAATAATTATTCCGATTATTGAGAATGAAAAAGTTATTGGCCTTATGGGAGTCGGCAATAAACCCTCCCTGTATAACCAGCTTGATCTTCACTGGTTAGAAGTTCTGGCCGGTTATATCCGGGATATTATTGCAAAAAAGGTAGGAAAGGGGATACAGGATATGCTCAAGAAACAGAACCTGATCATCGAACAACTTGCCCTGCACGACTCACTGACCGGCCTGCCGAACCGCCGTCTCCTCTCTGAGCGGATATCCCTCTCACTCGCCCAGTGTAGACGGAACAAGAGTATGGCAGCGTTGATGATTTTTGATCTGGACAAATTCAAGCCGGTCAACGACACCCTCGGTCATGCAATCGGCGATATACTGCTTCAGCAGGTGGCAGTTCGCACCCGCGAAACTCTGCTTCGAAGCAGTGATTCAATCGCCCGTCTCGGCGGTGATGAGTTTGTCGTCCTGCTGCCGCAGATTGCTGCAATATCGAATGCGGTAGCCATAGCAGAAAAGATCCAAAAAAAAATAAAAGAACCCTACACCATCGAAGGTCATACCATCGATATATCATGCAGTATCGGTATCGCAGTTTTCCCTGATCACGGCGAAAACGAACTAACGCTGATGAAACATGCCGACGATGCCATGTACCATGCAAAACATCAAGGGAGGGACAAGGTAAAAGTATTTCAACCCTGCTATTGCGTGTAATAATAGTTAGATGTATTATAGATGTTTTTCTGGAAAAACTGATTCTACATGAAAATGGATATAAATCTGGAACCTAACCATGAATCGCCATCTTTCAAAAATAGCGTTCGCATTGGCCGTCGTCATCATTCTGGGGACTGGAACCTTTATTTTTTTCAGTTTGCGCACACTCATCGAGAGTAACCGGAAAGTCAGCCATACGCTCAAAACGCTCAACAGCCTTGAACATCTCCTTGTGCACCTTACAGAGCTTGAAATAAGCGAGCGCGGATACGTCATTACAGGTGATGAACACTATCTCGAGCCCTATTTTTCCGATCTTTCACCTGATGGCATACAGCAGCAACTCATCGATCTTCGTCAATTGAGCGCAGACGATCCGGTACTGCAAAGCTCCCTCGAATCCCTTGTCCCGCTTGTTACAAAAAAAATCCTCTTTATGCAGCAAATCATTAATTTGAGAGTTGCCAGAGGGTTTGAGGCCGCCAAGGCATCGATAACGAGCAATATCGGTAATGAAATGACAAAAGCGAGCCTTAGTCTGATTGAAACGATAAAACAGCGGGAGACACGGATTCTTCAGCAAGCCTCCACTGACGCTTCAGCAAGCCTGCAATACTCGATATTCTCAATAGCCGCAGGCGGAGGAGTGGGCAGCCTTCTGCTCTTGCTTTCATTAATCCTGCTCAATCGTGAATTCGCTGCCCGGAGGCGGGCTGCCGAGGCCTTGCAGCAGCTCAACTGCGAACTCGATCAGCGCGTTGAAGAGCGCACGTCAGCTTTGCGCGATTACACCGAAAAACTAAGATTGAGTGAAGAGCATTTCCGTCTTCTGTTGGATGCTACAAAAGAATACGCCATGTTCATGCTCAACCCGCAGGGTGAGGTGCTCACCTGGAACAAAGATGAGGAACAGTTGAAAGGCCTGGCAAATCGCCGTCTTCTCTCAGAGCGGATAAACATGATCATTGGCCTGTGTCGACGGAGCAAAACGATGGCCGCATTGATCATATTTGATCTGGATAAAACAAAACCAGATATCGATGCACTCGGCCATGGAATTGGTGATTTGCTGCTCCAGCAGGTATCCATCCGTACTCTCGGAATTCTGCAGAGAAGCAGTGATACACTTGCCCGTCTTGGGGGTGATCAGTTTGTTGTGCTGGTTTCGCAGATTGGTGAAAAAGCAAATGCAGTCAGAATTGCTGAGAAAATCCTGAAAGCCTTACAAGAGCCTTTTGAGATTGAGGGTCATGCTCTCAGTATTACCTGTAGTATCGGTATAGCTGTTTTTCCGGATCATGGTGAAAATGAGCTGACTCTTATGAAAAATGCTGATGATGCCATGAATGCATCGAAGAGTCAAGGGGAAAATATCATTACGGTTTATGCGACTCCTGTTGTTTAACGATAATTCCCTGTAATGAACAACAATAAAATAGGTTACATATTATTTTGAGTGTAATCGATTTGAAAATGCCTCTTATTCATGAAAAAGCTCCTGTTATCCGTTACTTCAGTTTTTCTCCTCTGCACATCGCTAAGGGCTGAGATTTCAACCACTCCCTTTGAGAACCTTCATCTAACAGCAGAGCAGGGCATAGTTCAGGCTCAATACAATTACGGGGTGATCAGGAGTGACAATTTTTCGGAAAGAAATAACGATATCGAATCGATAAAAACTTTTCGGCTGATGGCGGCGGCAGGAATTGCACTGGGTCAGAACAATCTTGGAGAAGCTTATGCTAATGGCAAGGGTGTTCCCAAAAACAATCAGGAGGCTGTTAAATGGTACCGTCTGGCCGCTCAGCATGGATTCGCAAAGGCTCAATACAATCTTGGGAGAATGTACGAGCGTGGTCAGGGAGTCCCGCAAAATTTTGATATAGCAGTACAATGGTACAGGCTTGCAGCAGCGCAGACGGATATTGCAATTCGCCCGAATTATGCGATCATTTCCAACACCCGTGATGGCATCACCCTGAGTACCGGTGATATCCTGAAAGACTATCAGCGGGCTGCATCAAAGGGTATTGCAGTTGCTCAGAACAACCTCGGAGCCCTCTATGAAATGGGAGAGGGAGTTAGCAAAAACTATACGGAGGCCGTTCGCTGGTATCGTCTGGCTGCTGCTCAGCAAATGGCACAGGCTCAGTATAACCTTGGCTCGATGTACGAACGTGGCCTTGGTGTCACCCAGAATGATACGTTAGCTGTTCAATGGTACCGAGTTGCAGCAGCACAGAATCTTCCAATTGCTCAGTACAGCCTCGGATGGATGTACTCCATGGGTCAGGGCATCCCGCAAAGCGATGCTCAAGCTCTAAAATGGTACAGTAAAGCTGCTCAGCAGGGTTTTGGAAGAGCCCAGTTCAATTTAGGCGTATTATATCAGGATGGCCGAGGGGTTCAACGTAACGTTGTCACCGCCGCACAATGGTATCGTCTGGCCGCTGAACAGGGACGTATGAAGCCTTTCTATGATTTCAATGCCGGATACTACAACATGCCAGCACTGGCTTATGATCAAAACGATAAAGAGGTGTTAAAGTGGTATTATGATGCCACAGTGAAAGGTATTCCACAAGCTCAATTCAGCATTGCTGAAAGATTATATCAGGGCCTTAACATGAAACAGGACTATGTTATGGCTGCCAGGTACTATCGTAAGGCTGCTGAAGGTGGGTATTCACTGGCCCAGTCCAATCTTGGATTGATGTATTACCAGGGCGAAGGAGCTAAACAAAATTATACAGAGGCTCTGAAATGGTTTCGTCTGGCGGCAGCTCAAGGATTAGCCGTTGGTCATTACAATCTCGGATGGATGTACTATCAAGGCCAGGGTGTTGCCCAAAGTTATACAGAAGCCGTAAAGCACTATCAGATAGCTGCAGAAAAGGGCCTCTCACAGGCTCAGTTTAATCTCGCCAACGCCTGTTATAACGGAGAAGGAGTTCCAAAAAACTATACAGAAGCAGCGAAATGGTACCGGATTGCGGCTCAAAGTGGCCTTGCAATGAGTCAGTTCAACTACGGGGCCATGCTCTACCAGGGACAGGGAGTCACAAAAAACAGTGCTGAAGCGGTGAAATGGTACCGGTCTGCAGCCTTACTGAAGTTTGCAGCCGCAGAATACAACCTTGGATGGATGTACGCCAACGGACAGGGAGTGCCGAAAAACAATACAGAAGCACTGAAATGGTACCGACTCGCAGCTGATCAGGGTAATGCGCATGCCCAGTGCCATCTCGGATGGATGTACGCCAATGGTCTTGGTATCCAGAAAAACAGTGCCGAAGCCGTGAAATGGTATCGCTTTTCAGCACTGCAAGGCAACCCGAACGCACAGTATTACTTGGCCGGGATGACTGAAAAAGGAGAAGGAGTCATATCGAACAAAACAGAAGCCAGGCAATGGTATCAATTAGCCGCCGAACAGGGTCTCCCCAAAGCCGGAGAAGCACTGAAGCGTCTGAAACCATGAGATCAGACCGGGATCTGATAACCCTTTTCCCGAAACAGGCGGAGCATGGCATCAACGACTTCCGGGTCAAATTGCTGCACCCGATGTCTCTCAATTTCATGAAGGGCTTCTTCGATGCCTAATGAGGGGCGGTAAGGGCGATGTGAGGCCATGGATTCGAGCACATCAGCCACGGCAAGTATGCGGGCTTCAAGAAGTGTTGCCTCCCCTTTCAGGCCCTGCGGATAGCCGCTGCCATCCATACGCTCGTGGTGTTCCCGAATGATTCGTGCAATCGGCAGAGGGAACTCGACATCCTGGAGGATTTCATAGCCGTGTTCAGCATGAGTCTTGACGAGCTCAAACTCGATAGCCGATAATAAGCCCGGTTTGGAAAGTATCTCGGCAGGAATGCTGATTTTGCCAATATCGTGCACTAATCCGATGAGCTGCAGAGTATTGCACTTCTCTTCGCTCCACCCCATTTCCCGAGCTATAGCCGCCGAGATCATGCCAACGCGCCGCTCATGACCTGCGGTGTAGGGATCATGTGCTTCCACGACATTTGCTACGGCCTGCAGGGTGCTGCGCATTGCGTTTTCCAACTGTGTCACATACCCCTTTATCTTTTGTTCTGCAGCTTTACGTTCGCTGATGTCTCGACCGGTGACGACAGAACCCACAATAAGACCATTGTTGTTGCGTATAGGTGCATAGTTATAACTTCCAAACCATGTTTGACCGGTATCCTTTCGGAGCAGTCTGAATTCGACCCCTTTAGCGGTTTCACCTCGCAGCGCCCTCGGAACAGCCCAATCTTCCAAAGGAACAAGCTCTCCCGTAATCAGATATACTTCAAGAAACTTTGGATATTCATCAAGCGTCTTTGGGCACTCATCTTTGTTCCTGAACTTGTGAAAGGTTGCGAAAGCGTCATTATAGTGGATGAAGTCTCCCGTGGTATCAGAGATAAAGACGGCATCGCCCATACTGGTGAGAGCTGCTTCCAGTTTCACTCTCCCTTCTACAAGAAGTTGTTCTGCCTGTTTTCGTTCGGTAATATCAAAAAGAATAATCCGGCATACATCAAAGGGATCACTTATGGCGGCATCAATACGGACGATACGAAGAGAGTGATCAGAGTGATCCGTGGCTGGCTGGGAAACAGAAGCCAAAAGCCTCACTTCGCAGTTCCCTGGCACTTTTTTAGAGAACACTGTTTCGAGCAGGGCATCAACTATCCGATAGTCCTCGGGAAGAACAAATTGTTTAAAGTGCATGCAAAGTAAACGGGATCGATCAACTCCAAGCAGTTTAGTAGCCGTAAGGTTTGCTTGCCGGATTTTACTCTCCCTGCCCAAAGTCAAATACCCAACGGGCGCAAAGTCATAGAGCTGAGTGTATTTGCCGAGACTTTCTTCCAGCCCGATTCTGCTGCAAACCAATTCGTCCTGCTGCATTTCAAGTTCAATCTGGTGAACCGATAGCTCATGCACTACGCGCTGAAACTCTGCTGGTGAAATTGGAACATCAGGAACAACTCCGCTTTTTTTGAGGCACTCTTCAGCCCGCCGTCGCAGCTCTGATCGCTCCTCCGCAAATCCCCTGTCATTATTCATAAAACCCGGCTCCCGTTTTTAAGGAAACAACAAACTCATCACTCGCTACTCAGCACCATGTTTCGATACAGTAATCCGGTTTCGCCCCTGACTTTTCGACAGATACATCGCATCATCAGCATTTTTCATAAGAGTCAGTTCACTCATCCCGTGATCAGGAAAAACAGCGATACCGATACTGCACGAAATATTGATAGCATGGCCCTCAATCTCGAACGGCATTTCGATGGCTTTCAGGATTTTCTCAGCAATGGCAACCGCATTTGCTGCCGCATCAATCTGAGGCAGCAGCACAACAAACTCATCTCCACCAAGACGAGCCAGAGTATCGCTGCTTCTCTTCAGAATTCCGAGAGTACGGCTTGCCACCTGTTGGAGGAGCAGATCACCAATGCCATGACCGAGCGTATCGTTGACAGGTTTGAATTTATCCAGATCAAATATCATCAGTGCGGCCATTGTTCCGCTCCGTTGACACAGAGCAAAGGTCAATTTTATCTTCTCTGAGAGAAGCCTGCGATTTGCCAGGCCAGTCAAAGAGTCATGCATTGCCAGATGTTCAATGGCATATTTCTGGGCCTGAAGGAGTTTGCGTTCCTCCTCACCCATCTTTTTAGCAACAATATCCCAGGCAATATCCGCCACCATACTCACCCATTTTATATCATACTCATCATACACCGTTCGTTTGCTCCCGACACCGAGAATCGCAACCACCTTATCACCGCGCAATACAGGGACAGCCATGTAACGCACCACAGCATCCTCACCCTCCGGCATCCCATTGCTATCATTAACGGCAGAATAACCATTATGAATTACAGCTCTCCGATCCCTTGCTGCATCAGACCATACTGCTGCACTGTCCAACGCATAGTGACCACCCTTTCCCATAGCCGTGCACATAATCTTCTTGGTGTTGGTCGACCACGCCTGAAGCGAGAGGGTCATCTGATCTTCAGCCATGAAATGAAAGAAGCCGATCACACTTTCGGTCAGCTCTTCGGCTTTATCGATGGTCAACTGCAGCAGCTCCTCTATCGAATGACTCTCTACCATCTCAAGAAGAGCGATGTGCAGGTCATTGGTAATTTCGTAGTGCTTTCGTTCCGTGACATCATGAACAATGGTATAAAGTGTCGATCTGCCCTCCGTCACAATCGTCCGGCTATAGACCTCAACATCACGGATGCTTCCGTCCGCTCTGCGATGGCGGAATAAAAAGAACGTATTTCCTCCCGTTTTGGTTTGCTCAATAGCACGCTCTACCTCTTCAGGAGTCAAGGTATTGATATCCTGAATACGCTTCTTGCGGATTTCATCGATCGTCCACCCATAAAACTCAAGAGCAGACTTATTGGCCTCAAGAATAAAACCTGTATCAGGATCAATAATCAGCATAATGGCTGAATGCCCTGTAAACATATCCTTGAAATGCTTTTCGCTCTGTATAAGCGATGCTTCGGTTTGCTTTTGCAGCTCTGCCAGATACAGTGTATCCAAGGCAAACGACACATCAACACCGATTTCTTGAAGAAGCCTGATCTCCTCTTCATCGCTAAACATATTGATATCGTCAGAATAGAGATTGAGCAATGCTACAATAACTCCGTCTTGTCGAATAGGCACCGAAGCTGCTGAATAAAAACCATCGGTGAGAGCCATAGCACGCCACTGCTGCATCGCCGGGTCTGTCTGAATGTTGTTGCAGGTAACGACCTTTCCTGTTGCCACAGCCGAACCGATAATGTCATTGGTAAAAGGAGCTTCTTTGATATCGATCGATGTAAAGGGAAGGGAGGCCTCTACCTCACCGTACTCAACTGCCGGTGTAACGATACCGCTGACAGGGTCAATAACACCGATCCAGGCCAGCCCGAATTTGCCGGACTCCACTGCAACACGGCAAATGCTCGGAAACAATTGCTTTTTCTCTTTAACGCGCACAAGAGTTTCATTAATCTGCGAAAGCGTTGCATACAATCTGTTGAGGTGCTCAATTCTCAACTCGTTTTGTTTCCGGACGGTGATATCGCGTGTGACCTTGGCAAAGCCTGTCAATTGGCGATCACCATCGTATATGGAGGTCATCACAACATCCGCAAAAAAACGCGTACCATCCTTGCGCACCCGCCAGCCCTCAGATTCAGCTTGTCCTGTCTCAATCGTCGTTTTCAGAAGAAGAGATGGCTTGCCGGCAGCAATATCCTCCTTCGTAAAGAACCGGGAAAAGTGTTGACCGATAATCTCTTCAGCCTTGTAGCCTTTCAAGAGTTCGGCGCCTTTGTTCCAGCTTATGATGGTCCCGTTCCTGTCGAGCATAAAGATGGCGTAGTCCTTAACGCTGTCCACCATCAGACGAAAACCCTCTTCGCTCCTGCGCAGCTCTTTAACGCGCTCTTCAATAAGCTCATTCAGCTCATTATTGAGTTGCTGCAGTGCTTTCTCGGCCACCTTCCGTATGCCGGTTTCCCTGTTGACCACAAAAAGAGAAAACAACAAGAGAGAAATACCCGAACCGAACCCCATGATAATGGCAAAAATCGTATCCTGCAAATTTGCAGATGCATCATCGTAACGTTGCTGAAGAAGCATCTCCTCGTTGTTGTGCATCTCCAGCAGTTCACGACGGACTTGAACCATCATCTCCCGGCCGATATCGGTTGCTATCAACCTCTTCGCAGCTTCAAACCCCGCACTGCTTCTTGTCTCAATGACTTTTTTCATAAAGTCGAGTTTCTCCCTGACAAGAGGCTCTAATCGATCGAGTTGTTGTTGTTGCCGAGGATTGTCCAAAGTTAATCGACGCAGATCCTTAAGATGCGGAACAATGCCGTTTGTTGATGATATGGCGGCAAAATAAGGTTCAAGAAACACCTCCCGGCCCATAATGACATAACCACGAGGGCCAGTTTCGGCATCAGTAACTAAAGAGAGCGTTTCGTCAAGTTTGTGCTCTGTTTTAAGCGAGCGCTGAATCTGGCGTGTACTTTCACTGAAGGCCTGCAGATGGATGCCCGTATAGATGCTGGAGCCGAAAATCAAGGCTGTCGCTAACACAAATGCAAGGAAAGCAATGTTCTTTATCTTGGTTATAGGCATAACATTGTGACCAGTTACTACTGTTTTTTTCTCTCGACACCTTGTTTAAAGGGATTCCCTGACATTTTCAACAGTATAGGTTTTCTCACCTTTCTGGTCAGAAAACTTGAATTTCTTTTCCCTGAAAAGCCTCAGGCAGACGGCAACAATGTTTGGGTCAAATAACCGATCACTCCCCTCGATGATATTTGCCAAGGCAATATCCAGGCCTACCGCCGGACGGTAAGGTCTCGAGCTGGTAAGAGCTTCAACCGTATCGGCTACCGAGATGATTCTTGCCTCATCACAGATACTGTCCCCTTTCAGTCCGTTAGGATAGCCGCTGCCATCAAGCCGCTCATGATGCTGCAATACCGTCTGAGCCACTGGCCAGGGAAAATGAATGAGTTTGAGAATTTTGAAACTCTCATGAGCGTGGGTGCGTAACATCTCTCGTTCAAGAGAACTCAACGTCGTGGGTTTGGTCAAAATCTCGGCAGGAATGGAATACTTGCCGATATCGTGCAGCATGGAGCTCATGCGTAACCCGTTTAAATTAATTTGCTGGTAATTCAGCTCTCTGGCAATAGCGATCGAGAGCTCTGAAACCCGCTCCTGGTGGCCGGCAGTATAGGGATCTCTTGTCTCCACCATAGCGACCAACGCGTTGACAAGATCATCCATGCTTAATGCAAGAACATTTCGGTATTGCGCGATCTCTCTTTTGCTTGAAATATCACGAATGTCACATTGAATGACTTTTTCGCCACTCACCTCATAGACATTACTGATAAATTCGACATCGATAGGCTGACCGTATTTTTTTCGCAGAGGGAGATTTTCATAGCGGATAAAATTTTTCACTTTCACTTCTTGATAAGCCTGAAGGGCAACCTCCTTGTCAAGCGTGAAACCGATTTCCCAAAGCTCCTTGCCGATAAGCTCTTGAGCTGAAAACCCAAGCAGATTAATGATAAAAGGATTGACGTCGACGATTTTACCGCTCTTGAAGTCAAGAAAAATGATCCCGTTCTGCGCATTCTCAAAAAGCTTCTGGTAGCGAAACTCAGATTGTTTGAGCGTTTGAGCCAGATCTACTCTCTGGGAGATATCACGAATGTTGCACTGAATGACTTTATCAGCTCCCACGTCATAAACATTGCTGATAAACTCAACGGAAATGATGTGGTTGTTTTTATGTTGGAGTGGCAAATTTTCATAACGGATATAGCTTTTTGACTGTAGTTCCATATAAGCATTTTTCGCCAACTCCTTGTCAACAATAAATCCAATCTCCCAAAGCTCTTTGCCACTAACTTCATTGAGTCCAAAACCAAGAAGATTGAGGATATAGGGATTGGCATCAAGGATTTTGCCGCTCTTGAAGTCAAGAATCAGGATACCATCCTGCGCACTCTCAAAAAGCCTGCGGTACCGTAACTCGGATAATTTGATGGTCGCATCAGCTGATGGCTTCCACTCATCTTTTAAACTCATAAAACTCTCTTCTCTTGGATTGAAGTCAGCTTTTATTGAAGAAATATATAAAATTTATATAAACTCTTTATCGAACATTATAGTTACCCCTACGCCATAAGTGCATCTCTCAAGCCCGAACGCCGTTCTATCTTTTTCCTTACCGCCCTGCACAACACACCCTCACTCGCCCAGATTTCAACGCTCTCTTTTGCCCTTGTTATACCGGTATAAATCAGTTCCCGCGTCAGGATATCGCTCTCAACAGGAGGTAGAAGCAGAAGCACCCGATCAAACTCTGAACCCTGGCTTTTGTGAATGGTCATGGCAAAAGCCGTCTCATGCAGCGGCAATCGCTCCGGAGAGACACTCCGTACCCTACCATCCAGATCAGGGAAAAATGCCCTCACTGCTCCCCCGCTTTCAGGATCCGGAAACAGTATCCCGGTATCCCCATTAAAAAGCCGCATCGCATAGTCATTGACCGTGACAAGTATTGGACGGCCGCGATATACCCGGCTCTCCGGCTTGATAACTCCTTCCCTGCCAAGAATACTTTCAACATAGCTGTTAAGACCGCTCACCCCGTAAGGACCATCACGCAATGCACAGAGAATACGGAACCTGTCGAAACGCTCCAGAGCCTCTGACGCTGATTCCGCTTCAAGATAATATCGATATCCTTCAAGCACTTTTTTAGCCAGCGACCTTCGCAGATCCTCCCTTGAGGGCAGCTCCCGCCAGGCAATACCATGGAGTGTTGTGCATTTCAGGAGCGCCAATGCCTCCCCATCCGACCCGGCATTAACCGCCCGACTGATCTCAGCAATCCCGCTTCCAGCCTGAAAGCGATAGTTTTTTTCAAGCGTAACCAGGTTTCCCCCCTCTCCTGTGCTGCAGATATCACCAAGAACAGCCCCCGCTTCAACCGAAGCAAGCTGATTCCTGTCACCCAGGAGAACCAGACGCGCAGTGGGCTTCAGTGCAGCCACAAGAGCGGTCATCAGCGGCAATGCAATCATCGACGCCTCGTCAACAATAACAGTATCAAAAGGAAGCGGGTTCCGTGCGGAATGCCGGAAACGGGAAGACCCAGAAACAGCACCAAGCAGACGCTGAAGCGTGACAACATCGTCTGGTATGGCCAATTTGATCTCATCCGAACAATCAAGGGTTTGCCGGATATTGTTTACTGAAGCTTTCAATCGTACTGCCGCCTTTCCTGTCGGGGTAGTCATGGCAATCTTGTGCTTGCCGCCATCCTTCTGCTCAAGCAGCAACGCAAGAATCCGAACAATAGTCGACGTTTTACCGGTACCGGGACCACCCGAAATAACGCAGAACTGCTTATGCAGAGCAGCAGAAGCCGCCTCCTTCTGGCGATCAATGCTGTCGCCGTCACCGTCGGGAAACAGGCGGGCAAGACCTTTCTGAAGTAACGCTTCATCGATACTGCCGGCAGTTGCTGATGCTTTTTGAAAAAGTCTCACGGCAAGCTCATGCTCATACCGCCAGTACCGATAGAGATAGAGGCGACCCGATCTGTCAAGCACCAGCGGACGATGCTGATCAGGCAACCCGACCGTCTCCATGCCTCTCAGCAGCTCCTGAAGAGCATGTACATCCGGCAGAACAATCTCTTTGCCATCCACCGATACCGTTTTCCCCGCACAATCACCAAGATCGAGGCAGATGTTGCCCAACCCGACTGCACTGCTTAACAGGGAAACAAGCAGACGGAAAATATCACTCCCCCCTCCAGCGCTCTGCCGGCAGAGAAATGATGCAAACTGCCGGTCAATGGCACGTTCCTGAAACATGATCGCCATCTTATTTCCCCTCTTCTATCAACAGTTGAGTCAACTCCTCAATAAGTGCTTCGGGCGGAAGCACGCGGTAAAAACCCGTTTTCTCACCCTCCGTCCCGCTCACGCCACGAAGAAAAACATAGATCACCCCGCCGAAATGTTCCGTGTAGCTATAGTTGTTAACCCTCAACGAAAGATATCGGTTGATAGCTACCGAATAGAGAAGATACTGCAGAGAGTAAAGATGTTTTGCCATAGCCTCTTTCATGGCCTCTTGTCCGTAATCCTGCACTCCGTAGCCAAGATGGTTCGATTTCCAGTCAAGCAGGTAGTATCGGCCATCAACTTCGAACACCATATCGATAAATCCCATAAGCATACCCCTGACCGGTCTGAATTGCAGCGCCTCTGCCTGTGCAGCAAGATCACTTCGGCCAAGGACAACTCCATGCCGTGCAAGAGATGCTGCAAGGTGAGGCGAGGTGATACTTCTCAGCGGAAAGAAAAACTCCAGCTCCGAGATCCAGCATCCCTTACGAAGGTTGCCCAAGGTAAAGGTACCGCCAGGGGAGGCAAGAGATGTTGTCAGAGTATCCTGAACCATAGCGGTAATGCAGGGTATCCACTCCCTCGAATAACTGTAACGCTCAACACCTTTTTCCACAAGTTCAGAGATCTTCTCTATGGTGGAAGCGGCAAAATCAAGCTTTTCAAAAATCCAGTGCATGAAGATGCCCGCCTGTGCACCACGGGGAAAAGAAAAAATGCTCTTTTCACCGCCAGCAACTGACAGCTCTCTATCTCTTTCCTGGTTCTCGTCGCGGTCAGGAAGTTCAATATACTTCTGTTCATGACGGCTGAAAGAAGTGAAACTTGAGACCCGCCAGCTGGTATCAACATTGCCGCTGAAGAAATGCTGAACAAGAGACCCCTTCTTCACCCTTGTCGGTCGTTGAGAGTCTCCTTCAGCCTCTTCTGCACCATCAGCACCTATCATCCTGAACCCGATTGACGCTTCCGAACTCTCCGCCAACACTTGCAGTTGCCTGGCCATCGTCACCGCAGTCAAAGCCTTGGACTCTCCAGCAAGAGCCTCCGCCTGATTTTCAGCCCGCCTTGTTTCATCGGAGGAATGAAGCAGGTAATTAAGCGGCGATAGTTCAGCACGGGTTTTTCCTCCGAACACATAGCAGCGATGCTTTGCTCTGGTGAGTGCCACGTAGAGCAGCCTCAAGCTTTCAGCAAGCACCTCTTTCAGCGCGGTCAACTGGTGCACAGCATACTCCCCTGAACCGAAATCCTTGACCAGCTGACCATGCTCATCATGAAACATGAGCACATTTCCCTTGTTGTTCACCTTGCCCCACAGAAAGGGACAGAACACTATCGGGTACTCCAATCCTTTACTGACATGGATGGTGACAATTTTAACGGCCGACTCATCCGTTTCAAGACGAATTTGATACTCCTCACCCTCATCGGCAGCGCCAAGCCGTTCGCAGAACCAGGCCGTAAGCCCCTCCATACCAAGTCCCCCCTCATGCTCCCGTGCGTGCAGCAGTTCAAAACAGTGCAGCAGGTTCGTCAGCTTTCGTTCCCCCGACAAATCCGCCGCACCAAGCAGACGCCCGCGAACCCCCTCTTTAGCCATCAGCTCCCGAATCATCACCATAAATCCCCCATCAGCCCACCGATGATGATAAGAATGGAAATCCTTCAGGTATTGCGTCCAAGCCTCTTCATCATCCATCAGAGACGCAATGTCGTTCCCCGATCTGCCGAGAATATCAGTCACCAATGCAGACCGAACCTTCGCCTCGTTTCCCGGATCACACAAGGCCGAAAGCAAAATGCTCACCTCTTCCGCCTCTCTGGCAGCAAAAATGCTCATATCACTTCGCATCACCCCGGCAATACCCCTTCTCCTGAGAGCACGCAATACCAATCCCGCCTGCCGATGCGTGCGCACAATGACCGCAATATCACCGGCTGCAACCTCCTTCGCCTCCATCAAAAGACGTTCAATCTCATTGGCCACGGTAGACGACGCCAAAGCTCCGGCATCATCAACCGTCAACATGCCGCTTTTTTCTCCCTGCGAATCCATGAACCAGAGTTGCAGCGGAGCCATGCCAGCCTCTTCAGCAGGTATGCCCTGTTGAGCACCTCCAGCTTTCAGGGGATGATACACGATCTCCTCATAGAGAAACGGGTTTCTCACTTGATCAAACAGGATGTTGAAGGCCTTGAGCAGCCTCGGAGTCGAACGCCAGTTTTCAGTGATGGTAAAACGCCTCTCCTGCTCTGCCTCCCGAGCCGCCTTCATATAGGCAAAAATATCAGCACCCCGGAAACTGTAGATCGCCTGCTTGGGATCACCTATAAGAAAAAGCGGGGCATCCGATCCGGCATAGATCCTTCTGAAAATTTCATACTGTACCGGATCGGTATCCTGAAACTCATCAATCAGTGCCGCACCATACTTTTTCCGAAGCAGGGCAGCAAACATCTCTCCCCCGCTCTCAGCCGCAAGCGCACGATAAAGATCTTCAAGAAGGTCATCAAAAAAGCGTACATTTTCCGCCTGCTTGCGAAGCGGCAGGTTCTCCCGGTAAAAGTCAGCCAGTTCAGCCTGCAAGGCAAGAAAACGCTGCTCTATTCCGCGAAGCAGCACTTCACAGTGGTCAAAAAAAGGGAGATCAGGAGGCAGGCTTTTTAGCTTCGTCCCTTTGGCAATCCCTGATCTGGTGAACTTGACAAACCCGTCGAAAAGATCAAAAGGATTACCCCTGGCAACAAAAGCATCCATGCTGGCAAAAAGCGGCTCAAGAACGTCAAGCCGGTAAGCATCCGCCGCCCTGCTCAGGACTTTATCACGTTTCATCAGCTCCTCTATGGCCACTTTTTTTTCTCGCCATACCCGACCGATCTCTTTACCTGCCTCATGGCATGTCATTTCAAGCGCGGCAATATCCTCCGCACTGAATTCAGGAATAACCTTAACCCCCGAACCCCCATGAAGCCCTTTCAACAGTCTCTTGAACACCTCAGCAGCGTTATGCTGAAGCGCGTAACTGAGCATGAGCGCCGATTCACCGAAAAAGTGCATCCGCCAGAAATCATCCAGAAGCTCCTGAAGCAGTTCCGTCTGATCAGTAATCAGTTGGGTATCATACAGAGAGCCACTCTCAAAAATATTATCCTGCAACGCCCGAAGACAAAAACCATGAATCGTATAAATCGAAGCTGTATCAAAATCACAAAGTGCCCTTTCAAGAATCTCTTTAACCCTGCACAAACCAGTGATGCATGAACTCTCAAAAAACACCCGAAGAAAAGCATCGTCACTATCCATGCCTTCGATGACATCCAGAGCCTCCCTGATACGGCCACGAATTCGTCCCCGAAGCTCCTTTGTAGCAGCCTCCGTATAAGTCACCACAAGAATCTCTTCCGGCCGCAACTCCTTCTCCACCAGCAACCGCAAATAAAGCGAAGCTATCGCATAGGTCTTCCCAGTCCCAGCACTCGCCTCAATCAAGTTCATCCCCGACAACTCAACCGCAGCATGCTCCAATCTCCTCATAATCCCCCCAAAATGTTCACTCAGTACTATCTTTCTCAGCACCATTGTTGATCATTGGTCCGAGAAGTTCAACCGCAACCGAACAGAACTCCTCATCAAAAGGCTCTTCCGACCCAAAACAACGCCCTATGGCAGGATCCGAACCCTCTCCTGGATAGTTGTTATACGTGTCATCCCTCCACACCTTGCTGGCCGCATCAAGTGACCCTTTCAAAGCATATGCATAAGATGACCGGGGGAAAAAATGCAGAGGTCTGGAAAGTCCCCTCCAATAAAAGTTCAGAAGCATCTCCAGATGGGTTGCCGCATCGGACAACGCTGTAAAGTTCTTCACCTCATTCGACATAACAAGAACGGTCTCAACGGGATACCCTGGCTCCGCTGCAGTGTTCAGCACCAGATGTTCAATCCAGCTCCTCATCTGATCCTTCACTTTCAGTTTGGCGCACCGATAGCGAAGCAGACGATGAGGCCGCAGGTGCTCCACTCTTCCAGTCAGGCGGAATGCACCAAGTTGAAGATCAACCTCAAGCGGTGCCAGCAAAGTCTGACTTCCACTCATTTCCCGCACAATTCCCGCAAAATCCCGAACCTCATCAAGCACTTTTCTGAAAATCTCTTCACCATGCCTTGCCGGTGGAAGCATCCCCCTGCTCCTGAAAAGCGGCAGCATCTCTTCCGTGTTTCCTTCGCCAAGTTCGACCTCAAGAAGCTCCTGCTTCAGGCTGTAGAGCTCAACTCCCTCAAGCCCGAAATGCTCTCGATCTTCAAGCGGCAGCGCCGTTGCCTCCAACAGGATACCAAGCCGATGTTCAAGAAAAAATGCCGACGGGTTATCGTAAAAACGCAAAAGCTTCCAGAGCGGCACAACCTTCCACTCATCAGACGGTTCCTTAAGCGCTTCACCTATAAAAGGTCGAGCCACCACTCCACTCTCTTTTTCAAGCAGTGCCTGGTAGTTTTCAGCCGAATAGCTGAAGAGAGGAGAGCCTGCGGTAAAATAATCCGCATTGAATGCCTGCAGTCGGTGACGCACCACAAGATGCTTTTCAACAGCACCTTCATCCGGCAGAGAAAAACCTCTTCGAACCGCATCAAGCAGCTCACTGACTAATACCGAGGGAGGAGTTTCGCTGTTGTCCTTGATACTTTGTCCGACATAGCTGATATAGAGCCTGTCGCGAGCTGAAAGAATGGATTCAAGAAAAAGATAACGATCCTCATTACGCAGTGACCGGTCTCCCCTGCAGGGGCTTTTTGCCACCAGATCAAATCCCGGCGCTCTGCTCTGACGGGGAAAAGCAGCGTCATTCATGCCGATAAGAGCGACAACCCTGAAAGGAATACTCCGCATGGGAAGCATGGCGCAAAAGGTAACTCCTCCGGTCATGAAGCCGATTCCCTGCTCCTGCTGTTCAAGTCGGGATCTGAACCAGGAAATGATTATAGCAGGCCCCGCATCCCCGGTAAACTCCGCCAGCGCAGCACATTCCGCAATCTGCTCAGCCAGGGTTGTAATTGCCGTATACTCCCGTTCAGAACTTTCGTCAGGGGTAATAAAGCTGCTCAGGAGTGTCAGAAACTGCAGACGCCATTCGCCAATGGAACGCGGTCGTTCAAGGCTTTTAACCACACGTTCAACCGCATAAACAAACTCCGCAAACTTGCCGAGCGTCTCCGCAGTCGAACCGGTAAGATCGTCAAACGGAAGCATCTCATTGAAAAGAATACCTTCATCCGGCATGGCATAACCAAGCAGCAGGCGGTCAAGTCCAGCCATCCAGGAGTTTTCCCGATAAGCAGGTAACCCCCTGCTGGTTCGATCGCCTTCATCCATTCCCCAGCGGATTCCGCACGCTTCAATCCAGCCCCTTATGATTTCAAGCTCTTCATCACACAATGAAAAACAGCGGCTCACCGGCGGCGAAGCCAGCAGGTCAAAGAGATCAGATGCACGAAACCGACTGCCATAGAGCGCAAGCAGCTTCAGAACCGCGCGGGCAATTTCGCCCTCATTCATCATCCGACGATCCGCAATCGAATAGTGAATTCCGGAAGCACCATCCCCACCGGCCCCGAAAACACTTGAAATATAAGGCGAATAGCTCTCAATATCCGGAGTCATCACCACAATATCCCTCGGAGCAAGACCGTTCACGTTGTCAAGCATAAAGAGGATGTTATCATGGAGTACCTCAATTTCACGCAACGGACTGTGGCATGAGTGGATCCAGATTGACCGGTCATCAGGCTCAAGACTCATTCTGATACCCTCTTCCCCAGTACCCGAAAGGTTCAGAATATTGGACTGCAGGGCATGCAGCAAGCTTGAATCTCCCGGATCGATATACCTCTCCTGCTCGGTTAAAGCCTCTTCACTCAGGTCGATAATCATATCAGAAAAATCCCTGCCAATCGTCCCGAGCGAAGCAAGAAGCGGGTTACCCTCAGTACGCAACGCACGCTCCGGAGCCGAAAGCCTTGCAAGTACTTTTTTTGAAATAATATCTCCCCAGTACTCTCTGGTCGGGCTCAACACAAAAAGGTTGACCTCTGTCACCCTTGAAACAGCCGAAAATATGTCAAGATGAAATTTCGGCAGGTAGGAAATTCCGAAAAGAGCAATCCTTTCCGGAAAATGCCTCACTCCTTTTGCAGCACTGCTCACTTTCTCGCAGAACATCTCCTTCAGTTCTCCCCGATGCTTCCCCTGATTTCCAACACTCAGCTCCCGCCACAGAATCGGCTGCCACCCCTCTTCCGAACGCACCGGCACTCCCCTTTCCCAGTCACGAAGCATCTCCGGACGATAAAGAGTATACTGGTCAAAAGTATCAGCAATTTTTTCAGACAGCTGAAACCGCTTCACACCATCATGGTCATCCTTAAGATAGTGAAGCAACGAACCGAACGGCGGGGTATCGACAAGCTCCGGCAAAATCCGCATGATTTTCCACGTCATCACCTCCGGCGAAAACAACGAAGAGTCAGGAGCCGGAGCAAAGAACCTCTCAAAAAGCTCATGCACCATAGCATTCGGAAACGGATAATGCCCGTTAGCCCACACCCCGAAACGAGAAGCCAGCTCCATCGAAAGCCACCGCTGCATACCCTTGCTCTGAACAACAATCACCTCCCTGGTAAAAGCCGAAGCAGGAGGCACCCGCAACAACGAACCAAGAGCATCAACCAGAACTTCCATCCGGTTGCTGGTAAAAAGATTAAGCCCCATCCATCACCATAACCACTTTAAAAATTCATTAAAGAGCAATCTTTCATGTTCAATGTAAAGAATTTTCCCCATGCATACATCCCGTCACCAACACTCCCCCCGTGGTACCCCTTTGTTTCATGCCAAGCGCCTCATTTCAATCGGAGTATTTTCTAATATTCTTCCTTATTTCAGTTCAGGCTCCCACCAGACCCGTGCACTCTCCTAACCGATTGATTTGCAACTCAATGCGATATTGTAGGTATGGAAGTGTATTTATTCTAAAATTCAAAAAAAGAAGTCTAAATTAACTACTGTGCGGTATTGGTGATAGATAGACAGTGAGCACTCCTCTTTTTTAACTGACAGAGGATTAATTTTTTACGAAGTCATTCATAACAGTAAAACTCTCGACGGCCATGGGAACAACGACAACAACAAAAGCTGACCTGGTTAATACTATTGCCCACAAAACAGGTCTCACAAAATATGAAACAGAATCAGTGGTTGAAGCTTTTTTTGAAAGTGTCATTGATTCCCTGAAAACCGGCAAGCGCATTGAAATCAGAGGGTTCGGATCATTCAATATCCGGCACAAAAATTTTCGCGACGCACGAAACCCAAGATCAGGAGAAAAGGTAACAGTAGAACCTAAAGATGTGCCGGTATTTAAAATTTCCAAGGAATTCAAGCTCGCCGTGAGTGAAAGCCTGAAAAGCAGCACATAATTCCCCCGCTTAAATATTAATTAAAAAGTTCTGGCGGTATTTTTAACCAAAATTTAATCTTTCATTAAGAATTCCTTAAGATTTCATTGATTAAAATACTCTCTGTGTCTATTACCGTTGTTGAGAGCAATTTTTTAACCAATACATTTCAAGGAGACTGATATGGTTAATACCGCCCCTTGGTTCATCAAAGCCGCTCTGTTACTGACAAGTTTCGGGCTTATCACCTCGAATGCCTATTGCAACGGAACAATCACCGGCTCCGTTGAGAGTAATTTGACGAAATACAAAGGCGATACCGTCGTTTATCTGGAAGGCGTCAATGGACCGGTCACTCCACAGCACAAATCTGTTGATCAGCAATGTCTTACCTTTATTCCGAAAGTAACGACAATACCAGTCGGCTCAACGGTAGATTTTAAGAACAACGACAAAATCTATCATAACGTCAATGGAACCGGCGATAGCAGCACATTCAACATCGACTCCGATCCGGGCATCCCTAACCCGATTACCTTTAATAAGCCAGGTGTGGTTCACCTGCTCTGCAAAGTCCACCCTGAAATGTCCGCCTGGGTTGTCGTTACTGAAAATCAATATGCCGCAGTAACTGAACATGACGGCAAGTTCACTATTCCCGATGTTCCTGCAGGCACCTACCAGATCACTACCTGGAACGAAAAACTTAAACTCAAAGGCAAGACAACAGTAACCGTCGCTGATGGAACAACGGTACCCTTAGTTATCAAACTCTCTGACACCACATCATGAATAAACCCATCACTCCCCCATACTGAAAAAACAGGAACATAGTTCGGTTATATCAGGATAGACCATCAAACTTATCGAATATTTATATATACTTGAGTATATAAAAAATCACCATTGGGTAGTGGTTTAGCCTTTTTGAGATACGTGAAACTATCATAGTGATGGTGATTGGTCTTTGAGAACAACCAGAGTAACAGGAGTGTGCAATGATGAAAAAAAATATTTTCTTAGTGGCAGGAATAACCGGAATACTTCTCGGCCTCCCTCCTTCTGAGGCCAAGGCTGCACTCGACATAAGAGTCAGCACAGGCAGCGGCCCCTCCTTTATGATCAACTCTCCACCAAGTTTTATTTACCTGAGAACTCAAGGCTTTTCAGTATCCGTAGGCAGTCCTTATGATATCGTTTACTATGGAAACAGATATTACATCTTCCATAATGGTCACTGGTACCGCTCGTATTATTACCGCGGACCGTGGGTTCTTATCCAGAATAACGGACTGCCCTATCAGATAAGAAGGTATAAATGGGACGACATAAGAAGGTATCGTGATATCGAGTACCGTAGGCCTGATAGCCGGAATAACCAGTACCAGCGTAATGACGATAACAACAGGCGAATGCTTGATCAGCGCAGCGATGCCAGCAACAGGAAGATTCAGGGTCATCAAAACCAGCAACACAACGCCCCTGAGCAACGACAGATTCAGGAACAACCAAACAAGGGAGATGAAAACAGAAAAGGCCCGGATCAGTCCAATAAAGATGAAAGGGGTAAAAGAACTGAATAAAATTGTGATGTAACGACTTCCGCTGATCTATTTCATGCCTTGATACATAAAAATGATCAGGATCAGCGGATTTTATTTCCCCCTTCCTAATAACCCGTCTAACGATCTATAATGCTACACAACCAATTCTTTTGCGTAATTTAAACAACACAGGCACTGCAACTCACCCCTTGATAGTATCAGTAGACGAAAATATGCGCCATGGTGCAGCAAGCCAAATCCTTTTCACTCAAAACCCTCTTCAGTTTTCTTGGCCCGGGCTTTCTTGTTACTGTAGGGTTTATTGATCCCGGCAACTGGGCAACAAATATAGAAGGAGGATCCACATTCGGCTACGAACTGCTCTGGGTAGTCACCCTCGGCGCCGTTATGCTTCTCCTCATCCAGCACATGGCCGCAAAGCTCGGTATCGCTACCGGAAAATCGTTGGCCGTCAATATTTGCGAATTTTTCCCTAAACCGGTAGCAGCATTTCTTGGTTTCAGTGTTGTCCTTGCCTGCATCGCAACTGATGTCGCTGAACTCCTGGGCGGAGGCATAGGATTTTCTCTGCTGTTTGGTTTTCCACTCTGGCTCGGTGTTCTCCTGACACTTGTGCTTGAAGTATTTCTGCTCGTCAGCCAGCGCTACCATCGAATCGAAAAAATCATTGTCGGCTTTCTGGGAGTCATCACACTCTGCTATATTATTGAACTGCTGATCGTCCATCCCGACTGGAGTGTTATAGCACCAAAGCTCTTTGTTCCAACGCTCGGGAAAAAAAGCATTTATATAGCCCTTGCCATTCTCGGCGCATTAGTGATGCCACACAACATCTTCCTGCATTCAAATATTATTCACAGCAGAGAGTTGGGCAATTCAGAAGCAGAAAAGAGGGAACAGCTCCGATATGAAAAAATAGATACCCTCTTCGCCATGATTCTCGGATGGGTTGTGAACTCAGCCATGATCATCGTTGCGGCATCACTCTTTTTTCGCAATCATATTCCGGTAACCACCATTGAACAGGCATCAGTAACCCTGAAACCCCTTGCCGGTCAGTTTGCCGGTCTGCTTTTTGCCATTGCCCTTGTTTTTTCAGGTATCAGCTCCTCCATTACGGTCTCAATGGCGGAAGCAAATATTATAACAGGCTTTCTTGGCAAACCTGAAGATCCCCGAAGCACACTCTACAGAATGGCGGTTTTTGTTACAGCCATTCCGGCACTTCTGATCATTCTGGTCAGTGTCGACACCTTCCATGTTCTCATTCTAAGCCAGGTAATACTGAGCATCCAACTGCCCTTTACCCTTATCCCCCTCCTTATCCTTTGTCGCAATCCTCAGGTTATGGGCACTTTCAGAAGTCGCAACATCGAGTTTGCCGCCGTAACAATAATTTCCGCCCTTGTTATAAGCCTCAACATCTATTTTTTTTATACGACAATGACCGGAGGAAACTGATATGCCCGTCTATAAGGAAATTCTCGTTGCCATCGACTGCTCAGAGGTCGATAATATCATTCTCAACCACGTCTCAGCCCTTGCTTGTAAGCTTGATGCCACCCTGCATCTCCTCCATGTTGTTCACTCCCACACCCTCGATCAGGAGCGTTACCTTCACCAGAAAGCTCTCTCCACACTGGAAGGTTATCGCGGCAAACTGCAGACAGAGGGTATTGCAGCCCATATTGTCATCAGAAGCGGAGAACCTGAGACGGAAATACTCAATGAAATTGCGAAACGTCCCTATGATCTTCTCGCAATGGCAACCCATGGCCATCACTTGCCAGGCAGAATCATGTTCGGCAGCGTATCACGGACACTTCGCGAAAAAATACCCATCCCCCTGCTTCTCGTCAAACCCGATCCTTGATCATCCCCCAAGAAGCGTGTGTTTAATGCTCACTCGACACTTTTCAGCACTGTGTACTTTCTTTCAGGAGGGTTATGGTGAAGATGGTACCTCCATCTGCTGGGCAGTCTACGGATATGCTTCCCTTGTGTTTATTGACGATGATATCGTAACTGATGCTGAGGCCGAGACCTGTACCTTTGCCTTGCTCTTTGGTGGTAAAGAAGGGTTCGAAAATGCGGTTTCTGACTTCTTCTGGCATGCCTGGCCCGTTGTCGCTTACGGAGCAGTGAACGCTTTGGGCAGTTTCCCATGTTGTGATGGTGATGGTGCCCGGAGTGTTTCTGTTGTGTGACTTGATGGCATGGGCGCTGTTGACGATCAGGTTCAGGATGACCTGGCTGATCTGGGATGGGTCGCAGCGTACAGGCGTAAGTGCTTCGAGATGCAGGTCTATCGTGGCAATATCGCGGTATTCGCTTTTTGCTATGAGAAGGGATTCATTGACGATCTTGTTGATGTCTGAAGGGATGAAACCGCCTTTTTCGTTTTTAAAGGAGTAGTTGCGCATGCTTCGGGTGATGGCGGTGATGCGTTCGACTCCATGCTTGTTCATTTCAAGGCTTTTGGGGATGTCGCTGAGCAGGTAATCAATATCGAGTTCCTTCTCTTTTTTACGGAGCTGCATAACTTTTTCTGTGTCTGCCGGTAATAAGGTGTCGATGATTTCGCGGTATTCACTCACCAGTTCCTGCAGATCTTCGAAATCGTTCAACTGGTTGTGGGTATTGATGGCGATAAAGTTGAGGGGATTGTTTATTTCATGGACGATTCCTGCGGTAAGCTGACCGATCATCTCCATTTTTGTTGCGTACTGAAGATGGGAGGCAAGTTTTTTGTTTTCTTCTTCAGCCAACTTTTTGGCAACAATATCCCAGACGTGATTAGCGAGGTTCTCTAACCATTCGATATCTTTATCACCATACTCCACCGGTTTGTTGCCGACTCCCATGATCGCCACTATTTTTCCGTCACGGTTAACGGGAATAACCAGTTCGCGCTTGATTTCTGCGTGGCCCTCCGGCAATCCTTTGCGCTGCAGGAGGGATGGGTAATCGTTATGGATGATTGGCTTTTTCTCCCTTACGGCATCAGCCCAAACTCCGGCCTTGTCGAGCGGGTAGTGCTGGCCCTTTCCTTCGGCTTTGCACATGTTCTGCAGGGTGTTGGTTGATACGGTCTGGAGCTGCAGGGTGTTCTGGTCTTCAGCAACAAAAAAGACAAACCCGATGGTACTGTCCGTTATCTTTTCTGCTTCATCAAGGGTTTCTGTCAGCAGTTCCTCAATCGAATGACTCTCTGCCATCTGGAGTATACGCAGCCGGAATGCATTAACCTGCTCATACCGCTTTTGATCGGTAACGTCATAAATAATGGCATTGATGATATCTTTCTGGCCATCATTAATTTTTGTACAGAACACCTCTACGTCACAGAGCGTGCCGTCTTTCTTTATATCACGAAACGAAAACTTTGCATGCCCTGCTGAAAGGACTGTTGCAATCATGCTTTTGATGGCTTCAGGTGATGTTATAGAGTTGAGTTGCGCTATGTTCATCTGCCTGAACTCTTCAATGGTCCACCCGTAAAAGTCTGCTGCCGACTGGTTCGCATCGACAATATTGCCGCTCTGTGGATCAAGAAGTATCTTAATGACCGCATTGCGTTCAAAGAGAAGTCGGAACCGTTCCTCACTTTGTGCCAGCGCCTTGCGGCTTCGGAGCATCTTGATGCCAAACGCCAGGTTGTCCGCCAATGAAACCAGCAGCTCAATCTCCCTGGTATTGGCGGTTGATGGGGTTTCGGAGTATAAGGTTAAAGCGCCAAACACCTTATTGTCCGTTATGAGGGGTAAGCTGTGAACTGAGACATACCCTCTCGTTATGGCCTCAAGACGCCTTGGCTCAAACTGCGGGTCTTCGTGTACATTATGTATTGAACATGGTTGAGCGCTGCGAATCGTTTTTGCGGCTGGGCATTGGCCGTACTGGTCATCCGCCCAGGATATCCGGCGTGTTTCAAGGTAGCCTTTCTCAAAACCTGCATGAGCGACCGGTTGTATCCTTTTTGCCTTGTCCTGCCCCGCATAACCGATCCAGGCCATCATATAACCACCAGTCTCTACGATGATGTTGCAAATTTGCTGCAGCAGCTCAGCCTCATCTTGCGCATGAATAAGCGCCTGATTGCATTTGGTGGTCGCCAGAAGTGCCCGATGCAGCCGCAGCAGCTCCTTTTCAGCCAGCTTGCGCTCGGTGATGTCAATACCCACACCGATAACACACGCTGAACCATCAATCATGATCCTTTTGCCGGTCATGAGGCGCCACTCAATACCATGGTTTCCTCGAAAAACAAACCGGTACTCGCCGGTCACTTCCGTGCCATTATTGATGATATCCTGCATGGTCTCAAGAGCACGGCCTCGATCTTCCGGATGGAAGGCTTCAAACCCGTCAGTCTCTGCCATCTCTTCGTCTGATACCCCGAAGTTATTCTCTCTGATCTGATTGTTCCAGGCAAGGAACTTCCCGTTTGCATCAACGATATAAAAAGTGCCGGGGATAGCATTGATGATCTCCTTATTGAAAAGCTGCTCCTTTATCAATAACTGTTCGAGATCAGTGATATCCTGCGCAATAATAAGAAGCCGGTCAACAGTGCCTTCCGGAGATTTATAGGGATAGATGGTGCTACGCAGCTGTTGCCCGTTCTGTATATCGTCAAAGACAAGCGGTCGAGCGCTGGACACACACTTTTGCACCATTTTCAATCGTTCCGTTCCAATCTCTGGTGGCAGAAAATCGAAAACATTGGCACCAAGGCACTCTTCAATGTTTTTATGGTGCCGTAGAGCAAAAGCCTCATTGGCATCGATGATAACGCCCTGTGGGGTAATAACCAAGACGACATCCGGAAAGGAATGAAACAAAGAAAGGAGTGAAGAGTCGCCTGGTGTTCCGGCGGTTACAAGAGGTGTTCTCTTCTTGAGAGGCATGGATACCTCGATGGTAGCGATAATTACAAAAAACTACAGGAAACACGAAGAAATGAGAGGAAAAACCATTCCGACTGAACGCACTCTGTCACACCTGTACGACACTCCATTATTGAAGTAATGAAGGTCTATGTTATTGAAACGTAACCATGATTACAAATAAAAAAAAATTTCGAACCAACCGAACAGGGTCTGCGGTATCCTAATCTGCTATAAAAAACAGCTCGTACGCTTGTCTCGTCCTTTATTGTTATATTCTTGTTGAATATTTATTCTTGTTCCTTCGTACTATGACTATGCACCAATCGGGTATTTGACTCTTGGTCGTGACAGCACCATCCTGCAAGCGAACCTGACCGCCACAAAAATCCTGGGCGTAGAGCGCTCGCGATGTCATGTTTGAGAAGCATTCCGCCATAATGCTGATAATCGACCCCGATTCAGGCAATATCATCAACGCCAATCAGGCAGCAGCTGACTTTTATGGATGGCCAGTTGATGAACTCCGCACAATGCACATACAGACCATCACCACTTCCACTCCCGAAGCGGTAATGGATGAAATGAATAAGGCAAGATTATCCAGAAAAAACCACTTTTTATTTCAACATCACAAGGCTGACGGTTCCATACACGATGTGGAAGTTTTCAGCACTACCATTGATATCGAAGGGAAAGACCGTCTCTATTCAATCATTCACGACATCACCCAGCGCAAGCAAGTCGAACAGGCATTGCAAATCAGCGAAAGAAAATTTCGCTCCATTACCGAGCAAATGACTGAAATGGTATTTGTTACCAACTCAATCGGATCATTAACCTATCTATCTCCAGCCGCTGAAAACCTTTTCGGCTATCTCCCCCAAGAGATGACTGGCCATTCATTCACCGAATACATGATTGAAGAGGAGATTTCGCCAGCCCTTGCACTTTTCCACGAAACCCTCTTGCAGCAGTTGAATACCCGGAAAGTGGAAGTAACCTTTCACAGAAAGAATGACACTTCCTTTATCGGTGAAGTTCATCTTCATCGATAACTTAGAGCACTGTGTTCAGGAAGGCAAAACAATACAGTATGAAGAGTTAATACCATTCCATGGCAAGCAACTCTGGTGGGAAACGACCCTTAACCCGGTTTACAATGAGGTCGGCCATATTTACAGAATAATCGGCACCAGCAAAAACATCACCGAGCAGAAAGAAATACTGGCAGAACTCACCGCAGCAAAAGAACATGCAATAGAGAGCGACCGTCTGAAATCAGCATTCTTAGCCAACATCAGCCACGAAATACGCACCCCCATGAACGGCATTCTCGGCTTTTCAGCTCTCCTCAAAGAGGCTGATTTATCGGGAGAAGAACAGACAGAATATGTCGGCCTTATTGAGCAAAGCGGCCAGCGCATGCTCAATCTCATCAATGACCTCATCGATATTTCGCGTATAGAAGCCGGCGAAACAAAGCTTCAGATCGAACCAACGCCAGTCAACAAAGTACTGCGCGATCTCCATGCCTTCTTCATGCCTGCAATCAGCAAAAAAAAGCTCCAGTTACACTGCACCCTCGGACTTCCGGACACCGAAAGCATCATTGAGACCGACAGCGGAAAGCTGACCCAGATACTGACCAACCTTATCCAAAACGCCCTGAAATTTACCAGAACAGGAGGCATCGATTTCGGTTATACCCGGCAGGATACCACACTCGAATTTTATGTCACCGATTCCGGTATTGGCATTCCCGACGAAATGCTGCAGAAAATATTCGACCGTTTCCGCCAGGTCGACAACACCCTCACCCGCAATCACGAAGGATCAGGACTCGGACTCAGCATCACCAAAGCTTACGTCGCAATGCTCGGCGGCAAACTCAGCGTCCAATCACGAGAGGGAACAGGAAGCACCTTCACCTTCACCCTCCCCTACAACCCACAGAACTCAGCACTGACTACTCAGCACTCAGAAGATTGTATTCTTATCGTTGATGATGATGACGTAAGCACCCTTTTGCTCAACAAAACCTTTAAAGGCGAAAACATCACGCTTCTCAGTGCTGAAAACGGCATGGAAGCCGTAGAGCTTGTACAGCATCACCCGGAAATCAATCTGGTGCTTATGGACCTTCAAATGCCCATCATGAATGGCTATGAAGCAACAAAGCTCATCAAACAGCAGCACCCAGACCTCCCCATTATCGCCCAATCAGCGTATTCCTCAAAAGAAGAGAAAGAAAAAGCCCGGGAAGCAGGCTGCAACAGCTTCATCACAAAGCCCATCAACAAAACCGAACTGCTCAACCTCATAACCCAACTCCAGCCCCCATTAACTCCGTGAACGCCGAACCCCAGCTCAGCATGAAAAAAATATGCTGACGACAAGCTGTAGATCACTATAATTGTATATATAATTCAGCTATATTTTTTATTTTATATACCTTTTCCATAAGATCAAGTGCTGGGTATAACAAAAAAAAGAGGTGTACTATGGCTGGAGAACAAGCAAAAAAATTTGTTCATCAACTGAAATCTGATCATGAGTTACGGTATCGTTTAGAAGCATTTATTGCTAAAGAAGGTTATTCATTCAAGTTGCATGAAATTGTCATTGCGGAATGTGAAGATCGAAAAGAGCGCTGTACAAATTCCGGTTATAAACGGCGACACCCTGATCTCTGCGGTTATGAGCATTGGGCTGGTTGATCCGGAAGAAAACCTCAGCACTCAGCGCTTTATGAGTAAAAAAGAGCTGAGTGCGATAGTTTCAGCACCAAACCAATGAACAAGAGCAAGCTGCTCGATATGCTGTATTGGTAAAAAGGTTAACCTGAATTAATTTATGAAAAAAGGTATGTGAGCACTACATTGTAACAATAATGCTTTGTAGCGGATTTATTTTTTTACTGCACATCAATCCAGATTACTACAGATGTAACGTGCCGAAAAAAAAATGCCACACCACCTTAATCAGTTTATCAGATTTGAGGGCTCTCGCTGAAAAGCGTCACCAAGTCCTGCAACTGAAAAGACCGGATTCTTCCTCTTCACCTGAGGATATTCTACGGATTATCCATGAACTGGAGGTTCACCAGATCGAACTTGAACTTCAGCAGGAAGAACTGATTCGGTCGAGAGAAGAGCTTTCAAACTCGAAAGCAGAGCAGGAGGATAGCCTGAAGCGCGTTACCGAGCTTTATGATTTTGCCCCGTTGGGCTATCTAACGCTTACACGGAACAGTAAGATCGTTGAGGCAAACCTGACAGCAACCAGAATACTTGGCATTAATCGCTCGGAGTTGCGTGGTAATTATTTAACAAACCTCTTTATCCCTGAAGACCGTCAGGTAATCCATGGATTGCTTGAAAAAGTGTTTACCAAAAAACAGCATGGATACGGTGAAGCCACTCTTATCCCTCACGAAACGCCTCTTTCCGGTACCCAGCAATCTGTTGCAGCCCAAACCTTTCGGCTCGATGCTTTACACAGTGACTCTCCTCATGAATGCAGGGTTATCATAACGGATATCACTGATCAAAAACTCTCTGAAAATGCTCTCAAACAGAGCCAGTACAAGTTCAGGATGCTTTTTGAAGGCCACTCCTCCATCATGCTGGTCATTGATGAAACAGGCAACATCATTGATGCCAACCCTGCTGCAGCTGCTTTTTACGGGTGGCCGATTGAAAAACTCTGTACGATGCATCTTGATACCATCACAACGAGATCACATGAAAGGGTACTGAGTGATCTTGTAAAATTCAGAACAACGAACCAAAACAAATTCTCAACGCTTCATCGTAAAGCGGATGGTTCATTACGTGATGTCGAGGTCATAAAAAATACGATTACGATAGGAAGCAATGTCGTTTTCTATTGCATCATCAACGATATCACCGAACGCAAAAAGGCTGAGTCTCAACTTAAAAAGCTGAGTGTGGCTCTCCAGCAAAGCCCCACGGTTGTTTTCATAACCGACCCCGATGGCAATATTGAATACGTCAATCCAGCGTTTACAGCGCACACCGGGTATGCAGCTGAAGAGGTTTTAGGGAAAAATCCCCGCATACTTAAGTCCGGCCTGATGCCGAAAGCGTTCTATGAAGATCTCTGGCAAACAATTCTTTCGGGCAGGATTTGGCGTGGTGAAATGCACAACAAAAAGAAAAACGGTGAACTCTTCTGGGAACGAGCCGTTATTTCAGCCATGCTGAATAATGAAGGTGTGGTAACCAATTTTGTGGCGGTAAAAGAAGACATTACAGCAGAAAAAAAACTCTGGAATGAGTTGACAGCAGCCAAAGATCATGCGGAAGAGAGTGACCGCCTGAAATCAGCATTTCTGGCCAACATCAGCCATGAAATACGCACCCCGATGAATGGCATTCTCGGCTTTTCAGAACTCCTGAAAGAACCTCATCTTTCCGGCGAGGAGCAGGCAGAGTTTATCGGCCTTATTCAGCAAAGCGGCAACAGGATGCTCAATCTCATCAATAAACTGATCGATATTTCCCGTTATGACGCCGGCGAAACAACATTCGAGATTACCAAAACCCCCGTAAACACCCTCTTGCATGAACTCTATGCTTTTTTCAAGCCTGAAATCCAGAAGAAAGAACTCTGTTTGAACTGTACCTGTGAACTTCCCGATGAAGACAGCATCATAGAAACAGACAGTGAAAAGCTGACCAAGATATTGACAACCCTTCTCCATAATGCCCTGACATTCACCAGAAAGGGAACCATTGATTTCGGGTATACCAGAGTTGGTTCAACCCTTGAGTTTTATGTTCTTGATACGGGCATTGGTGTTCCTGCTGCTATGCAACAGAAAATTTTCGAGCGCTTCCGGCAGGCTGATAACTCATTATCCCGCAACCATGAGGGTTCAGGCCTCGGATTAACGATTGCAAAGGCCTATGTCGAAATGCTTGGCGGTGCGTTACGGGTTGAGTCCGAAGAAGGAAAAGGGAGCAAATTCATTTTTACCCTCCCTTACGGGCAGGCCCCCGTGACAGCGCTTCTCAACGCATCGAAGGATCAATCCCATACCGAGCACTCACTACTCCGCACTCCGCACCCAGCACTCACTATTCTTATAGCAGAAGATGACGAAATGTGCCGATTGTTGCTTCAAAAAAACCTGAAAGGCGAAAACATTGCAATTCTCTATGCTGTTAATGGACAGGAAGCCGTAGAACAGGTAAAATGCCACCCTGAGATCACCCTCGTCCTCATGGACATCAAGATGCCGGTAATGAACGGATATGAAGCAACACGACTCATCAAACAGCTGCGGCCCGATCTGCCTGTTATCGCCCAGTCAGCCTTTATTTCAAAAGAAGACCAAGAAAAAGCAAGAGAGGCAGGGTGCGACAGCTTCCTCACCAAACCCATCTACAAAAGCGAGTTGCTCGAAGTAATACAGTTGGAAGCCGCTATGCAAAGCACGATCCAGGCGGTAGCCAACGTCGTGGAAGCACATGATCCCTATACTGCAGGTCATGAACGACGCGTTGGCATCATCGCGGCAGATATAGCACGGGAAATGGGGTGGAGCGAAGAGAAGTGCCGCATTCAGCAGCTCATCGGATTAGTGCACGACATCGGCAAAATAAGCATACCTGCCGAGATACTTTCCAAACCGGGCCGATTGTCAGCAATAGAGTTTGAACTGATCAAGACCCACGCAGAACAAGGCTATCAAATCCTCAAGGATGTCGATTTCCCTCTCCCGATTGCAGAAATCATCCGAGAACACCACGAGCGTATGGACGGCAGCGGTTATCCGCGGGGCCTGAAAAGAGTGGAAACACTTCTTGAATCCCGCTTACTTGCCGTAGCCGATGTGCTTGAAGCCATGGCTTCACATCGCCCTTACCGAGCCGCATTCGGCATCGAAGAAACCCTTCATGAAATTGAGAGCCATCGGGCGCAGCACTTCGACCCGGAAGTGGTTGATGCCATGCTCCGACTGTTTCGCGAAAAAGGCTATCAGCTCCCGGCCTGATATCCAGCAAAAGGAGCTGAGTCATCTGCCAATCAGGAGTGTCTGATCGGTGATTTCAGTGAACGTAACATCATGACTTATCAGAAAAAGTTGATCGTACCAGTGCTCAGCCACCTCTTCACGTCCCACATCAATCGCCCGAAACGCATTGGCCAGATTTTCACGGCGCGAAGCATCAAGGTTTGATGTCGGTTCATCAAAAAACGCTATCCTCGCCCCGATCGTCTGCAGAAGCGCCAGACGCAGCGCAACGACGGCACTCATGGTCTGCCCGCCCGAAAGCTGGTCATCACTCCGTTCCCTGATGGCTCCATCAGCCATATCCCGCAAAATAATCTGATAATTATCTCCCCAGCGAAGTTCTTCATCAGACTCGGCGATAACGCGGTAAATCCGGTCTGCCCTCAGGCTTATCTCCTCTCTGAAACGTTCAGAAAGTTCTGCTGAAACATTCTTGAAAACCTGGTTTCGCAAAAACTTGACTAACCGCTCCTTCTCTTCCAGCAAAACAATCGCCTCCTTTTTTTTGGCCGCCTTGAGTTTAATCCGGTTGAGTTCTTCTATCTCCTTTCCAAGCCTCTCAATGGTGTTGCCCATCTCCACAATCTGCTGACGCCTGCGTGCCACATCAGAAAGAACAGCATCCCGCTCCTTCCGCACTTCATCATGCAATGGCTGCTGATAGTGCTCAAGGCAGCTCTGCCGTTTGGCGTCTATCTCGAGCAGATCCTTTTGCAACCCTGCAAGACCATTGGTCCAGTGGACCAGTGTCTCTCGGCGATGCTCAAGATCATCTGCCACCTGCAGATTCGCCGCATAAGCGTCACGTGAAGCCTGAAAACTCTTTTTATCAGCCTCAGCCTTGCTGACATCCGCGTCCAGACTTGCATAGACACTGAGTTCAGCCTTCCGGCTGTTCACCTGCGCCACAGCATCAGACACCTCCCTTTTTTGCTGCTCAAGAGTTTCGTTTCGCCGGCTGTTTGTTTGACGCCGTCCATCAAGGCCAATAATCAGCTTGTCAAGTTCCTGCATGCGGACCTTCTCGGCATGCAACCTCCTCTCCGCATCCTCAGCCCTCTTAACCTCACTTGCAGCTTCTCCTATACGCTTGTCCAGCAGCCCTATTATCCCCTCCAGCTCACCTCTTCTGGTTGAAAAATGATCTCTTGGTGCTCTGCTGCCGGCAATATTCTGACATTGCTCCTGAAAAAAAGGACAAATCCCTTCGGCAAGTTTAAGCTGGCCTTCCGCAAGAGCCGCCAATCTGCCGGCCAGACTGGAACGCTCCGCTTTGATATGATCCGAATTGAGCCTAAGCTCCTGAAGCGATGAGCTGTTTTTTTCAGGCTTGCACCTCTCAACCAGCTCCAGACGAGTTATTCGGTATCCTGCCTCTTCATCATGCAGATCCTTCTCAACCTTGAGGATATCGGCCCGATCATGTTCAAGATTCTGGGAGAGGCACTGGGCGGTCTTTTCCAGGCTGACCATCTCCTGATCAAGTGTTCGTCGTGCTTTTTCTTTTTGCCGAAGATCAATCAGCTTCAGTTCAGCCATCTCGAACGCCTCTTTCCCTCCCCTGGTTGCATGAACGATACGGTTCGCTTTTTCAGCCGCTTCCACCAGGAGTTTCTGACTGGCAATCTTTTCGCCACCGTCCTTGATTCTGCTTTCAAGCTTTTCAAAGGCCGTGGAAAGAGCATCAAGCGCGATTTTCTGCTTGTCAAACCCCTCCATCGTTTCCTGTAACGTCTTGAAATGAAACTCTTTATTCTTCAACTCCTGTTGCCTGTCACTCAATTCTTTCCTGGCAGCCGTACACTCCCCTTCCTTCACGGGCAGCTTGGTCAGTTGCAGTTCAAGCAAATCAGCCTCAGCCTTCACAAGTTTGATGTTTGCCTGCACCGCCGAAGATAACGCCGCTGTCCCTTTGAAGGTCTTGCGCCAGGTATCAATGCCGAGAATCTCGTCAAAAGCCTCTTGCCGCCTTGCCGCCTGCCGGATGATAAATGGCCCCAGAAATTCGTTCTGAAACGGACCGATCACCAGTTTAAACTGCTCCGACAGTGGTCGGCCATTACCGAGACCAAGCAGTCCGGCAATCCTTGCCGCAGTCTCCTCTATCCGCGCATGCTCCTCAACCTCAAAATCCTCCCCGCTTTTTTTCGCCAGCAGCCATTTTGAGGCGGCACCGACCGTTCGGGTAACCTTCCAGATATCCCCGTCATCACTCTGAAAAACGACCGCAACCTTGCCCGACTTTGCCCCGATAGAGATAAAACGGGCCGCATTGGAAACAAAGTCCTGAGCATCAACGCCAAACAAGGCATAACCGATAGCCTCAAACACCGTACTTTTGCCTGCTCCGTTTGCCCCGCAAAGCACATTGATTCCCGGTGAAAAGATAAGTTCGGTATCACGGTGCGACTTGATATTGTTCAATTGAATCGAAAGGATCTGCATCTTCACTCTCCTCCAAGGATACCAAGCAGTTCATCTCCGTCACAATCACCTTTCATGACATGATCCCGAAGAGCAATGGAAAGTTTGACGAGCTCATCCTCCCTCCCTTTATAGTCGCTTCGCAGAGAGATTAATCCCCGCAGGACATCCTCCTCAATGTCCGCAAGACTCCTCATCTCTTTTTCACTGCCGGACTGATTGGTCGTAAGGGAAAGATGGTTTTTTATCTCGATATGCAGGGGGTTGCAGATTCTTGAAAGCGTTTGGCGCAAGCGTTCACGCCCCAGTTCAAAAGGATGAAAATCTACCCTGCCGGTAAGCTTAACCTCAAGCAACGGCTCTCTTGTATCGGTCAGTCCCGCAACTTTTTCCCGGACTAATTCTTCCAGCCTTTCCAGCGCTGCTTCCGAACTTTCCGAACCATCAAGATTGATGCTCATCACCAGCATTGGTCTCGGCGACGTCTGACAGAACTCATGCCGGTAACCGCAACCATCATAACTGACTCTATAATAACCCTTGCTGAACCTCTCCTCACCAAAATTGACACACTCCGCAGAGCCCGGATTATAAGCATAGCTCCGGCCATCAGCTCTCTCAATGGTATAAGGCTTGTGGCCATGTCCTAAGGCAACATAATCAAACACCTCTCCAAGCGGCAGCGCTTCCTCCGGTTTCATATTGCCGATTTCCACCGGTGAATAGCTCCAGATACCCACATGAAAAAGCAGAATATTGTTTGTTGTGCTTATCGCCTCAACAATACGGGCCACATGGTTTCCTGCCTGGGAACCGATATAGCCGACCCCATAGATATTGATACCCTTGATGGTAATATGCCCGCCGGATCCCTGCTCTTCATCAAACGGTTCAAAGCGGTAAGCCCCATCCTCATCCCGCGCAGGCCGCAGCAGACAGATATAACCCATCTGCGAGAGAGCCTCCATCCATGAAATGCTTCCCTGGCGATGGATCCAGTCATGATTGCCCTCCACGGCGATGCACGGAATACCCGCATCTTTAAGTGGCTGAAGCGTCTCGATGGTACGAGCAAAAGTACGGGGCAGAATCTGGGCAGTATGGAACATATCCCCGGCTATCAGGACAAAATCCACTTGTTCAGCAACAGCCCTTGCAACAATTCCTCCGAACATCCCGAAAAAATCCTCATACCGCACCACATCAAGAGCAGAGGAACGATAGGTTTTACCAAGATGAATATCCGCAGTATGCAGAAAACACAACGTCATGAACCTGCCTTTATTTCGCCGTTATTACGTACAAACAGAACAACTATAACGGTACGCTCCAATTCGCAACACCTGAAGAATCGAAAAGTCCATGATGTCACCTTACACTGGAACCCTGTATTGCTCGATGCTCTCACCGTTCTTCTCAACATCCTTCACCCAACCCGGCTTCGGACCTCTTCCAACCCAATACTGATGTTCATTTTTTCTGTATTTAATAACAGAAGAACTTTTTGAAGAAGAAGGTTTTGTCTTTTGCTGAAGTTCTTCTATACTGATATTAAAGTCTTCGAGTTTTGCCTTTATCTCTTTGATGACCGCAATTCTTTCATTCCTGATAATATCGTCAGCTGTTTTTTGAAGTTCAGCAATCTGTGATTTAATGTCCGAAAGTTTTGTCGATGACATAATTGATACGATTTTTTTATTGAATAAATAACTTCATCCTTTTTGGCATCAATCGAAATTTAATAAAAAAATTAGATTTAATTATAAGAAACACGAAAATATAACGCAGCCTTCCGATAAGTATTTTCCGAAATATTGAAAAAGCACAGGAGTAAAAAAGCATGTAAACCATCACATGTTGAGCCATACTTTTGCCATGTTGCAAATTAAAAGCGGTTGTGACATATTGGGTTACTGGAACAGTGAGATAATAAGATTGAATCGGTCGCTCGAATGATTAGAGATTTGAATAATCAACAGTTAAGACACCGGCACATACCGAAACTTATGTCTCGAATAAAGAAAAAGATTAATGCATTATCAATCAATCAAGATCACGAAGTTGAAAAGGATGTTGCGTAATGGATATTGTTAGGATATTGTGTATTGCTCACGGACACTGTAAGACGGAAAGCGAGATGACTGCAACTTTCGGGATAGACTTCATACAGCCGGACGATCAGGCTCGTATCATTGAAGCAATCCAGGATATTATGAATAATGGCTCGAAGGTCATTTGCGAATACCAGGTTGAGCTTTGCGGGGAATGTGGCATCAGGTGGCACCTCATGACCGGCAGAAGGATCATGATTGATGGCTCTCCCTTTCTTGTCGGTGTCGTTATCGATATCACTGACCAAAAACTTGCCGAAGAGGCATTACTGAAAAGCGAGGAGCGGTTCAAGACGCTTTTCAACAGCCAGTCTGCCATACAGGTTCTTCTTGACCCGTATACCGGCAAGGTGCTTGATGTCAACCAGAAAGCTGTAGAGTGGTATGGGTGGTCAGCTGAAACACTCAGGAAGATGTATACCAGGGACATCAATACTCTTTCGCAGGAGGAGATTATCAAAAGCCTGCAGACCGTAGAAGCCGGACAACACAATAAATTCATCGGACGCCACCGGCGGGCCGACGGCTCTATCCGGGATGTAGAGATCTATCGCAACAAGATAGAGCTGGATGGGAAACCCGTTATTCATGTCATTACTCATGACATCACCGAACGAAAACATGCTGAAGCTGAACTTCAGAGGCTGACTCGTGCACTTATTGTCAGCGACCATTGCAACAAAGCGCTGATTCATGCGCAAGATGAACAGGAACTGCTGCAGACCATCTGCCGCATCATCGTCGAAACCGGCGGTTACTGGATGGCCTGGGTTGGATACAAAGTAAATGATGAGGCTAAAAGTCTGCACCCTGCCGCCTATGCCGGCAGTGCCGGAGATTATTTTAACTCAATTACCATATCCTGGGCCGATAACAAGTATGGACAGGGACCAGCCGGAACCGCTGTCCGCACCGCTCAACCCGTTGTGGTAAATAATATTATCACTGATCAAAGCTTCGAATTATGGCGAACTGAAGCCATAAAGCACAATTATGCTGCCGTTCTCGGTTTACCGCTCCTTATAGACAATACCGTCGTTGGAGTATTGTCAGTATATTCTGAAGTACCGGAGGCCTTTAATGGCGCAGAAAGGAAACAGCTTATATCACTGTCCAACAATCTGGCTTATGGCATCAAGATGCTGCGAAGTCGTGAAGCACTGAAACAAAGCGAAGAACGGTTCAGAAATCTCTTTGAACGCAATGCGGCAATCAAGCTGCTTCTTGATCCCGTCACCGGTAATATTGTTGATGCCAATCAATCTGCCGCAGACTTTTATGGATGGACAATTGAAGAACTCAGGCAGATGAATATAGCACAGATGAACTCGATAACTCCACCTGATATCATAAAAAGCAATCTTGAAGAAGTCAGATCAGCAGGGCATGCAAAGTTTTCATTACGTCATATAAGAAAAGACGGATCTCTTCGTGATGTCGAAATATTCGGTACACAAATTAATGACGGCAAAAAAGATTTGGTCAATACCATAATTAATGACGTTACCGATCGAAAACGCTATGAACAGCTCAATGCATTCCGGCTGCGCATTCTCCAGATGGCAGACGCTCATACCATAGATGAACTGCTGAGAGCAACGCTTGATGAAGCAGAAAGGTTAACGGGAAGCTCAATCGGTTTTATCTTTTTTGTTGATGAAGATCAAAATACCCTGATACTCCAGTCAGTCTCAACCAATACCTTTCAGTATATGAGCAAGGCTGAAGAACAATCCCAGCACTATCCGCTGAACAAGGCCGGTGTATGGGCTGATGCGGTACGAGTAAAACAGGCAGTGATCCATAATGATTATATCTCACTGAAACATCGCATTGGAAGACCTGTAGGCCATGCTGAAATCAAGCGTGAACTGGTTATTCCGGTCAATCGTGACGGTAAAACAGTGGCAATCATGGGGGTCTGCAACAAGCAGACTGACTATGGTGACAAGGATATCCAATGGTTGGAGATAATAGCCAATCATGTCTGGGATATCATTGCCAAAAAGATTGCTGAAGAAGAAAAAAACAAACTTGCCGTCCAGCTTCAGCACGCATCAAAAATGGAGATGATCGGGCAGCTTGCCGCAGGCATCGCCCATGAGATTAACAATCCTCTCAATTTTATATCAATCAATGAACATAACCAGGAGAACGATTTTAAAGATTTTCAGGAACTTGTCGGCGAGTACCGCAGCCTCATTCAAAAAGTAGGTGTCATACCGGATGTGGCCGAAGAGGTGATGCGACTTCGAGAAAGAGAGAGAGAGCTTGATATCGATTATCTGCTCAGCAACATTCCCAAAACTTTTGAAATGACAAAAAACGGAGTGGAACGCATAACGGCTATTACCCGAAGCATGAGAAACTACTCATTCAAAAACGAGAAGGGTAATGTATTGCTTTTTGATATCAATAATGCAATACAAGAGTCGCTGGTCATTGCAAAGGCCGAGTACCGTGATGTCGCCGCCATCGTCCTGCATGTTGAAGCATTAACGCCGGTTATAGGCGATCCGTCAATGATAACTCAAGTGCTGCTGAACCTGATCATCAACAGCGTCCATGCCATTAAGTCACAAAACAGAAGCTCTCCGGGCACTATAGAGATTAAAACATGGGACACCAGTGAAAGCATCTTCTGTTCCGTTCGTGATGACGGTACGGGAATTCCTGAAGAGATTAAAGGACGAGTATTTGAACCTTTCTTTACAACCAAGGAACAAGGCAAGGGAACAGGGCTTGGGTTAAGCATTACGTACGACATCATTGTCAATAAACACCATGGAAACATTTCGGCTGAATCTCTCCCAGAGGGAGGTTCGGTGTTTACGTTTTCACTCCCTTTAAACCGTATAAAATAACCACTTCCTTTTCCTGAGTTCATGAAAACCTGTATATTGACTGCTTTCTTGCACTCTTCCGTTGAATGAACGAATTTCCCGTTGTATATGACTACTGAAATCGAAAAACATATCACTGGCTGCCGGACATGGCCTCATCCTGAGGTTGTTGAAGATCTTGCCAGATTACGCCAGATCGCTCCTCTAACCCATTGCATTACCAACAGTGTTGTTACGAATTTTACGGCCAATGTCCTCCTTGCTGCCGGAGCCTCACCGGCAATGGTGGTAACCATGGAGGAGGTTGCCGATTTCGTCCGCATTGCCCACGCACTCTTAATCAACGTCGGCACCATAACAACTACAGATGCAGAGGTCATGCTCAAAGCCGCAGCAACGGCTCAACAGACAAATACCCCCTGGGTTCTTGATCCTGTTGCCGTTGGAGCACTCAAGTTTCGAACGGATATCGTTGATCAACTGATTCGCTTTCAGCCGACGGTCATACGGGGCAATGCTTCTGAAATTCTAGCTCTCGGAGGATTTGCAGGCAACGCAAAAGGGGTGGATTCCACGGTATCATCTCTTGCAGCACTTCCGGCAGCCTTTCAACTGGCTGAACAAACAGGAACAGTCGTTGCTCTCAGCGGCGAGATCGATTACGTTACTGACGGCAAGGAGATCATCACCATCCCGGGCGGTCATGAAATGATGACTAAGGTCACAGGCACAGGATGTTCTCTTGGAGCCTTGATTGCAGCTTTTTTACCAGTAACCGGCACAGCAGTCAGAGCCGCTTCAGCAGCCTCAGCCCTCTTCGCTGAGGCAGGAGAACGTGCCGTCAGGGAAGCTCGTGGTACAGGCAGTTTTGGGGTAGGATTTTTGGATCAGCTTTCAACGATAGGTATGGAAACACGTAAAATATATATATAACGCAAAAGGAAGCTTGAACATTATTTCAGCACCCTTTTGCGTTATCATACACTACGATGCTTTTAAATCATCTTACCTGCGATGTCCATGATGGTGGTGACGTACATAATGACGATGATGCCGGCGAGATGCCAGGGCATCAACATTGAGCGTACTGATAATAACGGCCACAATTCCAATAATGCCTGCAAACTGCACAAATGTTTTTTTCAAGATGATTCTCCGGTTAGCTGTTGAAAGGGTCAGAAAGACATTTTTTTCGCCACGCATCCCATTATAGTAAGGATGACGTCAACGGTCATTATTTAATTATTTTTTATTTTATAAACAAATATAACAGCGGCCCTTGTGTGAATTTTTATCGCTCTTCACATGGGTGGCATATTTCAGGGGGAAAAACTTGGAAATCCTGAAAATATTGTGTTTTACAAAAAAAATAATACCTTCAGAGAACAAGGTTGCATGACAGCATTGCTCCTGTTGCCCTTTTTTCGCTGCAGAGGCAATTTTTACGCTATTAATTCGCTTTAAACGATACGACAGCAACGTGAAGTTGACCCATAGGGGCAACTCTTCCTTCAGTTGAATCTGGAATACCGTGAACCTTAGTGCAATTTTAGTAACATCAGCAACATAAGAGAGTTCATCAACATTATTAAATACAAAGCAACATGTCAAAAGCCGAATTAGTAGAGAAAATCGCCGAACAGGCCAACCTGACCAAAGCAGACGCCGATCGTGCTTTGAAGGCCTTCATCAATGTTGTATCATCTTCTTTGAAAAATGGTGAAGATGTCGCTCTTGTTGGATTTGGAACATTCACTACGGTTGACAGGGCGGAAAGAATAGGACGCAATCCGATAACTGGTAATGAAATCACCATTGCGGCAAAAAAAGTTGTAAAGTTCAAACCAGGAAAAACCCTAAAAGATCATGTCTGTGCATGATCATTGACGTTGCTGACTCTTCTCGTTTGCCATCCGGACACCTCGAGTCATACTGAGTACATCGAACGATCCATAACGTCTGGATTCCTCGATACATTTCAGTATGACAGGAGATGTTTCAGAACATCGAATGGGCACCAAGCTCCTGACCAGCAAGCCCCCCTTTCAAGACACGCGCATAGAAATCCCGCAAGGTATCCTTGCCATAAGATGGTGTTGCATCGGCATCGTATTGACCCGTTGCGGTATTAAGCACCAGCATGGATTCCGAAGTATAGTAGCGACCGATCCGGGCGAACTCAGCCTTATCCTTCAGTACAGGAAAAAGCTTCGAAAAAACCGTCAACACCGGTATAATAACATCAAACATCAAGATCGGAACTTTTTTGAACTTCGGTTCACGGCCCAGCAGTTCAAACAGAAGCTCCCCCTGCTCCTTAGCTGAAATTGCCTTGCCAGGCCCCCCGATAGGAAGAATTTTATTCCGTTTCGAAGGATCTTCAAGGCAGTCAGCCATAAAACGCGCCAGATCCGCCTCACTGATCGGCTTGCAGGAAGTCAACTCACCATTGCCGAACATAATATAAGGCTTCCCCTTTTTTACAGACCCCACCTGCCCCGCAAGCGATTTAAAAAAAGCCGTTGGACGCACAATTGAATAACTCAAACCAGATTCAATCAGCTCCTTTTCAAATTGAAGCTTGGCTCTCTGAAATTCAAGCAGCGGCTTCTGGACACAGATAGCCGAAAGCAGCACAAACTGACTTGCACCCGCACTCTTGCCCGCTTCAAGCGCATAATGAGTTGCCTGATAATCAATCATCCAGGCATCCTTGATCCCCCCTGTTCGCGAGGTCAGACAGGAAACAACCGCATCAAACCGCTCTCCGCGGATACCATCCTTCAACAGAGAGTTCATGTCACAAACATCCCCAAAACGAACCTCTGAACCCTGTAGTTGCTGCCTTGTCAGTTCAGCAGTAGTCGAAGCATCCACTCCTGAACGCTCACGCGCAAAGCTTACAACCTTATACCCTCTGCCCACCAGTTCACGAACAACAAATTTACCGATATAGCCTGTGGCACCCACCACAAACACACGCTTAGGCAAAGGTGAATCGCTGTGATTTGAAGAAAATAAACTCAAGTCAAAATCAATGTTATACGTTTAGACGCCAGTCAACTACAACACAAATAAAAGAGTAACAAACAATAGGCACTCAGCACTCAGCACTCAGCACTCCTTGAGCTTCCATCTCTCCCTCTTTCAGGTAACGCTGATGCCAGCTTAAAGCTTCGTCGAGCAGATGAGGAGTGTGTTTGCCATTGGAATGTGCTAATGCACGCTTCAGATAGTCTTGCAGTGCAGGCTTGAAATGCGGATGGGCACAGTTTTCGATGATCACCTTCGCGCGCTGCGTTGGAGAGAGGCCACGCAGATCAGCAAGCCCCTGCTCCGTCACCAGAATCTGAACATCATGCTCCGTATGATCGACATGAGACACCATGGGAACAATACAGGAAATTTTACCATCCTTAGCCTGAGAAGGAGTCATGAATATGGATATATAGGCATTGCGGGCAAAATCGCCAGAACCGCCGATGCCGTTCATGATAGCACTTCCCATAACGTGCGTCGAATTGACATTACCATAGATGTCAGCCTCAATCATGCCATTCATGGATAAGACGCCAAGACGACGGATAACTTCCGGATGATTGCTGATCTCCTGAGGGCGCAGAATAATCTTGTCCCTGTATTCATCGAGATGGGAATAGAGGGTTGCGAGTGCCGCGTTACTCAAAGAAAAAGCAGTCGCAGAAGCTGAGATTAACTTGCCGGAATGGATAAGATCAAGCATACCATCCTGCAGCACTTCGGTATAAGCGGTCAGGTTCTCGAATGGCCCATGGTTCAATCCAGCCATCACGGCATTAGCTATATTGCCGACGCCGGACTGCAATGGCAGCAGGTTCTTGGGAAGCCGCCCCCGCTTCACTTCATGTTCAAAAAATTCAAGAATATGGCCCGCGATCAGACGGGAACTTTCATCAGGTTCAGAAAACTCTGAATTTCGGTCCGGACTATGGGTTTCCACAATTGCGATAATTTTATCTGGATCACAATGCAGATATTGATCGCCAATCCGGTCATGAGGATGCACAAGAGGGATCGGTAGACGATTCGGAGGCAGACTGGTACCGTAATAGATGTCATGCATACCTTCAAGACGCGCGTCCTGCCATGAGTTAACTTCAAGAATGACTTTGTCCGCCTGATCAAGCCAGGTCTTGTTGTTGCCAATCGATGTTGACGGAATCAAACGCCCGTCCTCAAGAATCCCGGTAACTTCAACCACAGCAATATTCAACTTTCCAAGAAATCCGAACCAGACAAACTGAGCGACATGGGAGAGATGGATGTCGATATATTCCATCTCACCGGCATTGATACGCTGACGGCAAACAGGATCAGACTGATAAGGAAGACGCATTTCCACTCCATCCACCTTAGCCAGTGCTCCATCCAGTTCCGGTGCAGTTGAAGCGCCAGTCCAGACACCTATCCTGAATTTCTGACCCTCACTGTTGGCATCCTCAATCCGTTTGGCCAGCGCCGCAGGCACCGCCTTAGGATAGCCTGAGCCGGTAAATCCGCTCATCCCGACATTATCACCAGAAGAAATAAGGGCCGCGGCCTGTTCCGCCGTCATGATTTTACCCTGTAAGGCCTTGCAAAAAATGCGGGATGCACTGTTCATGTTCTGATACTATTCAAGATTGACGAACGACAACGCCGAAACTCCACCCTGAAACCCAATGAACTCCTCCCCGTTCAGAGCCAAAAACCACAGCATTGTCAGATTTAAATTAAACTCTGTGAACATACAATTTTATTCTGTCCAATAAAAAAACCTTCCCCGCACACCTCAGCACTGAGTGCTGAGTGCTTAGGAGTAATTCATTCGAATAGCTATATTCCCCTCATTCAAATCATTAATTGACCCGCTGTACCCTTATGGAGCATAGTCCCGGAAAAAAACCGGAATGGCTGAAAATCAAGTTAACCGCCGGTGCATCCTATGCTTCGACCCGACAACTGCTGAACCGCCAGAGCCTGAATACCGTTTGCCGCTCCGCATTATGTCCGAACCTTCATGAGTGCTGGTCGCGCGGCACAGCCACATTCCTGCTGCTCGGCAATGTCTGTACACGCACCTGCAGATTCTGCGCCGTAGGAAAAGCAGCAAAACCACCCGCACCTGATCCCCAGGAGCCGGAAAACATCGCACTTGCTATTCAATCCATGCAGTTGAAGCATGCCGTCCTCACCAGTGTCACCCGTGATGACCTCCAGGATGGAGGTGCAGAACATTGGGTAGAGACCATACGAGCCATCCGCTCACGTAACCCTCAGGCAACCATAGAGTGCCTTATTCCAGATTTTCAAGGCAGCGAAAGTGCCCTTGACCGGGTAATGGCGGAATCACCTGACATACTCAACCATAACATTGAAACGGTACCCTCACTGTATCATAACGTACGACCACAGGCCAACTACCAGGCATCACTGCAGCTTTTGAAGCGCGCTAAACAACAGCATGGACTCTCTACAAAATCAGGCATCATGGTTGGTATGGGAGAGACCCTGGAAGAGATTACAACGTCGCTCAACGACCTTACACGCCACGGCTGCGATATGGTGACCATCGGTCAATATCTGCAGCCATCCCCTGAACATATACCGGTTGAACGCTATGTCACGCCAGAAGAGTTTGAGCACCTCAAAGTCATCGCAGAAGCTGCCGGCTTCCGGCATGTTCAGTCAGCCCCATTTGTTCGAAGCTCCTACCATGCAGAAGCTTTTACCGGTGATACAGAAACACTTTCATAACCAATAACCACACCTGATAATGGAACTATCGGTACCTGTGATGATTTATGCCTACTGGGCGTTTGCATTTCTTGTTGGCATTCTCTTTTTCAAAAAAGATATTCTCACCTTCAACACTGAATTCGACACCCGAAGAATCACGCTGCTGGCAGCCTCTCTCCTTATTGTTGCGATCAATGCCTGGGTCTATTCACATTCAACAACCGACGGAGGCCGCAAGCTCGACATCCTGACAGTTCTCGTCTTCACCATAGGCAACGGCATTGCCGAAACCTTCATGTTCTACGCCGTTTTTCGCATCGGAACCACGCTTGCCGGCAAATTCACACAAAACGCATGGGCGCTCTTCATCACCGGTTTTATCTGTTTCATGGTCTACAGCGGCCTGATCCACGGACTCTTCTGGATCAATATACTACCCACACATGTAGTCCAGACCAGCGCCTACAAGCCATTTTTCATGCCCGTCCAGATGCTCATCGCCTGCAGCTGGGCCTTAACCTTCTTCTGGTACCGCGACATCAGAACCGTAATCCTCCTCCACTCCATGATCGATCTAACCATGGCCCTGAACGTAAAATTCACCCTCTTCCACTAAACACAATATCCACCACGCAGCACTGATAGACATCCGGGAACGCCGAGCCCCAGCTCGGCCACTCCCCAAAAACCAGTGTAAAATACATCAAGCATAAGCATCCCAACAAAAACCTCACATCAAACCATGAAATCATTCAATGGCACAGTACTCGTTGTCGGGGCAACCGGCAGAACCGGAGCCTGGGTCGTCAAACGCTTGCAGCACCACAACATCGACTTCCATCTTTTTGTTCGATCCGGCAAAAAAGCCCTGGAGCTTTTCGGCCCGGAAGTAATTGATAAACTGACCATAGGCTCCATTGAACACCCCGAAGAGATTAACGCCGCCATCGGCAATGCAGAAGCCGTGATATGCGCCGTCGGCGGCAATGTCACCGACCCGAACGCCCCTCCACCCTCAGCTATCGACCGAGATGGTATAAAAAGATTAGCCTTGATTGCCAGAGAGAGCGGAGTCAAACATTTTATCCTCATAAGCTCCCTCTCTGTCACCAAACCAGAACACCCCCTGAACAAATACCGACAAGTGCTCACCATGAAACTGGAAGGTGAAAATGAAGTACGCAGACTCTTTTCCGAGCCTGGGTATGCATACACCATTCTTCGTCCCGGCGGTTTGATCGACGGACCGCCTCTGAACCATGCTCTGCTTTTTGATACCGGCGACCGGATATCAACCGGTGTTATTGATCGCAGTGATGTGGCGGAAGTAGCCGTTATCTCACTCTTCACACCCCAAGCCAATAACCTGACCTTTGAGCTCATTCAGTCTGAAGAAGCTCATCAATCCTCTCTAAAAAATTACTTTAACTTCATAAAAAACTGATCAGAATAGTAATTTTTTTTGAGGAATACAATCAAGAACATAATCAATAAAGTATCATCTATACTGCTATGGATGATGCTTTATTCAAGCACAACTATCATACATGTTATAGTCATAACTCTTTATAAAAATAATAGTTACGTTATTATAAATACTTTCATAATAATAATATGAATAAAATTAAATGAATAAAAAACAAAATAGAAAATGGCAATTATTCACATAAAAAATCAAGATAAAAAAATGATATAATATTTTTAAGTAAATCAATTTATACTATTTTATTAAAAGCATTTATTATATTTCAAGAGAGATACTTTCTTAGCATCAAGAAGACTCATTCTTAAGAACAGAAACAAAAATAATATACATCGTTGTATCGTTTCATTATAAAATCAAAAACATCGATACTGATCAAGGAAAGCCTCTTCAGTGGACAATCATTCTTATGGAATATCTATGATACTGATCATTATTATTATTGGTCAATAATTGATTCAGTACCCCTGCTTATCCGACAGACAGCTGCTGATGAATTTGAAATATATGCACTGGTTAATGAGATAAAATCTACACCATTGCCAGAGTTTATTCACCGATACTTTTCGCTTGATGTTGCTGTTGAAAATGTTTTTCCGGAACATTTTCAACAAAAGTATCCCGAACTCTGGAAGCTGTTATTTGAATATTTTCCTCTGAGAATTCTTCGGCAGGACCCCTTTAAAACCTTGATCTCATTTATGTGTGCCCAGGGGATTGGCATGCATCTGATCAGAAAGCAGGTCTCGATGCTCACCGAAACCTATGGGGAACAAATTACCGTCATGTTCAAGGGAAAGGAGATCGTCATGCATGACTTCCCCACTCCTGAACGACTGGCATCGGCTGACCTTCAGGCGCTCAGTCGATGTACCAACAATAATCGTATCCGTGCGTCAAACATTATTCTGGCCTCTCAGGGCGTTGCAGAAGGAAGCATTGACTTTGATCATCTTCGTAACAGAGAGATTCCCCTGTCGGAGTTACGCAGCAGACTCTCTCGGAACAGCGGGATAGGGTACAAAATCGCGGATTGCATTGCACTCTTCGGTCTTGGACGTTTTGATGCCTTCCCTATCGATACCCATGTCAAACAATACCTTGAAAAATGGTTCAACAGTACAACCGCTCTTCGATCTTTAAGCCCTGCGACGTATCTTATCCTTGATGCAGAGGCACGAACGCTGTTAAACCCTGAATTTGCAGGGTATGCCGGACATATACTGTTTCATTGCTGGCGCAGGGAAATAAAGAAACTGCAAACATTTTAATGATACTTTGAAAGCCAACAACAAGAAGGAGCCTACACCATGACTGTTACAAAAAAAGTACTGATTACCGGCGCATCAGGTTACCTCGGCAGATATGCCGTAAAAGAGTTCAAAGATCAAGGCTATTATGTGCGCGCTCTGGTAAGAAACCCTGAAAAGTTTAAAACCCCCGGTTCGCATGGTGAGCCGGCAGTGCACGACATCATTGATGAGATTGTGACCGGTGATGTAACCTCTCCTGAAAGTATTGCAGGCGTTTGCAAAGGTATTGATATTGTTTTTTGTGCGCTTGGCCTGACCTCCCCCGACGCCCATCACACCAGCTACGATGTTGATTACCTTGGAAACAGACGCATTCTCGATCAGGCAATTGCCGAGCATGTCTCAAGGTTCATCTATGTATCCGTGTTCAACCAGGACAAAATGCCTGAAATTCCAACCATCAAGGCCCACGAACTCTTCGCTGCAGAACTGAAAAAATCCGGACTTTCGTGGGCAATCATACGTCCGAACGGCTATTTTTCGGACATGGGACGATTTTTCTCAATGGCGCAAAGCGGCCATATCTTTATGGTTGGTGAAGGAGATAAAAAAATCAATCCGGTTCATGGCGCTGATCTTGCCAAAGTCTGTGTCGATGCAGTCAATGGCGAATCCCGCGAAATTCCTGTTGGTGGACCGGATATCTACACCTTCAAAGAGACTATGGAACTGGCGTTCAACGCCTGCGGCAAAACACCATGGATAACCGAATTACCAATGTGGCTTGCCGAAGGGGGACTCATGGTGACCGGGCTTTTCAACCGCAACCTCGCCGATCTGCTCTCTTTTGCCATTGAAGCGCTTAAATTCGACCATGTCGCACCCGCTTACGGCACCCGACATCTGAAAGACTTTTTTGCAGAACTGGCCTAAAGCTTCAGTTGTTCATACATCTTTTCGAGAAGTTCGCTCCTGCTTATTGGTTTGGTAATAAAGCTGTCGCATCCGGCTTCCCTGGCTTTTTCCATCTCTTCATTGGAGGTGAATGCTGACTGGGCAATAACGGGCAGGTCGGGACGCAGTTGTTTGATATGTTTGGTTGCCACAAAACCGTTCATAACCGGCATTTTTATATCCATAAGCACGAGATTGATCTCAGGATGATGCTGAATGAGTTCAACGGCTTCCCATCCATTATCGGCACAAAAAATGGTGATATTTTCACCTTTAAGGCTCTTTTTAAGCAAAAGGGTGCTCATCGCATCATCTTCAGCGACAAGAATGCAGAGAGAGGAAGCCGCTTCGTAACCAAACTGCACGGTGGGAGAAGAGATCTCCGGTTCATTGACCGGGTTATACGGTAGGGTGAATGAAAAGGTAGTACCTGCTCCATCGATTGATTCCACCTGAATTGTTCCGCCAAGGAGTTCAACGAATGAATTGGTAATGCTCAAGCCAAGTCCGGCACCTTCGTAGCCTCTGGTCAAGGAGTTGTCAACCTGGTGAAAGCGGTCAAAAACCTTATCCTGCATTGCAACGGGAATGCCTATCCCTGAGTCGATAACATAAAATTCTAAGCAGTTATCCTTTCTTCGATACCCGAAATCAACACCACCCTTTATGGTAAATTTCAGGGCATTGTTGATCAGGTTTGTCAAAATCTGGCTCAGCTTTCCGCTGTCAGTATTGATGAGGCTTTCGCTGTCTGAAAGCCCAGTGGTCAAGGTTAAACGCAATCCTTTGAACCGAGCGTTAGGCTTGAAAAAGGCATGGATCTCTTGCATAAGATCGTTGAGCCGTGTTTCTTTGATTTCCACTTTTGTCTCCTCGGCATCAATGCGTGAAATATCAATCAAGTCATTAATCAGCTTCAGCATACGGTGACCGCTTTTCTGTATGAGGTCAATAAACTCTGCCATTTCCTCTCCTGAGAGGTGAGGTTCTTTGAGCAGTTCTGAAAAACCGAGAATACCATTCATAGGTGTGCGTATTTCGTGGCTTATGTTAGCCAGAAACGCTGATTTCAGGCGGTCGCTCTCTTCTGCTTTTTCTTTGGCTACAATCAGCTCTTCCAGCATTTTTTTTCGTTCAGTAATATCCTCTTTAACCGCCACGAAATTGGTGATAACTCCTTCTGCATTAAGAATAACTGATATGACAACAGATTCCCAGAAGAGCGCGCCGTTTTTCTTTTTGTTTTGCCATTCACCACGCCAAATACGACCAGACAATACTGTTTTCCAGAGTTCATCATACACTGATTTTGGTGTGAGACCTGATTGAAGAATGCGTGAATTTTTGCCTTTTGCGTATTCTATCGAATAGCCGGTAAGTTTGGTAAACGTGGGGTTGACATATTCAATAGTACCGCATGCATCCGTGATGAGAACAACTGCAGGGCTTTGCTCTATGGCAGTACTGAGTTTGAGAAGTTGATTTTCAATGAGTTTACGCTCAGTGATATCGCGGATCAAGCCGATCATTCCGGAGAAATCCTGATCCTGATAGTATTGCAGATGGATTTCTGCATCAAAGTGCGAACGGTCTTTTCTCTTCAACGTGACCTCGAACATCTGATTCGATGTTTGAAAATGCAGGGTTTTGTTGAATACCTGGATGGCTTCAGGAATGTCTTCTTCCTCAATGTAGTCGATAAAGGAGTGGCCAATGACCTCGTATGGAAGATAGCCGAAAAGTTTTTCAACAACGGGTGAAACATAGGTTAAGGTGCCGATAGAGTCGATAACAAATACTTCATCGGTCATTTGTTCGGTAATGGAGCGAAATTTACGTTCACTTTTGCGGAGTGCCTTTTCCGTCTCTTCGCTTATTTTACGACTTCGCAGTGCTGTGATTCCATAGGCGAGATTGTCAGCAAGAGCGACGAGCAGCTTGGTTTCGTCGGTATCAAAGGCATCCGGTGTAGCGGAATAGATCGTCAGGACACCAAACGCTTCACTTTCAGCTTTGAGCGGCAAGGTCAGAAGCGAAGCAAATCGATGACGCAGCGCCTCCTGGCGCCATGGTTCAAAAACAGGGTCGGTGTGAATATGATTAACTGCACATGAGCGGGCCGTGCGGATGGTAATTCCTACAGGGCCTCTCCCTTGCGGAACATCAGCCCAGGAGAGCTTGTGATGTTGGTTGTAATCAGAAACAAACCCTTCCTCAGCAAGCACGGAGACGCTTTTTTCTTCATTATGTTCCGCATACCCGACCCATGCCATCCGGTAGCCGCCGATTTCAACCATGATGCGGCAGACGTGATGCAGTAATTCTATTTCGTCATTGGTATGTATCATCGCCTGATTACAGTGGTTCATTGCCAGAAGAGCTCGACTCTGCCGGCGCAGTACCTCTTCAGTTTGCTTTTGCCTAGTGATATCGGAGAGAATGACCCGGCATGGAGAGGAGGTTTCGCTTGTTGAAGCATCAAGACGAACCGTGCTACCAGAGAAGATGTGTGGAACCGCAGCCTGCTGATTATTGACCGTCACAAGCATAACCTCATCGTAGCCGGCAATCATGCCTACGAAGACTTTATCAAGCAGTGCCTCCAGAACCCGATGGTCTTCAGGAATAACAAATTGTTTAAAATGCATGCCTGATAAGCGTGAGCGCTCAACCCCAAGCATGGTTGCAGCCGTCAGGTTTGCCTCAAGTATTGTAGAGTCTCGTTCTAAGATGAGATAACCCAAGGGAGCACAGTCATAAAAATCGGTGTACATACCAAAAGTTTCCTTCCGGTGCTCTTCGTCCAGAGCGCGTAACTCGCTGGAGGAGGCCAGGTTAATGTTATTCTGTTTTATTACCATTGGAGGGCAGCTTACTGTTAAGGACGAAATCAGTGCTCATTGGAGCTTTGCAATAAAGCGGCAATATCCGACACGCTCAAACCTGTAAGTTCGGCTATGGCAGCAAGAGCAATACCTTTACCAGCCATGTTCAGCACAATGGCTTTTGATGCTTTTTCTATGCCTTTTTCTATGCCTTTTACCATACCTTTTACCATACCTTTCTCAATGTTTTTTTCTGCACCAGAGGCGATGATGCTTGCGACGTCGGCAAAAAATTGCATGCGAACCTCATAGACTTGACGCTCTTCTTCATCAAACATGCGATCAATTGCCGCAATGGCTTTGACGATATTTTTGTCGGATGCCAACTCTTTTGGCGTATGCTCTCGGTCAAGCTGATGCGCTGTCGTTAAAAAGCTGCTCCAGCGATCGAGCGCTGTTGTAATTTGATGGGATGTTTTGTTGAACTTTTTTAACTCAATGTAATGGAGTTCAAAAACATCATGCAGTTTATCATCTTTGCCGGTGGCGGTATTGATGATTTTATAGCAGCTGTGAACTTCCTCTGTATCAGGTACAAAGTCGTAATCAAGGATGTTGATGCTGATGGTTTTCTTCAGCTCTTTGTACATCATCCCTTCACTGAGCTGTTCAGTCACTAATTTTGCCCAATAGAAAATGGCACGTTTGTCAAAATGGCGGTCTTCGCTGATCTGCATTTCGATGTTGAACCAGCGCCCATTTTCAGCTTTAGCCTTGATATCGAGGATGGAGAGTTTTCCTGCCCGGTAATCGGCCAGGGTATAGGGATTTTTCAACTCAACCTCCACCACCTGCTCCTCTTCAGAGACAATAGCGTTGATCAGGGAAATAAGTAAATCCTTGTTCTCTTCGCTGCCAAAGAGCTTTTTGAAGGCGAAATCAACACGGGGATTTATTTTACACATGGCTCTATCCGGTTCATAATCAACAAAAACAGGCAGAATATGCTTTGCCGTCATTGACCAGCAACACTGCGAATTTACTTGACTAAAATATAACAATTTTTCTGCTCTAAACCCTCATGGTGTTGCCATTACAGGCCGATGGAGAATCGCAAAGGCAAGATAATTCGGTATCCCAGTTGCCCACTTCCCTTTCACCCTTTTTTTTCATCTCTTCCCGCTTTTTTCTCAATGTCTAATTCAATACCTTAAGGCTCGATTGAATATGCAGAGATAGCGGGCGGAACAGCCTGCTTTTTCAAGACATAACACTATCTGAAAACTTTTAGAGCGCAAATCACCGTACATGTTGAAAATTTTTGAAAAGGTCTTCGGTTCCAAACACGATAAGGACATAAAAAAAATCCAGCCGGTTATCGCCACCATCAACGAGCTGCAGAGTGCCATGTCATCGCTCAGTGACGACCAGCTACGACAGAAAGGGTTGGAACTGAAAAAGAAGGTACGCAGCCTGCTGGAGCCATTGGAGCAGGAGAAAAAAAACCTCACGCTGAAGCTCGATAACCCTGATATCAATCTTGACGAGGCTGAAACCATAAATGTGCGGCTTGACGCTCTCTCAGAAGAGTATGAAAAAGCTACCACCGCAGCACTTGATGAAATTCTGCCCGAAACCTTTGCCCTCGTCAAAGAGACGTGCCGTCGTCTGAAAGGCCTCTCTTACCAGGTCATGGGAAGAGAGATGATCTGGGATATGGTGCCTTATGATGTACAGTTGATAGGCGGAGTTGTACTGCATTCCGGAAAGATTTCAGAGATGGCCACCGGTGAGGGAAAAACCCTCGTCTCTACCTTGCCCGTTTTTCTCAATGCACTCACCGGCAGGGGCGTCCACGTTGTTACGGTCAATGATTACCTGGCCCAGAGAGACAAGGAGTGGATGAACCCTGTCTTCGATTTTCACAATCTCTCGGTCGGCGTTATTCTCAACAACATGATACCCGAAGAAAGAAGGGTACAATACCAGTGCGATATAACCTACGGCACAAACAACGAGCTCGGTTTCGACTACCTCCGCGACAATATGGCCGGAACCCCCGAAGAGATGGTGCAGCGGAACTTCTATTACGCCATTGTTGATGAGGTGGACAGCGTCCTTATTGATGAAGCCAGAACTCCTCTTATTATTTCAGGACCGGTTCCGCACGCCGACAACAGCAAATTTCAGGAAATCAAACCCTGGATCGAGCAGCTGGTCCGTGCACAGCAGCACCTTGTAGCAACATTCCTGACCCAGGCAGAAAAAATTCTTAAGACAAAACCAGGTGATTTTGATGCTGGACTTGCCCTTCTGCGAGTAAAACGGGGACAGCCGAAAAACACCCGATACATCAAGATGCTCTCCCAGCAGGGTATTGCTAAACTGATCCAGACTACCGAAAACGAGTACCTCAAAGACAATTCGAGCAGAATGGACGAAGTCGACAACGAACTCTATTATGCTGTTGACGAAAAAGGAGGAACTATCGACTTGACCGATAAAGGGCGTGAGTTTCTCAGCAAGCTCAGCCATCAGGACAGCGATATTTTCATGCTCCCCGATGTCGGTTCAGAAGTTGCAGCTATTGAGAGTGATGCAAAGGTTGCTACTGCCGAAAAAATCCAGAAAAAAGATGAGATCTACCGCCTTTTTGCCGACCGCTCAGAACGACTGCACAATATCAGCCAGCTCCTGAAAGCCTATTCGCTCTTCCAGCGCGATGATGAATACGTCGTGCAGAACGGCCAGGTCATGATTGTTGACGAATTCACCGGACGAATTCTTTCCGGTCGCCGGTACAGCGATGGCCTGCATCAGGCTATCGAAGCCAAGGAAAATGTCAAGATCGAAGGTGAAACGCAGACCATGGCCACCATCACCATCCAGAACTTTTTCCGGCTCTATAAAAAGCTTGCCGGTATGACCGGTACGGCGGAAACCGAAGCGTCCGAATTTTTTGAAATCTATAAGCTCGATGTGGTTGTCATTCCCACGAACAGCAGGATTATCCGTAAGGATATGGACGATCTTGTCTACAAAACCCGTCGTGAAAAATACAATGCTGTCGTGCTGAAGGTTGAGGAGCTGCAGAAAAAGGGGCAGCCAGTCCTCGTGGGAACAACAAGTGTTGAGGTCTCTGAAACCATTTCAAGAATGCTTCGTGCAAAAAAAATAGCGCACAATGTGCTTAATGCGAAGCAGAACGATCGTGAAGCTGAAATTGTTGCCGAAGCAGGCCAGAAAAATGCGGTGACCATTGCTACCAACATGGCTGGTCGAGGTACCGATATCAAACTTGGCGTTGGAGTACGCGAGCTCGGCGGTCTCTTTATTCTCGGTTCGGAACGTCACGAATCACGCCGTATTGACCGCCAGCTCCGTGGACGAGCCGGACGTCAGGGTGATCCGGGTGAATCGGTCTTTTTTGTCTCACTTGAGGACGAACTGATGCGCCTTTTCGGTTCTGACCGGGTTATTTCCGTAATGGATCGTCTCGGACATGAAGAGGGCGATGTGATCGAGCACTCCATGATCACCAAATCAATTGAACGCGCACAGAAAAAAGTTGAGGATCAGAACTTTGCCATCCGTAAACGCCTTCTGGAATATGACGATGTCCTGAACCAGCAGCGTGAGGTCATCTATTCACGCCGGAAAAACGGTCTGCTCAAGGATCGCCTGACCAGTGATATTCTTGACCTCTTGAGGGATTACAGTGAAGTCGTGATTAAAAAATACTACAAGGAACGGGATATCGATGGTATTGAGGAGCAGTTGCTGCGCGAGCTTTCGATCGAGTTCAAACCGGATCGCGATACCTTCGAGCACGATGGCATAGGGGTGACCGCAGGCAAGCTCTACGATACCGCCCTTGCTTTTTATCGCCGAAAAGAGGCCACCGTACCGGTTGAGATTATGCAGCAGATCGAAAAATATGCCGTCCTGAGCGTCATTGATCTCCGCTGGAGAGAACATCTCCGTGAAATTGACTCTCTGCGTGAAGGCATCAATTTACGTGCTTACGGTCAGAAGGATCCGCTGCTTGAATACAAACAGGAGGCCTTCCGTCTCTTTGTAGACCTGCTTCGTGATATTGAGCACGAAACCCTCTCACTTGCCTTCAAGCTCTTTCCTGTCGATCCTGAAGAAACTCGTGCAATGGAAGAAAAACAGCGCAAAGCTGCCGTCCGTCAGGACAGGCTGGTTGCCCAACATCAGGCCGCCGAAAGCGTCTACACCGCATCGTTTGGCGTAGAGATGGAACAGGGTGATCGTGAACAAGAGAGCGCATCAAACCCGCAGCAGCCTGTAATTGCTGATAAAAAGCCTGGTCGCAATGATGAATGCCCATGCGGAAGCGGAAAGAAATATAAAAACTGTCACGGCCAGCAGCCCTGATTCCTTGAAACGTTTACCGGGTACCCATGAAACATACTGAAGTCGAAGTTACCATCGCCATTGCAGCAGAACACGGTTTGAATACGGAAGAATATGGAAAGATCTGTGCTATTCTCGGACGAACACCCTCATTTACCGAGATAGGAATTTTTTCGGTCATGTGGTCGGAACACTGCAGTTATAAAAACTCCATTGCTGTGCTTAAAACCCTTCCCCGTGAAGGTAAAGCCCTGCTGACCACTGCCGGTGAAGAAAATGCCGGCCTGGTTGATATCGGCGATAACCTCGCTGTAGCATTCAAGATCGAGTCACACAACCACCCGTCAGCCGTTGAACCCTACCAGGGAGCAGCAACTGGCGTCGGTGGAATTCACCGCGACATTTTCACCATGGGTGCCCGTCCGGTGGCCTCACTCAACTCACTGAGGTTCGGCTCACCAAAAGACCTGCATGTCCGCTATCTGGTCGATGGCGTTGTGCGTGGCATAGGCGATTACGGCAACTCTTTCGGCGTCCCGACAGTCGGGGGTGAAATTTATTTTGAAGAGGGCTATACCGGCAATCCCCTTGTCAATGCCATGTCCGTCGGCATTGTTGAGCATCATAAAACCGTGAGTGCAACCGCCTATGGTGACGGAAATCCTGTCCTGATCGTCGGCTCCTCAACCGGAAGGGATGGCATCCACGGCGCAACCTTCGCTTCTGAAGATCTCAGCGAAGCATCAGAAGACAAACGCCCGAGCGTTCAGGTAGGTGACCCTTTTGCCGAAAAGCTTCTCCTTGAAGCCACCCTTGAAGCGATTGCAACCGGCTATGTCGTTGGTCTGCAGGATATGGGCGCAGCCGGCATCACCAGTTCCACCTCTGAAATGAGCGCACGAGGAATCGAAAAACTCGGAACAGGCGGCATTGAAATTGACCTTGACCTTGTCCCTATCCGTGAAGCCGGCATGAGTGCGTACGAAATCATGCTCTCCGAATCGCAGGAACGAATGCTGATTGTTGCCGCTCAAGGATTTGAAGAAAAAATAATTGAAGTTTATCGTAAATGGGATGTTCAGGCCGTCGTCATCGGACGGGTAACGAGCGACAACCAGGTAAGGGTGTCACAGCACGGTCAGGTGGTTGCCGAAATTCCCGCTGAATCGCTTGTTCTTGGCGGCGGCGCGCCCGTTTATATCCGTGAAGCCGTCGAAAAAAAGCCCGACACACCGGTGGCGAAACTGATTGAGGATAACAACCTTGATTTCAGCTCACTCAGCCTTGAACTGCTCTCGCGCCCCAACATTGCAAGCAAGCAATGGGTCTATCGCCAGTATGACTCCATGGTGCTGACCAATACGGTAACCCCGGTAGGCCATACCGATGCTGCTGTTATCCGCATCAAAGGCTCTCGCAAAGGGCTTGCCATGAAAACCGACTGCAACGCCCGTTACGTCTATCTCAATCCCTTGGCCGGCGGTAAAATCGCTGTAGCTGAGTGTGCAAGAAACATAGCCTGTTCAGGCGCCAGACCACTCGCCATAACCAACTGCCTCAATTTCGGCAATCCCTATAAACCTGAAGTCTACTTTCAGTTCAAGGAATCGGTTCGGGGCATGGGCGAAGCATGCCGTGCCTTCAATACACCGGTAACCGGCGGTAACGTCAGCTTCTATAACGAAACCTTTATCGGCGGCGTACGCTCAGCCATCTACCCTACCCCGACCATAGGGATGATCGGGCTCCTCGACGATATCGACAACCTCGTAGGATCAACCTTCACCTACTCCGGTGACGCCATCCTTCTGCTTGGCAATCCTGAACTTACCCTTGATGCCTCAGAATACCTTGTCATGCACTACGAAACACCAGGCCAGGACGCTCCGGCGATAGACCTTGACCATGAAAAAAATCTCCAGGAACTGCTTGTTGCCCTTGCCGAAAAGAAACTGGTGCACTCCGCACACGACATTTCCGACGGTGGACTCTTTGTTGCCCTTGCCGAAAAAGCCATGATGAACGCTGCAGCCCCGCTTGGCTTCAACGTTGAATTGGAAGCTACCGAAAGCGGCCCCTACCATATCCAGCAGCAGCTCTTTTCAGAAGCCCAGGGACGAGTGATTCTCAGCATAGCCCCCGACCACACAACCGAGGTGATCGATGCAGCCCGCCAACACAATGTCCCGGTCCGTGTGATCGGAAAAGTTGTCGATCATGATGCCGTCATTACCATAAACGGCGAAGAAATTCTTCACTTCCCCATCGGAGAGCTTGCAGAGGCATACTATCACTCCCTTGAGCACTCGCTGCACCTTGACGAACTTCTTTGACCAAGCACCATGCTGCCTGTAGTAACCGCACTCGAAATGAAAAGGGCCGACAAGGCAGCAATAGAGCAGCTCCATATCGGCGAAACCCGCCTTATGGAGCTCGCCGGACGCGAATGTCTCCGCGTTATCAAGGAAACCCTGCAAAGCCATGACCTTCAACACCCCGACTCCCTCGCCGGCACCTCATTTCTTGTCGTGGCAGGGAAAGGAAACAACGGCGGCGACGGCTTTGTGCTTGCCCGACATCTCCTTAATCTTGACGCTTCAGTAGACCTCGTCCTCCTCTATCCCGAAGCAAATCTTCAGGGAGTGAATCTCGAAGGCCTTGCCACGCTTAAGGCATACAGAAAACACACCGACAACCTCCGTATATTTGCGAGCCACAACGAAGCAATCCCCTACGTCGGCGAAACCTCCTACACGATGCTCATTGATGCCATCACCGGCACCGGACTGCGCTTAACCGGATCGGAGATGGTGCTGCCCTCCCCGCTTCTTGAAGGTATTGAACTCATCAACACCATCCGCGAGCGAACCGGCGCAGTCACGCTTGCTATTGACGTTCCGACCGGACTCGACGCCACCACAGGGCTCGCTGCCACTCCCTCCATTGCAGCCGATATCACCGTAACCATGGCATTTCTGAAAACAGGCTTTTCCCTCAACGAAGGCCCTGATCGCTGTGGAGAGATACAAGTAGCTGAAATCTCAATCCCGGACTTTCTTCTCGAACCCTCCTCCGCCCTGTTGACCGACAGAGAGTTCGCCGCCGGAAACTTCATCCTGAGAGAAGCGTCAAGCGCAAAACATACCAATGGAAAAGTACTGATTATAGCCGGATCCCAAACAGAACACACCTCAATGCTCGGCGCCGCCATGCTCTCAGCAAGGGCCGCCCTGAAAACCGGAGCAGGCTATATCTGCCTTTCGGTGCCGATCTCCCTTGCAGCAGCAATACACACCGCACTGCCCGAAGTAGTCGTGATCGGAAGAGATATAACCACCATAATCGAAAAAGCCGCCTGGGCCGACGCCATCATGATCGGATGCGGCCTCGGTCGCGATAAAGAAGCGATCACCCTCATCACACAGCTTCTGACACATCCTGAAATACAGAACAAAAAGCTCATCATTGACGCAGACGCCCTCTACGCCCTCTCATCCACCGGAACCGAGGTATTAAAAAAATGCAAGGAAGCGCTTCTCACCCCCCATTACGGCGAATTCAGCCGCCTCACCGGAGTATCAGTAGAAAGCATAGCCGCAAACCCCATTGAAGCCGCAAAAAATTACGCCCGCCACAATGCAGTATCAATTCTCCTGAAAGGCACGCCAACCATCATTGCCGGACCCCAAGGAGCAATCCTTATAAACACAAGCGGCACCGAAGCACTAGCCACAGCCGGCTCAGGAGATGTACTTTCAGGAATCATCGCAGCCATCGCAGCAAAAGGCACAGAGATCCTCAATGCCGCCGCCGCCGCCGCCTGGTTTCACGGACGAGCCGGAGACCACGCAAGCAACATCGCAAGCCTCGTCACATCCAGCATGATCCTCGACTCCCTACACCACGCCTTTGGGGACGTTGTTGAATAGCGATAGTTGTCCAATCCCAAGTCAGCCATCCCCATTGCCTCATGCGTCATATTCGCGAAGAAACTTTTTGATATTGCGCGCCGCCTGACGGATACGCTCCTCATTCTCAATCATCGCAATACGAACATATTCATCCCCATAAGCTCCAAATCCAATGCCTGGACTGACGGCAACCTTTGCTTTACTCAACAGTGTTTTGCTGAACTCAAGACTCCCCATCCCCCTGAACTGATCAGGAATCTGAGCCCATACAAACATGCTTGCCCTCGGAGAGACCACAGGCCATCCCGCATTTTCAAAACTTTTGACCATGACATCACGCCGCTTGCGATACACTTCACAAATCTCCTGAACACAACTCTGATCCTCAGTTAGAGCAATCGTAGAAGCAACCTGGATAGGAGTAAAGGTGCCATAATCGAGCCAGCTCTTGATCTTTTCGAGCGCGCCGATCAGCTTCGCATTACCAACCATGAAGCCGACACGCCAGCCAGCCATATTGTAGGTCTTCGACAGCGTGTAGCTCTCAACGGCAACATCCTTTGCACCCGGAACCTGCAGGATGGAAGGAGTGACATAACCATCAAACGTCAGCTCCGCGTAGGCAATATCACTGATAATGTAAAAACGCTCCTGACGGGCAATGTCAACTAACTTTTCATAAAAAGAGAGGTCAACAGTGGCAGTCGTAGGATTGTTTGGAAAATTCACCACCAGATACTTCGGCTTAGGCGACGATTCACGCAGAGCCTTTTCAATATTCCGGAAAAAACCCTCCTCATCAAGGGTAAAATCATCATTCATCTCAAGTTTCAGCCTGTGCACATTGCCGCCGGCAAGAATAAAGGCCTGAGAATGAATTGGATAACAAGGATCAGGCACCATTGCAAGATCACCAGGATTGGTGATAGCCTGCACAAGATGCACATATCCCTCTTTTGACCCCATCGTGGCCACAACCTCACGATCAAGATCAAGATCAACATTATACTTGCGCTTATACCAGATACCCACCGCACCGCGAAGCTTGTAGATACCTTTGGAAACCGAATATCCATGAGTTCGAGGCTTGTTGATACTCTCTATAAGCTTGTCAACAATATGCTGAGGAGTCGGCCCGTCAGGATTGCCCATCGAAAAATCAATAACATCCTCCCCCGCCCGCCGTTCCGCCATTTTCAGCTCATTAACAGCAGCAAACACATACTTCGGAAGACGCTTGATCTTGTCAAACTCTATTTCATCAAACATGATTTCGTATCAGAAAAAATAATTCATTAAAAAAAAATGAAAAACCTCCCCATCATAAGCAAAAAGAACATCATATCAATGACCTTCAAATTTTTTCCTCCCCCTCAGCACTCAGCGCTACAGATCAAGCCACCCCGTTGATATTGATGATTGCATCAGGATATTCTTCGCGCAGCGCATCATAAATATCCTCAGGATCATCGACACCAAACGACTCAACATCAATCGGGAAACCGGCCTTCCGAGAATCATCAATGACTTCTCCCTCAGGGTTCATGATCTTGATATACCAGCCTTCCGTATCACCGTTTGTTTCAAACCGGGCATTCACCTTCTGCTTTCCCATATTCAACCTCTAAAATAAAAAAGGCCCAGCCCTGAGATTGCGCCTCGAGACCAGACCGAATAAAAAAAGTGCGCAATACTATGAGAGAATAGTATAACAAAAACATTTCATAACTCAGCTCTATCCTCAACTACCGGAGCTCTCCATTTCCCGTCCTTCAGATATGAAAAAAATATTTCGCCGGATTTATCGACATCATCGAACTGATTTTTTCGATACATTAAAGATAACTTTATAGAAATTGCAAGGATAAGCTTAAATCTTCAAATTGGTTATTAATGAAGCACATCGTGATCGTTGGCGGCGGTTTTGCCGGAATCAATGCTGCCAAAGCGCTCGGTAACAAGAAAGATGTCAGAGTGACCCTGATCGACCGGAATAACTACCACCTGTTTCAGCCCCTGCTCTACCAGGTTGCCATGGCAGCGCTGAACGGAGGAGAGATATCCTATCCCTTCCGCAAGATGCTGACGAAGTACCGCAACATCACCATATACAAAGGCTCGGTCGAGAATGTCGACCTGCAGAACAAAAAGGTGCAGACTGAGTTTGGCGACATAGAATATGACTACCTTGTGCTGGCATGCGGTTCCAAACACCACTATTTCGGCCATAACGAGTGGGAATCGTTTGCTCCAGGACTCAAAACCATCGGCCAGGCATCGGAGATCCGCCGCAGGGTCATGGAAGCGTACGAACATGCAGAACGTACCCAGGATCCGACCGAACGGAAAAAACTGCTGACCTTCGTTATCGTGGGCGGCGGACCGGCAGGAGTCGAACTTGCAGGTTCAATCGGAGAGATGAGCCGATACTACCTTTCGAAATACTACAAGAATATCGATCCAAAAAGAACAAGAATTTTTGTTGTCCATTCCGGCAAACAGATCCTCAAAGAGTTCTCTCCTGAACTTTCCAGCAAAGCCGCCCGCGCGCTCGAGCTTCTCGGAGTACAAATTTGGACCGAAAGCAAGGTAACCAATATCGATGAAAACGGTGTCCAGATCGGTAAGGAACGCATAGAAGCAGGAACGGTTCTTTGGGCTGCTGGTGTCAGATCATGCAGTATCGGCAAAACCATGGGAATCAATACAGACAGTTCCGGACGTATTCCCGTGACCGAATTACTCTCCTTGGAGGAACATCCTGAGGTATTCTGCGGCGGAGACCAGGCGCGTTTCGAACTTCCAGGCAACGAACAGCTTCCAGGACTCGCATCCGTTGCGCTGCAGCAGGGAAAGGCAATCGGTAAAAATATTTTACGTGATGTCGCCGGAAAACCTCAGAAGCCTTTTTCCTATTTCGACAAAGGCAAGATGGCAACCATCGGGAAATACAAAGCCATCGTCGAATTCGGAAACACGAAACTCTCCGGCATTCCGGCATGGTTCATCTGGCTCCTTGTTCACATCTACTTCCTGAGCGGCTTCAAACACCGATTCTTCGTCCTCCTCCAGTGGGGCTGGTCATACTTTACCTTCGGCCACGCAACCAGAATCGTCAACCGCGAGTGGCGCTTCTACCCCGATGGGGACGTTGTTGAATAGCGATAGTAGACCACTCTCCATCGACCAGCTTTCGTCGAATCAGTTCAAGCTGTTGAACCGCACGGTGACAGTAAGGTCTACAAGTTTCTGCAAAGTACGTAAACAATCAGCCGCCCCCGGATGCCCTAAAATATCTTTAATCCGCCACACAGCACTTTGCGCATAAAACCCCATGCTAAGTCTGCGCTCCTGCCCTTTAAGCTGCATCGCATGCGCTATACCTGTTTCGATAAACGCAACTTCCAATTGCCACTCCTCCGGGTATGCTTTCATCACGCCCATCAAACTTTCATGCGCTGCAGCATACTCCCCTGCCTCAATATGCTCGATAATGCGTTCCAGGTTTCTTTTCATAGTCTCAAAGCTCATTATTTACTCTGTCCAACGAATAAAAACTTATCCTGAAAAATACATTTTTTTTTGATGCATCAAGGTATATAAGTCCCATTGGCCGCCTCCGTCCTATCGCTCCTATTTTTCATTGTTTCTTTTCTGCTCTCAGCACTCACATCTCAGAACTTTTCCCCCAGTACTTGTTCTTTCCTCTCCCCATTCTTTCCGAGATTTTCATCAATTATAGTATACTGCATAAAATACCGGATGCCCGATAAACACATCCGTAACGAATGCAATGGTGAAACACAGTTCTCGACCCTGATGCATAATAATGTTGAAAAAAACATCGAGGCAGTAACAAAAATGGCACTGCAGTTTCTTGCTGAAGCGATCGGACAATGCCCGGCTGGATTGGAAAACAGCACGAACAGAGACATCGTTTTTGCTGTACTTGGTTTCCAGTACGGTGCAGTGCAGAGCGCCGCTTACGTTGCCGGTCTGGACGAAAAGGCCGCTTCTTGTATCACAGAAGATGTCGTCAGCAGAATTAACGGTATCGATAAGGAGAGTGTGTTGAAATTACTTGCCCTGATGCCGATGCTTGCCAAAAAGGAATATCCCCCGATTGGTATCGGTGGCAAAGCCCTTATCGGTTTTTACAACTCCGTTACTGACGAGGAGAAGCTGACAACTACCGGTTCACTGCGTGAAATCCTCCGGCAGATCGATGAAGGGTAAATCATGAACCGCCCCGTTGGCAAAGGGACACTCAACGAAGAGAAAACATGGTGACCATGGCAAAACAGAAAGTACTCGTGGCAGGAGCTTCAGGATATCTCGGCAGGCATGTCGTCAAGGAATTCGTCGAACGGGGATACAGCGTAAGGGCCCTCGTCAGAAACAAGGAAAAGCTCACAGACGAAGGGCCGAACTTCGAACCACCGGTTGCGGAGATCGTCGAGGAACTCTTCATCGGAGACGCAGTCGACAGCTCCTCCCTGAAGAACGCCTGCAGAAACGTGGATATCGTCTTCTCCTGCATGGGCCTCACCAAACCCCAGCACAACATCACGAGCGAACAGATCGACCACCTCGGCAACAAGGCGCTGCTGGAGGATGCCCTCAGCCACGGTGTCATGAAGTTCATCTATATCTCGGTCTTCAACGCCGACAAAATGATGGATTCCGGCATGGTGAAGGCTCACGAACTGTTCGTTCATGATCTTCGAGCTTCCGGTTTGCCCTACAGCGTCATACGCCCTACCGCGTATTTCAACGACATGGGCATGTTCTTCTCCTTCGCGCGTAAAGGCCATGTCTTTCTTCTCGGCGACGGCACAAACCGTTTCAACCCGATCCACGGAGCCGACCTGGCAAGAGTCTGCGTCGATGCGGCAGCAACCATGGGAAACAGTGAAATTGCCGTCGGCGGACCGGATACCTATACCTACGACGAAACCAACCTCATGGCCTTCCAAGCCCTCGGCCTGGAACCGAAAATCACACACCTGCCCATGTGGGTCGGCGACATAGCCCTTTTTGTCATAGGCTTTCTCAACAAACCCCTGAAAAACATCATATCCTTCGCTCTGGCCGTCAGCCGCATAGACAACGTCGCCCCCGCAACCGGGACAAGACATCTAAAAGATTTCTTCAAAAAACTTGCAACCAAAGGCGGTTAATACTGTTACCCTCTCCTTTCTATCACTCAAACGGTTCTTCTGAAACAGCATGGCAGAAAACTTTGTTTCCATACCTGACCTCCGCATACTCTTATACGGCACAACCATTTCCGTCGGAGTGCTGTTCTGGATCTACGAAAGCCTCAACCCCTATTTCTCCCGGCAGCAGCACCGTGCTCTCCATGCAAAGCTCAACCTTTCAATTGCCGCTCTCAACCTGCTGATCCTGCTTCCTTCGGGCATACTCATGGCATTCTTGCTGGGCTGGTCGAAAACCGCCTGGACAGGCATCGGGATTCTTGCCCTTCCCCCCGTTGTTGAAGCCATCCTGATCATCCTGCTCATCGACCTGTGGATGTACATCTGGCATCGTCTCAACCATGAAACCGCATTGCTCTGGCGATTCCACTCCATACACCACAGCGACTCCGCCCTCGATGTCACTACCTGCTGGCGGTTCCATTACATGGAGATCCTGATCTCAGAACTGCTGCGTCTCCCACTCTTCATGCTGATCGGTGCAGGTATCGAACACCTGCTGCTCTACTCCCTCCTCATGACGCCAGTCATCGAATTCCAGCACAGCAACATCTCCATTCCGCCCATCCTGGATCGTCTGGCCCGGCTTATTATTCCAACCCCAATGATGCACCGCCTGCATCACTCGATGCTCAGAACCGAACACGACTCAAATTACGGCAGCATGCTCTCCATCTGGGACCGTCTCTTCGGCAGCCTCCTGGTCAGAGATAATCTCGACAGCCTCCGTCTCGGTCTCAACGATGAAAGCGACTCCGAGAAGCAGCAACTCTTCGCCCTGCTCCTCAGGCCTTTCCGACCATAGCAGACTACCGACGCCGTTCGACCATCATGCCCCAGATCGGATCATAAGAATGGATATCGTCCGTCAAACCGGAGGCATCGACGACCGGCCTCCCCTCGTTATACCAGCGAAAAATACCGCCGCGCAGGTTGCGACAACTTTTCGCCCGCGCTTTCCCACAGGCACTCTCCACCCGTTCAAGCAGTTCCGAGCTGCGCTGCCCGACCGAACAGTAAAAAACAAGATCACGCCCCGATACAAGTGATCCATAGCAAGCCGTAAAGTCATCCGGGCCGATATCCGGATCAAGACGCACTGCTGTTGCGATACGGCTCTTCTCGTACTCCACCACAGTGCGAATGTCGAAGAGCAATGGCGGTTCCGGTCCGGCAAGCATCGCAGCCAGTTCTTCAGTCGCCAGGTTTTTCACCCGGTTTGTACGCTCGATCATCATGATGGTGGCATCGAGCAGCCAGTAACTACCGAACATAACATCCCTTGGCCAGAGAAGTAAGATATCGGTGAACAGAAAGCTTGTCGACTCTTGAGAGTTCGCTCAATTGGTCAAAGGAAATCATCGGTATCCCGTATTGCTGACGAATCCGGTCGATCATTGACATCCACAAATACGCTGTCATCTCGGCATCTGCCAGCGCGCGGTGAAACGCAGCAGTCTGCAGGATACCCGAATATGACACCAATGTCTGCAACTTATGGTTTGGAGAATCCTGATAAATCCTTCTTGACACGAGCAAAGAACAGCAACAGGCGCCATGATATACCCGATTTACCCGTTTCAGCTCAAAATCCAGAAAACGCTTGTCGAATGACGCATTGTGCGCGACAATATTATGACCGGCTATAAACTCTGAAAACTCAACCATCACCTCTTCACAGCAAGGCTGACCTTCCAGCATCTCATTGGTAATACCTGTATAATGTTCGATAAAAGGTTTTATGCGGAAACCAGGATTCATCAGCTTTTGAAAGCGATCGACAATCACCCCTTGCTCGACAAGCACCGCCCCAATCTCTATAGCCCGGTCACCATACTTCGGAGACAAGCCCGACGTCTCGAAATCCAGCACCACCACGCTGTCCGCCAACATCTGCTGCATTGAAGAATTACAATTGATCATAACGCTTACATCTTCGGGACGTTGTTGAATAGCGATACTAACAAACCAAAACGTATCACCCTGTTGCCGCCATAGAGTTCACTTCGCTGGTCGTCACCCCAAACCACCTCGCTTTCGTGCTCCATCCGAACTTATCCTAATATCGGTCTTTGGTTTTTTGTTCGTCAATAAATTCCTGTAATTCATCCATGTTTTTTCCCCTCTTGATATTCCTTTTTTCGTTTTTCTGCCAAAACAATTTCCTGCGGTGGCCTTTTCCGGGTTTTCTTGGAAAAAGCATTGGTCAGGATAACAAGCTTCCCTCCATCCTTAAACCCCAAAAGCCAGCATGCATTATTACCCGCCGAGCTCTTATCTCCCGAATTCCATCAGTGTTTTGCAGCTTATTGAGTCACTCATCATCACAACCCATACAATATTGCAACAGGATTTGACGGTGTAAAAAAGTTCCCACAGGAAGAAATTGTGTACATTATCAGCTCACTCGATAAAATCACAGAGCATGACTTGCAGTAATTTTTTACTGATAGGCATGTAAGAATTTATACGTCAACACCTTATAACGACGACAAGCACCTTGAACGTCTTGACTGGGATGCAATCAATGCAAGAATTTGAAAAAGTGACGACGGCGACTCTGAAAACAAAGCAAACCCAATGAAGCAATCCAAGGAACATCTTGAACGCATCAACAAGGTTGTCAGGCATATCGAGCAGGCAATTGACAGGGAGATGTCTCTGGATGAATTGGCTTCGATTGCCTGCTTTTCCCCTTTTCACTTTCAACGGATAACCAAAGTTGATCAACGAAAGCTTTAAGAGCATAAAGCAATGGTCTCAAATACGTGACCTTGTTGGCAAATAATGCGACGCCGTTTGGAGTTATAAAAGATTATCCGATATTCACAGCACTTGATAAATGCCGCTTTTATGCCTGCATTGCCGTTGATAACCCGGCAACAATAGCTGGCTTTGTAAACCATTTTGAGATATCCTCAAAAAAGTATGCCACATTCACCATTGAAGGCGGTATTACGGATATTGTTGAGACTGCTAAATTTCTTGTCCATTTATGGCTTCCTCGCAGCGGGTACAGTATACCACCATGATTACCCTGAAAGGCGTAACAAAAGTATTCCAGACCAAAGAGCGATCGTTTACTGCACTCAACAACATCAACCTGACTATTGAAAAGGGTGAATATGTTGCCATTGTTGGAAAATCAGGCAGCGGGAAATCAACCCTTTTAAACATGATTACCGGCATTGACCACCCTACTGAAGACATAATCAGGTTGAACGATACTGATATCGGCCACATGAACGAAAGCGAGCTGGCAGCATGGCGAGGCAGAAATATCGGCATCGTCTTCCAGTTTTTTCAGTTGATCCCGACGCTGACAATTCTTGAAAACATTCTGCTTGCAATGGAGTTGGTCAACACCATCCCCAAAGCTGAACGCATGAATCGGGCAAATGACCTGTTACAACGCGTCGGTATACCAGAACAGGCAAGCAAAATGCCTGCATCCCTATCCGGCGGAGAACAGCAGCGGGCGGCAATTGCCCGATCATTGGCAAACAACCCTGCCATTCTTGTTGCCGATGAACCTACCGGCAATTCAGACAGTAAAACGGCAGAATCGATCAAATCCATTGTAAGCTCTCTCGCCAAAGCGGGAAAAACAGTTCTTGTGGTGACACATGAAAAAGATAACGCCTCTCCATACGACCGAACCATTACCATCCTGGATGGAGCAATAGTTGCGCAAGAAACTAAAGGTGGAGCTCTATGAAGCAGCAATTCTTAAAAGCGGCAAGGGATTTGACCTCGAATCCAAAAAAAACACTTCTCGTTGTCTTTGCATTGATCCTTGGCATCTGGGGTGCGGGCATGGTACAGGTATCCTATGTACTGTTAATGCATGATTTACAAGCCAATTATCAACGCACTGCGCCCGCTCATCTGGTGTTTTCCTCACCAGACTTTGAAAAGCTGAACCTTGAACAGTTCAGGGGTAAACCGGACATTGAAACCGCTGAATTCAGAGATTTTTCCCTGCACAGAATTGAAGTCCGTCCGGATGTCTGGATTCCTCTCTGGCTCTACGGAGTTGAAAATTTCAATGACATGAAACTTGCTCGTTTCTTCAGGGAAGAAGGCAAGAAGGTTCCCTTGCGGAACACCATACTATCATGGCCGGTCAAATCCGGCAACTGGGTATTCTCAAAGCAATAGGTGCGTCACGGTTTCAGCTGTTCAGAATATATATTTCGATGCTTCTTGTCATCGGTGCATTATCGGGGCTGATACTGAAAGGTACGGGGATATCCGTGAGAGAGGCTTTAAGCGACTACGGTATTTCACAAAAAGCAATTGTTAGAGAATGTCAGACAAGTGGAAACCTGGATAGGTGGCCGCGGTGAAATTCAGTCAAAAATACTAACAACAGATAAAGGGGCCGGAATTGTGGCTCTTCCGAGAAAAAACAGGTTGCTCAAATTAACAATCTGCAATGGACGCTGGTTGTTGCCGTCAAACGATTTTGAGGTGGTGCTGAACCAGCAGGCAATGGAACTCTATAACAACCCGCCTCTTGGTTCCACACTGCCATTACGTGTCAGGGATAAAACAATCAATTCTTCTTGCTACGCTGTTTTTCGGCAAACTCATGCTGGGTAACGATGCAGAACTGACGTATGCCTTCAGCTCATCCGGGTTTTGCATCACCCTCGCCGTTACCCTTGTGTTCGGGTGGATTGCAAGCCGCATTCCGGTAAATCGGCCATTGCCGTCTCAACACATGCTGCGCTTTCTTACGAATAAGAGTGGATCAGGGATGATAGGATTGTTACATTATTTCTGTGGTCATCAACACCAGGAACAGGAGCAGCGATGAAAGCAGATAATTTTACCCTTGAGAAGTACTTCAGCAGAATAGCCTATCATGGTAATACTGACACGGATATTGCAACATTAACGGAGATTATGCGGTGCCAGTTATTTTCCGTTCCTTTTGAAAACCTCGATATTCAGGCCGGAAAAATTGTCTCCCTGGTTTCAGAAGAAATCGTTGAAAAAATATTGACGCGTAATCGAGGCGGCTATTGCTATGAAGTCAATGGCCTCTTTGCGATGGCACTTCAGGAATTGGGAGTTCCCCATACATTTATTGCCGCACGCCCGATGAATTACCCCGTAAGACGCCCCAAAACGCACATGGCCATTATAGCCGAAGCGGATAATGAGAAGTGGCTCTTCGATTTAGGATTCGGAAGTAACGGAATAAGAAAGCCGATGCGACTCAATCTCCTCGGTATTGAAATAAAACAGGACTCCGATCGTTTTATCCTGAGCGCAACTGATGAAACAAAATATCTGCTAAAGGCATTCATCGACGGTCACTGGGCAGATCAATACGAATTTGACCTCTACCCCCAGGAATGGATTGATTTCGTTCCAGCCAACCACCTCAACTCAACACACCCCGATACCATATTTGTCAAAAAATTACTCGTCGTGCTGCACAACCCATCAGGCCGAGACATTCTTATCGGTGATACACTCAAAACCATCATCAATGGAACAACAACAAAGCAATTCATCTCCGCAGAAAACCGGGCCGCCATATTATCCAGCAGATTCGGTCTTGTCTGACCCCCTCAGCACTTATTTTCCGCCCTCGGTCTTGATAACATTCAGGAATATTATTTTGTAAATATTTAATAAATTGACGCAGTATATACCATCGCAATGAGGTATAAAGCCCCGCTCCCCTGTCAGTTGGTAATGGATTTTTTTACAGTAACAAGCAAGTGCCCCCCCATGGCAAAAAAAATGAGAAGCAATAATCCTGCTCCCGCATCAGAATTACACCATCTTGCTGAAAAGCACCAGAAAATCAATCATCAAAGCAGACCGGCAGTTTTCTCTTCACCTGAAGAAATGACCCGGATTCTCGATGAATTAGAGACCCATCGGATTGAGCTTGAAGTGGAGCAGGCGGAACTTGCACGAACCAGAAGTGAGCTGGAAGAAAGCCTCAGGATGTACACCGAGCTGTATGACTTTGCACCAACCGGTTATCTGACTCTGGGTCGTGACGGAAGAATACTGAAAGCAAATCTGACTGCCACAAAACTGCTTGGGGTTGATCAAACCCGATTACTGGGGTTGCACTTTATATCTTTTGTTGTTCCGGCGGATTATCGGGTAATGGATGACCTGCTCGAAACTGTCTTTTCCAGGAGAGTGCCAGGAAACTGTGAGGTGAAACTTTTCGCCTCTCCTGCTCAGCCATCCGCGATTCACAGGGTTCTCGACCGTACCATGCGCATTGATGCTGAAGTAATTGATACCTCTCATGGGTGTCGGGTTATTCTCACGGATATTACCGAACAGAAGATGGTTGAGGAAAGGTTGCGTAAAAGCGAACGGAACTTTCGTTCTATTGTGAATCAGATTTCAGAGATGGTTTTTGTTACGAACGACATTGGTACCATAACCTATGTGTCGCCTGTTATTCAAAATATTTTTGGTTTTTTACCTGGAGAGGTCATTGGGACGAACTATTTCGACTACATCGATAATGATGCCATACCTGCCGCTAAGGAGGTGTTCAATACAACCTTGTTGAATAAACTTACAAATCAGGTTTTTGAAATCAAGGTAAAGAGAAAAGACACCTCACTCATTGAAGCGGAAATCCATCTGCAGTATTATCAGGACGAGGATCAAACCGGATTAATCGGCCTCATTTGGGATATTTCTGAACGCAAATCAAGGGAACGTATCCGTTGGCACTTCGAAGAGAAGTTGCTTGAAAACCAGCAGCTTCTCGAGAGTATTTTCAATGATGTTAATGTATCGGTTTTCGTTGTTGATGTTCTGCCTGACGGTATTTATCGGTATAAAAAGCATGGTGCGCTCAATACCAAACTCAGTAGCATCATTCATGTGGATTTTTCGGGCAAAACTCCTGAAGAGGCCTTTGAATCTGAGTCAGCAAAAGCAATCCACGGGAACTACGATGCCTGCGTTCGAGCTGGGATCTCGATACAATATGTCGAATTTTTGCCTTTCCTTGGCAAAGATATGTGGTGGGAAACCGTCCTAAATCCTGTCCGTGATGCGAGTGGCCGTATCTTTAGAATTATCGGCACAACCACGGACATCACTGAACGCAGACTGGCGACATTAAAAGCCCAGGAAATAAGTGCCCGGTATGAGGCAACCATTAATGCTGCGCAGCTTGGAACCTGGGATTGGAATTTTCAAACTGGAGAAGCAATCGTTAATAACCGCTGCCTGGATATTCTTGGATACACCCCTGAAGAACTTGCGCCTTTAACCAATCAAACCTGGATAGATCTGATTCATCCGGACGATTTACGTCAATCAAGGGCCATTGCAGAACGACATTTCAAAGGCGAATTAGACTATTATAAATGCGAATGCCGGTTGAAACATAAACACGGTTATTGGGTTTGGGTTCTTGATCAAGGAAGTTTGATGAGCCGGACAGCAGATGGTAAACCATGGCGTATGCTTGGCACCCAAATCGACATCACCGATCGCAAACTGGCTGAAAGTCAGCTGCAGGTCACCTTGACCGAATTGAGGGTGGCCAAAGAAAAAGCTGAAGAAAGCGACCGCTTAAAGACCGCGTTTCTGGCTAACATCAGCCATGAAATACGAACCCCGATGAATGGCATTCTCGGTTTTTCCGAGTTACTCAAAGACCCTCATCTTTCCGGTGACGAGAAGGAAGAATTTATCGGGCTTATCAATCAAAGCGGTCAACGTATGCTAAACCTCATTAATGACCTTATTGATATTTCGCGCATTGACGCCAAAGAAGCGACGCTCAATATGACAAAAACATCGCTTAACACGCTCTTGCGTGATCTCTATGCTTTTTTCAAACCAGAAGCGATCAAAAAAGGATTGAGGTTAACCTTTACGCAGGGACTCCCCGACAATGAAAGTTGGATTACAACCGATAGCGCAAGGCTGCACCAGATATTGACCAATCTTATCAAGAATGCCCTGAAATTCACCACCAAGGGGGGAATTGATTTCGGATACACCAAAAAGGATGATGTCCTGGAGTTTTATGTGATCGACTCAGGTATTGGCATACCAGCAAACAAAAAAGAGAGAATTTTTGAGCGATTCCATCAAGTGAACAACTCGTTGACCCGTGACCATGAAGGCTCAGGTCTGGGGTTAGCCATTACCAAGGCCTTCATAGAGTTGCTCGGTGGATCAATCCAGGTCAAATCCGTAGATGGTGCAGGAAGTACCTTTACCTTCACCCTCCCTTCAGGGACGTTGTTGAATAGCGATAATAGCCACCCCTAACGTATCACTTATGAGGTTAAGAATATTTGTTTTTAAGGTAAACAAGCCAATAACTGTTATCCTTGGATAACACCAGATTGTCCAGAATCATGTGCTCATAAAGCTCACAATCACCCGGCAAAGTTTTTCCATTGGATTCAATAGCTCTCTCAAGCACACTCATAACAAATCGCTCAGTCACTGCATTTTCTTCAAGGGATACCCCATAAGGCGCATAAACGTCAATAATTTCCTCCGGCCCATCCCAGCTCGTCCACTGTGGTCCCCCGATTTCGTTTTCAACATCAAGTATAATTTTTTTCAACGTAGCCTAATATTTGGGGACGTTGTTGAATAGCGATACTAATCAACCAGAACTTTTCACCCATTGCTCACCATAGAGCCTACGTCACTGCTCTCAATCAACAACAACTGCATGGCTGCCCAATCATTTTGGAGTTCTTGAAGAAAACTGGACACCATTCGGCATGGGTGGAACTTTAACTGCTTGTATCATATTTGATTTAATCGTTATAATAACATTAAGTCTTTAGTCCTGTTCACTTTTACCATTTTATCTTATCCCCACATGGCAAAAAAGCAGCACTCTATCAAGCCTGCTTCTCCTTCAGAGCTTAGCCAAATTGCAGAAGAACACCAGTATAAACAAAATCCAGGCACTCAGGACTCAGCACTGGAACTCAGCACTACTGTAATAAGTGATGTCTCCCCGGTTATACTATCCGATATCATTGAACAACAACAAACTGAAAACGAACTGCACAGGCTGACCCGCACACTCCGTGCGACAAACCAATGCAATCAGGCACTGATTCACAGCACGAATGAAATTGAATTACTGCAAAGTATCTGTGATATCGTTGTTGATGTTGGCGGTTATCGTATGGCATGGATTGGTTATGCGGAACACGACAAGGAAAAAAGCGTCCGTCCAATAGCTCAATCAGGTTTCGAGGACGGCTATCTTGAAACAGCCAACATATCCTGGGATGATACTGAATTTGGACGAGGACCCACAGGAAGCGCAATCCGCACTGGTAAACCAATAACTTCGCGAGATATCCTCAATGACCCGTTTTTGAAACCATGGCGTAACGATGCGTTCAAACGCGGCTATGCATCCTCTCAGAGCTTACCACTGAAAACAGGTCATGAGATATTTGGAGCATTGACGATCTATGCAACCCATCCGAACGCTTTTAATGCCGAGGAAACAAAGCTGCACACCACACTGGCTGAGAATCTCGCGTATGGGATTACCATGCTAAGAACTCGACAAGAACATAAAAAAGTACAGGAGGAGCTCTCCGCAAGCAATGACCGCATGCATCTCATTATGAAGGCAACCAATGCTGGTTTCTGGGAACATGAGATAAGCACCAATACCAATACCTGGTCGGATGAGGTGTGGAAACTTTACGGCCTCAAGCCCATCAAGACGGACAATACCTATGACACCTGGATCAGTACCATTATCACGGAAGACAGGGAAGCAGTTGAGCAGGCCGTTCAGGAAGCCCTCAATACTGGTGGTGAATATAGTTGCACCTGGCGAACAATCAACTCTGAGGGACAACTACGCTGGTTGCTCTCCAAGGGCAGCCCGATAAAAAATTCCAAAGGAACAATTCTACGGTATGCGGGTATCGTTCTCGATATCACTGATCAAAAGAAAAAGGAAGATGCACTGAAAGAAAGCGAAAATCGTTTCAGAGCCCTTTTTGAAGAACATGTATCCGTCATGCTGATCATCGACCCGGAAACAGGGAACATTATTGATGCTAATCGGGCAGCGGCTGATTTTTATGGATGGCCAGTTGAAACACTCAAACAAAAGCAACTCCACCAGCTCTCCATGAATCCTCCTGAATATGTAAAACGTCAAATGGAGAAATTCAATAAAGCTGAGCAAAACCATCGATCATTCAGCCATCGCCTGGCCAACGGCTCAATACGTGATGTCGATGTCTTCAGTTGTCCAATAACTTTTCATGGTAAAGCCCTGCTTTACTCGATTATTAATGACATAACCGAACGCAAGCGTGCTGAACAGGCCTTACTGTCAAGTGAAAAAAAATTCCGCTCTATTACCGAGCAGTTGGCTGAAATGGTGTTTGTTACTGACTCACGCGGATCCTTAACCTATGTTTCGCCAGCCTCTGAACAACTTATCGGCTATCTCCCTCATGAAATGATTGGCCATACCTTTACCGAATATATGGAAGATGAGGATATTTCGAGAGGCCTGGGACTCTTCCGCGAAACCCTGTTACATAATTTGAGTACCAAGATAATCGAATGGAAGTGCATCAAAAAAAACGGTTCATTTTTTTACGGAGAAGTTCACTTCCAATATTATCAGGAAAATGCATCTTCCGGAACGATTGGCTTGATCCATGATATTACAGAGCGTAAACAACAGGAAATATTCCATGAACAATACGAGCATGAACTACAGAAAAGTCAGCAGTTTCTTGCAAGCATCTACGATGAGGTCAATCACTCTATTTTTGTCGTTGATGTACGAGATGACGGAGGTTTCCGCTTTAAAGGGATTAATCCAGTGCATGAAAAACTGACGGGTATTAAAAATGAGGATATCATAGGAAAAACACCCGAAGAATTTCTTGATCCGGAAGTTGCCGAAACCGTCACCCATAACTATGCAGCCTGTATTCGTGAAGGAAAAACCATACAGTATGAAGAGGCTTTGCCGTTCCAGGGCAAAATAACCTGGTGGGAAACTGTGCTGAACCCGGTTCGCGATAATGCTGGCCATATTTATAGAATTATCGGCACCAGCAAAAACATCACCGAACGGAAACAGGCTTATGCTCAGCTTAGTAAAATGAGTGCTGCTGTAGAACAAAGTCCAGCTGTTGTGGTCATTACCGATCCTCGCGGCAATATAGAATATGTCAACCCGATGTTTACCAAACACACAGGGTATTCGGCTGAAGAAGCAATCGGAAAAAACCTCCGTCTTCTCCAGTCCGGTCTGGTTCGCAAGGCACTCTATAAAGAGCTCTGGCAGACCATTCTTTCTGGCAAGGTGTGGCGTGGCGAACTGCAGAACAAAAAGAAAAACGGTGAACTCTATTGGGAATCAGTTGTCATTGCAGCCATTGTGAATACAAAAGGATTGATAACTAATGTTGTTGCGGTCAAAGAAAATATCACCGAACAGAAAAAAATGCTCGATGAACTCATCGCCTCCAAAGAAAAAGCAGAAGAGAGTGACCGTTTAAAATCAGCGTTTCTGGCAAATATCAGCCATGAAATACGCACCCCCATGAATGGCATTCTCGGTTTTTCAGAACTGCTGAAAGAACCTCAGTTATCCGGTGAAGAAATGGCTGAATATATCGACCTTATTCAAAAGAGCGGCCAGCGCATGCTCAATCTCATTAATGATCTCATTGATATTTCGCGTATTGATGCCCAGGAAACCAAATTACAGGTAACCAAAACACCTCTCAACGATCTTTTGCATGACCTCCATGCGTTTTTCAAGCCTGAAGCTGAAACCAAAGGTTTGCGTTTTACCTGTACAACAGGTCTGTCTGACAGCGAAAGCATTATCACAACCGATAGTGTCAAGCTCAACCAGATACTGACCAACCTCGTCAAAAATGCCCTGAAATTTACCCGTAAGGGAGGTGTAGATTTTGGCTATACCAGGAAAGATGGTACTCTTGAGTTTTATGTCATCGATTCAGGTATCGGTATTCCCGATGAGATGAAAGAGAAAGTATTTGACCGCTTCCGCCAGGTAGACAACACCTTAACCAGAGGTTATGAAGGCGCAGGGCTCGGATTGAGCATAACCAAAGCATTCGTTGAAATTCTTGGTGGCACAATATGGGTAGAATCCGTTGAGGACGCAGGAAGTACTTTTTTCTTTACTCTCCCGTATAATCCTCAGAACCCAGCATTCACAACTCAGCACTAAGCACTCTTGTTCTCAGAACTTATCATTCTCCATTCTCATCGCTGAAGACGACCCCGGTAAGTACACTTCTGCTTACAAAAAGCCTTAAGAGGGACAACATCCCGAAATCAATCTCATCCAAGGGGACGTTGTTGAATAGCGATAGTAGCAAGCAAAAGCTGCTGGAACATGCCAAAAAGCCTCGACGTTCAGAAACACCGGCAAGAAACATAGTGTTATCTGGAAAACGAGATTAGGTATGGGTTCGGCTGGCGCAGAAGAGTATGGAAATAATGGTTGTTGTGATTATCTTCTGCCAAAAGGTTGCATGGCGTCTTATTTGCTGACGTTAATTTTTGCCCCCTTTATTTGTTTCTGATGAATAATGCTGACTGTAAAATCACAGCAAAGAACAATCCCTTTAAACATCATGTCAGGAAAACCATTACGAAGACAGCTGTTCGCTACGCTTATTATAGTACTCTCAAGCATATCCCCTTCCTTATCACAACTCCATGCGTCTGAATCTGTTGCTCTGGCGAAAGAAGAATCCAGCGAACTCGATCTCTCTGCCACCAAAGCCCTTTTTGACAGTCATTCGGCATGTTTTGTCGATGCACGTTCCGAGTATGAGTATTACAAGTCACATATCAAAGGAGCCATTTCTCTTTCGGACAGCAGGTTTGACGAGCAGTTTCCTGATTTCAGGCAAAACAAAGCCATTGAAAGCCTTATTGTGGTCTATTGCACTGAGCACAGTTGCGGAAAGGCCAGGCATGTTGCTAAAAAACTGATGAAAAATGGTTACAGAAATGTCAGGGTTTTTTCAGGCGGTCTGATCGAATGGGCTCATGCAGGTTTCCCAATTGAAGGATGAGCTTCCATTGAAGCAATGCCTTGCCATATCATAAACAAGGAAACACAAGATGCCTATGACAAAATTTGGCTTTCCACCAGCATTAATCACAGCACTGAGATTGATGCTCGGTGCTTTTTTCATCATGTCAGGATTAGAAAAACTCCTGGATCTGAAGTTTTTCGGTCTTATCATCGCCGAATACCAGATTCTGCCCTCATTTCTTATCCCCTCCATTGCGCTCCTCGTCTCCCTTTGTGAACTTCTGTGCGGTACCATGCTTCTCATCAACCTGTTCGCGCGGTTCAGTTCCACGGTAATGCTCTGCATGATGGTTATCTTTATCGCCGCCATGATAAACAATATAATGAGAGGACTCAATCACGACTGCGGTTGCTTCAAGCTCCTATCCCAATGGTACAGCCTCAAAGAGGAGATCGGTATCGTTCCGATTATCAGAGACATCCTGTTGTTCATCCTGTTATTGAAGATTCGGGACGTTGTTGAATAGCGATACTTCCCCAAACTTATCCCCCTTTTCTCACCATAGAACTCACAGCACTGGTCGTCACCCCCAGCTGCCTTGCAGACTCTGCAAAAGACAATCCATACTCTTGAACAAATTTTTGAGCAAGACTCTTTCTCAATGCCGACAACGATCCACTTCGGCTTCCTGAACGAAAAAATGCTACACTGACTCCGGCGTTCTTGCAAACAGCAGTAATATCCTGTTGCACTAATTCCAGCCTTTCCCCTGCACTGATCTGCTGTTCGACATCCCGTTCAGCCTCTGCGAGCAGCGATTTGACAAAGTCCCCACTGCCGAGAATCCTTTCATCTCCCAATTCCTTCAGCCCTTGTTGTCGCATAGACTGGACATTCGACCAACCACCATGGGAACGGACCAACCCGCCTCCCGAGAGTTCCGACTCACGATCAATGCCAATCTCTTCTTCAAGAAACGCAAGGTATGCTTTTCTCGCCTTCCCCTCCGTTCTCCCGAAAAACTGCAGTACATAATCTCGATCGAGCCAGTCATGTACGATACGCTTCATCAGCACAGAATGACTACACCAGGGATATCGTGCAAGCTCGTCAATAGAGCCGACAATACCGGCTTTAAAAGGATTTAGATGGATATAAGCGATAAGCTTGTAGAAATATGCTTCCTCTTCACAGATAATCGACTTGTACCGGTTCTGAAAGAGATAGCCGGATCTGTTATGGCGGCGGTTGAAATACTGAGCATAACCTGAAAGCAGACGGCGCATGTAGGTTGCAAGTCCGCCCTTTCCGCTTTTGAGCAGAATATGCAGATGATTGGTCATCAGCGCGTATGCATAGACGGATGTACCGGAATCCTTCGCCAGCTTTCCCATACGACGCACAACCTCTATCCGGTCATCATCATCGCTGACAATAGCTCCGCGCTCAATTCCACGTATAATCACATGATGCAAGGCGCCAGGAGCATCAAGTCTCGGCCCCCTTGGCATAAACTTTTCCCGTTCATTCTGATTAATTGAAAGTATTTATAATGTAATTAAAGATATCAACTTTCTCTACTGAACTACGTCAAACAAATCGAAAAAAACTCTATTCTGAACCCAAGCAAAGCAATTAATCAAGCTGGTTGCACAGAAGCATTGTCATAGGGATGATTGCATTCCTAAAAATATTGGCAATAAAATTCTTGTATCTACCCTCTTTTTCAGGCAATAAGAAGACAACAACTGGCTTTTATACCCTGAGGAACTACTAATACCTCCTCCGTTGCCTGTTGATGAAAGTGAATTTGTCAATACGCGCATTTGGCTTTACCAGTCTTAACCACAATGGAGAGAGGTGCTTGCGCAGCATGGATCGGCGCAGGGTATAGGTATGGTAATGCTTCATCAAACCAAGGTAAGAGTTGATGTGGCTCTGGAAAGCGGCTCGTTCTTCATGATAAGGTTTGTGCCTTTGCGCTATACTGTTATACGTCAACAGAGCGCTGTAAAAGTTGCCTTTGGTGCGATTTACGACATAGATTCTCCTTGGCTTGATGATAACGCCGAGGTAGTTGACCCCTTGCGAGTAATGCTCAAGGAAAATTTTATGCGGGTGAAGCGTTAATCCCAGTTCCCGTTGCAGATAAACTCGGATGATCGGCAGCAAAGAGTTCAAAAATGCCTTATTTCGATGAACAGCGACCATATCATCAACGTAGCGACCATAATATCGCAACCCGAGTGTGTGTTTCATGAAATGGTCAAAGATATTGAGGTAGAAGTTGGCAAAAACTTGGCTGGTCAGGTTGCCAATCGGCAAACCGCACCCCGGACGGGAGTGAAAAAGGCTTTTATCGTCCGGTAAGCCTTTCCAGTTTGCACGTCTCCCTTTGATAATGCAATTGGCTGCCGGATCGTAAAAAATAACCTTGCGGCATAGCTCAAGAAGAAACGGGCGATCAGGAAGATGGTAGTTCGCTCTAACAAACAGCTCCAGTTGATGGTAAAGGCGCTTACGATCGATACTCATGAAAAATCCCTTGATATCAATCTTTAAAATCCAGCAGTCACGGCTGTAGTTTCGTGAGCATTGTCGGATAAACCGGTCAAGGCGCTCAATGCCTTTATGCGTTCCTTTCCCTTTGCGGCAAGAGTAGCTGTCGGCGATAAACTCTTTTTCAAACAATTCGTTGAGTTTATTGATAATGAGATGGTGCACCACACGGTCACGAAAGTCAGCAGCAAATATTTCCCGTTTAACCGGCTTGTCGACAATAAAGGCAATAGAGTTCCCAGGCTGATAGCTGCCATTATTGATTTCCTCACAGAGATCAACCAGATTGTGCTCGTAATCAAGTTCAAAAGCCATAGCATTCTGCGTCTTTCGTTTGTGGCGACGACAGTTTTCGTAAGCCTCAAAAAGCTCAGCAAGAGAGATCGGTTCTGGTGGAAAAAGTTCAAATTGCAATGGCGAAGGTTTTGTCATGTATAACGCCCGGAGAAGTTCTCATCCGGGCGATACACTTGCTTGTTCAAAACCCCGGACAGGACGAACCCGCCCCTTGTTGTTCTTGTTGTTGTAGTTCTGGTTCCCGTTACCGAAATTCTGTTTCCATGCGTTGTTCGCATTGTTCTCCGTAGAACTCCAGTAGTTGTTGTCCACAAAACCGCCAACAGCACTATCGCAAAGATGTTCGCATACACTAAAAGCGCTTTCAGTGCATTTTCCTTTACTGCGCCCCGATCTTCAATGTTGTTCTTCGTTCGGCGCTCAGTCTCTTTGCCGCTTTTGAACAAAGCCTTGCTCGCTTCCGTCAGCCTTGACCAACAGAATTCAGGCACCTCTCACCATCCCGGCATTTCGCCATCCGGTGATTTGTTTCCCAATCCCGTCCATGAGCCCTGCAATTTCAGCCTGCTTTTTCATGGGCAGAATTTTCAGGTCAACACATAATCGCACCTCCAGTTTAAGGATTTCAAAATCGTCAAGAAAGAGCTCAAGATACTCCGTCTTGCTTTTGGCTTTATTGGCCCTGTAGATACTCCTGACCAACACCAGGCTGTCACGCTTGAGATCCTGGCCCAGGGTGTACTTGTATTCACGCGGAAAATCCTTGGTATACTCAAAGATTTTAAGAATCAGGGAGTAGACATCACGGTAGACCGGTAAATCGTAATAGAGTGCCATACCATAAAAATATTTTTAACAGGGGGCAAAAGCCCCCTGTACCCCCAGAGGTTAATTGTTGAATAGATAAATAGTTAAAAAGCCCGGACAGGACGAACCCGCCCCTTGATGTACTAGTAGTAGTAGTACTGGTACCCGTTACCGAAACTCTGTAACCATGCGAGGAATGCATTGAACTCCGAAGAACTCCAGTAGCTGTAGTCCACAAAACCGCCAACAGCACTTCTGTTAAGATAGAGTTGGTTAAGCTCACTCTGGCTTGGCAAAAACCAGTCATCATAGCCACCACCACGATATGCTCTTGCAACTGCTGCTGCACTGTTAGGAAAAGCTGCGGCAGGATATTTTGCGAGTATTTTATCTGTATTGTCTTTGCCATCACCGACCTGTATGCTGGTGTTGAACAACGCCTGAGAGGCATAATCGCTTTTGTTCTCATTTTCGTATTGGCCGGTACTCCAGCGGTAGTATCCTGTAACAGACACTTTGTCCCAAGCGTCAGTGTATATAGTTTTTATGTCTTCTTCGGCGGCAATCAGGCCATGCTGCTCTCCATCAACGTAACCGGTATCACCTGGTTGGAGTATATAAGCGATTTTCCCCCCTTGAAAATAAGTGCCGATTTTTTCAAGGTCATCATTGTGAGTTCGAGAAAGTTTAAGAAGTGAAAATAAATTAATAGTATAATAGGCTCGATTCCAATTCGCGGCTTTTTGAATCCGATAAAGCTCCATCTCTTTTGCCTCCCTGAAATCGGCAGAAAAAAGATCTGCGCCATCAAAATTAGCTCCGCCAATATTTGTTCCCTGGAGATTTGCAGCGTTAAGGTGTGCATTTTGTAAATGAGCCCTCTTGAGGTTCGCACCCTGAAGGCTGGCATTTTGAAGATTGACGTTCCGAAGATTTGCTCCAGCAAGGTTCGCACCCTGAAGATTGACGTTGTTCATGTCTGCACCTTCCATATCAAGGCCTTGCAGCCAGGCTCCCTTAAGATCTTCCCGCGGAAGATTGAGTGGACGACGGAATGATTTAGAAACAGATGGAAGGTTGACCATGAAGGCAACGAACACTCCTGAGACTACCCATCGGGGCAAATTCCAAAACCACCGTTTTGAAGGAACATTGACTATAAAAGCAACAAGCCGGCCGAAGGCTCCCCATCTGGACAAAATCCAACACAACCATCTTGATCTTGATGTAGATTCTGATTTGGAATCAGGACAACGATTGATCTGCAGAAAAAGCAGTAAGATGGTGACAATGGAGGCAAAACCAGAAAACCAAAGAATGGACTCCTTGAGGGCAAAAGCCTTATACGCCATAATCCACAAGGTCAGCGGCACGAACCAGTAAAAAACGAGATTGGTGAAAAAGCGTGGTAGACGCTCTTTAAAGCTGAAAAGAGCAGGAATGCTCTCGATTGTTGCGTCACCGAATTTCTCCGATTTATCGTTAAGAAACTCCCGTCTTCTTTCCAGTTTCAGCCAGTGTCCGTAAACAATGTGAAGATAGACGGCCAGGATAACAAGCAGAAAAGGAGCAACCCAAAGAAAGCTCTGAAAGGAGATGGAGGTGCCACCCACCGGCGTTTGAATGGTTGTGTTCGCAACAATAAGCGATTTATCGGACTCCCCAATAACCTTGAGCAAACAATAGAACCCGACACCGAGAAGCGCAAACATCGTTTTATTGATCGTTTTTGCGTAACTCTCATGCAGTTGCCCGACAACATCCAAGTGACGTTTATCTTCTTCTGGCACAGGATACCACCAGCAGCGAGGCCATCTATTTCGGTCAGTGATTCTTGCACGTTTTCTTTTAAGTATCGAGTCCGGCATGATGTTCTGTTTAATCATGATGAGGCGCACTCCCGATAATGCAATATCAGCCCGATAATGCATCTTTCAAAACCAATTTAAAAGTATATTGCTCCAACAATCAACACCCATATAATTTGGTCACGGAAATGCCATTATGGTATATTTCTGAAACGAAAACAGGGAGGAAAATGGAAAAGAAGTATGATGTAGGCTGCGATTTTTTACGTGAAAAGGTTATAGCGGCAATTTTTTATGGATTCCGTACCGTCAAAAATCCCGCATCCGTAACTGTTCATCCTGAACTCATGGCGAGGATAAGGGATGATTTTAAAAATAAAGTGGTTGCACCGAAAAATGTTGATGATGCGGAATTTTTTTTTGGACTGCCGGTAATTGAGGATGCGACAAAAGAGAAGGATTACATCACTGTAAATTAACCTCTTCGAAGAAGGTAATCACACAAGCAAACCGAACCACCTTCTCCGCCGGAAAAGAGCCACCGATCGGCTGCACTTGGTCGATAAGAGTAATAAAAATATCTCAACCTATACGTTCAAACGACCGATGCAAACCCCGATGTATCTCAGCACTCAGCACTCGCCAATCTCTTTCTATAGTTTCAAAAACTTGCGCAGCTTTGGTTTTATAACAAAATTGTAAACGGCAAAACGTACTGCGGTGTTCAAGCCCGCTTTTTGGAGAGTATCTTTAATGCGATCCCCAAATCGGTCACAAATTTCTTCACGAATTTTCTCTGGCATTCCCTCCAACTTCATATTGTTCAGACTTTCGTCAATGGGGTCAACTGTCTCAGGCGTGAAATTGAGTTTCCCCAGTGGACATGCAGAGTCTTTCAAGAAAACCTGAGCCTTTTTGCGACCTACATCATAATCATGTTTACGATATCTCAAATCAAAGAAGCCAGCAAAAGCAAACATGTCCGAACTTGCAAGCTCTGTATCCTTAGCAGTAATGCCAAGGATTTTCATTTCATCCTTGTCAGCAAGGTTAGCCGCCTTTTCCAGGGTCAGGATTGAATCAATCAGTGCCTCCTTGGCATTGGCTGAAAGTGATGAGAGTTCTTCAGCAAACAGGATTCTGAGGCGTGTACGATTTTTATTGATCTCATTCTGACTGCCATCACTTGTGCCGAAAAGCGCAGCCAACAGATTTTTTGTTCCATCGTTAAGCGTTTTTGTAAGTTGCTTTGCATCAGGTGAATCCCCCGTTAGCATCACTGCAAGCCCCTTCGCCCGCGAGTTCAACAGATCAATCTGAGCATTTACTTTATCCGCCATAACCCAATCCTGGAATCGACCTTGATTGAAGATAGCCGATATCAGTTGCATCGTAAATGGAATAAAATCCGCCTTTTCCGCAGTGAAATCGGTTGAAGCAACAGATTTTTTTTCACCCGGGGAAACAAACAGATAATAACGATCAGCGGTATCTATATGCCCTGGGTCCAACTTGTCAACGAGCGTCTTGGCTAACCCTAACGGCTCATTCTGGAACGTACCTCCGTCAGTATAGCAAAACGCTTCAGACTCAAGTATCGGTGTCTCTGGTTTTGGAAAAAGGTATTCACGGGGGCTGCGTAAAACTGTTACGGGCTTAAACGCAAAAGGAAAAGCACCGCACGAAACAGCCGCATTTCTTAACGCCTCCCAATATTCAAGCGTATCGTCTGTCGAAATGTTATCAATCTCGGCAATCAATTCATCCTGAAAACGGGTATAAATGAACTTTCCATTCGGAAGGATCGGATGGCTGTAGTCCACACCATTCAGATTGGCAAGAGCCAGTCCAAGCCATATCTTGTTAGCCGATGCCGCATGCTTTAACCGAACAGGATCAAGGTGACTCGCATAACGTGCCGTAATGTAGTTTCTTGAGATTTCTTCAACAAACTGCGATGAAAGAATTGATTTACTCCTACTGTCTCCAGGACGCTCCTGAAGCAAATCCATAATATTTACCTTGGCCACCCATGGCGCAAAGAGAGAGTTGGAATAGGCACCCTCCAGCGAACTGGCCTCAAACATCAATTTCTGGGCACAAATGGTAGCAGTCATACCGCCAGCTGACGCGCCCGTTAGGACATCAATTTCAATGCGATTAGGATCATTTTCTGGCAGGGCGCTGTTATGCTCGCCAATAGCTCGGATGATCTCATACATAACTCCAGCCTCAAAACTCCCAAGCGAAACCGCACCCGAGACTGTGATTGCTAATTTCTTTGTCATTCTCCCCCCTTGTTTATTTGAAGACATGATAAGGGTCAATAAGACGATAGCCTTTATCCATCGTCAGCCAATCAGTACGTCCAAAAATGATATCGCAGATCTCCCTTTTGTGATAGATGTCAATAGAGGCTGCAAGATAAACCTCGAGGGACTCCTTATAGGGGGAGCAGAAGTCGATACCCGAGTCAGCATCTTGCTGCGCCTCAAGGCGCTTTTTTACACATCCGCCGCCACAGATCGGAAAAACCCGACATTCCAAACATTCGGAATTCAGGAAAGGATCGCCCACCGTTCGATAACTTGAAGCTATTCCGTTGCGCTCATCCGGTTTGCTGCTGAAAACAGAGCCTGCGATCATACTTTTCCGGCCAACATCTTTCCAGCATTTATACAATTCGCCATTAGGGGCAACCACGTAACCGTGATCCATGCTGGCCATACAGGTGTTCAAAGCTTGGCTGTCCGGGTAAAACCCTCTTTCTGGCACAATATCGTTTTCATGATACCCACGAACAATAAAATCAGCCCACTCATCCCTCCCCATCTCCCCTATCTCGGCATCAGCCCTGCAGTGTGTCGTGCTAAGTCGATATGGATATACCGTGAGAGGTTTATTTTTATAACGGTCGAGAAGTTCAGAACGAAGGCCAGAGAATGCTGTTCGATTGCTCCTGTCAATATTAACCCTGATAGAGCAGGAACCGTTATAAGATGAATTCATCAGTATATCGAGATTTTCAATAATCCTCCTATAGGTTGATGCGCCGCTTTTCAAAGGCCTTCGTCTGTCATGTGTAGAAGCCGGCCCATCCAGCGTCACTTGCACATTGGTAATTTTAAGCCGGTTCAGCTTTTCAGTTTTTTCTCGATCAAGAAGGTAGGCATTGGTGACAAGCGACGCACAATCATAGTTTGGAAAGAGATCAAGAAACCGTTCCGTAAGGGTTTCGACAACCTCGAACGCCATGGTCGGCTCGCCGCCATACCAAGTAATGGAAAGTTTGCGGCACGCCTCATGCCTTTTGATGAAATCGATGAGTCTGCCAATTGTCTCCAGACTCATGACGGTGCTGTCACTCTGGCTGAGTTCATAGCAGTAGGCGCATCGAAAGTTGCATTGAAGAGTCGGACAGATGCAGAGAACCAGTTGAGATGCGTCAGCACACTTCTGATCGCGCATCTCCCGTTTCCGCATCAGCATTCGAACTTCATCCCGTTTATCGAGAATAAACCCGTTTTGATCCAGCGTTTCCATGAAATCCTGATCATCCTCATAGCCGGAATACCCTCCTCCACTCCTGATAGACTCAATCAGGCGAGAATGCGGTTCGTCATATTGAAGAAGCCGGCCAGATAAAGCGTTGTAGAGAAAATAGCCATAACGCTCAGCATAAAACGGCCTATTGTAAATTGACCATGATTTCATGACGTGTTCAAGCAAAGAGATCACTCAGGCTTTTTCTCGGTTATATTCTTTGATATCTTTTCAATGACACTCGGTATTAAGGATTCAGAAAAGCCAGCAACGATAGAAACGATAATTACATTCCACTCATTCTTGAGAGATAATTTGTTGAGATTGATAATGTCACTATGGACAAGCGCATAAGCGACAACACCCGCAATACATGCAAGCAAAACTCGTTCCATGCCGAACATCAAATACAACGCCGATTTTGAATACTCTTCGAACTTGAATTTTTTTAATCCTGAAAATATTGAAAGCGAACCGCCTAAGCACGAACCCAGCAACACGCAGGTCACAGGCCATAAAGGAGCACCGCGCTGATCCGACCAAGCCAGGTAAAAAGCTTCGAAAGAGATCATTGCGGTTGAGAGCAATGTCGGCAGCAAATAAAATATGCGGTTGACGGTGACCTGCTGATACTCGTCGTTTATTTTGTGGATAAGCTCATCAAACTCCCTATTTCCATCATCTTTATCGGATGAGAGAACAGTCGCGAGTACATGTGCCACGCGAGTTTTCATCACTCCAAGATTCGCAGACCTGTAAAGAAGCCCAATTGCCTCGAGATATTTCTGGTTTACCTTATTATATCTTTCAGCCAGTTCATGTTCGCGTTCATCGGTACGGCCATCGATAGTCACTCGCAACCTTTCACTAATATCCGGATGATCAATTTCATAAATAGCAAATTCACTTCCCGAAGCCAGAACTTGGATAATAGTGTTTCCTAAATCGTCTTTTCCTCCTGCATGTAAAGCTTTAATGCTTTTCTGCTGTTCTACCTTTTCGCCCATAGATCTCCCAAAGGATAACTTTGAACTCAACGTATTCGACTCATCTGAAACAGTAACCTCTTGCTCCGGCAACACCGACTCAACCTGACTACTATTGACGGAGCAATAAAATAGCTATTCATTCAAACCATCTTAGGAGCAGGATGATATTGATAACAACTGCTTTCGTTCCAGAGTAAACGCCCCCCTGAATCGGGAGTCTCACACTTCTTAAAACCGGAGTTGAAGGTTGCTGCCACTTCCCTGAAGTCATCGATTGTAACACCATACCCATTTGACGTTGCAAACGTCAACCGTTCTTCGATTGTGCTGCACTTCACGACATCATCCTTCATACAGGGATTTTCAAGGACATCCTGCATAAACGCCTTTACCTGTTCAATAGACATATCGCCTCCGTGAATTTTTAAGTTGATAATATTGTCAGCCCACCCTATAACACTTGTAGAAATGCCTTGAAGCTAACGGAATAAATGCTGGTAAATTAATCTTCCTCTGATTCTGCCAAGAAGCGCTTTATACGAAGGCAAACGAATACATCGGAATAAACAACAGATAAATTCTAATGCAACCGAGCGGATAATGAAGTTCAGTGTTTGGACGACACAAAAACTACAATTGATTAAAATTTAAAGATTTTTCCATTCATATCATAGGGGACGTTGTTGAATAGTGATACTAACAAAACAAAACTTAGCCCAGCAGACCGCGACATCAACCACTCCCCTCAGTGCGGCGAGCGAGAAAAATGCGCGAAAGACAAGCCAAGTAACGAGAGTAGATTGCCAATGTGAAGCAAAAAAATCAGTTACTTTTCAAGCCGCAACAATACCACTGTAAAACGGCGAAGGAACTCTTGGATAAACACGATAGACATGCCGGAATATCTCTTCCGCTTTACTCTGAACCTCTTTTTCACTATAGCACTCCAGTGGCAACCCTGTATTGTCGCTCCAGAGAAAATCCTGAATCGCAATTCGGACAGCATCACGGGCTGACTCTTTTTCCTGCCAGTGATCGATTTTGAGTTTTTCGGCTTTCAGTTTTTCAAGCAACTCTACCGCCACTTTCTTGATTCGTTTACTCTCCTGTGGTGTCAGCGTCTGCTTCTTCAGCAGATCAAAAATGGCCAGAGACTCATCAACCAGTTCAAATTTCTTCAAAACAGCCATAAAAACAACAATCATCTCTTCATGGCGATTTCCTTCCCGAAAACCATTTCAATAAGGCCTGACGCCACTCTTGCCAGCATAACACTCATAAAAGCACTAAAGAATTTGCACCAATGTAACAGAGTTTCTCTTGTCAAGAGCTTGAAGAATTGGAACCATTTTTTATTATGCTACATTGTGAATTAAAAAATTCATGTGATTTTCCTTGCCAGACAAACCAATCAATGAGAGCAACCATGTCAGACGAAAGGAACGAAAGAGACATATCTTTGGAACAGTACGAGGAAGTGATCAGACTTTCTGCGTATTACCTCTGGGAATGGAAAGGAAGAAAAATCGGATCAGATGTCGAAGACTGGCTTGAAGCAGAAGAGTGGATGAAAGACTGACCGCCTTCGGTATTTCTGTTACAGAATTGCAAACAAAGCCAAACCCAACAAAATCCAGCTTGCCTCTCGTTATATTGTTAACATGGTTCTGTAACTCTCAACGATAAACAAGGTTCAGCTTATGCCCTTCGAACTTTAATGCATTGGCTTACAGGGCTTCACCGTCAGATTTGGATGATAGTATTGCAAGACAAACATTCCGTTCTTAAACAAGTTGATTATGAAAAAGGGCATCTGGAACGAAATTGTTTACCGTCTGGTGGACAAAGGAATAAAAGAAGATAGCACAGCCCTTTACAACCTGCACCTCAAAACAGATTGCGATAGCAACCTCACCTCATTGGAGTGGCAAAATCTGATACAACACCTTTACGATGAAGCCGAAAAGCATGGCTTGGATGAGACTGTCGATAATGCATACATAGAACGAAGCTATAAAGGAATACTGACCAGATAGGAAAGGGGTACAGAGCAGTGCTGTTCTGCACTCTTGCGTTAGAGGCTGTGGTTGATGTATGCGTCAATTGATGGGGTGGGGATATTTGAGCCTCAACACAAGATAGCCAAGCTGATGGCTATAGCTATGATGTGTAAAATATGAGGTTCAACCTTATGATTTATGGTTTCTTTTTTGATTTCCAAGGCTTCAGGATGGAAACAAATACAGTGATAATGAGTACCATTACCTGAGCGGTGCCGTAAATCAGGTTCATCTGCTGGTTATAGAGGTATGCGGGGTTCTGTAATGATGCAATGCCGATTCTTCCGGAGATATCCATCATTGATGTTTCCCACGGTCCGAGGAAAAAGGTACCGAACACAATCGCGGTTACGGTCACGATCCATTTGAAGGTGAGCCAGTTGTGCCTAAAGAATCCCCAGTTGCTGAATATAGAATAAAGTAACCCGGTCAAGAGGCTTCCAATGGCCCCGGGTACGACCACGATCAACATATCGATATGATGGATGCTCCTGTTTATTCCGTACAGAACGTTCCCCTCAGTAACTCCATCTTTCAGGAAGTAGAGCGCCAGTAGAGAAACTGCGCCTCCGATCCAGCAGGCAGCGGCAATGAGGTGAAACCCCTTAAGCCATTTCAACCCTTTCGATGTTAATTTTTTCATACCTATGTCATTTGAATTTAAGCGCCTTTTGTTCTGCTCCATCTTTCATGACTCAAAAAATACAAAGTTATTTTCTGAAGAGAGAGACTCTAATAAATTAAAGAGGAGCGATGGAGGAGAGGTAAAACCGTTTGCGGCAAGGTCGACCACAGTTATTTTGATTAGTTAGGGTTTAACATTTTCCTGCGCGATCCGTAGTTGCCTGCTTTTGCGGTCACGGAGCGCTGCACACCGTCCTGCGGGTTCCATTTGTATATCACTGCTGGCTTTGTTTCCCTTGAGATTACAAAAAGGTGGGTTAAGACCCCTTTTTATTATAACCTGCGCTGGCGGTTGACTCATCAATAGAGAATAGATTTTTGATAGGTATATTAATCGTAATACGCTTTCTGATTTCCTACTATAAGTGAACAGCATAAGTATGAATGTCGAAAATAATGACGACACCAACTTCAATTTTGAAGAACACTATCACACGCTTCAAGCTGTCTTTGATACCAATGAGCCTTCGTTTGTTATAGATCGCAATGGTATAATTCTTGAAACAAACACGGCTTTTGTTGCACGGTTTGGCAAGCAGGTCCATGAATGCATCAATACAAACGCTTTTGATTTAATTTCTCCTGAACTGGTAAGTACCAGGAGAGAAAAAGTTGAAGAAGCCTTTCGCACCGGTAAAATTGTCACGTTTGAGGATGAAAGGGAGGGACGCTTTCTTCTTAATACCGTTACCCCTATAGCTGATAGCAACAACAAAATTACAGCACTTCATATTTCCAGTCAGGACCTGACTGAGCTTAAAGTTGCTCAAAAGGAATCGCAAAACCAGCAGATTTTCAGCAGTGCTCTGGTCGATGCAATTCCGGGAGCCTTCTATATGGTTAATTCCGAAGGACGGTTCGTTCAGTGGAATGCATACGAGCGGGACATTGTCGTAGGAAAGCCTGAGGGTGAAATGGAGAAAACCTTTGTCATTGAAACCATTCATCCGGATGACAGATCGATGGTAACCGAAAATATGCTGGATATTCTGGAACAAGGCAATGAAGCATCAGTAGAAGTAAAAATCCTGATGCATGGTGGCCCGGAAGTTCGTTGGTTTCAGGCGACAGGAAAAAGAATTATCATCAATGAAGAGAAGTTTATTATTGGTATTGGAATTGATATCAATGAACACAAACTTGCCGAAGACAATGCGTTGCAACAGAGCGAAGAGCGTTTCAGGTCAATGTTTGAGAAGCATTCCGCCGTGCAATTGATCATTGATCATGATTCATCCAGAATCATTGATGCCAATCATGCAGCTGCAAAATTTTATGGCTGGCCGGTTGAAGAGCTTCGTAGAATGTCGATGCAGGACATCAATATCCTTTCAGCTGAACAGGCAAAGCAGGATATCGAAAAACAAAGCCTCTCTGGACAAGTACCTTTGTTATTTAAGCACCGCAGGGCTGACGGTTCTGTTGGCGATGTGGAAATTTTACGCCAGATCATCAATATTAACGGTAAAGATCTTTCCTATGCTATCATCAATGACGTAACCGAACGCAAGCAGGCTGAGATAGCACTTAAAAAAATGAGTGTGGCCGTAGAGCAAAGTCCAGCCGTTGTGGTCATGACCGATCCTGAGGGCAACATCGAATACGTCAACCCGAAGTTCACAGAGCACACTGGGTATACTTTCGAAGAGGCAAAAGGGCAAAACTCCCGAATTATTCAGTCAGGCCTGATGCCGAGATCGCTCTATGAAGATCTCTGGAAAACAATTCTTGCCGGCAATATCTGGCGTGGGGAGCTGCAGAACAAAAAGAAAAACGGTGAGCTTTTCTGGGAGAGAGCCGTTATGTCGGCGATTCGGAATCCCGATGGAGTAATAATCAATTTTGTTGCAGTCAAGGAAGATATCACCGAACAGAAAATGTTAACCGATGCCCTGATTGCCGCCAAAGAAAAGGCCGAAGAAAACGATCGTTTGAAATCAGCGTTTCTGGCCAATATCAGTCACGAGATACGCACACCCATGAATGGCATTCTCGGGTTTTCAGAGCTTCTGATCGACCCTCAGTTATCGAACGAGGAGCAGGCAGAATATATTCAGCTTATGCATCGAAGCGGCCAGCGCATGCTCAATCTCATCAATGACATCATCGATATTTCACGCATTGAAGCCGGTGAAACAATGGTGCAGGTAGCAGAAACATCGGTAAACGAACTCTTACACGATGTCTATTCATTTTTTATGCCGTTAGCCGAAGCAAAAGGGTTACGGTTGAGCTGTCAGGCAGGACTGCCTGACAGCGAAAGCATCATCATAAGCGACCAGATAAAGCTCAGCCAGATACTGACCAACCTTGTCCAGAATGCCCTCAAATTCACTCATTCCGGGAGCATTGCTATCGGCTATTACAGAAAAGGCACCATGCTCACCTTTTCTGTAAGTGATACCGGTATCGGCATTCCCTATGACATGCAAAACAGAATTTTTGATCGCTTCCTTCAGGTCAATAACTCCTTGACACGAGCTCATGAAGGCTCTGGTCTGGGCTTAAGCATTTCAAAAGCATATGTGGAAATGCTTGGAGGCACTATATGGGTTGAATCAGAAGAAGGAAAAGGATCTAAGTTCATTTTCACTGTTCCCTATAATCCTCTCAATACCAGTATACCAGAGTACCTCTTGCCACCTGCTGAGCAAGTTCAAACATTCATTCCTGCGTCCAGCATAACCATCCTCATAGCCGAAGATGACGATGTAAGCAGTTTCTTACTGAACAAGACCCTGAAAGGCGAAAACATAACGTTGCTTCATGCCGGCAACGGCTTGGAAGCCGTGGGAATGGTAAAAAACCATCCCGAAATTGAACTGGTACTTATGGATATAAAAATGCCGGTGATGAATGGCTATGAGGCCACACGGCAAATAAAACAGATGCGACCAGAGTTACCCGTCATTGCCCAAACTGCATTTACGTCGAAAGAAGAGATGGTAAAAGCTCAGGAAGCAGGCTGTGTCAGCTTTATTACCAAACCCATCAGAAAAAATGACATGCTCGGTTTAGTAAAGAAACTTCTCCATCGTTAAGCAGTGAAAATTTGGTTAAAAATATGTATCCCATCAGGCAACAAGCTGTATGTCATACCAGTCAAGGGTTGGATGAGTGGTTATCCCTATGGTCGCCACCAGTATGGATGATCCTGCTCCACTGCCATCAGCATCGTAATAAAGGTTACCTGTTGTTGTGTTATAAACAATTCTGTCAGTGGAATCATGTCCTGCGACCGCCCATGCACCAGACCAGAATGCAGTTTCTGTCCAGGAAGAAATTGTAGTAAACACAGCCTTACTGAATTGAAGAATATCAAGAGCATGGACAAAATCAGTGACAGTGTCATGATTTGTCCAGGCATTTGGTGTTGTATTAAAAACAAACTTGTCTATACCCATGCCGCCTTTTACTATATCATTACCCCAGCCACCGATAATCGTATCATTATGAGCTGAGCCAATAAGCGTAACGCCTGTTGCTGAACTATTCGTGATTGTCCAGCCATGAGCACCCCCAGCCAAGGCAAAACTGACATTATGCCCGTTAGTATTTATTGAGGCAGTACCATTGTTGACCGTTGAACGAGTAGCCGTAAAGTTTCCAGTAGCTGTCGCTGTCGCCGTAGCGCCAGAGAAGACGATCAGATTATCGGCAATATTACCTGCAGCCAGATCTGTTATGGTATCGGTACCTTCATTGATGAAGAAGGTATCAACACCTGAACCACCGGTTAGGGTATCGTTACCACCATTACCTGTAAGTTCATTGTTGAGGCTGTTCCCTATAATGATATCATTTCCCGCACCACCTGTTGCATTTTCTATGATGGCACCAAAAGCAATCGAAACATTATTGATACCACTGCCAACATTAGAAAAACTGCCAGCATTGAGATCAATGGTTTGATGTTGCGTAAATCCGGAACAATTAAGAGTATCAATACCGCCAGCATCCCAAATGCATAATAACGGAATAACTCCAGTGGTAAATGAATAAATAGGGGACCCTGTGTTATCGGAAAATCCATAAGTAGTATTACCAGTACGGGTAGTCGTATTGATGCCATACAGCAACTGCATTTCATAGATATCGGCTATCATCGGTGTATAGGCGGTAGCAAACGATCCTGGGCTTTGACCTGTCTCAAAACCATCAAAATAACTCATAACAGTGTACATTTCAGTATCTTGAATGAACTGAGCAAAATTGTTGTAAGTAAAAGGGTCAGATCCGTTGTAATCGCCGGGATGGCTTAACCCCAATGCATGCCCAATTTCATGCATAATTGCAAAAAAACTTAACGAACCTATAGGAAGAGATGTTGTACTTACAGAATCTGTATTAAGCCAGACATCACCATCATCAGCAGTGGGTGATGTATTCGCAGCACCGTAACCGAACGGATTACTATTGCTGTAATTTTGTTCACCTGGAACGTATGCGTATGCTATAGCTCCGTCGCTATTGGAATAATAATTACCAAATAGTATCGTAGCATTATTCGTATAGCCACCTTGATTAACTTCTTGAAAAGTGATATTACAGACAGCACTCCAGACTCCCAGAATTGTCCTGATTGCTGCAATTTCAATTGTGCTCAATTGAGAAAAAGTACTCAGATTATCCAGTGCATCGTATGCTGGCCCACTCTCTCTGAATCCGTAGGTTACTGTTGCGGGGGTTCCTATAGTGCTCCATGTCGGACAATTGCAACTAAAAAATGATGCGGCAGCCATTGAGAGATCAAACGATGCATGATTTCCTGATGTAAAACTAAGTCCGTACTGCCCGGTAAGGTTACTCCCGGGATCTCCCCTGACATCCAGGTAATAATAGCCGGTAGTACTGCATGTGTAAGTGATTAACGAGTTGAAACCTGGTCCTCCATCATCATTTATAACAAGCGACAAACCGCATGAATTTCTGAGCTGCAGGTATGTGTCATGGAGATAATCAGTTCCTGTGCCCATTGCAGCAAATGTGTAAGTCTGCCCGGCGACTAAATGTACCCTGTAATAGTCAACATCAGTTGAGGAAGATATTTTACCCTGACAACTATTTCCAACAGTGAGTGTATATCCGGTTAAAATACAGGCTGCTGCATCAAAAGACTCAATAAAACTTGGAGATGTAGAGATAGTAAATGGCATGGTTACCTCATAAATATTTTTATTTTTTATGTATATAAATACTTTTTCAACTCTGACATTTTCAAGTCATTTCAACGTCGTGAAATATTCATTTTTCTCTTATTATCTGACGGCAAAAAGTAAAAAAGTTAACCGCAATCGTTGAAAGAGATCAGACGATACAATAATGGAGGAAAAATCATTTATTTTTATGCAATAATATAGTTTGTATCGGACAATAGAAGCAACTTATATATTCCTTTTTTCCCTATTTTTCCTTACAAAACCTTATAAGGAGCAATATCGATTCTATGCAAACGATGTTCTATTAAAGAGAGGTGCACTTATATCAGCAGCCCCAGCTCGCTGCCGGACATCAGATCATATCCATCCCGACACTCATCAAAAAGCTGCCACCACCCCTTCGCCGTATTATTGGCGACCTGTCAAACACCGAGAAGCTCCTTGTCGGTTTAGATTTAAAATCTCTCTAAGCACAGTTTTTTTCGATCCTGTGTGCATCGGGGACGTTGTTGAATAGCGATAGTGGCAAAAAAGCAACACACCAACAAACCTGAGCACCTTTCACAGCTACGCACAAAAGCCGAAGAACGCCTACAGCAACAAAAAATCAGCACTCTTTCTTCTGACCTCATTAATCAGGATTCATCCGAAGAGATGATTCGCTTAATTCACGAGCTGGAGGTTCTCCATGTCGTACTCGAAATACAGCAGGAGGAACTGGCTGTTACAAGGATTGATCTGGAAGAAAGTCTCAGCAAGCAAAAACAAACTGAAGACGCACTACGCAAAAGTAAGCAGGAACCTTAACCTATGTTTCACCTGTTGTTGAGAAACTTTTCGGCTATCTGCCTTATGAGGTCATTGGCCACCCCTTTACCGACTACATACTGGAAGAAGATGTGTCACTGGGTTTGGTTTCTTGATCGTAGTCGCCTGATTAGCCGAACAGCAGACGGCAAGCCATTGCGTATGCTTGGTACACATATCGACATCACCCAGCGCAAGCAGGCCGAACAGGCATTACAATCTACCGAAAGAAAATTCCGTTCCATTACCGAGCAAATGACTGCGATGGTATTTCTGACTGACTCAAACGGAACATTAACCTATATCTCTCCAGCTGCTGAACACCTTTTCGGCTATCTACCCCAAGATATGGTTGGCCGTTTATTTACCGAATTCCTGGCCGAAGCGGATATTGCACAAGCCCTTGCACTCTTCCAGGAAACCGTCATACAGCAGTTGAATACCAGAACAGAGGAGTTCACGTTTCGTAAAACGAACGATACGTTATTTATCGGTTAAATACACTTCAAATACTATCAGGATAATGAAACTTCCGGAGGGATCGGCATAATCCATGATATTACTGAACGTAAAAAACAGGAAATTCTACAAAAACAATATGAGCAGGATCTGAAGGAAAAACAGCAATTTCTCGCTTCGATTTACGAAGAAGTCAATCTCTGTATTTTCGTCTTAGATGTTTTGCCTGGCGGAGGCTTCCGCTTCAAAGGCATTAACCCCCTCCATGAAAAACTGACCGGCCTCAGCAATAAGGAGATAGCAGAGAAAACCCCCGAAGATTTTTTCGACCCCGAAGTAGCTGATGCAGTCATCCATAACTATGACCGCTCTGTTCAGAAAGATCAAGCAATACAGTATGAAGAGTCCATACCATTCCTGGGACAGCAAAGCTGGTGGAAAACGACCCTTAACCCAGTTCGCAATGAGGAAGGTCATATCTGCAGAATAATCGGCACCAGTAAAAACATCACCCAGCAGAAAAAAAATGCTGGCAGAACTCATTGCCGCCAAAGAGCACGCAGAAGAGAGCGACCGCCTGAAATCAGCATTTCTGGCCAACATCAGCCACGAAATACGCACCCCCATGAACGGCATTCTCGGCTTTTCAGCACTCCTCAAAGAGGCTTATTTATCGGGAGAAGAACAGGCGGAATATGTCGACCTTATTGAACAAAGCGGCCTGCGCATGCTCAATCTCATTAACGACCTCATCGATATCTCACGCATAGAAGCCGGAGAAACAAAGCTTCAGATCACACCAACGCCAGTCAACAAAGTACTGCGCGATCTTCAGGCCTTTTTCATCCCTGCAATCAGCAAAAAAAAGCTACAGTTACACTGCGCCCCTGGACTTCCAGACACCGAAAGCATCATTGAGACCGACAGCGGAAAGCTTGCCCAGATCCTGACCAACCTTATCCAGAACGCCCTGAAATTTACCAGAACCGGTACCATCGACTTCGGTTATACCAAGCAAGGCTTCACACTCGAATTTTATGTCACCGATTCCGGTATAGGCATTCCCGACTCAATGCAACAGACAATATTCGACCGCTTCCGACAGGTTGACAACACCCTCACCCGAAACCACGAAGGATCAGGACTTGGGCTAAGCATATCCAAAGCCTACGTCACAATGCTCGGCGGCACCATCCATGTCAAATCCAGAGAATGCACAGGAAGCACCTTCTCCTTCACCCTCCCCTAAACCCCACAAAACCCCTCAGCACTTTGCGTCAAACCACCTGGCCAGTAAGCTCCTACAACTCATTCACAGTTGTTTAAACGAAACCGTCAACAGATTGTTTTCTGGCTTCTGAACTTTGAAAACTGGGTATTGATTTCTTAATACTATAGGTGAAATTTTTGAGTAATAGAGCAACGATAATGCAATGCAATATTTTGTTATATTTGTAATTTATGTAAATGAAAATTGCACACGCACCTGCCGGGTATATAGTCTCAAAGTTACTGTATAGCAGATTTATAAAATCCAAAGTATCTTATAACCTGTTTATATTTTGGGGAATAGTTGGAGCAACAGCCCCTGATTTTGATTTACTTTATTACTATACTTTTGGTCATCCAAAACATACTCATCATGAATACTTTACACACTTTCCAATATTCTGGCTATCTTTGCTCCTAATTTCTGTTGTGTGGTTAAAATTAGCAAATAACAATAGTCAAAATGCTCCATTAGCTTTTATTTTTACAATCAATGGATTTATCCACATGATTTTGGATAGCATAAATGGTGAGTTCTTGTTGTTCTGGTTAGCACCATTTTCGTTTTATACATTATATATTGATCCATATTTACCCTGGAATGATGGCACTCTTGAGTTATTTACAATTTTATGGGCATTGTACTTATGGAAAAAGAATGAGATAAATCAGCTGCTGTCAAAATAAGAAACCCCGACACGAAACCGGGGCTTCAGCATATTCATGGATATCATTTTGTTATCATAACAAGCGAATGAGGTAACGCATCACATCTTCCCTTATGAATCAGTAAAAGGTATTACCCATTATTATTTTTTATCTCTTCATCGACTGAGTTATCACCAAAAGAGCCGGCTTTTATAAAGTCTGCTTTTGCCCCTTCTGTGTCTCCAAGAGCAGATTTAGCAAACCCCCTGTTTTTATACCCTTGGGCATCTACCGGAGTAGGATCTACTTCAATTGATTTTCTAAAGTCTGCATTTGCAGCTTCAGTTTGCCCTAACGCACGCTCTGCAACTCCTCTATGGTAGTAAGCATTTGAAAGGTCATCTGAACCGGGTTTCGGAGTCCCTTCTATTGCCTTGGTAAAACTTGCTATGGCTTCCTTGTTCTTTCCGGCTTTAAGCTGAGCTTCTCCGGCGGTCAAAGAAGGAATGTTATGTGCATAAACGACATTACTTGCAAGCATGATATTCATTGCTGCAATAGAAAGAAAACGGAATGAGTTTTTCATAAGGTACCTTGCTTTTTATGTTGTTATAATCGTAAAGGGGGCATTTGACAGTTGTTTGCATATCAGACATTATCAATAGCCACTGAGTATATTGTAATCAACACTCCCTTAAAAAATCGTTAAAGCACCCTTAAATTTTCATAAAAAATATAATTGGCTCAAATACCAAGGCAAAATGAGAAAATACTCGGCTTGCTACCGATATGGTTCATTCATTCGCTCCAAGTGGGCTGCAGCGGATTGGACGTAGCGTCGTGAGCTTGAAGGTGGCTGCAAGGGGTTATTATCATAGATGATAAGTCCAGAGAGTTTCCTGTCCGGTGCGACCGTGATACCGCCAATATGCTGATTCAGGGCGACAACCTCGATGCGCTGAAAGCTTTGCGTCCCTACTATGCAGGAAAAGTGAAGTGCATCTTTATTGACCCACACTATAACACCCGCAGCGCGTTTGAGCATTACGACGACAATCTTGAGCGTAAAAAGTGGCTTGCCATGATGTATCCTCGCCTTGAAATGTTGCGCGAATTATTGACGGAAGACTGGAGCATTTGGGTAACAATTGACGACAACGAGGCTCACTATCTGAAAGTGATTATGGATGAGGTTTTCGGAAGGAATAATTTTGTCGGAAGTGAGAGCAGGGTTAGTTCCTTCAACAATTTGGTTTCATTCAGAAGTTGGAACGACTGGAAGCGCACAGGCTGAAACTACCAAATTATTTCCTGGAGAAACGCTTTTCTCAACACCCAAGCCCGAACGCTTGATTGAGCGCATTCTGCAAATCGCCACAAATGAAAACGACCTTGTTCTCGATTCATTCCTTGGTTCCGGTACGACCTCCGCAGTGGCCCACAAAATTGGAAGGCGCTATATCGGCATTGAAATGGGCGACCATGCCATGACGCATTGTGCCCCACGCTTGCGCAAAGTGATCGAAGGTGAACAGGGAGGCATTTCCGAAACCGTGGGATGGAAAGGCGGCGGCAGATTTCGATTCTATCGTTTGGGCGTTCCCGTGTTTGATGAAAACGGGCATGTTACCAAAGGTGTTCGGTTTGTGCCCTTGGCGGCTCATCTTTGGTTCCTGTAAACGGGCATCCCCTATTCAGGTCAGCAGATTCCCCTTTCTTGGGAAGTCATGAGGGAGTAGGGTTTTACCTGCTTTTTAACGGCATATTGGGCGACAAGAAACCGAACAGCAGCAATGTTATGACCTCAAAAGAGTTGTCCGGTTTGCCCTCCCATGACGGGGCAAAAATTATTTTCGGGGAAGGTTGCCGCTTGGTCTTATTCGGGACGCTATCAATTCAAGAACCATTTTTTCGGCAGCATTGGTGAACTGAACGGCGAAGGAGAAAAATTTGATTGTGCGCAAGTAATCGACAATCACCCAAAATTGAAATCCTGGATTCGCAACCTCTCTGGCCGTCCGAAAACATCCTTCTGGTTACCAACTTCGACCGACCGCTTCTATCCTGATTTTGTCGCCCTGCTCAACGATGATCGAATTTTGGTTGTGGAATACAAAGGCGGAGATCGTGTTACAACCGACGACACCAAAGAAAAACGCAACATCGGCGAACTGTGGGCAGCAAAAAGTAAGGGCAAAGGGCTATTTCTTATTGCTGAAAAGAAGAACGCGCAAGGGGAAAGCATTACTGAACAGCTGAATCACATTGTAGAGAACAACGCGAAAGCATGAATGAGATACCACATGCCACAAAGTGAAATGCCAATTGGGGATTTTTTGGTGTACTATGCGCTTGATATGGCTTTTTTGTGACCAACTGCTTTATCGCTTAGTCCGACAGGCTGCTAGCCCGACTTGTTGAAGGATGCCAGAGTAGCAATAATCAGGTATCTGCGTATGTACCTCCCAGTCACGACCCGTGGTCGCAAGCTGTTTCGTGATTTCATCTTTCGTTTCCCATAATAATCTTGTTGATAAGATGTAGTTTACAGGCTACATTGAGGCTATGATGGAAATTCGTAAAACCAACCATTTCGCCAAGTGGATCGACAGCTTGCAAGATATCCGAGCACGTGCACGCATTCAGGCAAGAATTGAGAGAATAGCTATAGGTAATCCTGGGGATGTTAAGTCTGTTGGTGAAGGAATTTCAGAAATGCGTATTGATTATGGCCCCGGTTATCGGGTTTATTTCATCCAGCATGAACGATCAGTGATAATTTTGCTGGCTGGTGGTGATAAAAGCACTCAAGCCAGAGATATAAAAACTGCACTTCACCTGGCACAAAATTTATAGGCGTTCACTATGGCAAAAACTGTTACAACAAAATATGAGGTATCCGAGCACCTTCGTACTCCTGAAGAAATGGCCGCTTATCTGGAGATGTGCATTGAAGAAGCAAATGGAGATATCTCGTTTATTACCAAGGCATTGGGGGACATCGCAAAGGCAAAAGGAATGACACAGGTGGCAAGGGACGCGGGTTTGTCTCGTGAAAATCTGTACAAGGCTCTCTCCGGGGAGAGAAGTCCAGGGTTCGATACCATTCTTAAAGTAATAAATGCCCTGGGTTTGAAATTGCACGCAGAAGCAGCACATACCACGAAAATAATAGCCTGACAATCGCAACCCAGCCGCACATCCATGATCGCTGCTTGCGTTGCCAATGCTGGATGTGGCTCGACCACTGACGAGGCCCATTTTTCACAGCTTTGCGATACACGCTTGTAAATCGTTATCCGTACTTTCGGGTGTGATGCTGTTTGGCTTTTTTGCTATGGGTGGATGGAGTCAAATAGAGTAAGGGAACAGGAATCCAGATGCAACGCTCATAATATAACGAACCAACGCCACTCTTTTTTGCCTCAGCACTCAGCCTGCGGTAAATGACCCTTCCTTGCAATAATTAGCAGTTCAGCAGCAGTCCTATGTGCATGGGATGATTCCTGGTGCTGGCGCCTCTTTCATCACTATTCCCTTCAATAACAACCTTCCTCCATTGACTTATTGGTGAGCAGGATGACCTTAGTCTTTAAAATCCTCAATGACAGAATCTTCTGCCTCAAACCATTTATGGCGATCTGAACTGTCCGGATTTGCGAGCTGGTAGCAAAATTACGCACTTGCCCCAGCTTCGAGGAGTCATAAAGGAAATATTCAAAAGGCACGCCAGCATAGAGCCCCCTTGAAGTGCTCTTCAGTAATTTGAAGGGTTTTGTAAACCCCCTCCTTGATTGCCACTGACGGGACGACAATGACGAATTTGGTAAAACCGTACCGCTTGTTGAGTTCAAAAATGGTCAAAAGGTCGTACTTGACCAACGAATGAATGAAAACTTTATTACTCTCAATAGCCTTGTGGTTGATCCGGTTCCAGAGCTCCTTGAACTCTCTCTTGTTGAAGTTATCGTTCAACGGATTGGCCTTTGGTTTGCGGTCGTCTCCCACCTGTGGTAATTGGGACTCACTGAAAACACTGTCGATCAACTTGTAAATCTGCTCAGCCTGTGCTGCAAGCTCTGGTGGTAACGGTGCCAGTCTCCCTTCTGCCTTCGCTGTGTGATAGGCCTCATCAGCTTTTCTCGGGCGGGCAGAGAGGGAATTGCTGCTCTCCTTCTGCAAGTTGGTCACAAACTCTTTATAGCTTTCACTTGCCACAACCGTTAATACATTAATATCATGCACGGTTGCCGGATGATCCATTCTGTCGCCACTCTGATTAACGGAGAGCCGTAAACCACGACCCACCTCCTGCCGCCGGGAAATGGTGTTATCACTGTGCTTCAGCATGCAGATAACAAAGACATTCGGATTGTTCAAACAGCTCTTTCCGGCTCTTGCTTTCCAGATTATTCAGTGGAGGTAATGCTGATTTCTGAAAATTATTTTTAAAACATTCTTTCAGTGCATTCCTGTCGGTTGCAATCAGCGTTTCCATGCTGGTGGTCATAAAAAGCACTTGTTCATTGGAACTCTTCTCAGGTTTTTCCCAACCGTCACGTTTTTCAAGATGCTCCCATGTTTTTTCGATATCGGCAACAGGATCTTCGCTGTCAATCCATAGAGCCACAAAAGGATGCATCTTGCTTTGATGAGCAATCCTGAAATCACTGAACACAGAATTTCTGCTACCACAGGCGACCAGTCGGGGCATATTCCCTTTAAATCCATTTTTTTCAAGCAGCTTACGAAAGCCTTCCCTGCAACGGCTGTGTAGCTCTTTCGACTCTCCGCCGCCTTCCAGATAAATGACCGCTTTTACCACCGGGTTCCTCCTATCTCTCCGCGTGTCCAGAGCTGACCTAAACGATACTGATCAAGCCAGACGGCAAGATCGTCCTTGCTGAGGCGCACCATGCTTGTTTTCCCTTCTTGTTTTTCACAAACCACCACACTTTCAGGAGTTTCGGTCATGGCATCAACCAAGATATCCGAATGTGTTGTAACAATAATTTGGGTTCTTTGCGAAGCATCAATCAGCAAATCCGCAAGTTTTGGGAGAACATCAGGATGCAGTCCCAGTTCAGGTTCTTCAATGCAGAGAAGCGGCGGTGGATCAGGATCGCACAATATTGCCAACAGGCATAAGTAACGGAGTGTACCGTCCGACAGCCTTGTCGCAGGAATGGTAAACTCGCCTTCAGTAAGAAAACCTGCACAGTTCCACCTTCAACGTTAACATTGAAGTCATCCACTCCGTTATAAAGCTCCTTTAATCCGTTCAGAATAGCAGCTTTTGCTGTTTGGTTTATGAGTTTTTAAGCGGTTCAAAAAAAGCCCTAAATTGGAAAAATCCTCTTCAAGGCGATCATTGCGCAAGTCTGCTCTTTGGGGATTGAGGAATACTGTATTCCTTCCAAAAGTCCATTCGCGATAAAAGCGGAACTGTTCATACAGATCAGCCAAGTAAGTTATTTCAGGGTATTGATCCGGATCCCTTCGCTGGGCAAGAATGGATAATTCTTCACTTACACTGTCCCGTCCCAGTTTCCTTTTCCCTTCAATTGCCGAGTTGATGACCGGCTTTCCTTTATAACAGCGGTAATAAAAATATTGCTCAAAGGGCTGGTCAGGATAGGGATCTTTATTTTCTATTGTTTCGTCAACGAATATCACTCTCTGTTGCTCTCCCTTGAATGAAAAGAAGTGGCGCAGAGGTTGTTTATGATTTGAAGGTGTAGAGTAAGGGTTATCAAGGACAAGTTCTATTGTGGCAGGATTACTTGCGTCACCTTTCCATATCCACTCACTGATTGTTCCGCCACGACTGATAGTCCGTTGAAAATCATCGTTAGAGGAAGTTCGTGGTGTGGTTCTCACAAGAGCAAGTGCCTCAATCAGATTGGATTTACCGGAGCCATTCGCACCTATCAATACATTGAGATTTTTTAACTCCAGAGCAGGGCTGCCGGAAGCAAAGGAGAGTAGATTGTCAAGTTTGATGCTGTGAATCATGGCGGAATTCGTGAATATGCTTTTCAGGAGATAACGTTAATTATTCGTTGAATTTATCTGTTTTTCGAAATATACGCATAATACAGTGCTGAAGAATAATCAGATTATGAGTCCAGCCGATTTGTGCAACCAGTAGTTGCACTCGCTCATCACCGCAATAGAGTAAATAAAATTCCCGCATGTAGAACACATTGCGTCGTGAAAACCCTTTGATTCCCGGAAACTCAGCATGGAGATCGGATGCCAACTGTTCGGCTATAGCTGAACCATGTTCAGCATTCGCCTGCCGTTCTACAATCATCCGTCCAATATCCCAATAGAGCACAACCAGCTCTTTGTTCACCGCTTTGAAAGCTTCATACTGGGCAGCGAGAACTCGCGCTTTCACCGAAGCCAGCAGCGCAGCATAATCTGCCGAAAGCATTGGCTTGTCACTGAAGGTATTCATCATTTCATGATCCATCATTGCCTCCTCAGATTGATTTCACTTCAGTTCCTGGAGACAACTAATATAGAACGACGAAGAGGTATCTGGAATGGCAGCCACTTTTTTAACCAACTTCCCTTCTCCTCTTCAGATTGTATATTTTCTATGCCTCGTGTGAACGGGTACGGTAAGTGTCAACCCTTGCCGCACTTGCTCCAGAGATCGAAGTCTATTCCATCGACGAAGCATTTCTCGATATGTCGAGCTTCAGCCGCTTCGACCTGCCAGACTATGCCAGGCAAAGGCGCAAGACGGTCCGCCTGCATACCGGCATTCCCGTTTGCGTCGGCATGGCGCCAACCAAAACGCTTGCCAAAATTGCCAACCGGCTGGCCAAAAAGAACCCGCACTATCAAGGCGTCTGCGTGCTCCGCAGCACCGACGAAATACAGGCTGCGCTGAAACACACCAAGGTTGAGGATATCTGGGGCATCGGGCAGCAGTGGAGCAAAGTGCTGCAGGGCAAATCCTGCCTGCCGATGGAGCTGGTTCGGCCTGCGAAGCAAAGTATCTGCACTTCACGATCATTTGGTCGCAGCGTTACTAAACAAGAGGAACTGCAGCAGGCAGTGGCGACATTTGCAGGCAAGTGAGCGGTGCGGCTGGCGGCGGAGAACTCGGAGAGCTGGAAGCCGCATCAGGAACGGTTATCGCCTCGGTATAGCACACGGTGGAGCGATATTATTCAAGTGAAAGTATGAAGAAAGAAAGTAGAAAGGCATGATTATATATATACAATCATGCCTTTCTTTAGACGCATAGCTATGGTACTTTTTTTGAGGAGAGAGGTTAATCTCTGTTTAGAAACTTGCTCTTACAGCTAAAGCAAAAGTGTTCTGATTGGTAACGCCGGTTATTGCGTTGGCAGTCCTCTCTTTGGTAAAATAGGTGTAGATCCCTGTAAGTGACACGGCTGGGGACAACCACGCGGAAAGTGCTGGAGCAATGGTGGGCTGATGCACATCATAGGAACTTGATTTTATGACATTTGCATTTGCGATGTCTGAGTAAGCAACTTTTGCAAAAAGCCAGGAGTACATAAAGTATCCTGCTTCTATCTTGAAGTTATTGAGTTGCAGATCACGATCATGGCTTGCAGCTACACCGATCTGAAAGTCTTTGTAGACTCCCTGGATATCTGCACCGTAAACCAAAGACTCTCCTGTATAATTTCCTACAAAACCAATTGTTGGAATTATTTGAGTTTTCGGATCTGCTACACCGGAAATATAATTCTTAGCGTAAGAGAGTCCGGCCCCTATGGTTACCTGGTTGTCAAGACCGGTATATGGATTACCAAGGTCTCCATTGGCACCAGTGAGCAGACCTGCACCAAACAGTTTAAATTTTCCACGGAGATAGAGAAGATCATCAATGGTATTTGATGTTGCCACAATAGGTGTTGTGGTTTTCGCTGCCATGCTGGTACCTGCAGTAAGGGAGTACCCTGCTGTGTCGCCTCGTGTGAAGTTCACTTCTGCATACGTTACAGGAGCAGGAAGCACACCCGATACGTTTACAACTCCACCGACGCCTACCCCATTCCAGGTAACATTGCTGAAGCTGTTGCCGAGCGCCAGATTGAGACCTGGAGAAAATTGCCAGACCGCCCTGACATTAGAAGAGACCGGAGTATCAACTGTAGAGGTGGAAGTTACGTCCTTATCGGTTTCCACAGCGGCACCACCGAATCCATTGATTTCACCGAAAAATGTGAGATGTTCACCTACTGAACCGCCAAAAAAAAGCGATGCGACATTAGGAGCGTTGTATGTAAGCTCTTTTTTTGCCGAGAGTGCACCGGTAGAGGTGTGGGTCGGTGATTTGTAGCTAATAAGGTTGCCGCTGAAAGCAAGGCTTAATGGATCAAACGAGGGGTATGAACTTTCTACAGGAGCTCCGAGAGTTTTTTTCCATTCCTCATTTCCGATCTTGACCTGTTGTTGCCTTGTAAACGCCTCTTCAACACCGGAAGGCATGCGATAACCGTTGTTCTTGAAAGCTTCACCAACAGCATTCCGCTGTGGCATACCAGAGTGACACATCAGACAGGATGTCTGGTACTTTCTTCCCCATGAAGGTATGGCCTGGCTCTCAGAACTCCAGGACAAAATTGGTACCATACAAAGTGTTGCGATAGATGCGAATGTTATTTTCCTCATAAGAGATTTTCTCCGTGGTTTGATTGTTATGGTTGTTTTTTTGTGCAAAAAAAAAGAGCAGCACGATACATGAGTCGCTCTGAAAAAATCAGATAATCTGATCTTATCAATTAGGGGCTACAGGGAATCAATCTGGGTAAATTGTGAAATATCATGGAGTATGTTTCACAATTGGAATGGCAAGTATTCCATAGCTAACGTTACGAGCGCCAATCTATATAAAAATTAATAAATCTCTAAATTATCTTAAAAATTTATTAAAATTTATTAGGAACCTTCATGTAGATTTCTAAATTGATAACCTATTTTCCAGATCATCACATCAATCATTCATACCCGGGATACAGCTTATGTCACGATTCTTTTCAGCAATATTTTGTGCTTTTTTTGTGTTTTCGTTGAGTTGCAGCGATGCTATAGCTGCCTATGATCTTCAGGCAGGTAAAACGATTTATGAAACAGCCTGTATAGTATGCCACAAAACCGGCATGGGGGGAACACCAAGACTCGGCGACAAAACGGTATGGGCTCCCCGTATTGCGCAGGGTATGGATGTGTTAATCAGTAAATCAATCAAGGGATTTCAGGGTAAAACAGGGCTGATGCCAGCAAAGGGAGGCAATCTTGAGTTTACCGATGCCCAGATTGGCAACTCAGTAGCCTATATCGTTGAGCATAGCAAGTAAAGTCCATAAAATTTGCATGCACTCCTGAACAGGTATCTGGTATCTATTACATCCCCACCATGTCTTGAGCAAATTCATACTCCTTGTCAAACGGTAATTGGAGTTGCTCAAGAGATGGGAGTGCGTTTGCCCAACCTCACGTAACAGTAGGCCAGAAGTTGGGGTCGCTTCAGGAAAGTCGGGTAACAGCAGCACATTACTGCACCGCCGTCCCCTAAGAAACCGCCAAGCGATTTTCACCGCACACGGCTCAAGCCTCTGCAAAGGCGCCTTGCGGCACCCGACAACACCACTGTGTTGATTTGGTTCTCTGTTTGTTTCGACGGGCCTCAAAGTATTGCGTCCACGCAGACCCTCTCCGCCTGCTACTGGCAGATTCAGCATTCCCTCACGGGTTCGCTTACAGTTTCCTGCAGGTACGTTGCCCGACAGCTTTACACCGGTTGATTACTCATCCCGCGTGTGTCGGTGGGGCCAACTGACGGCACAGTTGGTTCTGCAAAGAAGAATTCAATTACACGACTTCACGTCGCACCGGATTTTAAAGTACGTTAAGGATTATTGGATGCAATAAGCGGAAAAATAAACCTCGGGGTTCTGCTCCCATGCAATGTTGTGATTTATACCAGGGATGACGGGAAAACAGCACTCATGTTCATGGACCCGATAGCAAGATTTTCCACCATAGGAAACCCTGATCTGGAGGCGTTTGGCATACAAGTCACGCAAAAGCTTGAGCGTGTGCTTGATGCTCTTTAGCGCTCTATGCAGTCGTGCTGGCTGTATTGCGGATTATTGACATTCGTTGAAACTGGATAGAGATCAAGTACGCCATCTTTGGCAGGTTGCAGCAACGCACTGGTTCCCGGAATGCCGACCTGCAGCCACTCACTCCAGTGTTCGGGTTCGAGAATGACCGGCATACGGCTGTGCACTTCTTTCATTTCACGGTTTGCTTCAGTGGTGATGATGGTGCACGACACAAGAGGTGCGGCACTTGCATCTGCTTTCCAGATATCCCACAACCCAGCGAATGCCATGGGCTTGCCATCAGAGCGGTGAATGTAATATGGCTGCTTTTTACTCTGGCCGGTTTGCTTCCATTCATAGAAGCCACTGGCAGGGATGACGCAATGCGTCCTGTTCAGTGTATGGCGAAAGTATGGCTTTACGGCAAGCGTAAGAGTATAATGGCTTTGGTCTCCAAGCAGGGCTACAATATCGGTATCAGGCGCAATGTTGTAGTTTGCTGAAAAGTCTATCTCCTGCTTCTCGACGAAAGGCAGCTCGTACTGGTGGAGCTGCTCAATGAAATACTTGAGTTCAAAGAAAACGAATCGACCACACATTGAAAAATCTGTTTTATAGCTTAAGTGAAAATTTGTATTTCTTTCAACAGCTCTCTCAATTTCAATTGACATATTAATTTCTTATGGTTTTAAAATCCGTTTCATGAAGTGACAAGTGGTATGTAACGAATAAAAAATCAGATAAAGGAGACCATAATGCCACCTTCAATGCCTGATCCAAACCTTATCGCTCGTTCAAAGGAGTTTTCATTCATTCTCCATTGGCATCTCTGGCATGGACTATACAACGACGAACTATCCAAACGAAACAAAATGGGCTTCGGATATCGTTGTGGAGTGTTTTACCCCAATGGCTCACGGTATGGTTACCACCACGACGACTGGCCTCCATTTTTCGATGTTGTAGCGAGCATGGGTTTGTCAATGTTG